>Ga0209390_10006341_pt1:12500-15961 | contig 15961 bp, 14 predicted proteins | sample BON01_FD_187212 | JGI IMG/M metagenome (GOLD analysis project Ga0209390, IMG submission 187212) | Freshwater microbial communities from Lake Bonney liftoff mats and glacier meltwater in Antarctica - BON-01 (SPAdes) (version 2) | ecosystem: Environmental > Aquatic > Freshwater > Ice... | reverse complement strand
GTCCTTGTCCCGCCGACTGAAAGAAAGGAGGGGCAGACATCGCTGCCTCTCTTTCAATTCTCGTGGCACTATTGATCTGCTTCAGTGCTCGTAATACTGCCCACGTTGGTGATCTGTATCCAGCTTCCTCCAACTCTTCTGTTCGTTTGGTCTCTTTCCGAATAGTTGTAATCAGCGCTTACTCGTGGCCTTCCCAACACTCTTGCTTTTTTAGAAAGTTTTTTACCTCGCCAGTGATTGTCCATCCTCGTCCTGGGTCCTGTCATGCAGTCAGACCTTGCGTCGTGATGATTCTCGTTTCGTCCACTCGCTCTTCCCATACCTGCGACGAGTCTTGGATTCTGACGAAACCACCTGCTGGAATCTCTTGGTCCAGAAACCAAGTCTTTCCTATCGCTAGTGGCGTTTCTTGCACACGAAGGAGGCGAGGGTCATATGCAGCCGTTGGCATCGAGGGCGCTTCCCACCGCATGCTTCTATGTATGAACTCCGAACCTTTCATGTCAGTTGGGTTGCTGACAATGAGTGGATGATGTGTTGAGCTTGGCTCCGAGGGCTCAATCTCTTTACTCCATTCACTGTGAAGCAGCGTCAGTGTCTGTTCAAGTTAGTGTCTGTGAAGCAGCGTTAGTGTCTGTTTTGATGTTGCAGCACTCTCGATTTTCATCCAAAATAAAGTCAGTGATCGCAGGCGCCAAGTTAGATGCAACTATGTGGTCACATTCCCCTTGGCTGCTGTGTAAATTCTCTGCTCTCACCTCGTGCTCTCCCCCACCTGTCAGTCTCAAAGGAAAGCCCATTTGCTCTGATGTGAGCCACAACCATGTTGACTCGTCCGCCAACTCCACATTAAAAACGATTGCTTCTCTAACTCTCTCCATCGTCATAATAGTGTCGCCGCCTTGCTTATCGTCTAATCTGCCAGCATACCTCGGATCTGCATGAGTGAAAATCATGCCGATCAGTGGCTGCTGTGGTTTTAGATTCGTCGTTCGGCTCCCTCCTTTGCATGCTAAGCACTTGCCCCCTCGACCCAGTTGCATCGAGTGAAAGTCCTTGTCAAGCTCCTTGACAACCTCGAACTGTGCACATTGCTTGCACCTCGCTCGGCGTGTTGGCTTTTGCCACCATCCTGCAATCTCCAACTCTAGCTCGTGCTGCCCACTCCACCAAGAGCCCGGTAAGAGTGTGAAAGGTCTATCCCTTTCGCATCTATTGGCGAGCTGCCAGTCTGAAAGACCCTGCCAGGCTTGGATTCTGCTTGGCCTTGTCGGTCGCTTCATGCCCATTTACCTGAGCCTTGAACTCCACCATGTCGGCCACCATGTCGGCCACCCCCTCAGCAATCTGCGCCTCTGCTATCTGCCGCACGTCTATTACCTTTCCGACGAAGCTTGTGCCCATCGTGTGCATGTTTACTGCTACCTGTTCACCGAGTCGTCTTCTTGTCGCTGCTCCTCTCTTGACTGAGCGACTCCTGTCAAGCTCTGCAATTTTTTTTGGTGCATGCTCATCGATTGCCTTCTTCTCCAATTCTTGGGCTCGATCCATATTGAATGCACCTCGTCAATGAGCTTAAACAACAGGTGTTCGATGTGTGTCGCTGCCTATTGGCCATCTCGCTTAGTACGTGCAGGCGATATTTGTCAAGAGGTGTTGCATTATTTCCCGGACCTCTTTTACGTCGTCTGCACCTACTCCCCGTAGCTTCATAATTTTGAGCAAGTCGGCGAGAGAATCCCATACGCTACCCTTAGCCAAGCTTCTGCAGCAAAACTTCACTGGGCTTTCATCTGATTTCCGCTTGCGTTCGGCTTTTGATGTCATATCATCGGACCCCTTGTCGTCTGACCTCTCGTTGCCTCTCTAAGATAACTTCGCGAGAGTTTCTTTCGGTTCAATCCACTTTGCCCACACCGTTGGGGAGTGCTCGAATTTCTTGACATTCGTTTTGCACCTTCTCTCTGTTGATGGTAGCTCGGGGCCTTCCTAATTATCTAGATGTAGGTACTCCTGCATAAGAAATAGGGTGGTGTGGTGGAGTCCTTGCGCATTGGGCACACGCACTTGAACTCTTTGCTCACCATTCGACGTTGCAGGCGACCTGGGCTGTGGTGGCAGATCCTGATATGCTTTTGAACTGAAGACTACGGCTGTCCTTGGTAGATCTTCGACGCTCTCAAACTCTACCTTCTTTGAGATCGGTAGGCCTTTCTTCATAGCCTCATCACCTGTCCACAACAGATTCCAGAATTGTACATCAAGGCCCCACGCAGTTGGCTCAGTGTCTACACGCGATCCCCTAATCTTCTCAATTCGTATTTTGCAATTCAGAATGGACTACGTTGCCGTTGCCCAGCTTTTCTTTTCAGACACAACCACTGAAGCGAGTTTTTGGTGCATTTTTCCTGCCTATGTGACTGACTCTTTTTGATTGTTCAACGACTTCGCCAATCGTGACTAGAAGTCTTTGTTTGTCACGTTCCAGTCCGACAGCTCCATTTTGTCAATCAAGTCAGTAAATGAATTGCAGTGCCACTCTTCCAACGTGCGCGTGCTAAATGCGCTAGCATGTTTTTTTAACGACATCTTCACGCCGCATGCAATGGTCAACGTGCTGCAGCAAGACCTGCGTGAGTACTCCTGACGGCAGGGGCACTCATGGCCACCCTCTGCAGTTGGGAAGGTGTATAGAGAGTTTGCAGTTGACCATGGTACATGCCATACATTTTATACGCTTGTACCCAGATTTTTTGTAGACCCTCCAACTCACTCTTCGACCATTCGACGAGGGCTGCCGGGAACCGGAAGGCGCCGAATCCTCTCTGTGCAAAGAGTTCGGCAGGAAGTTCTGGCGTCAGCGGGTGTGTTTTGATTAGATTGCGTGTCACCCTCGCTTTCCCACGGACTATCTCTCTTGTGGCGCTCATGTCACCATTTCCCGTGCCCCAGTAACCTAGGTGCCGGCACGTGGCGCTCATGTCACCATTTCCCATGCTCCAGTAGCCTAGGTGCCGGCACGCATCATCTATGTATAGAGTTTTGAGACGTATGCCATTTATCTTCAGATCTGCTGTCCCTTCGCCTGCAAGCCTTGTCAATTACCGTGACGAGCAAGAAAGTTTTTTTGACGTTGATCTCTATACAACACCATGTTGCGAATTCCTGCACCACGTCTGGCAAGGTTTGCATTCTTTCTGAAGTTTCAGACTCGGATCTATCTCCCGCTGTGACTGTGCCTGGGAAGCCGTCAATTCCTAATCTGCCGATCTCTGTGCCCATTCAGTATTTCCGCTCAATACCTGTCAGTCGTACTTGACATTTGTCCTTTCCACCCCACGAACTTGCTGCTGTCAACAACGACTGAATTTTTGTGTCATGTGTTGCTTTGTTTTATTAAAATGAGATTGGGGAATTCGTACAGTCCTGGGGCTTCCCCAGGGTCGGGCCAAGGAGCACGT
>Ga0209390_10006341_pt1:0-7500 | contig 15961 bp, 14 predicted proteins | sample BON01_FD_187212 | JGI IMG/M metagenome (GOLD analysis project Ga0209390, IMG submission 187212) | Freshwater microbial communities from Lake Bonney liftoff mats and glacier meltwater in Antarctica - BON-01 (SPAdes) (version 2) | ecosystem: Environmental > Aquatic > Freshwater > Ice >... | reverse complement strand
TTGTCCTTCGATGGGTGGATGTTTGTTTGCTCGAAAATTTTCGACTGTTTGAAAATATTTGCCGGGAATTTTGGATCCAAAAATCTTTTGTTCTGAAAAAAATGCGCAACGTGGGCAGTTTCAGATGAGGAGGTGGTGGGTTTGTCGGTTGGTTGGGTTTGTGCGCTACTTTTCGACGTGTATGTCATTTCTCAAAAATAGGAGTACCCCTTGCGCCAGCCGCGAATTTAAAAACATGATATTAGTAGCGCGTCGGAGAAAGCATTTCCGGGGGTTTTGGTCAATTTTTGTCCACGCTGAACTCCTTCAAAAAGAGGTGTCTTAGTGCACTAGAATTCACTCGTATCTTGTCAACTGGTGTCGTTACAGCATCACCACGCGCTCTGATTCGTTCTTTCAAACCAAGTAATCTGAATGCTTGGTAACTGTTGAGTTGACACTCCACACATACACACCTCTGAGGGAGACTCTCTGTTTTTTCAAAGTTGTTTGTTGTCCACCGTCACGATTACGCCAAGTGACTGGGATTGTGTCAATAGAATCGCTTCTCTCAAACAGTTTTGGTTACAATCCACAGACTTGAGCCGACGAGTACGATTCTTCGCATTCATACACGGGGTGCATGCGCAAAAAAGAAGTGGACCTTCGGCTCGGAATCGTTATGCCAGGAGATTAGGAAGAGGCGCTAACAAACAGCGCAGAAACTTAGAAGAATAAAGACAAGTCTAGTAATTGTGATGTTTATTTTACGTGTGTTGAACGACGTTGTTTCTTATAATTTTTTTTGGAATTGATTTTGTGTTGTGCGATTTGAATCTCACGAGGTTTGTTTTCACAAAGGGAATGTTATTTGACACTTTCTTCATTACTGTCTTGTAAAATTTGTGTCGTTGTGATCACTGAGTATTAGAGTATGAATCATTTTTACTACCAATGAATTGGTAGACAGAATAAGAATCTTTAAATCAATATAATTATTATCAAATGCTTCACAGAATGATTGAGATCAAGAATTTCAATGAAATTCGCCGTTGAAAGGATATGTTTACGAGACAAAATGCGCCACAGGCAAAACTTATCAAACAAAATGCGCCGCAGGCCAGATTTTTGGACTGAATCCTAATGGGTTGTTTTCCTCACTGATGTAGTAAGTAATTTACTTTTTGTATTTCACACTTCCACATCATATTTGTTTGATTAGTAAAACCTTTGGCCAGTCTAAATACGTTTGTTCCGCCTGCCTGTCTCAGGGAAATAGTATTTCCTTCGATGTGAGCCACAACCGTGGCATGTTGATTCGTCCATCAGCTCGAAATTGAAAGCAAGTGCTTTCCTAACTCTCTCCATTGTCACAGTATTGTTGCCACCTTGTTTGTCGTCTAATCTTAAATCTTAAAAAAACGGAGCAAAGAGAACTTCGAGCAAAGCTACTAGACTACTTCTTCTGGAGTAAAGAAAGAAACATCAAAGCAAAAATGTCAGCATACCTGGGCTCTGCATTGGGGGGGTAGACAGATGCGCACGGCGGCAACGATTAGTCTACAACGGATTAGGCATGAATGATCAAATCTCTTGCATCGAGCAATCCAGAAGAAACGCAAAGAGGTTTATTCGCTTACGTCCTCAAAAACTGAGTAAATTCAGAGAACAGGAAACGTGTTTGCAAACACCACAATAATCTTGATTTTTCAAAGAAAGATCCCCGCCGATCTTCAAGTCCTGTTTTTGGAAATTGACCAATCTTGGTGACGAATGTCACTATTAGGCCGGAGCTCAATACATCGAATTTTAACAGTTTTACTTCCGTTGACTCAAATCTTCTTGGGAGAGGTGATATCTTCAAACGCAGAAACTTGACAAGATTTCTTCATGTATATGTACGCATATAGCATACTTGCATACATATCTATTGTATATATACCGTGGGATATATGTATGTACATACGAATATGCTATTCAAAGTCAATCTCGACAACATCTCCCGTCTCAACTTTGTCCACCAGAAATCTAAACGGACGAAGGGAGTCGAACCGGCGTAAGACCGGAGGACAACCCCGCTAAGTCACAAGCTCTTGACCACTACGCTGTGGTTGTCAAATATCGGATATTCGACAACCACAGCTTAGTGGTCAAATGCTTCGGACTTAGCGGGGTTCTCCGGTCTTACGCCGCTTCGATTCCCTTCGTCCGTTCATAATTCATCCACTTCAAAAATTAGTGGTATTGGTTCACTGACCTGGAAGTTCTAGCCCAGGCAACTATCCATCACAGCACGGTTCAACAGTTATCCCAGAGGTCTGCGTACTCGGTAGTACAAGAAAGCCCCGTGGATTGATTACAATACGTGCGAATAGAAGGAGAGGACGAAAGACAATTACAGCTGTTGCCAACTGAGCTAAATGCCCAGTGAACACTGCAGATAGAATCAGATCTGATTCTATCTGCAGTGTTGACTTGGCAATCAGCTCGATTGGAAACAGCTGTAACTGTCAAAATCCCCTCCCCAGCACGTTGGCCTGCATGTTCGCCAGCCATGCGTTTCTCCCCGCATTGTCTGCCATTGCGCCAACCTCATCATGACATTGGACTCATTAGGGTAGATTGTAACTGGTGCAGTCCCACTGTACTAGGGAGCTGCCATACTCCAAAGCAAAGCGACAGGTGATTGACAGGGTCAGGGCTTTACAACCCGTTCCCGAGAAGATGAGACTCGAAATCATTATGGTCGAACTGAAATGGAAATCGAAATCCTCCATGGTCATCACAGGTCTTTTTTCAAACGGCTCATTTGGAAAGAGACCTAAACTTTGACCATCGAGGATTTCGATTCAAGTTCCATTCCAATGACCATTTCGAGTCTCGTTTTTTCGGGAATGGGCTGTACACAATCATCAATAAAAACTCTGCTATATTAAGTAAAATGTCACATTGTGTCCTGCGGACGTGATCCTTCATTCTAATGCCGACATGGTCGTGGTCGGCGCCGATTTAACAATCTGCTTTCATCCAAACCCTGGGCTGGTGCGCGGCGTGCAGAGTCAGAGATGCAGCGTGCATTGGGAGGGAAAGACAACTGCCAAACTTATACACATAAACTAACAATGCTATCGCGCCAGGGTGTGACTGTAGGTGGAAGTAGGAAGGAGTCAAATTTTTTTGTAATTGAGCGAGATACATTTTAGACATTGGGAGGTGTGCGTGCAGGGTTGTGTTGTGGGAGGGTGTCGTGTGTGGGACAGACACGTCGAACATGTGTTGTGTGGAATGGAAAGCAAAGCAGCGGGTGTCAGTCCCAAAAAACTTCAGGATTGGTTTGGTGCCAAGTTGTGCGACTTGTATCTGACGAGGATTGATTGATCTGACAAAGTGAATGTTGTTTGACATTCGCTTCATTGCTGTGTTTTAGATATTGTGCCGTGGTGAGCACTGGTCATTTGAATTCGAATTATTTTAACTACCAATAAATCGGTAAACTAAATAACATACTACAATAGAATGGCCCATGGACAAGATTTTTCTGTGAAACAAAATGCACCGCAGGCAAGAATCTTATTCTGAAAAAAATGCGCCGCAGGCAAGTTTTAGAAGGCAAATGGGGTGAAGGAAAGATTTTTTGACTGAATCCTGATAGGTAGTTTATCTTGTTGATGTAATATGATCAATATTCACAAATCACACCTGAGAATATTATCTGTTTGATTAATAAATTAACTTGTATAAATCAACCCATTTATTCATTAACCTTGGGCTGGCCCAGAGAACGTTTGTTTGCCTCACTGCAGTCATGTATATGAATATATGTTGGTAAATTATCATTTTTGTTATTACGATTATCATTATGTATATTGTTTTTATTTTATTCATGTTATTTGTTCTTTATTTTTATTACATATTTTTATTACATATATGTATATACACACGTTTCATATGCTATATATATCTATATATATATATACACATACATATATACGTGCATATACATATATATATATATATACATATATATGTATACAAAAACACATACTCATATACATATGTCACTAGTATATATATGTATATACATATATATATACGTATAAATGTTATTGTTATTATGATTTTTTGTACAGGAATCTTGATGTGCGTATACATGCATTCAGATATGTGTATGTATGTAGCTGGATGGAGTGGGCACGAAACACGGAAGTATACATGTAGATGAAGAAGATGCATTTGATTACGAAACTAAAGATGCATATGGACACATAATTGTACGTATATGGCTAGGAAGTATAGAAGCACGTGGGTAGGTGAATAGATGTATAGGAATGTTGGGTAATATTTACATGTGCGTAGGGAAACATAAATTCCCTGTGAAGTTTGGAAGGGAACGAGAACCCAGGAATGCGACGGTTCCCGTTTTCAGTTTGAGTTCCCAGAATCTTTCCGCATGGCGTTCTATAATTCCCACGATTCCCTGGGAATTATGGAATATGGGAACGCACACTCTCATTGCTACAATCAAAAACTCCATATTTCGCATAATTCAGAGCGATTGCGAAGTTCCATCAAGACCATCGACTGCTCATATAAACAGAACAAAATTTTCGCCGGTACAGATTTGTTCGCAGTCTTTCACTTAGTGGGTATGATTCAGCAAACCAATTGTTTAATGCTCTGGAATGGGGAAATTAGCAGGCAGGACAGCCTGTGTTAAGTGCAGGCAGCACATAAGTCAATTGATGAGTGCTTCAATCGCACAAGCTTTTGTATTTGAGTTGAGGCAGAACAGATGTAAGCTGGCGATGCTGTGCAAGAAAGTCATAGTCATACTCTCACCACTCATATGGCCCCACTGTTAATCAACGTTCTTTCCTGTTTTCTTTTTTGTTGGCGAACACCAAGCTTAATCACTGGACTTAGGCCGAACGTTAACACTCTCACTTTACTTGTCCCAACTTCTTTTAGTATTGTAAATCATTTTTAGTGGACGTAACGGTCGCGTATCGGGCGTGAAGTTGCGGAAGGAGTTACCAAGAATCCGGCACAAATATGGCCATATTTGTGTGGGATTCTTTAAGTCCTTCCACAACTTCAGTCCCAACTTCAACTTTTCTTTTCTTTCCCATACCAATTGTTGAGGAAAATGTGTGCAACACTCTGGGACTTGTTAGGGTCGACTTGTTAGGGTCGTTGGAACTTATTAGGGTCGACTTGTTAGGGCCGTAAACAAAGAAAGTTCGGGATTTCCAAGATGATTGTGCCAGCGTTTGATCTTGGTTGCTCCAGGAAGCGTACGAAAAATAAATATGTCAATCGAAGTTGAGACAAGCTCAGTGAAAGTGTCAACATTCGGCCTAATTGGGAGGTGCGCACCCAATTATCCTTTTAGGACCGTATCCGACCTATTTAAGGCCGACCTGCTGAGTGGGTAACAACAGTTCACAATGATCGTGGGCTGGCATGCATCCTCTTTCTTCCTTGGGTTGTAAATTCCCAACTTAAGGGTGGACCTTAACCCCTCAAACTTGAAAACAAAATCAACGAGATCTTGGGTTCGAAACGTGAGGACCGATTTTCGGACTCTTTTTTTGGATCTGGTACAAGATACCTGTTCAGTTCGTTTTTCGTATCTGTTTCCGCTCAATAATTTCTTTAGGCCCCGCGGGACATGCGAAAATTCCCGCACAAGTGCCAGAAGATAGCCAGTTGTTAAGAGTGTCGTTTATGGTTCCCGGAATCCGATCGCCTCGGAACCTGGCTCGTCCCCTCCGGAACGACCCGGTCTGGACAATACCACGAGTCAACCATGGTCTTACGCAATTTGCCTCTGACCACCTCTTCAAGTGCTTACATCCGCTTTGTCACGTTCTTTTTGTTTGAAAAGACAAGACAAAGTACTAGATACAATGGTACGGGGGCAAGTTGCGTCAGACCATGGTTGACTCGTATTACAATATATACCGGGTTGTTCCAGAGGGGATGAGCCAGGTTTCGAGGCGATCGGAGGTCGGGAACCATAAACAGCGCACTCTGAACAACCGGCTTTCTTTTGCGGGAACTTTCGCAGTGTCTGCGGGCCCTTACATAATCACCGTGCCGAAGCAGGTACAAAAAAACCTAACATAATTTTTGTACCAATTCATAAAAAAGGGGTGGAAAATCGGTCCTCTCTGATCGAACCCACGATCTGGTTGATTTCGTTTTCGAGTGGGTCCAGGTTCACCCTGCAGGTGGGATTGGGTATTTCTCGAATGAACGCGGATTGTCAGTGGAATCCAGTTTACACGCTATTTCATCCATTTTGTTGCTGTGTAAACGAAACATGTCGTCAGTAGTAATGTAAACGTGATCTTGACGCGGCAAACCTGTTCCCATCGCTCGAGCATGTCTGCGGGAAGTAAACGCCGAGCGCTAGAAAATGATTTTGGTGAGTGGATTTGAAATATGTTCCTAATATCTAAATGTAGAGGAGACTAAGATCTAGGTCTGTGCACTCTTTGGGGACTTGCCAGAAGAAAACCACTGCGCAATGACAAATTCCGATTCTTTCTGCGGGCGAAACACGTGATTTTTCGGAAGTCGCCATTGCGCAGCGGTTGTCTTTTTGCAGATATACAAAGAGTGCACAGACCTACTACGGATCTCAGTCTCCTCTACATTTTGATATTAGGAACATATGGCAAATTCGCTTGCCAAAATAATTTTCTAGCGCTCGGCGTTTGCTTTCAACAGCCCACTCGAGCGCTGGCCGCAGGTTTGCCGCATCAAGATCGCGTTTACATTACTACCGACGAATTGTTTCGTTAACCCAACAACAAATTCGATGAAATGTGTTGTAAGCTGGATTCTACTTAGAATGTGCGTTCGTTCGAGAAATATCCAACCCCACCATAATCACTGGACTCCCTGGGCTTGGTTTTTGGTGTTTGGTTTGTTATGCTGCCACACAGCTAGCACTTCAGTTACAGCAGGAACGCATACAAGTGGTGCGCAGTACAAAGGTAGTCCGCAGAATCACGATCAAATTGAAAGGCACTCCCGTAATGGACCTTGAATTTAAAGACATACGCATACGCAGATGTACAAGCAAAAGAGGAATAGAACAAAACACACATCCATAAACACGCTACATGCGCGACAAGCACACTTTCGAAACAAGAACTAGTTTTTTCATTTAATCGTATTTATTTAGGGCACTCGTGCACTGGACCTTGGACTTCAAGTCATACGCATACACAAATCAGTAACCAAAAGAGGAATAGAACAAAACACAAATCCATAAATACGTAACATGTATCAATAGCATACATCCGAAATAGGAATCGATTTGCATTTCAGCTCGTTATTTGATTTATTTGACTGCGTTCATTCATTTCTTTAGTAATATTTATGTTGTGTCAATACATATATATATGTAAATATATATATATATATATATATATATATATATATATATATATATATATATATATATATAAATATATATATATATATATATATATATATATATATATATAT
>Ga0209390_10006340_pt1 | contig 15962 bp, 12 predicted proteins | sample BON01_FD_187212 | JGI IMG/M metagenome (GOLD analysis project Ga0209390, IMG submission 187212) | Freshwater microbial communities from Lake Bonney liftoff mats and glacier meltwater in Antarctica - BON-01 (SPAdes) (version 2) | ecosystem: Environmental > Aquatic > Freshwater > Ice > Glacier... | reverse complement strand
AACTGGTTTCCGAAGCGTCCTTGCTGAAAGCCGCCATTCAAGCTGCCCGTGCGCCCAATTTTCACGCCTTTTTTCAGCACCACATTTACGATGCCGCCGCCGCCGCTCGCATCGTATTTGGCAGATGGTGTGCGCAATATTTCCAGCCGCTCGACGCTGTTGGGTGGCAGGTTTTTGAGCATAGAGGCGATATCCTCGCGGCTCATTTTTTGCTCCCGCCCATTGATATAAATGCTGGCAGGTGTGGTGCTGCTGAGGTAAACGTTGCCGTCCTGGTCCAGAAAGAGCCCGGGCGTTTTTTCCAGAATTTCGTATACGCTGGTACTGGATTCCGCAATAGGCCCTGGATCGACAATGGTCATGTCGTCTTCTTGCCGCATGAAGGGCTTGGTCGCCTTTATGGTCACCGCCGCAAGGGCCGTGGCATCTTCTTCCATGAAAAACTGGTAAACACTGGTGGATTTGCGCACTTGGACGCCTTTTTTCAGGGGTGCCATTCCCGTGTAGGTCGCTTCCAATAGGTATTGCTGGTCAATACTTGCCTGAAATTTTGCCTGGCCGCCAACATCGCTGATGGCAAACTGGATTTTGTTGGTATCCAGGCGTTCTACCAGTTTCACTGTCGCGCCAACAATGGGCGTTTTATTGTTTTCCAGCAGCTCTATTTTAATTGAAACGGTTTGAGCCTGGGCAAGTTGCGCGAGAAACATCGCGGCAATCAGTAATTTTTGCATGCTGCAAAAGTACGTTGTCAAAATTGCTTTCATTTGGGTAAAGACGGCATTGCGGAGACTATACCGAACAGTTGTGTCATTCCGAGCGTAGCGAGGAACCTGAGGAATAACGATGCCAATTATCAGGTTCCTCGCTTCGCTCGGAATGACACCACTGTTTGGTATTCAATATGGAAATTAAAGCGGAACAACTGCTTTGCCAATTGCTTCTAGCCAGGTTTTGACTTTTGTACATTCACGGGACGCTGTTCTAATACATATTAGATTTTGCCACGCTGCCGTAAGCTTTATCGCACCATGAGATATTGGTGTTGTAAGGTTCAATGCGGCAACTGCTCCCTAAAGTACCCATACACCCAAGTACCAACAATCGCGCTCAACAGCACCACGAAAACAACAAATGCCCCCGTACCAATTTGGGCGAAAATAGGGCCCGGACAAGCGCCCGTCATGGCCCAACCAAGGCCGAAAATGGTGCCGCCGATAACTTGCCCTTTATTGAATTTTTTGTCGTGAAATTCGATATGCTCGCCGTGAACCGTTTTTACCTTGTATTTTTTGATGAGCCAAACACTCAAGGCCCCCAGCACCACAGCGCCGCCAATGATACCGTACATGTGAAAGGTTTGCATGCGGAACATTTCCTGCATCCGAAACCAGGAAATAATCTCTGCTTTCACGAAGGTGATGCCAAATACAAGGCCGACAATTGAATATTTAAAATTGTGCCACCAAGGGTGTTGCAGTTGCGATTCATTGATGCAAACCGCATCCAGGGAACGCACTTCGAAATCATTATCAGGTACCATTGTGGTTTCATTGAAAGCCACACTTGGATTTATATTTTTTGTTTCAGACATTTTTTCAAGTTATTTTGGACCAATGGCTTTAGGCAAGCTTCACGGCCCCAATTATCGAATTATCAAATTATCGAATTATCACATTAGCATGATATAGGGCAAGATCAAATTGGCCATGATAAAACCGCCGACCATAAAAAAGATGGTCGCGATCAATGAAGGCAATTGCAAGTTTGAAAGTCCCATAATCGCGTGACCACTGGTGCAGCCCCCAGCATATCGGGAGCCAAAGCCCACCAGAAAACCGCCTACAACCAACATGATAAAGCCGCGCAGGGTGAACAGGCTTTCCCAGGATACCAATTGCGTTGGAACCATGTTGCTGTAATCGGTGATGCCGTAATTTTGAAGTTCAGCCGCCAAAGCGGGCGCTACTTTTACAGGATTTGGATCGGCGAATATGGTAGTGGCAATGATAGCGCCCACGACGATACCGCCCACGAAAAAGAAATTCCACATTTCTTTTTTCCATTCGTATTTGAAAAAATTGATGTTGGCCGGGAAACAAGCGGCGCAAACGTGGCGCAGGTTGGATGAAATGCCAAAATGTTTGTTGCCGATAATGAGCAATGTAGGCACAATAAGGCCGATAATGGCACCTGCTACCCACCAGGGCCAAGGCTGAGAAAGAAATTCTATCATACAGAGATTGATTTAAGTGTCAAAGGTCTGAATTTTCGGTTTGTTGCACTGTGACAATTGTCACGATGAAAAATTTTTGTTAGTAGGTATAGTTTAAGATGATGTTGAAGTGAGAAACATCCGCCTTATTGATGACAAATTTGTCATTGCCATACACGTCGCCTATCCGGTTTTTTCGGACGAAAAGCAATTGCGCCCGCAGTCCTCCCAAGGCACCACTAAAAGTATAGCGCAGGTCTATGTTGAATTGGTTGAAAGCAGGAAAGGCGTATTTGTTCAAGGCATTGTTGCGCACATCAGGCAAATAGAAACGCCCATAGGCAGCTTCTATGCCCAGTTTTTTGTTAGGCGAAGCCCAGCGCACACGGCCCGTGATGGAATGAGAATCGCCGCTCCCTTCCACACGTTCGCGGGGCATGAAGGTGAAAAATGGCTCCCGGCCCCATTCTCGGGGTGCCAGAAAACGCCCGTCAGCACTGACGCGGGTATAGGCGCCCAAGGCTTGCCATCCACCGCGCTGCCAACCAGTTTGTAGACTGATGGCGTTGGATTTGCCGCCTTTTTTAAAATACGTTTTAGCCGCATCGCTGTTTCCGCCATCGGCTAAGGCGTCCTGGTGCGTTACTTGCAGGCCCAAAAGCAGCTTGTGGCCGTTTTTGAGCGGATGGGTATAATCGGCTTGCACAAAAGCAGTGTTGAAAATATTGTCAACATATTGATTCCAGACCTGCACTTTGGTATTTTGACCAAAATGCCGCGTAATACCCACCAAGCCGATGCCAGCGCTTTTCAGGTTTTCCGGGTAACCACTGCCCGTGCCGTCAGGATTCAGCCCTTTTGGGTACAAGCCAATGGATTCTCCAATATCATACCATCGAACCGTGCTGCGTGGGGATATGCGCCAAAGCCAACCACCTTCGATTTTCATATTATTAAGGGCCTCTGAGCTTACCCATATCCCAGATTCGACGGTGGGGCGCATGCGACCGTCCTGGTAATTGACAAAGGGCGTTTGCAGCGATTGTTGACCGAGGGTCATGCGCGTGTTTTTCCAGGAATAGCGCAGCCAAAACTCCTCCATACGATCTAGGTCCTTGCGGTTTTTGGGATTCTCTACGTCAAAAAGCCCGATTTCATAGCGATTTTTTGCACCGGTAATGGAGTCTATGGCGCTTAAATCAGAGGAGGCCAGGTTGTAGTTGAACATGCCACCTATCCCAAAACTGAAGCCGTGCCAAGCGGCGCTGTTAAAATTCAGGTTGCCGCCAGCCGCCAGGGCGTAATAATCGGACAATTGCCGGGTATTGTCGGTCGCCATAAAAAAACTTCGAAAGCTACCGGAATAATGGCCTTTTTTGAAAGCTTCCAGTATGGTTTTGGCATTGGCTTGGTCGTTGGGAGCTTGTGGTTCATGCTGGGCCAATAAAAAGGCTGTTTGAAGCAACGCCGCGACAATCAAAACTGTTTTTTTCATGTTTATCGTGAATTCCTTGCTTGAATGTGCCACAAAGGTCAGGTGGAAATAGTTTGATGCGCGTGACATTCATCACAGATGCCTAGTACTTGTTATATTTGCCCATAAAGTTTGATTTTTAACGCATCCAATGTTGTAATATGAAACACTATGTATCCCTTTTTACCCTATTGCTTGCGCTAAGTTTCAGTGCTGTAGCGCAACATTTGTCGATTGACTTTCCCGTGGAAATTCCTACAGCGCGTATGGATTCCTGGGAGCAAAGCATCGATTTGGCGGGACTGCCTATGCAGGATTTTGTGGCGATTTCCATTGTTTTTGAGGGAGAAGGTTTAGACCGCAATGCCGTGCAGTGCAAGTTGGGCACTGGTTATGGCTGGCAGGATGTGCCGCCTTTTACGGAGGAATCCGTTGCAGACCGTTATGTGAGCGAGCTGATTTTTGTGCCGGCGGAAGCAGCCAAAAACCTGGTTTTTCAATTTCAGGTTGATGCCCAAGTTGATTATGCAAGCCTAAAAGGAAGGGTGCATGTGTTCTCGCCAACGGGTGATACAGAAGCCAATATCCAGGCAACACCAAGTCCGGAAACAGAACAAAACATGCTGTGTAGTTGTCCACAACCCGCTTTCATCCCGCGTGCCACCTGGGGCGGCGCATTTGAGCTCAATCAAAATATTTACACACCACCTGCAGTTTACACCACGGTGACCCACCTGATTGTGCACCACAGTGCCGGCTCCAATACCAGCAACAATTGGTCGGGCGTGGTGGCCGCCATTTTTGACTATCACGTCAACAGCAATGGCTGGTCGGACATTGGCTACAATTGGCTGATTGCGCCCAATGGGCAACTATTTGAAGGCCGGGGTGGCGGCGACAATGTGCGGGGTGCGCACATGTGTGGCTACAACAACAACACGATGGGGGTTTGTGCACTGGGCAATTATGTAAACAGTCCATTTCCTGGCTCCGGAATAGAAACCCTGAAAAAGCTGCTTTCTTGGAAAAGTTGCCAAGAAGCCATAGCGCCTATTGGCAATGGGCCTATCATTTCATTTACCGGGAACATGCAAAACATTTCCGGACATCGGGATGGCTGCTCGCCGGGTGCGACAGAATGCCCTGGGAATATGCTGTATGGACAATTGTCGGCGCTGCGGCAGGAGGTTTTGGGGTACACGCAAGGTTGTCAATCAGTGGCCGTTCACCAAACCGAAGCGCCCTTTTCCATGATACTGTCGCCAAATCCGGTATTGGATCAGCTGCAGGTGCAATTTACGGCGGAGCATCCGGAGTTTCGGCTGCGGGTGGTGGATGCTTATGGGAGGCAGGTGGGAGATGTGTTGGTTGAGGTGGGGGAGGAGCGTGTGTTTATTACGACAAGCAGTATGAAGCCTGGGGTGTATTTTGTGATGACTGAGTTGGGCGGAGGTAGTGGGATTGGGCGGTTTTTGAAGTTTTGAGGAGATGCGTGGAAAATATGGCCGCCAGATTCATACGCCAACACGTGGACGCGGCACTAGGGTGCTTAATTTAAAGCAATTCATGCGCTTTTTTAAGCAGCCAGATTCGATCTGATACACGCTTGTTCTCCGTTATTTTTTTGATAATGCGCATTGCTCGGGTTTTGTCTCCAGAAATGGAGCCTCTAAGTTGGAAAACCAGGTTTAGAAAATCCTGATTGTTGTTGCGTATGGCCTCAGAGAATATTTTTTGAGATGTTCTGCTCAAAAACATTTTGAAGGCATCCATTTTAAAGTCAAGCAAATCTGAGTTCAACTCGTAATAGGCTTTGATCTCCAATCGTTTGCCATTCATCAGGTAGTCTACAAATGGTGAAGTGGATGGAATAAAGTCCAGGCATTCTTCAACTTTTCCAACCGCAAAAAAATGGTGCGCCATATTGAGGCGATAAATATCTTGTGTCTCATTTTCTCCCGAAATTTCGTGTTTATATTTTTCAATAAAGTCTAGGGCCCAATATGGCGCTTTTGCTTTGATGGCAAATTCAGAAATTCCCAAATATCGACTTGGGATCAATTTCCCTTCATAGTGAAGGTATCCACGTTCCAAATTGTCTTGGTATAATTCGAACAATATTTTGACAATGTCTTTATTTTCTGGGTTTTGTGACAATGCCAGGTTGCAGATATTTCTTAAATAGGTATAAAATCCACTTAGTGTTTCTGTATCAATTTCCTTTTCATGTACAATTAACACATCAAAGAGGCATTGTAAATCTTGATCGACATAGGTGTCCTTTTTAAGCAAGTTGAAAATGATATAGTTGATTTTTATTGCAGGGGAGGCCAATAGAAACCTGTCTGGCACACGGGTATGTTCAATCCTTTCCAGCATTGGTTCTGAAAAAGGCAGGTTGGCTACTTTTTGCTGTAACAAATAGACGTTGAGCAGCGCTAAGCTATTCAAGAAATGGTGCATATCAAGGGCATCAAGGGTTTTGTTTATGTTTAAGTCACCTTTTAATTGGTTGTTCAAACTTTCTTCGTTGTGTACCGCATATTCCAATTGATATTGGTCATGGAAGTAGAAAAAATGATGTCGAGGCAATTCTTCCTGCATCTTTCTAAGTCGGGTAAGGGCAATTTGATAACGCGCATTCAGGCCCCGACGGCGGATGAATTCTGCGTAGTCAAATGCTTGTTGAAAAGCGTTTTCTTCCCTGAAGTAATGCAGGCAGGTAACAAAGGCCTTAACTATCTTGTGGGCCTCAACCATAGTTTTCTCTAACCTGCTTTCCAAATATTCCCTGTTCGGGAAAATTGTTGCGAAGAGAACCTTCTTATCTAACACCTCACCTGCATTTTCCCAAGGGTGTAACAGGCATGCGGACAGCAGTTCTTTTACACGTTTTGCAACTTTACCTTGAGAAATAATTGAAATTTCGTCAAACTGAAGAAGTTTCGATTTTTCTTGTGGGCTCAACGTTTTGATCAATTCAACAAGTTGTGTCTGCTCCATAATTGTATTATTGGAATCGAAAGATAAAAGTGTTACTAAAATTTAAGGTACTCCGTAGAAATCTTGAGGCCGAAAATTATCAGAACAATAACATTAAACTATGTGTCATGGAAAAAAAACTTCTATTTTCGCTACTTTTTGGCCTTTTGGGCCTGTTTTTTAACCCTGCTTATGGATTTGGAGCCCCCAAGTTGTTGGCAACGATTCCGAATCTTATAGAAAGTTGTGATGCACCACCTCCTGACAGTTTTCGAGTGACCAGTTTCAGCTACAATGTTGTGACCTTGGCTTGGGAACCATTTGCTGTCGGAGATGATCATTTATTAACTTTTTTCGGTGAAAATACAAGCAACGGATGGGATTCACTTTATTCGGTGGAATTGTTCGGCGCTACGTCCTATACCGTTGCCAACATGAATCCGGCGCAAAAACATAAGGTGCAAATTAGGACGGTTTGTAAGGATGGGACTTTGGGAACGGTTAGTCCACCTTTAATTCCTCCACATGGCGTAATTCTTGAACTCGTACTATTTGGTGACCCACCCAAAATCCCAGAGGTCGTAGATTGCCATAAAATGTACTATACTGACCCACAAATTAGTTGGGTGGGATTCAAGATTTCTCGGCCAGATGTGAATGAAGGAGAGATATCTAATTTTTTTCAGTTTGAGAAGGTGAACAATGATCCCGATGTGGAAGCTAGGCTTAAAAGAGTGGAAACGGAAAATGTGTTGGTGGCGGCAAATCTTGTTGGAGAATACCCAACAAATTTTATCAATGTGGTCAATGCAGATATGCTCTTTATGGTTGGCGAGGTTGAAAATGGAACACTTAGTCCTATAGGATTTGTATTAATGACAATTCATGGCGGAGGGACACCATCGGTAGATATTTGTAAATTAGAAAATGTGCCAAGCCGGCCCTGGAACCCACTATACCAGTTTGATGCAATTATTGAACGAAACCCGCCAATCTGTAACGGTTGTCCCCCTACAGGTGAACGAAATCTTCGAAACAAGCACAAAGATGTTATCCGGGTGCAGAATCCGGTATCGGATTATCTAAATATCTTTTTTACCCAAGCATTATTTTTGGGTGGAACAAAAAAGTATACTTTGTTGGATATTAGCGGAAAAACCATCTTTCAAGAGCAATTCAAAGTAACCGAACCACAGATTGCAATCCCTATCGATAGCATTGTTCCAGGTCTCTATTTCTTGCATGTTGAATCGGAAGACGATGTTCAAACCGTTAAAGTTGTAATTAATTGACATTCACAAGTTGAATAATAAATCTTTCAGCATGAAAAGCATTTTTTGTTTTATTAGCATATGCTTTGTTTTTCAGGGTATTTCACAACCTGACATCCAATGGCAAACCACCTTTGGCGGCACATCGCATGATATAGCATTTTCGGCAACTCAAACCCAGGATGGAGGCTATATTGCAGCGGGAAGTTCTGGGTCTTCAAGCCTGTTCGGCCATCACGGTGGAAATGATTTTTGGGTGATAAAACTTAATGCTGATGGTGCCCTTAAATGGAAGAAACTACTCGGTGGAACGGGAAACGAAGTAGCGCGTTGCATCCGTCAAGATAGTGATGGTGGGTATTTCATTGCTGGATACACCGAATCAAACAACTATGATGTTTCAGGCAACCATGGCGGCTTTTATGACGGTTGGTTTGTAAAGTTGGACCCGAATGGGAACATACAATGGCAAAAGACCTTGGGCGGCAGCGGCTGGGATGATATTATATCGGCTACTCAAACGACGGACAACGGCTATATCCTCACAGGCCGGTCAGAAAACGCTGATGGAGATGTCTCCTTCAACTATGGATTTACGGATGTTTGGGTCGTAAAATTGAGCCAAAGTGGAGCATTAGAATGGGAAAAATCGTATGGAGGAGGCCTTGAAGATTCAGGACACAGCATCAAACAAACTGCTGATGGAGGGTTTATCGTGGTAGGCCAGGCTTACTCCACCGATGGAGATGTGACGGGTCAACATGGGAATGGGGATTTTTGGGCACTAAAAATTTCGTCTACCGGCGTATTGGAGTGGCAAAAAGCACTCGGTGGGTCAGGTTATGACTTGGCCAGCGATGTGGCTCAAACTGCTGATGGGGAGTATGTCTTGGTAGGTTATTCTGGTTCAAATAATGGAGATGTCACAGGGCATTATAGTGCATTTGATTATTGGGTCACCATGCTAGATGCTTCCGGGAATTTAAGATGGGAAAAATCTCTCGGAGGGAGTGAAGCAGACTGGGGGCGTGCCATAGTAGCCTCAGAAGATGGAGGGGTGATTGCAGCAGGATCAACCAGCTCTTCTGATGGAGACGTTCAAAATAATGATGGCGGAGCTGAGTTTTGGCTGGTCAAGTTGAATGGCCACGGACAAATAGTATGGCAACAAACCTATGGCGGGACCGAACCTGAACTATGCTACACACTCAGCAAAACCTCCGACGGCGGCTTCGTAACGGCCGGCTACTCCTGGTCAACAGACGGTGATGTTACAGGTTCATCCAATATAGGCAAAAGTGATTTCTGGATCGTCAAGCTCGGTTCAGAAAGCGTTGGCGTAGAGGACTTGTCCAATAATGAAGGTGATACAATGGAGCTGTACCCAAATCCTGCGGGTGAAAAAATTACAATCAAGGTTACAGGATATCCCAGTAGTGTACAAATCACGCTATTCGACCTGCTCGGCTCCCAAGTCCTGCAACAGGAAGTCTCCCAGGATGCCACCATAAACTTGGCGCATTTGAAACCCGGGATTTATTTTGCCACTGCAATTACTCCAGATGGAAAGCTATATTCTAAAAAATTTGAAAAACTTTGAGTGAATAATGAGGGTACTTGTACTGCTTTTTCAATATTGTTTTTTGGGCAGTATTAGCGCCCAACCCACCATCCAATGGCAAACCACCTTTGGCGGCACTTCCTATGATGCAGCCTATTCAGTAATTCAGACCATAGATGGAGGATATATTGCAGCGGGTAGTTCTGGTTCTTCAAGCCTGTTCGGCCATCACGGCGGAAATGATATCTGGGTGATAAAACTAAGTGCTGACGGCGCCCTTAAATGGAAGAAATTACTCGGCGGAACGGGGAATGAAGTAGCGCGTTGCATCCGTCAAGATAGCGATGGCGGTTATTTCATTGCTGGATACACCGAATCAAACAACTATGATGTTTCAGGCAATCACGGCGGCTTTTATGACGGCTGGTTTGTAAAACTGGATACTATTGGAAATATACAATGGCAAAAAGCCTTGGGCAGTAGCGGTTGGGACGATATTATTTCGGCGATTCAAACACCCGACCATGGCTATATCCTAACAGGCAGGTCACAAAACGCTGATGGAGATGTGTCCTTTAACCATGGCTTTACCGATCTGTGGGTCGTCAAACTGAGTCAGTTAGGTGCCATTGAATGGGAAAAATCTTATGGGGGAGGTCTTGAAGATTCAGGGCATAGCATCAAACCAACTGCCGATGGTGGGTATATTGTTGTTGGCCAAGCGTACTCCACTGATGGGGATGTGACAGGGCAACATGGGAATGGAGATTTTTGGGCTATTAAACTTTCGTCTACTGGTGTTTTGGAGTGGCAAAAAGCGATGGGAGGCGGGGGAGAGGACATCGCCAGTGATGTGGTTCAAACTGCCGATGACGGGTTTGCTTTGGTTGGCTATGAAGGCTCAATCGATGGGGATGTGACAGGTCATCATGGACAGTATGATTATTGGGTCACCATGCTAGATGCTTCCGGGAATTTAAGATGGGAAAAATCTCTTGGTGGTATTTTATCTGACTGGGGACGTGCCATAGTAGTCACGGAAGATGGGGGTGTTATTGTGGCAGGGACAACCCGCTCTTCTGATGGAGACGTTCAAAATAATGATGGTGGGTCAGAGTTTTGGCTGGTCAAGCTGAATGGCCACGGACAGCTAGTATGGCAACAAACTTATGGTGGGACAGAACCTGAAATATGCTATTCACTTAGTAAAACTTCCGATGGAGGCCTAGTAATGGCGGGTTATTCCTGGTCAACCGACGGCGATGTTTCGGGATCGCTAAATATAGGCAAAGGGGATTTCTGGATCGTCAAGCTCGGTTCAGAAAGCGTTGGCGTAGAGGACTTGTCCAATAATGAAGGTGATACAATGGAGCTGTACCCAAATCCTACGGGTGAAAAAATTACAATCAAGGTTACAGGATTTCCCAGTAGTGTACAAATCACGCTAATCGACATGCTCGGCTCCCAAGTACTGCAACAGGAAGTCTCCCAGGATGCCACCATAAACTTGGCGCATTTGAAACCCGGGATTTATTTTGCCACCGCAATTACTCCAGACGGCAAAGTATTGCGCAAGAAATTCGAAAAGTTTTAACCCTTACTACTGGACAGTTTTTTATTTCAAATACGCCACCACAAACTCCCGCAACGCCTCCCCATGTAGGTTTTTAGCAACAACCTTCCCTTGTCTATCCAACACAAAATTGGCCGGTATGGTCGAAATTCGAAGCACCTCCAAAAACGGCGTAGCATCGCCGGTAAGGTGCGAAGCATGCGGCCAAATAGCCCCGTCTTTGGCAATAGCAGCTTTCCAGGCGCCCGGACTGCTGTCAATGGAATAACCAATTATTTGCATGCCCTTTTCGTGCAATTCCGTCCAAAGGAGTACCAATACCTCGCGGTTCTCCCTGCGGCAAGGCATGCACCACGATGCCCAAATATCGAGAATTGTCAAGCGGCTGCCCAATAGGCTGTGCAATAAAACCGTGTCTCCTGTTGACATCGGCAACGCCTCGTTGGGCATCCTATCGTTGAGCAATACCGGCAAGCGATCGCGGTCGCCAGTTTCGCAAAGTTGCTTAGCCCAGGCACTGTTGCTTGACTTTACACTCCATTTTGCACATAAACTGACTAGAAATTCCGGCACCCGCTCGTAATCGCCACTTGGGCTGACCCAACGTGCAGCGACTAAAGCCGGGAATAAATAGGCACTGGAATCGGCGAAAGCGATTAAAGGTGCCTGAAACTGGAGCAAAGCATCCGCTTCATCCAGCAAATGGGATTCGTCAACTTCCGCGCCTTCGGTGACACGTACATTGTTTGACTTGGAAAAGGCTTCATGGCGCAAATCGCGCAGTCGAAGCATGGCAAGATTTTCAGCCGACGGTTTTCTGATGGAACAAGACGCCTGAAAATTTAGCGCATCGGCTTCTATTTCAATGCTTTCCCCTTTTTGCAAGACCAGCGGCATGTAGTTGGCCAACAGCGGATCATCATCAAGCAATTGATTCGCAAAACGGGAACCTGCTTTTTGAACACAAACCTGCAACAAGGCAGATGCTTCTATTTGCGGCAACGTTGAAAACACAAAACTGCCGTCAGATCCAATATTGGCTGAATCTATGACAGTCCCGCTGTAGCTGGACGCGATTTCTTTGAAATTCCGAGGCTGTATGAGGTATACCATTGGCTTCCAGCCAGCATCCAGTACAATCTTCCCTTGTAATGCAGGAGGGGTCTGGGTTTGGCATTGGAGGCTAGAGAACAGCAGGCCGACCGCGAATAGGAATGCAAGTTGTTTAGAAATCATCGTTTACTGGACTTATAAACTGGTATTTTTACCACATTGTTTTTTCAACACATAGACACACCGGAACATAAAAACCATAGATTTAAAAGCAAGTACTCTATGTTTTCTATGTCCCCATGTGTCTATGTGTCGAAATATGTTCTATTTGGTAAAATAAATTCTATGTGGTAAGGCTGCTGGTTCACAACAGCGTCGTTGGACAAACATAGTCGCTCAACTGGAAGCGCTCTGAGTCTTTAATAGCCTTCATGCCACCAATCACATCAACGAGATTATCATAGCCACGTGCGCGCAGGATGCTGCTGAAAATCATCGAGCGATAACCGCCGGCACAATGAATGTACGCTGTTTTGTCCTTTGGCACCTGCAACATGGATTCGTTGATGGTATCGAGCGGTGCGTTTTCCACGTTTTGAACGTGTTCGCTGAGGTACTCACTTGTTTTGCGTACGTCAATGACCACTGCTTGTGGGTTTTTCGCCATAATATCCGACAACTCAGTCGCTGTGATACGCTCAATGGTATCTACTTCCCTTCCAGCTGCCTTCCAGGCATCAAACCCGCCATTGAGGTAGCCGATGCAGAAATCGTATCCGACGCGAGCTAAACGTGTAACCACTTCCTCTTCGCGGCCAGGCTCCGTCACCAGCAGGATTTGCTGCTTGATATCCGGGATCAACGCCCCAACCCAAGGTGCAAAATTGCCGTCGATTCCAATATTGATGGCATTTGGCACGAATCCTTCAGAAAAAACTTGTGCGTCGCGGGTGTCAAGTACCAAGGCGCTTGTTTCATTGGCGGCCACATCGAAAGCACGGGGCGACAAGGCGTGTGTACCGCGCTTGATTACCTCGTCGATGCTTTCGTAACCTTTTTTGTTCATGGCCACATTGAGCGGGAAATAGGCGGGCGGCGGCATCAGGCCAGTGGTAACCTCTTTTACGAATTCTGCTTTCGTCATGTCGGCTCGCAGGGCATAATTGGTCGCTTTCTGGTGGCCAAGGCTGTCAAAAGTCTCTTTAGACATGTTTTTGCCACAAGCTGAACCAGCGCCATGTGCCGGGTAAACGGTAACATCATCTGGCAAGGTCATAACTTTTTCCCGGAGCGAATCAAAGAGTGTTTCTGCCAATTGTTCCTGCGTCATGTGGGCCGCTTTTTGTGCCAGGTCTGGGCGGCCAACATCACCGATGAACAGTGTATCACCGGAAAACAGCGCTTGTTCCTTTCCAGATTCGTCGAGCAAAAGATAGCAGGAGCTTTCCATGGTGTGTCCGGGCGTATGGAGCACACGGAAAGTCAGTTTCCCAACCTTGAATTCCTCGCCATCCTTCGCGATATGGGCATCGAATTCAGGGTTAGCCGTTGGGCCGTACACAATCTTGGCACCAGTTTTTTGACTAAGATCTAAGTGCCCGCTCACGAAGTCGGCGTGAAAGTGTGTCTCAAAAACGTACTTGATTTTGGCACCAGCTTTTTTCGCTTTTTCAAGGTATGGCTCTACTTCACGCAGCGGGTCAATGACCACAGCTTCTCCATCACTTTCAATGTAATAAGCGCCTTGCGCCAAACAGCCGGTATAGATTTGTTCGATTTTCATAATTGCGAAAATTTCTTTTAATGATTTAATGATTGTAATTTGATGATACAAAGGTCGGGGTTAGCGGTATGCAGAAACCGTGATGAAAGTCACGTACAGCAATAATTTTTTTTGAGTGATGAGTGATGAGTGATGAGTTATGAGTGATGAGTTTGCACAGCGTTTGTGTTTTACTTTAAAATTGTTTTCCAGCACCTGACACAAGCATTGGGTAAAGGTGCTGAAACTCCCAAGCCGAATAAATGAACAAACGCCGTGCAAACTCATAACTCATAACTCATAACTCATAACTACAAAACTCATCACTTCAAATAGAGCTCTTTGACCAAAATGTATATCCCCATGGCCAGCACAAACCAGCCGAACGCTTTTTTGAGCTTGTTGCCGTCTACACTTCTGCTCATCCAATTCCCAAGAAATATACCGCCAACGGCCAAGGCGGTTACCGTGCCCAACAAATCCCAATCCAATTGGTAATGCGACAAATCGCCCAAAAAGCCGAACAAAGATTTGGCAGCAATAATCAAAAGAGAGGTGCCAACAGCCTGCTTCATCGGCAATTTACTGAATAGCACCAAAGCCGGGATAATCAGGAAACCGCCGCCAGCGCCCACCAGTCCCGTCAATAATCCAACAACAGCTCCTTCCAGTAATATCATGGGGTAATTAAATTTCTGCGGGGCGTGAGGTTCTTCAGGTGGAACGTCGTTCTTGGAACGAATCATTGAAATGGAGGCGAATACCATGAGTATGGCAAAAAGACCCATCAACAACATGCCCTTCGACGCGACAAACGTGCCAACACTAAACACCGTATCTGGGATGATCGGCACCAAAAATGCCCGGGTAGCATATACAGCTATAATGGAAGGGATACCAAAAATTAACGCTGTTTTTAAATTTACCTGCCCTTCCTTATACTTCGGAAAAGCACCGAACAAACTCGTGGTGCCAACTATAAACAGCGAATAGGCAGTAGCCAGAACAGGTTCCACACCAAACAGATACACCAATACTGGTACCGTTAATATACTTCCGCCGCCGCCGATGAGCCCAAGTGATACTCCAATGAGCGCCGACGCGAAATAACCTATGATTTCCATGATTTAATTAAGGTGATAATGAGGGAATTTGATAATGTGCTAATTCAAACATTGTGATAATTATTGGCCATTTGTGCCAATCACAATTCAAATTAAGCCACAACGGCAATTGTTTGTGCCTGATTATCGCTGCAAAGATCACGGAAACCATGGTTGCGAGTCTGTGACAAATATCACGGAAGCCAAAAATTAAAGGTTCAATACCTCAATGCCATTTTTCAACAAGCGCACTCGACCATTTTCAGACAGCTTTTTCATCAACCTGGAAATAACTTCTCTGGAGGAATTTAGCTCTTGCGCAATTTCTGTATTGGTCATTTTCAAAACATTGGTATCCAGCGACTTGCAATGACGCCGCAGGTAAAACTCCAAACGCTCGTCCATGTTTTGGAAAGCGATATGGTCGATGGTTTCCAGCAGTTCTTCGTAGCGTTTGCGATAGGTGCCTACCACAAAATGATACCAGGTGCGGTACTCGCGCATCCAATTTTCGGTTTCATCAATCGGGACGACTAATAACACGGAATCTGTAACAGATTTTGCGGTTACAGAGCTGGCGCGAAAGGTTCTGTCGCATATCAAGGAAAGCGCGCAGCCGTCGCCAGGATGGAGGTGATACATGAAATACTCGGTACCTTCCTCGCTTTCGCGGTACAGTTTTACCAATCCATCGAGCACAATGATGGTATTGCGGATGTTTTGGCCCGTTTGTAGCAATGTCTGCCCCGCAGGTACTTCCATTATTTTGCCCTTCTCGGCCATTGCTTGCTGTAGCCCTGTTTCGAGGTCAGGGAAGAGGTGGCGGTATTTTTCCATGTTTATGAATTGCTGTGGTGCGTGTATGCAAGTGGTTTATTTGAAGGTAAAGTAAATAAATTTTTCAGGAATGCAAGGATTGAAACGGGGAGCGGTGCATCGCAAGGTGGTACATCGTGCATGCGCCAATG
>Ga0209390_10006339_pt1 | contig 15966 bp, 9 predicted proteins | sample BON01_FD_187212 | JGI IMG/M metagenome (GOLD analysis project Ga0209390, IMG submission 187212) | Freshwater microbial communities from Lake Bonney liftoff mats and glacier meltwater in Antarctica - BON-01 (SPAdes) (version 2) | ecosystem: Environmental > Aquatic > Freshwater > Ice > Glacier... | reverse complement strand
AAAAAACCGGGCGCTTGGTGGGATCCCTCTCATGCCGATGCCATCGCCAGCCTTCGTGTCCTCCGCGCCAACGGCCAATGGCTCTCCCTCTGGCGCAACTAATCACCCATCACTTCTAATTACACCCGTGGCGAAGTAGACGTCATTTATTCCGTTTGCCGCCGGTGGTGGAGCGACGTCATATTGATGATGTGATTGTCAAGATTGCTCCTGCCGTGACTGCTAAACTTCTGCGAAAACTCGGTGCCGCCGTTGTTAAAACGGACCGAGAAAGTTGTTATCGGGCATCCTTCGATAGTGGGCGCATGTCGTTTTTACCGATTGCGGTCATCACCCCGTTGAAACGAGAACAAGTCGGGATCGCGCTGGAGCTGGCAAACCAACACGGCGTGCCGGTTACGCCTCGAGGACGAGGGACCACTTTAACGGGAGGAGCGTCGCCCCGGGCGGGCGGATGGGTTCTCGATTTGACGAAATTGAATCGAGTGCGGATCGATCCTGAAGCTGGTTTCGCCCACGTGCAGGCCGGTGCAGTTGTCGCCAAGGTGCAAGATGCGGCCGCGGCGAAAGGTTGGTTCTATCCGCCGGACCCCTCCTCAAAAAATTTCTGTACCATCGGAGGCAATATCGCCTGTAATGCGGGCGGGATGCACGGCGGTAAGTATGGCGTGACGCGTGACTTTGTCGTCGCGCTCAAAGGCTATTTACCGACGGGTGAATTTGTCGAATGGGGAACCGCGACGCGAAAATTTGCGGCTGGTTTCAATCTTCGCGATTTGTGGATTGGAAGCGAAGGTATGCTGGGAGTCGTGACCGATGCGGTGTTGCGATTGATCCCGCAACCGGCTTCGCGTTGGACGCTGCTCAGCTCATTCGATAATGAAGTGACGGCATTTCGGGCGGCGAGGGCGTTGTTTGCGACTCGGGTGCAACCGGCGATCTGCGAGTTTTTGGATCGATATAGCGTCCGGTGCGCGGAGAGTGCGATGGAAACGACGATCTTTCCGGGGCAACCGGGATGCCCGGTGATGTTGATCGAACTTGCCGGGAGCGTGGCTGAGGTAAAAGAAACCAAACGGGTCGTTTTGGAGTGGGCTAAAGCCAATGCCAAGGGCCACCGGGCGGCGGAGACAAGGGATGAGGCGGAGCAACTATGGACCGTGCGCCGAAAATGCTCTGGTGCGATGTTCCAGATGGGGGATGCCAAACTGAATGAAGACATCACGGTTCCGCTCAAGGCCTATGAGCCGTTTGCTCGATTCCTGGATCGGCTGCGAAAATCTTCGGGTTTGGCAATTCCGACTTTCGGTCACCTCGCGGACGGCAACTTACATGTTAATATCATGTATAACCGGGATGACGCCGCGCAGTGCCACGCGGCAGAAACGGCAGTCCTAGCGCTGATGGAAAAGGTGGTCAGCCTAGGCGGTGCAATCAGCGGTGAGCATGGTATCGGGCTGGCAAAATCACCCTTTTTAAGGATTCAACATTCGGCCGCAGAAGTGAAGGCGATGCAGGCAGTGAAGACGGCATTGGATCCGTTGGGGATACTCAATCCAGGGAAGATGTTTGAAGTCTTCGAGGTTTGGAAGTGTCCCCGGGTCGAGGTTAGTTTTCCTTGGGATCACAAGTAGCCGCGGAACACCGGGCCGTTTAAGTTCTTGGGGCGTGCCTTGAGTCGCGAGTTCGGTCTGCCCAATGGTCAGGATTTTTTTCAGGACTTTCAGGACCTTGAGGCCTTTTTTACGGTGGCGTGAGCGAGGTCAATCTGCTGCTTCAGCCTTGCTCCGGTCGGTTTATCCGATTCGGTTTTATGCCGCTCAATTAGAGATTTTTCATGTTTCCGGAGCTTTTGATGACGTGCTTTAAGCACTTTTTCTGCTCCTTGCGTTTACGTTTCCGGGCGTTGAACCGGGCCTCAGACATCCTGACCGGAGATGCTTAATTTTCATCGCTACGATTGGGGTTCGGGCTGTTGGTTTTCCGCAGAAGTTCTGGGGCTCTTGCTTATCTAGAGAAACACTTCTTTCCGCTTCCCTCAACTGGGATGCACCAGTGGCGAAAAGAACTTCGCCCATTTTGACGAGATGCTTGGTGACGTGGTAGGCATACCCACTGTCGTTCAGCAGTGAAATCGACATCGGGCCGTGAGAATCAATACGAGCGTCGCATGACTGGACTGCATCACCACGGTAGCGACCACGCCTATCAGCGCGAAAAGTAAAATACCGGGATAAACGCTGACCTATACGCCGTCAGATCGAACGCGTCTTTGAAATCCTCGAATTCCTTCTTCATGTAATAGCTTCCGAGTAACAGGCCGCCGAGGCCTGAGAGGGTGAAACCGGAGCCATTGAGCCCCTTGGCTTGCTGAAAAACCAGCACGAGGCCGAAGACCAACCTCGGCATGGCGTAAACAGAGATTTTTAATTTGAGGCCAAGCCCGGCCACGAGCCAGTCGTCGTCCCCAGATTGGCCCCGGAGACAATCCCCACCCCGGCGACCAATGGGATCAAGCCCGGCCGAGAGAAAAGAGATCGAGATGATCGCCACCGCCGCGCTGGATTGCATCACCGCCGTGGATACGACGCCGAAGCCAATACTTTTCCAGAGCTTGTCGGTGGTCTTACGGAGGAGCTGCTCGAGCACACCGCCGGTAAACATTCTAAAACCCTCTTCCATCGCGAGCATGCCAAACGTTAAAATAGCCACTCCGGCAGAGATCTCCTGAAATCCTGGGCTAGGAGCCAGTAGTGATCCATAGGCTAAAATCAAAAAAAATGATGGGAGGGAGATTTTTCTACTCACGAGCTGGGGCTCGGGGCAGAGAGCGATGCGATGCCGATCCAAATCAATATCTCAGTTTGAATTAACCCAATTAGGCTGGGAGGTGGGGGGCACGAGGAAACTGTTTGTTGAATTTGGAAACAATCGTTGTCCCGACTAAACGTCGATCGGGACAGGAAAAACCTCCTGAGTTAAATCGCAGATGGAGCGGAGATAGAGAGATTTCAGGCTAAAGGACGCAAAGTTGCGAGCGGCGGAAATATCCAAGGCGGCTCGCCATTGTTGGGCCGATGAAAATCAGTCTAGCCTCGGTCTAGCCTATCGCGGTTCAACAGCTTAGGTTAGTTTTTGGGGTCGAACGAGGGTCTGGGGAGCGAGCACTGGGTTCGGGCGACTGGGTCTACGCGGGAAGGCAGATAATATAGTCTGGCGGTGGGTTTTCCATTGCGGGGGATTAAGACCACTCTTCAATCGGTTGTTTTCGCGCCCGCATGTATCTCAAAGCCCTTAAACTGCACGGTTTCAAATCGTTCGCTGACCCGACCACCCTCCGTTTTGAACCCGGTGTGACTGCGGTGGTGGGACCCAACGGTTGCGGAAAATCTAATATTGCTGATGGCATCCGGTGGGTTTTGGGCGAACAGAGCGCTAAGGCGCTGCGAGGCGGGAGGATGCAAGATGTGATCTTCGAAGGCACCGATCATCGACGGGCGGCTCAGCTGTGTGAAGTGTCGCTGCTGTTGACCGAGTGTGAGCAGCAATTGGGCAGTGAGTTTCACGAGATCGAAATCATGCGCCGAGTCCACCGGGATGGAGGCAGTGAGTATTTCTTTAACGGTCAGTCGTGTAGATTGAAGGATATCCAGAAACTTTTCATGGACACGGGAGTGGGGCGGACGAGCTACTCGATCATGGCTCAGGGACAAATAGATCAAATTTTGTCCTCTAAACCGGAGGAACGACGGGCGGTATTCGAAGAAGCTGCGGGCATCACTAAATATAAGTCTCAGCGGCGGGAGGCCATGAACAAACTGGCCCTCACCGATCAAAACCTTGCCCGCGTCGCCGACGTGATCACTGAAATTGGACGTCAAATTGGAAGTTTAAAACGGCAAGCTTCGAAGGCGTTGCGCTACAAGCGGATTAGTTTTCGGCTTCGTCATCTGAGCCTAGCGTTCAGCGCCCATCAACATGCCAAATTGGCGATCTCGATCGCTGAACTCGAAGAAAAGTTATCGGGCTTGCGTCAGGCCGCCGAGGAGCGCCGCACCCGACTAGAAAGGGAGCAAGGCAATTTGGAGGAGCTCAAGGCAGATCGATCTCGTCTCCATCAACGGGCGCAAGATTCACAGCAGGCGGTATTCGACCTCAAATCTCAACGCGAACAAGCTGAAAACGGCGCAAATCTTGCCCAAATTAAGCGGTTGGGACTCGCTGATCGGTTAACTTCATCACGCGATAATTTGGGCGAACTAGGTATGCAGATGCGCGAATTGTCGGACCAGGTCGACAGCGGGGCGCAGGACAAAGAGGAGCAGCTAACCTTACTGGGATCGAGCGACGCTGTTTTCCAAAATCGGAACCGAGAACTCGCGGTGGTGGATGGCGAGCTCACCACAATCGAGGAGGAGTTGAAGCAGACCAAGTTTACGCTCCTGCAGATGGAGAGCACGATCGCGCGATTGCGGACAGACACGATGGGTTACGAAGTGGAGCAGCGGACATCGGTGCAGCGCCATGATTTACTCATACAGCAATTTGAGGGGGCTCAACAAGAGCTGGCAGCGGCTGTTCGCATGGGCGAGGAAATCGATTTGCGCGCCGAGGAGGCGATGCAGGAAAAATCTAAATTCGAACAGGAGTCACAGGAGATTCAGCGGAAAATCTCCGAGACCACGCGGGAGTTTCGCGAGGGGCAACGGGTCCTGCAAGAAATTGATCGGGGACTGGCGCAACGCACCGCGCGGCTGACGTTGCTGCAACAGTTGCAGGAGAAATGGGAAGGGTTTGGTGCGGGGGCCAAGGCGGTTTTGCAAGGGCGCCTGAGTGAGGCGGTGGCGGATGCCAAGGTGACTCCCATTACGAAGAACCTCGAGGTCAGCCCCCAGGCCGGCAAAGCAGTGGAAGCCCTGTTGGGCGCGGCGGTTGAGGCGATTCATGTGGCGGATGTCACCACGGCTCGTCGAGTACTCGCCCAGCTGGAGCGCGATGAAATTGGCAGTGCGGTCTTTCAAGTCGATGGCCTGGGGACACCAAGCTCCGCGGCGACTGAATTGCCGCCATTTCTCCGGCCGGCAACGAGTGCATTGGTGAATATGGATGAGTCGCATCCGGCAGCGGCGTTGTTGTCGACGTGCTTTATCGCCGATGATCTCAATGCGTTTCTCGACTTCTGGCAGGCGAACCCAAGTTTCACTTTTCTTGCCGTCGCGACTCGGAAAGGTGAGTTGATTGATCGACGCGGTTTGATTTTCGGGGGCTTCAACAAGAAACCTAAGAACAGTATTGTGCAGCGAGAAATCGATCTGCGAGAGACCGCCAAGGCGCTCGTGGTGGAGCAGAAACAGCACGATGAGCAAAAGGGTTTAATCGATGAGTTAAATGAACGTCTGGCTCAGGCCGAGTCAGCTTTAGAAGAGAAGCGGGCCGATGTTCTTTCCTCTAGTCAGCAGGTGGCGGCGGTGCAGGCGGAACAGCGGAATGCGACCAAAGCACGGGAAGAGGGCGAAAACCGTATCGTTCGGATGCAACGAGAATTGGCTGGTTTGGAAGCCACGCGCAACGAGGCCCAATCACGTTTTGAGAAAGCTCAAGTCGGGTTGGCCAAGGCGGAAACCGAATCGAAAAGATCTCGGGAGCGAATCAACCACCTCGAAGTGCGGGCGGTGGAACATCGCACGGATCGGGATTTTAAAAGGGATACTTTAGCTCAAGCCCGATTGGAGTTGGCCGAGCGGCGGCAGAAGGTGGAGGTGCTTGATCGCGGCATAGCTGACATGCAAAAACGACGAGGCCAACTCGCAGCAATACTCACGCTGCGACAACAAGAAGTTGAGGTTTGGTCCGAGCAGATTGTTTCGTTGGAGCATCAAACTGAATCGCAACAGGCGAAGGCGCGCCAGATCGGGGAAACTCTCGTCGTCGCGCAAGAACAGGTAGAAAAAGTTCGAGTGAAACTCTCCGGGGTGGAAAATCACATTAATGAGGTCGAGTCGGCGCAACAGGGACTTCGATCGGCATCGGATAATGCGCAAGGAGAGTTGGGGCGCTCCGGAGTGCGACTAGCAGAAGCATCGCAGCGCGCAGAGTTTATCTCCGAGGATGTGACACGCGAGTATGCTGAAGCGGTGGGCAAATTGGATTGGAAGCAGTTGATGTGGAGATCCGATGATGAGCCACCCAATATGATGGTGCTCGACTTGGAGGAAGAGGAGGAGGCGCCTGACCAGGCACCAGACGCGGACGGTGCGGACGCGGACGCTTCCGCGCTGAAGCGACGGAAGAAGAAAAAGGAACCGAAGGGTGTTCCAACCGAAGCAGATCTCACCGCGCTGGAGCAGACCGTTTGGAGTGAAGTGAAGGCAGAGGTTGATGCTCTGCGGCAGCGACTCAACTCGATGGGCGCAGTGAATTTGGTGGCGATTGAAGAATACGCCGACTTGAAGCAGCGCTTCGACTTCCTGAAGGCCCAAAGTGATGATTTAATCAACGCTAAGACGGAATTAGTCACGGCGATCGACGAGATTAATCGGCTCTCGCAAGAGCAGTTCGCCATCACTTTTGAGCAGATTAAGAAGAACTTTAAATACACCTTCGAAACTTTATTCGGGGGAGGCGTAGCGAATCTCGAGTTGGCGATGGCCGACGATATTCTGGAGAGTGGAATCGAAATTACCGCGCAACCGCCCGGGACGAAACTAAAGAGTATTACACTGCTATCTGGCGGCCAAAAAACGCTGACGGCGGTGGCACTATTGTTTGCTCTCTACATGGTGAAACCGTCGCCATTTTGTTTGTTGGACGAATTGGACGCGCCATTGGACGAATCCAATATCAACCGATTTACCGCGCTACTGAAGAAGTTCGTCGGTGCCTCGCAATTCATCATCATCACCCACAACAAACGGACGGTTTCGGCTGCGAGTGCGATTTATGGCGTAACAATGGAAGAGCGCGGAGTGTCGAAAACGGTGTCGATGCGGTTCAACCATGATCGAGGCGCACCGGAATCTAAAGCGGACGATGCCAATATAGCTGATGCGGTGCGGGGAACTAAACCCGCGGCACATTCAAATTAGGTCAAGTGGAGCATTCACGACAAAAAATCGAATTTGCCTGGAAGCCGACCCCGAGTGGTCGGGAGCGTTGGCGGTGGGGTGTGTGGATGCGGCTTCCAAGCCGTAAAGGGCGAGACGGCGGCATCAAGCTAATGGTGAGAGGGATGCTAATCTGGGCCGCGAGTTTAGCGATCTTGGCTTACGTGGCGATGGCATCGGCCTGGTATGTTACTTTAAACCAGCGCCCGGGTAATTTGGTGACTTGGAGTGATTGTGTGTTGGCTCCATTGCGCTGGCAGGAAATTAGGAGCAAGCGGGGGGATGCTTACATTTCCGAGGGACTCGCCGCCATGGAAGCGAAGAAGTGGAATGACGCGATTCTCAAGATTCAGGCCGGACTGGGGATTTCTCCCCATCACCGGCAAGGACGCCGGCAGCTCGGATTGTTCTTTGTGGTGGTGGGGCAACGGGAACGCGGATTGGAACTATTGTCTGACGGATTCGACTACTCCTACCCAGGCCGGGAAGATCTTGAACTGCTTCTGCGCTTGGCGGTAGACGGGGAAGATTTTAATCGAGCAATTCGGGTGATCGATAAATCACTCACCTATTCCGGACGGGCGGTGGATCGAGACCGGGGCTGGATCCATGACCAGATGGTTCGGGTTCTGCTGTTGGCAAAGCGATACGAGGCGATTTTGCCATGGATTGATGCACAGCAGGTGCCCACTGAAATCATGAAGGAATCTCGAGTTATTTCGTATATCGAACTAGGAGATTTCGGAAACGCACGACTGGCTTTGGAGGCGTGGCAAAAAGAAGATGGTCGTTCAGGTGCGGTGCAACGAATCCGCGTTAGGTTGGCCCGAGAGGAACGATCGCTGGATGAGATGAGAGCGACGCTGGCCGAAATGCGCGCGTTGGAGCCAACGGCACCTCCGTCTTGGGTATACACGGTTATTCAAGAGTTTTTGGCGGGGCAACCGACGGCGGCAAATGCCGCGTTAGATTCCTTTCTGTTGAGATTTGGTGGCGTTTCAAATAACTTAATGATGATCGCCGAGCCGCTGGTGCAAATTGAGGCATGGACGCTTTTTGAGATAATTGAACAGCGGTATGTGGACCTGGGGATTTCGGAGGCTAAATTTAATCTCCTTCGTGGCCAGGCGGCGATTGTACGCGGAAATTTTGCCACGGCGAAAAAATGGTTAGAGATTTATGCGGAGGAGACGAAAGAATCACTCAATGCGACCGATCAACAATGGCTTGATACGACGAGTTCAATGGTGGGATTCTTAGCGACGGGGGAAGATGCTGATCGGGCAGAATTGATTGAGAGTATCCGGAATAGTCCGTTTTCGTTGCCCGTTTTAAAGGTGGTCTCGGGCACCTTGATTAATCAGGGGGAAAAGGCGGTGGCTTTGGAGGTTTTGGCCCTCGCTCGTCAACGGTTCCCGCACAGCTCGTCCCTGAATCTGGAATACCAAACGCTGGAGATGGAACTTGGGGCCCAAGTAGTAGCTGAAGTGGCGATTCCGTTGGTGCAGGATGGGACTTCGATTGACCTAAAAAGCGAAATTATGACGATAGAGCAAACGGAGAGACCGTCACTTGCGGTGCAAAGTGCGAGGCAGTTTTTGGCCCAAAGCGAGCGAATGATAGCAACCAAACAGTGGTCGGAACTGAGCGATGTTTTACGCGAAATTCGTCGAGTGAGTCCATCCTGGGTCGGGGGTTACCGAGAAAAGATCACCTTGAGTGAAGTTGCGTTAAATACGGCAAAGAAGAACTGGCCGGCTTTGGTGAGTAACGTTCGTTTTCTACTCGATGGCACGATTCCGCGGGCCTTGATCGTGATGGGGATCGTCCGAGATCTTGATAGTCTGGGCGAGCGCCAAATGGCGGAGTCGATATTAACGGAAATTGAAGGTCGGTATGCGGGATTTCCCCCAGCCAGACGCCTGAGAGAAGATTGGGCGCTTGAAATTGAGGGCGAGGCTGCGGCGGACACCGCAAAAGCTGCTTCGCCAATTCAGCCTTCCAACTAGCTCGAACTAATTCCGGCTAATCATATCGGGGGGCACGTTGGCTAGTGCCTCTTCGACGGTCGTGAGCCCTTGTTTTACTTTGAGGAATGAATCTTGGTGAAGCGTTTTCATGCCGTCCTTCATCGCGATCCGCTTGAGACCCGCGACTTCGAGCTCCTTGTTGATTCCAGCGGTCAGTTCTTCGCTGTTGACCATGAGTTCGTGGATGCCGACACGGCCTTTATAGCCCATACCGCCGCAGGCGGGGCAGCCTTGGGGATTGGCTTTGTAAACCTCGCCGGTCCAGCCGAGAGCCCGTTCCATGAGCTCTGCTTCCCGGCCTTCGGGCGTGTAGAGCGTTTTGCAGTTCTTGCACACTCGACGCATCAGACGTTGGGCACATACGCAAAGAAGGGAGGCCGAGACGTTGAAGGCTTCTACGCCCATTTCTCCGATACGACTGATCGTGGAGGGCGCATCATTGGTGTGCAGGGTGGATACAAGCAAGTGACCCGTAAGCGCGGCCTCAACCGCGATACCGGCGGTTTCTGAGTCACGAATTTCGCCTACCAGAATGACGTCGGGATCCATCCGAAGGTAGCACCGCAGGGCCCTCGCGAAGGTGAGTCCAATCTGCCGATTCATCTGCATCTGATTCAGCCCGGGAAGGGTATACTCAATGGGGTCCTCCGCGGTCTGAATGTTGACATCCGGGTGGTTAATTTCCGCCAGCGCCGAATAAAGGGTCATCGATTTCCCCGAGCCCGTGGGACCACAGTGTAAAATCATGCCGTAGGGCTGCGTGATACATTTCCGGTATTTCGCGAGGTTCTCTTCTGAAAAACCGAGGGCGGGCAAGGGGAGGGTCGTCTTCGTCTTGTCGAGAATACGCATGACGACTTTTTCGCCGTGATTCATCGGACCAGTCGCGACACGTAAATCGATATCGATGTTCTTTTTGGTGTACTTCTTGAAGACAATGCGGCCGTCTTGGGGCAGGCGGCGTTCCGCGATATCAAGATTGCACATGATCTTAAGGCGGGTGCAAAGCGCGTTGGCCACTTGTTTAGGCAAGCGAAGTTTTTCCGAGCACATTCCATCCACCCGGTAGCGCACGATCAGGTTGTGCTCCTGGGGCTCAATGTGGATATCGGAGGCCCCGGAAATATACGCATCTTCGATGATCCGATTCGCGAGCTGCACGATAGGTGCCGACTCTTCGCTCTCTAGGTCTTCGGCCCTGACATCGCCCTTGCCACCATCGGCGGAATAAGCATCGCCGATAACTTCAACTACCCCCGAGATGTCGACGTTGGTCTCTCCAGCGTCGGCCTCGGACGATTTGAAAAACTTTTTGACGAGACCCTCAATAAAGGAAGCAGAGGCGACGCGGGTTTCTTCAATCGTGAGTTCGGTCGCTATCTGGAAGGACTCTCGTTTCGCGTAGTCGAGCGGATTGCTCATTAGCACCGCCACTGTGTTGGGCGAAAGTTGCTTATGCGGAAATATACCCTCACGGCGGATAACCGCATCGCCAATGACTTGAACCAGTTTTTCGTCGATTTCGATTTCGGTTTCGGAGGTGACGAGAGGGGTATCGGTGAGACGCGCTACGAATTTTGCGGTATCATCCGGGCTGAGCGTAAATTTCGGGTCCAGCATTCGCTGGATTAGGGTGGCGGAGTATTCGGCCACCTCGCCGAGGAGCTGCAAATCCTTATCCGTAAACTGACCATCAGTGCCGGCGATGGGCTCTTTGTTTAAAACCTGGATCGCACCGATTACGGTGTTCCCCTTGAGCGGGACGGTGAGCATCGAACGAACATCGAATCCGATGTTCATTTTTTTTAGCGTATCTCCTTCGGGGCCGTCGGCGTTGAAGAACATAGGTTCCCCGGTCTCGATGACCTTGCCGACATTTCCGGTTCCCCGCGGCAGTTTTAGCGCAAGTAGTTTTTCGGTGGTGTCCTTAAAGCCCGCCTCCTTCGAAGGGTCATCCCGCCACAGCGATGGGGAGTAGTAGATGTTTTTAAAGGTGATGTCGTTGCCCTCGATGAGGTAAAAGGTCATCGATTGGGCCATCAGGGCCTCCACGACCTTGCTCGACGTGAGCTCAATCACCGACGCAACGTCTTCACGACTCGGTGCTGGCTTCGAGATTACCTTGATGAGCAATGAGCGCCTGAGGGCGCCGGCTACGTTGGAAGCTGCCATAATCTATGAGTGGAACGAAAGACGGAAAAAAATGCTGGAACAACAAGACTCGCTATAAAGCGACGAAACTATCGGAATGAAAGCTACGATGTTGGGATCGTTTCTGAATAAATGGTTGAGTCAACGATCAGTGCCATCCAATCGCGGGGCACTGGGAGAGGGAATTGCCGAACGTTTTCTCGTCCGAGAACGAACTATGCGTTTCGTCGCTCGGAATTGGCGAAATCCGAGGGATCGGCGGGAAGAAATTGATTTGGTGATGCGAGCGGGCGAAGTTTTGGTCTTCGTGGAGGTTAAAACGCGATCGTCCAAGGCTCTGGTGCCAGGGTTTTATGCGGTTAACGGCAAGAAGCGAAAAATTCTTCGACGAGGGATCAGGGCGTATCTGCGAGGATTGAAATCTCCTCCGTGGACCTACCGTTTCGACGTTGTCGAGATTTCGTGGCCATCGAAGGGTGAAGAGAGTGAACCCGGGGTTCGCCACTTTACCAACGTCGCTTTGCCCGGGCGAAAATGATGGTTTAGGAAAATATTTTTCATCATTTTGGGCTGTGTTTCACCGGGTTCGGCCTTGCTTACCAGTGATTGAGCACTGTCAAATGAGCGCACTTATGGCCGAAACTTCCCGCCATCCTTTTCTCGAAGGTCTCAGCAAGCACCGGGGGGCACCGCCCACTGTGGTGGTGATTTTTGGTGCCTCGGGCGATTTAACTGCCCGTAAATTGATTCCCGCCGTCTACAATTTGGCCGCGGATAATCTGCTGCCACCGGACTTCCATCTGATCGGTTATGGTCGTAAGGAAATTTCGAATGATGCTTTTCGGGAGCTCGCCGCCAAAGCGATCAAAGAGTTTTCTCGTCGGGAGTTGAAAGCGGATGTTTGGGACCGTATCTCAGCACGTACGACTTATATCGCCGGCGGCTATGACGACCCCATCGCGTTCCAGCGGCTGGCGGATCACTTGGCCGCAATTGAAAATAAAGTCGGCCGCGACATGCAGCCCCTGTTTTATGTTTCGACGCCGCCATCCGTTTTCGCGCCGATCCTCACGAATCTGGGTAAATGTGGACTTGCGAGGAAGCATGCAAGTGAGTCTTACCACGCGAAAGTGATTATCGAAAAACCTTTTGGGCGAGATTTAGACTCAGCGCAGAAACTTAATCAGACCGTCAGTGGAGTGTTTGATGAGCATCAAGTGTATCGAATCGACCACTACCTCGGGAAAGAAACGGTGCAGGATCTTTTGGTCCAGCGCTTTGCGAACGCTATTTTCGAACCGCTATGGAATCGTAATTTTATCGATAATGTGCAGATCACCGTGGCGGAGGAAGTAGGAGTCGGCACGCGGGGTGGTTACTACGAGCAGAGTGGGGCGTTGCGGGATATGATTCAGAATCATACCATGCAACTGGTGGCGCTCACGGCGATGGAGCCGCCCGTTTCACTCGATGCGGAAGCAATCCGAGACGAGAAGGTGAAGTTGCTTCGAGCGATTCAACCGCTCGATTTGTCCCCGGGAGGGGATGTCGCGCGGGCCCAATACGCGTCGGGCATGATTGCCGGAAAACCGGAACCGGGATATCTCGAAGAAGAGGGCATTGCCGAGCAGTCGGGAATCGAGACCTACGCCGCGATCCGCCTTTCAATCAATAATTGGCGCTGGCAAGGCGTCCCGTTTTATCTGCGTTCAGGAAAGCGAATGGCGCGTCGAGTGACGGAGATTGCGGTGCAATTCAAACGCCCGCCGGGAACGCTGTTCGCGGGCGGAGGTTTCGACCTCGCCGCCAACACCTTATCGTTTCAAATCCAGCCCGATGAGGGGTTGAGTTTGGTGCTCAACGGCAAGGTGCCCGGGCTCGAAACTCGCACGCAGCCGGTAAAAATGAATTTCCGCTACAGCACGACATTCGGGTCAAACACCCCGGAGGCTTATGAGCGGCTGGTGCTCGATGCCATGATTGGTGATGGCACGCTCTTCATTCGAGGTGACGAGGCCGAGACTTCTTGGAAGCTCTACACGCCCTTGCTCGAAGCGTGGGCCGCCGCGGGACATGCGGGGATGGCTGAATATGCCGCTGGTTCTTGGGGGCCATCCAATGCGGATAAGTTGCTCGCCGCCAAAAACCACGTTTGGCGCAAACCTTAATCATTCTGCGCGATGCCAGCAGTATTTAAAAGATTACCCGGCTTAGAGGTGCCGGTCGGTGAAATTAAACACAGTCTCGCTAAGATGTGGGATCACACGGCTCGAGCCGGGGGCGCGGCGCCGGCGGCGGATTCCGTCCGGGCGACGCAGTTGAATTTTGTCGTTCATTTCGGTTTTGCCACCACGCCGGACGACGCTTTGCAGCAGTTTGAGACGATTAAAACATTCGCTCAACGCTATCCGTGCCGCGTCATTGTCTTGTGCCCACTGACTGACGACGACGGTGCGACCGATTTTCGGGCCAAGGTGTACGGCGAATGCTTCTTGGGAAAATCCAAGGAGGACACCCGTTGCGTGGAGTTTGTGATGCTGAGTTATCCACTCGCCTCGCGATGTTATCTGGAGAGTCAGGTCTCGGTTTGTTTGTCGACCGATATGCCGCTATATTACTGGGTTCACCGTTTCTCAGATAGTGGCCGGTTAGCCGACTATCAGTTTCTGCTGCAAAACGCGAAACGAGTCATTTTTGATACTGCGATAGTGCCGGTGAATGCAATGACCTATCCATGGCCGCAGCCTGCAGTGATTCGTGATCTCGTGCATGCTCGTTTGTTGCCCGTGCGGCAGTCACTCGGTCAGTTTTTGAGTGGTTTTGCGCCGGATCGATTGGTCGCGAATCTCACGGGAATCAAGTTGTATCATAATAGCCGTTACGAAGCGGAGGCGCGCGTATTGTTAGATTGGTTACATGATCGCTTGACGCGTTGTGGGGCGACCGACGCGGTAAAAGGTAAAGTTATCCCGAGTGAGTCGGTGGGCATTGACGACTTTGCGGTCGAGTTTTGTTATTCAGACGCGAGCTATTTTAAGTGGAAAGCAGATATCAGTCGTAATCATGCGGAGTTTGCCGCCGACATGGGGGCGGGCAGAGCTGAGCTGGTCACGGCGATGCACTTACTCGAACCAGCGGCCGCGATTTCGGAAGCGGTATTCTTCTAGGATTTTATTGTATGACGGAAAAAAGCACAGACTACGGTCGTCTATTAATTGGCGATAAACTTGAACTCTTTGCGGAAGCGGCTCGATTGGCCGAGGGCCATAAAGCAGGTAGCGGCAGTCCGAACTTCACGTGGGCATTTACGGGCGGATCAACGCCGGGTGCCTGGTATCGTTGGTGTGCGGATAATCACATTCTTTCGCCGGAGACTTTAGCGACGACTCACTTCACGGTTTCCGATGAGCGATGCGTGCTGCTTTCGAGTGATGAGAGTAATTTCGGCAATGCGGAACGCTTATTGTTGGCTCCCATGGGCGTGCCGGTCGAACACCGTCACCCTTGGGTCGTGGCTTACGAACCCAAGGAAGCGGCGGAGGCTTATCGCCGGACGATGCAACTGCTGAATCCTCCCGGTAAAGCTTACGACGTCTGTTTCCTCGGTATGGGGGATGATGCGCATACGGCCTCATTTTTCCCGGGCAGTGAACTATTGGAAAACGATGGCGAAGTGTTCTTCGCCGCGGTGAATACGCCGCAGAAGGGATGGCGCCTGACGATCACGCCGACGGGATTGCAGGCGTGTGGCTTGATTGTGGTCATGACGCTCGGCGCGGGAAAGGCGGCGGCGCTTAGACGAGTGCTGGAAGGCACCGATGAACTGTTGGATGCGCCCTCGAAGATTCTTCAAACTTGCGCAGATCGAGTCGTTTGGTTGGTCGACGAGGCGGCCGCAGCCGAGCTTTCGAGCTGAGTGATTTTTAGTCGAGGAGGGCTTCATTGGGCGAGACCCGTGAAGGCCTGACGGGGTGGTATTAGACTCGCCAGCAGGCCCACGGTGACCATCACCACGCCGGGTAATCGCGATCACAATCGAGCTGAATGTTTCCGCCCAGAAGAGCGGGCTTTGCATCGCTCGACCGATGCCCCGCGCCGAGACGATTCCGACTACTATTCCGGCGACCGGCAACTTCGTACCCGGGGCGAGAAACCGAGTGAGAATTTGAGAGGGGAGGCCACCTCAGGCCATGCGCCGGATTGGACGGTGAAACCGGTCAATCCGCCGTAGGGCCAAAAATCGTAATAGAAAGTATTGGCTGGCGGCAGATCCGGCACGAGGTCTTCGAGGTTTATCGTGCGATAAACTTCGACCTCCGCCTCGGCGAGTTTCGTGAAATTGACCGGATCAGCCACCCGGGGGAACGCCAAACTGGAGGAAACGATGCACGGATATTTTCCCGCGTAGCGCGCGACCCAATCGGCTCAGGCGATGCCCCGCAACTCCTCGGCCGAGACGGTGGCCCGTCACGATGACGTTCCGCCCATCAACGAGGGGGGCGACGGCCGCATCCCGTTCGTCACAAACAGGGTGATAATACTCTCTGGATCCTTTAACCTAAAAACGGCAGTTGGAAGTTAGCCCGAGGCGGCGGAGCGTCGGGAAAGACAGGGAGAAGAGGGGAGAGGCGGCGGTGCGCAGGCCCGATCAAGCCGGGGCGGGCAACGCCGGCGGGGCCGGC
>Ga0209390_10006337_pt1 | contig 15968 bp, 12 predicted proteins | sample BON01_FD_187212 | JGI IMG/M metagenome (GOLD analysis project Ga0209390, IMG submission 187212) | Freshwater microbial communities from Lake Bonney liftoff mats and glacier meltwater in Antarctica - BON-01 (SPAdes) (version 2) | ecosystem: Environmental > Aquatic > Freshwater > Ice > Glacier... | reverse complement strand
ACAAGATCGCGCCCCATATTATCGTCGATCCGACGGACGACATGAGCGTGATGCAGGACGAAATCTTCGGCCCGATCCTGCCGATCAAGTCCTATGGCGAAACGAGCGATGCAATTGCCTATATCAATGCGAATGCCCGCCCGCTCGGCCTGTACTATTTCGGCGAGGATGCTGCGGAGCGCGATGCGGTCCTGAACAACACGATTTCGGGCGGTGTCACTGTGAATGACGTGATCTTCCACGTTGCCCAGGAAGACCTGCCGTTCGGCGGCGTCGGCCCGTCAGGCATGGGCAGCTATCACGGCCGTGAAGGCTTTTACGAGTTCAGCCACAAGAAATCAGTCTATACCCAGACCGGAAGTGAAATGCTGGCAATGATCCGTCCGCCCTATACAGACGCCTTCCGGAAGCAGATGAACTCACGCCTGAAGCGTTAATTCATTAAACATCGCGGGAATCGCCTATATCGTATATCATGGACGATCCCCGAGCGATCCGTCGCGTTTTGGTACAGGCGTAGAGAATGCTGAGTTCGGTTGAAGGCTTCAAGTCGGTGGTGCTGGACCAACTCGGCGAAGGCGTCATCGTAGCCGATGCCGACGGCCGCATTATCAGCGTGAACCGTGCCGCCGAAGAGATTCACGGACGGGCCAATCTTGATGTGCCGCCCGACGCGTATTCGGAAAACTACGAACTTCTCACCATGGACAACCTGCCATATCCGCCGGACGAGCTGCCACTGGCGCGCGCCGTCCACAGGGGGGAATCGGTGGTCGAGGCGCCGTGGAAAATCCGGCGGCCGGACGGCACGGTCGTTATCGCTGTCGGGACCGCCCGCCCTGTCCGCAATGCCGCAGGCGTGCAGATTGGCGCGGTGCTGACGATGCGGGACGATACGCTTCGGGTCCGGGCGGAGCTGGCGCTGGTGGAAGCTCTCGAAATGAAGGACACGCTCCTGTTCGAGGTCAATCACCGCGTCCGCAACAGTTTGCAGATCGTGTCGTCGATTGTCTCCCTGCCATTGAGGCGCGTCGAAGACGAGATTGCGCGTGAAACGCTGTCCCTCACACAACAACGCATCGAGGTCATTTCGGCGACCCATCGCAGCTTGTACGAGCTGGGCAAGCATGACGAGGTTGATTGTTTCGCCCTGTTGTCCGACCTGTGCAAAGCCGTGGTCGAAACCTATTCGGTCCGCGAGGCGATCCAGTTGGTTTGCGAAACGCGCGGCGAGATCGTGCTGCCGGTCGGCAAGGCGGTGTCGGTCTGCCTTGCGGTGACGGAACTGATTGCCAATGCCTGTAAATATGTCTTCAAGGGGCGCGACCATGGCAAGATCAAGCTGTTTCTGGATGGCGCAACAGATCGTGTGCTGATCGAAGTTGAGGATGACAGTGTCGGCATGCCGGAACAGTCAGAAGCGGACGCCGCACGCGGTATCGGTATGATTCTGATCAACTCGCTGACCAAGTCCCTTGCCGCAGAGATCAGTATCGCCACGGGCGCGTCGGGAACACGGTTCTCGATAAGCCTGAACCGACGCCAGACCTGTCGCACGCCTTGGTCGTGAACCGGCGCAACAAAGGCCTCTGAGCCTTCGCTGCGCCTGTTGTGGTTCTAGCGTTTCAGGAAGGCAGGAACATCGTCGCCGAAGCCTTTGACGCGTTCAGGCGCTGGCGCCAGGATCGGATCATCATCCTTGCGCTTCTGGTCGCGAGGCGGACGACCACCCCGTGATCCCCGTTCGGTACGAGCAGGCTTTTCGGCCTTTTCCGGCTGTTCAGCGACGTCAGCGGGTTCCGCTTTTTCGACTTTTGCAGCTTTCGGTGCGCGTTCGCGCTTTGGCTTCTCGGTACGTTCCGGCTTGGGGGCCTCGTCAGCAGGTGCTGGCGCGGGTGCCGCTGCGACGTCGACGTCAGCTTTGGGCGCGTCCTCAATTGGCTTGCTACGCGAGCGCCCGCGTTCGGGACGTTCACCGCGGCCACGCGCACGGCTGCTGCTGCCGCTGCTGCCGCTGCCGCTGCCGCTACGACCACCGCCACTGCGTCCGCCCCGGCTGGAGCGTTCTTCCGGCGGCAGGTTCTCGAGTTCCTCAAGCAGGCCTTCGGGCATGAATTCCTCGACGTCCTGTTGGATCATCTTGAGGACAAAGCCCCAGGATTTCTCGTCGGACGGCGACACGACCGTGAAGCTCTTGCCGGTCCGTCCGGCGCGGCCCGTGCGGCCAATCCGGTGGACGTAATCTTCGTCCTTGGGCGGCGGCGAATAGTTGAACACATGGTCGACATCCGGGATGTCGAGGCCACGTGCTGCCACGTCGGAAGCGACCAGAAGTTTCAGGTCGCCATCGCGGAAGCGCTGGAGCACTTCGGTACGGAAGGCCTGTGGCAGGTCGCCGTGGATGGCGGCCGCATCATGGCCATGCTTTTGCAGCGAGGCGGCAACGATATCGACTTCGACCTTGCGGTTGCAGAAGACGATGCCGTTTTTCACGTTGCAGGCCTCGATGACGCGGCGCAGCGCGGTGCGCTTGGCTTTGGCATCATTGGTCGGAATGTGGACCACGTGCTGCGTGATCGTCTTGGCCGCGTCGGTTGGCCGGGCGACTTCGATCTTGACCGGGTCGCGCTGGAACGTCTTGGCCAGTCTCTGGATGTCGGTCGGGAAGGTTGCCGAGAAAAGCAGCGTCTGCCGCTTGGCCGGAATCTTGGAAACGATCTTCTCGATATCGGGAATGAAGCCCATGTCGAGCATGCGGTCGGCTTCGTCGATGATGAGATAGTCGACACCCATCAGAAGCAGCTTGCCGCGTTCGAACTGGTCCATCAGGCGGCCAGGGGTTGCGATCAGCACGTCAACGCCGCGCTGGAGCAGGCCTTCCTGTTCCTTGAAGCTGACGCCGCCAATGAGCAGGGCCATGGTGAGCTTCAGGTGCTTGCCGTATTTCTCGAAATTCTCGGCGACCTGCGCGGCGAGTTCGCGCGTCGGGCAGAGGATCAGGCAGCGCGGCATGCGGGCCCGGGCCCGTCCGCGCGCAAGGCGGTGGATCATCGGCAGCACAAAGGCCGCCGTCTTGCCGGTGCCGGTCTGGGCGATGCCCGTGACGTCGCCGCCAGCGAGGATATGGGGGATGGCTTCCAGCTGGATCGGCGTGGGAGTTGTATATCCCGCCTCTTCCACAGCCTTAAGTACGTTCGGCCCAAGGCCGAGATCTGCAAATGTAACGTCGTTCAAAGTGTTTCCAGTCCAAGGATTGTTGATAATGCCCGACGCTGCCCGAATGGCAGCCTTGCCGGGCAAATCCTGAGCCCGGAGCGTCTGTTGCGCTGCACATAATGCAAAAACGCCCACCAGTACAGGTGGGCGTCTCAGTTTGCTTGATTTTGCGGAATTCGGGCCTGGGGCTTAGCCGAGGTTCATGGTGGCGAAGTCCCAGTTGATCAGGTTGTTCAGGAAGGCGTCCATATAGTTCGGACGGCTGTTCTGGTAGTCGAGGTAATAAGCGTGCTCCCAGACATCCATGGTCAGGAGCGGCGTCACGCCAGCTTCTGTCAGCGGGGTTTCGGCGTTCGGCGTCTTGGTGATGGCCAGCTTGCCATCCTTGAGCACGAGCCAGGCCCAGCCGGAACCGAACTGGCCGCCGCCGGCTGCCTTGAAGTCCTTCACGAACTGGTCGTAGCCGCCGAGGTCGCTGTCGATCATCGCCGCGATCTTGCCGGTTGGCTTGCCGCCGCCGCCCGGTTTCATCGAATGCCAGTAGAATGTGTGGTTCCAGACCTGGGCCGCGTTATTGAACAGGCCGGCCTTGGCCTTGTCGCCAGCCGCTATGTTGACGATCTCTTCGAGCGGCGCTTTCTCGAGGTCGGTGCCTTCGATCAGGCCGTTCAGGTTCGTCACATAGGCCTGATGGTGCTTGCCATGGTGGTAGTTGAGGGTCTCCTCGGAGATGTGCGGTGCGAGGGCTCCACGTCCATAAGGGAGGTCGGGAAGGGAAAATGCCATGTCAGCGTCCTTTCTTGCAGATGATTGACTGGTGTATCAGCGCGTCTTCCCACATATGGGTTCCATGTCAAATGAGACCAGCCCCTTGAGCAAAACACAATGGAAGGCGATTGACGCCCGTGTAAAGCGGGTCGACGAAGATCGCTGGATATCCAGTCGCTTTGCGCCCGAGATCTATCGCAACGCCCTGACGGCACTTTATGCGCTGGCCTACGAACTGGCCCGCGTCCGTCTTGCGGTCACCGAGGACACATTGGGTGCCATCCGGTTCCAGTGGTGGCGCGACGCGCTGAGCGAGATCGAAGTGCAACAGCCCCCCCCCGCGCATGACGTCTGTCTCGCCCTGAACGAGGAAGTCGCCTGCCAGCGGCTGAAGATTGGCGCGCTACAGAAACTGGTCGACGGCTACCAGGCCGCCTTCGAAGCCGAAGACAGGGCGCGCGAGCCGGAAGGCTGGCTGGCGGCGGTCGCCGCAAGCGTTCTGTGCGGCGCTCACGGCTGGGGAACCGAGATACAGAATGTGGCGCCGGCCTATGCCGCGACGCGCCGGAGCGACACCAAGGCCTTCGGCCCGCATGTCGCGCCTGCGCCAAAGCTGATCCGCCCGGCAATCGCGCATTTTCGGCTGCGCAAGTTCTACAGCGAAGGCCGCGACCCGAATGGCATCACCAAACGGCTGTGCATCATGAAGGCCATGAACACCGGGCAGGTCTGACATCAGGCCCCTGAAGAATGATGGAACCGGACGGGTATTTGTGCGCTTCTCCTGACAAGGCAGGAGAAAATACATGAAAGTTACAACCGTCGCATCCGCTGCGCTTATCATGGCGCTCGGCGCCACACTGGGTGCCTGCAATGGCAATCAGACACGCCCCATCGAGACCGGCTTCGGCCCGTCGCCGGACCTGCCCAACCCCACGGACAAGCTTTTGCCGACGGTCAATGTCGCCACCGCAAAGGCCTGGACGGGCGATTCCATGCCCACGCCAGCCGCCGGTCTCGCCGTCAACCAGTTTGCCGCTGATCTCGACCATCCCCGTTGGCTCTACCAGCTGCCGAATGGTGACGTGCTCGTCGCCGAAACCAACGGTCCGCCGCGCCCTGAAGATGCCGGCGGCATTCGCGGCTTCTTCATGAAGCGCGTGATGGCCAAGGCAGGTGCCGGCGTCCCCAGCGCCAACCGCATCTCCCTTCTGCGTGACGCAGACGGCGATGGCGTCGCTGAAACCCACACCACATTCCTGAGCGGCTTCAACTCGCCCTTCGGCATGACACTCGTCGGCGACACGCTCTACATTGCCGATACGGATGGCATCGTTACCGTGCCCTATGTTGAAGGCGAGACCACCATCTCTGCGACGCCTGAAGAGTTCTTTGCCCTGCCGGCCGGGCCGATCAACCACCACTGGACCAAGAACGTTGTCGCCAGTGCTGACGGGACCAAGCTCTTTGCGTCCGTCGGCTCGAACAGCAATGTCGCCGAAAATGGCATCGAGGCCGAAGAGGGCCGCGCCGCCATCTGGGAAATTGACGTGGCTTCGGGCGAGGGACGCGTCTTCGCCACCGGCCTGCGCAATCCTGTCGGCATGGATATCGATCCGTCCACTGGCACGCTGTTCACGGTCGTCAATGAGCGCGACGAACTCGGCAACAATCTTGTCCCGGACTATCTCACCTCCGTGAAGGATGGCGCCTTCTATGGCTGGCCCTACAGCTATTACGGCCAGAACGTCGACATCCGCGTCGAGCCCCAGAAGCCGGACCTCGTCGCCAGCGCCATCGCGCCCGACTATGCACTCGGCTCGCACACGGCTTCGCTCGGTCTCGACCTGACCAGTGGGTCGACGGGTGTCATGGCCACGCATTTCGGCGAAGGGGCCTATATCGGCCAGCATGGCTCGTGGAACCGCAAGCCGCGCAGTGGCTACAAGGTCATCTTCGTGCCGTTCGCCAATGGCCTGCCATCAGGTGAGCCGACGACCGTGCTCGATGATTTCATGACCGATGACACGGCGCATGGCCGCCCTGTGGGCGTGCTGCTCGACCAGTCCGGCGGCCTCCTCGTCGCGGATGACGTGGGCAATCGCATCTGGCGCGTCACCGCGCAGTAAGGCGATCTATTCCGCCGGTACCAGCGCCGGTTCGCCTGCCAGCCACGCGTCGACATCTTCCAGTGCACGCACGGCCTGGGCCTTCTTCTTGGCCCGGCCCTTGTCCTTGCCGCGCAGGCGTTTGCCGTCCTCGCCAACTTTTGAATAGTCTTCGATGTCCGGGAACAGGCCGAAATTGATGTTCATTGGCTGGAAGGTCTGCTTGCCCTGAAGGTGGCCGCCAGTGATGTGCAGCACGAGCGCGCCGAGCGCGGTGGTCTGCGGCGGCGGGGCGAGCGTGTGGCCGAGGCGTTCGGCGGCAGCGAAGCGTCCGGCCAGCAGGCCCATCGCGGCGCTCTCGACATAGCCTTCGACGCCGGTGACCTGACCGGCAAAGCGCAGGCGCGGCATGGATTTCATCCGCAGCTGCGCATCGAGCAGTTTCGGCGAGTTGAGGAACGTGTTGCGGTGGATGCCGCCGAGCCGCGCGAACTCGGCCTTCTCGAGACCGGGGATCATCCGGAAGATTTCGGCCTGGGCGCCATGCTTCAGCTTGGTCTGGAAGCCGACCATGTTCCACAGCGTGCCGAGGGCATTGTCCTGGCGCAGCTGCACCACGGCGTGGGACTTTACCATCGGGTCATGCGGATTGGTCAGGCCGACCGGTTTCATCGGCCCGAAGCGCGGCGTCTCGCGACCGCGCTCGGCCATGACTTCGATGGGCAGGCAGCCTTCGAAATAAGGCGTGTCCTTTTCCCAGTCCTTGAACTCGGTCTTCGGCGCCGCCAGCAGGGCGTCGAGGAAGGCGTTGTACTGGGCTTCGTTCATGCCGCAATTGATATAGGCAGCGGTGTCGCCGCCGGGGCCGGGCTTGTCATAGCGGCTCTGGCGCCAGGCCACATCCATGTCGACCGAGTCGAAATAGACGATGGGTGCGATGGCGTCGAAAAAGGCGAGGTCGCCTTCGCCGGTATGGGCGTGGATCGCTTCGGCGAGCGCATGCGAGGTCAGCGGGCCGGTCGCGATGATCACGCTGTCCCAGTCTTCGGGCGGGATGCCGGTGATCTCCTCACGCACGATGGTGACCAGTGGGTGCGCTTCCAGTTTCGCCGTGATTGCCTCGGCGAAGCCTTCTCGGTCAACTGCCAGCGCGCTGCCGGCAGGCACCTGATGGTCGGCGGCCGTGGTGATGATCAGGCCGCCTGCGCGACGCATTTCCTCGTGCAAGACGCCGACAGCATTGGTTGTATGATCGTCCGAGCGGAAGGAATTGGAGCAGACAAGCTCGGCCAGCTGGTCGGTCTGGTGGGCCTCGGTGCCCTTCACGCCGCGCATTTCGTGCAGGATGACCGGCACGCCCGCGCTCGCGATTTGCCATGCCGCTTCTGATCCGGCCATGCCGCCGCCGATGATATGTATGGGTTTGATGTTCATCAGGGGGACATGCGCAGGCCGGTCCCGCGCGTCAAGATGGTGTTTGCCGCCAGCGGCCCTTGAGGCTAGGTGTGTCAGCAGTGAGGAGCCCGGGAATGGACGAGAAGCTGCCCGTTTTGGAGATTGCCGCAGAGGCATGGCGCCTCGGCGCGCGGGCCTTCGTGCCCAACCTGCCATGGCTAGGCCTTTTGATGGTGCTCGCTGGCCTATACCGGCTTGTCCTTGGCATGGAAGTCAACGGTGCCGTGATCATCGCGCTCAATCTGATGGCGGCTGTGTTCTTTGTCGGCGTGGCGTTTTCCCTGAGCATCTACCGGGCCATGCTGGGCGCGCGGACGGGCAAGTTCCTGCAACTGGTGCACGCCAATCTGGCCTTATACCTCGCCGTCCTGTTTGTCGGGGTCTTCATCGGTTTTTTCCTCGCCATCCTGCCCGGCATCCTGCTCGAGGCTTCGGGCCGGACAGACCTCGGCGCGGAAACAGCGCCCGCAGTTGTGCAGGCAGCGTTCATGGACATGCTGCCGACGGCCTATGGCGCGGTATTCCTGATTGCCTGCGCGCTCGGCCTTTGGGCCCTCTGTTTCCTGGCGGTGCGCCTGCTCCTGGTCGGCGCGGCCACTGTGAGCCGGGGCGAAACCATGGTGTTCCGCACCTGGCCGTGGACAAAGCGCCATGCCTTCCGCCTCAGCCTCGCCGCGCTGGTCACGCATGTGGCACCGTTTGGTTCGGCCGTAGCGATCAATGCGGCACTCAACCCGGTGCTCGGAACCAGCGCTGCCGGGCATTTCATCGGCGGAGCGCTCGGTATCCTGATGCTCGCGCCGTTCATCCTCGCCGGTCATGGCCTTGCGGTGGCCGTGCTGCCACGCCTGATGCCCGATCCGGATGAGGCATCGGAGATTGCCTCTGTCGAGTAAATCGCCTTAGTCTGCCGCAAGTCCTTGTGGGAGGTTGGGAGATTGCCAACACAATTCTCGTTTGAAGGGGCGCTGTCGAACGCTTTTCGCGCTGCGCACCCCCGAACGTTTCCGTGGATATTCGCCGCTGTCTACGCGCTGGTCGTGACACTGTTCGTGGTGATCGTCGGGCTGTTGTCAAAAGATGATCTTCTCGCATTCATACAGGCGATTGAAGCGCTGGAAAATGCAACGATCGACGAATCCGATTCCGGTGCAGTGCTGGCCTTGGTATTCGCCACGATGACGCCGCTCATGCCGTGGGGTATCGCGGCGAGTATTGGAGCATGGGTCATGTGGGCGGTATTCGAAGCCGCCTCGCAGCGCCGCTATGTCCGGGACGAGCGCTTCTCCGTGCGGTTGGGCAGCGACGAATTGCGCATGATGGCAGTCGGCTTCTTCTGGTCGCTCCTTTACCTCGCCTGCTTCGGACTACCGGCGCTCAGCCTGCTGAATGGAATCCTGGGCATATTGGAACTCGCGGCTGGCGGCATGTCGGAAAATGAACTGGGGCGCCGTGTGATCCCGGTCGTCTTTGGCGGAATGGGACTCATGCTGCTGGCATTCCCGGTCTATGTCTTTTTCGCGACCCGCCTGTCGCCGTGTTTTGCGATGACGATCAAGGATCGGAAAATCGTCTTCTTCGATGCGTGGAACGTCTCGCGCGGACGGTTCTGGCCCATACTCGGCGCTTATCTCATTATCGCTATTGTCGGCGGCATCATCGTGGGCGCAGTGGGACGGGCCTTTGAAATGGCCATCCTGTCGAGGTCAATTTCGGGGGTCGGGAACGTCCAGACCAGTGATGATGCGATCCGCTTGCTCTTCTCACCTGCCGTCCTTGTCCCGATCGGACTCTATACCTTCGTCCGCATGTTCTTGTCCGCGCTTCTGCAACACTTCAGCGGTGGCCCGGCCGCCTTCGCTGCCCGCCATGATCCGCGTGGCGGTGCCGATGATACTGCAAGTATGGCCGTGTTTGATTGACCAGGGAGAAAAATCCATGACGCATCTTGATTTCAGTTTTGACAATGCGCTGTTCCACTTCCGGCGCACCGGTGGCCCGAAGGAGTTCCTGCTCAAATACGGCGCAACCTATGCAGTGCTTTACCTGCTGATGTCAGCGGTGAACCTCTGGCTGCAGTGGCCCATGTTCGCGATGATGTTCAATCTTGACATGATGAATGACCCGGTTGCGATGGAAGGCGCCATGATGGGGCAGATGGGCCGCGTTCTTCTGGGGTATCTGCTGATGCTCCCGCTCGGCCTGGCCTTCTGGATGCTGTTCGAAGGTGCCAACCAGCGCCGTTACATGCGGGCGGAAGGTTTTCGACTGCAACTGGGGCCCGATGAATGGCGCCTGCTGGTTGTCGCCCTGATCTGGTTCGGCCTGTTCATTGCTCTCTATCTCGGCATGATTATCGTGGTCGCCCTGCCTGTTGGCATTATCGCGGCGACCGGCTCCGGCGAAGGCGCCGCCATGGCCGGGTTGCTGGCCTTGGTTCTGGCAATCGCCTACATGGTTTTCGCGCTCTGGCTGGCGGCGCGGTTCTCGCCAGCGGCGGCGCTTACGGTTCGCGACCGCAGCATCCGGTTCGGAAAGGCCTGGCGCGTCACGAAGGGCAAGGCCTGGACCATTGTCGGCAGCTGGATCGTGCTCATGCTGATCATGATGGTCGTCTTCTTTGTGTTCTACCTGATCTTTGCCGTTGCCATGGTCGCAGCGCTGATGCCGGTGATAGGCGGGATCGAAGACGATCCGACAGCCATCTTCTCGGCAATGGCCTCGCCCGGCATCATCATTCCGGGGGCCATCCTGATGGTGGGCTTCATTTTCCTTCAGGCCTGCTGGATGCACATTTTTTCGGGGCCTGCCGCCCTGGCGGCGCGGGCCGATCCCCAATGGGCCGACAATCCCGCGATCGACGAGACGTTCGTCTAGGCCGAACCTATTTGGCGGCGCTCGCCGCTTTGGACTTGGCCTTCTTTGGCGAAGCGGGTGCCTTCGTGGCGGGCTTGGGCGTCTTCTTAGCTGCATCTGCCTTGGCCACCTTTTTCGGCTCCGTCGGCGTCTTTGCCCGCTCGCGCCTGTTGCGGGCAGCGCGGCGCTCGTCGTGCCTGCGGAACGTCTCGGCGAGGAACTTGCCGGTCCAGCTGTCCGAGTTGGCAGCAATGTCTTCCGGCGTTCCGGCTGCGACCAGCTTGCCGCCGCCATCACCACCCTCGGGGCCAAGGTCCAGCACCCAGTCGGCCGTCTTTACGACGTCGAGATTGTGCTCGATCACGACCACCGTATTGCCGGCATCGACCAGCTCATGCAGCACTTCGAGCAGCTTGCGCACATCGTCGAAATGCAGGCCCGTTGTTGGCTCGTCGAGAATGTACAGTGTGCGGCCTGTCGCGCGCTTGGACAATTCCTTGGCCAGCTTCACGCGCTGCGCCTCGCCGCCCGACAGGGTCGTCGCCTGCTGTCCGACTTTCACATAGCCGAGCCCCACCTGGACCAGCGTCTCCATCTTGGATGCGATGGCCGGCACCGCCGAAAAGAATTTCGCCGCGTCATCCACATTCATGTCCAGAACGTCGGCAATCGACTTGCCCTTGAACAGGACTTCCAGCGTTTCGCGATTGTAGCGCTTGCCCTTGCAGGTCTCGCACGTGACGTACACGTCCGGCAGGAAGTGCATCTCGATCTTGATGACGCCGTCGCCCTGGCAGGCCTCGCAGCGGCCGCCCTTCACGTTGAAGCTGAACCGTCCGGCCTTGTAGCCGCGCGCCTTGGATTCCGGCAGGCCGGTGAACCAGTCACGGATCGGCCCGAAGGCCCCGGTATAGGTCGCCGGGTTCGAGCGCGGCGTTCGTCCGATCGGGCTCTGGTCAATGTCGATCACCTTGTCGAGATATTCGAGGCCCTCAAGGCTGTCATAGGGCTGCGGCGGGCTCGACGCGCCGTTCAGCTTGCGGGCCAGCGCCTTGTACAGCGTCTCGATGATCAGGGTCGACTTGCCGCCACCCGACACGCCGGTGATGCAGGTGAAACTGCCCAGCGGGATCGTCGCGGTGACGTTCTTGAGATTGTTGCCGGTCGCGCCCTTCAGCGTGATCTTGCGTTTCGATTTCTCGACCGGGCGGCGTTTCGGTATCGCGATCTCGCGCGTGCCATTGAGATAGTCCGCCGTCATGCTTTTCGGGTTCGCCAGCACTTCGGCGGGCGTGCCTTCGGCGATGATCTCGCCGCCGTGAATGCCAGCCGCCGGTCCCATGTCGATGACATGGTCTGCCGCCAGGATCGCGTCCTCGTCATGCTCGACCACGATCACGGAATTGCCGAGGTCGCGCAGCCGCTTCAGCGTCTCCAGCAGGCGGGCATTGTCGCGCTGGTGCAGGCCGATACTCGGCTCGTCGAGCACATAGAGCACGCCGGTCAGGCCCGAGCCGATCTGGCTGGCCAGCCGGATGCGCTGGCTCTCGCCGCCGGACAAGGTGCCGGACCCGCGGCTGAGCGTCAGGTATTCGAGGCCGACATCATTGAGGAAGTTCAGCCGGTCATTGATCTCTTTCAGGATGCGCGACGCGATCTCGTTCTGCTGCTTGGTCAGTGTCTTCGAGACCTTGCTGAACCAGTCGCCCGCATCCTTGATCGAGAATTCGGCCGCGTCCGAAATATCCAGCTTGGCGATCTTCACCGCCAGCGCCTGCGGCTTCAACCGCTTGCCGCCACAGGCCGGGCAGGGCGCCGCCGACTGGAACTTGGATACTTCCTCGCGCACCCAGGCCGAGTCGGTCTCGCGATAGCGCCGCTCGAGGTTCGGAATGACGCCCTCGAACGTCTTCTTCACCTCATAGCGGCGCATCCCGTCATCATAGATGAACTTGATCTCTTCCTCGCCGGTGCCGTGCAGGATCATCTGCTGGATGTCTTCCGGCAGCTTGTTCCACTTCTTCTTGAGGTCGAACCGGTAATGCGTCGACAGGGCCTGCAGCGTCTGCGTCTGGTAGGGGGATGTCGACTTGGCCCAGGGCGCGATGGCGCCGCTCATCAGGTCGAGGTCCTTGTCAGGTACGATCAGGTCGGCATCGATCTTCAGCTGGTTGCCCAGCCCGTCACAGGTCGGGCAGGCGCCGAACGGATTGTTGAACGAGAACAGGCGCGGCTCGATTTCCGAAATCGTGAAGCCGGACAATGGGCAGGCAAAATTGGCGCTGTAGGTGATCCGCTTCGGCTCGGTCTCGCCCTCTTCGAGATCGGCATATTCGGCCAGCGCGATGCCCTGCGCCAGGCCCAGCGCCGTCTCGAAACTTTCGGCGAGGCGCTGCTCCATGCCTTCGTGCACGACCACGCGGTCGACCACGACATCGATGTCATGCTTGAACTTCTTGTCGAGCTTGGGCGCGTCTTCCAGTTCGTAGAACTCGCCGTCCACCTTGACGCGCTGGTAGCCATTCTTGAGCAGTTCGGCGAATTCCTTGCGATATTCGCCCTTGCGGCCCCGGATCATCGGCGCCAGGAGGAAGAGGCGCGTGCCCTCGGGCAGTTCCATCGTCCGGTCGACCATCTGGCTGATCGTCTGGCTCTCGATCGGCAGGCCGGTGGCCGGCGAATAGGGAATGCCGACGCGCGCCCACAGCAGGCGCATATAGTCATAGATCTCGGTCACGGTGCCGACCGTTGAGCGCGGGTTGCGGCTGGTCGTCTTCTGCTCGATCGAGATGGCAGGCGACAGGCCCTCGATGCTTTCGACGTCCGGCTTCTGCATCAGTTCGAGGAACTGGCGCGCATAGGCCGACAGGCTTTCGACATAGCGTCGTTGGCCTTCGGCATAGATCGTGTCGAACGCGAGCGAGGATTTGCCCGAGCCTGACAGGCCGGTCATCACCACAAGCTCACCGCGCGGAATGTCCACGTCGATATTCTTGAGATTGTGTTCCTTGGCTCCGCGCACGCGGATGAAAGGGGATTCTAGTCGGGCCATGCAGAAAGCTCGTTACGGTGACGAAACAGGATTGGGCGAGTTGCTAGGTTCTATGTGTGGCGTGAGTCCAGCTTGACCACAAGAACAAAGTGTGAACATTTGTGACTCGCTGCTTTTTTAATCCGGGCCTGTGGAAAAACGGCTGGGGAGGCGACAGGCGAGCCCGGTCGCGGTAGAAGAGAACAGATTCGATAACGAAACAAGACTGAGCGGAGATGGATAGATGGCAGGATCAGTGAACAAGGTCATTCTTGTTGGTAATGTGGGGCAGGATCCGGAAGTCCGCCAGTTCCAGAATGGCGGCCAGGTTGCCAGCTTCACGCTGGCCACGTCCGAGACGTGGAAAGACAAGGCCACGGGCGAGCGCAAGGAAAGGACCGAATGGCACCGGATTTCGATCCTGAGCGAAGGCCTCGTCCGTGTCGTCCAGAGCTACGTCAAGAAGGGCTCGAAGCTCTACATTGAAGGTCAGCTCGAGACCCGCAAATGGCAAGACAAGGAAGGCCAGGAGCGCTATACGACCGAAGTCGTGCTGCGCGGCTTTGGCAGCACGCTCACCATGCTCGACAGCGCCGGTGATCGCGGCGGCGCCCGTTCCGGCGGCAATGATTTCGGCGAACAGCAAGGCAGCGCCCGCAAGATGAGCGGCCCGGCCGAAAGCTTCAGCCCGGATCTCGACGACGAGATCCCGTTCTAGGAAGCATGTGTGCAGCGCAGGCTGGCTCTTCCAACGCGAGTCGCCAGTGGCTTGGTTCTGGCCCTGACGGCGTGCCTGCTGGCCGCCTGCATGACATTGACCCCACCGCCGCCCCTCAGCGCCAGCGTGGCGGCGGTCGGCGTCGACCCCGATGCCTCGACTCTGGTCGTCTACCGGCTGGAGGACCAGCGGGCTTGGATCAGCAATGATGCCCGTGCGCGCCAGCGTTTCGTCCCCGCCTCGACCTCGAAAATCCCCCACACGCTGATTGCGCTGGAAACCGGCGCGGTGTCCGGGCCGGACGAAGTCTTCGAATGGGACGGCGTCAAGCGCTTCGTGGACAGCTGGAACGAGACGCAGGATTTCGCGGCGGCCTTCAAACGGTCAACGGTCTGGATATATCAGACCGTCACCCCGCGCATCGGGTCTGCCGCGCTGCATGATTGGCTCGCCGATTTCGACTATGGCAACGCCGACACGGGTGCGCCGGAAGACGTATCGCAATACTGGCTGAAAGGCCCCCTGACGATTTCTGCCGAGGAGCAGGTCGCTTTCCTGTCCCATCTGGTGCGCCGCACACTGCCGCTGTCGGCCCGCACCTATGAACGCGCCGTTCCGATGATGGTCATGGAGTCCGGCGCGGGCTGGACCCTTTACGGCAAGACGGGCTGGAAAAGCGTCGAAGGTCAGACAGATATCGGCTGGTGCGTTGGCTGGCTGGAACAGGCTGGCGGCGCCGCGCCCGGCACCTATGCCTTCGCCTTCAACATGGACATGACCGATCCGGGCGCCGACGTGCCGAAACGCAAGGCCGCTGTCATGCGCGCCCTGTCCGATCTCGGGGCACTGCCCGCCACCGAATAGGCCATTTCAGCACTGTCAGCGTTCGCGAATCCGGTCAGCGGCAAGGCGCTCGGCCATCGCGATGCCGAACGGGTGCGAATAGCCGACAGCATGCAGGCGCGTCGCCAGGAAGACGCAACGGCCCAGTGGCAGGCCGCGCGACAGGCTCTTCGATTTCAGCCGGTCGAACAGGTCGTACACGAAGAGAGGGCTGGCCAGCTTCGCGCCCAGCCCGCCGCGTCCTGAAAGGGCCTCTAGCCGACTATACAAACCGCTGTAGGATGTGTCGTATCCCGTCTCGTCAGACAGGTTGAACGTCTCGACCCGCCCCGGCATGTCCGCCGGTTGCGACAGCCCGCGCTCCATCAACCAAATCATCGCGGCCGCCACATCGGCGATATAGACGAAATGCGTATGCCGCCTCGCGCCGATACTCTTGACCAGCGGGTTCATGTTCACCGCGCCTGCAATGTCGTCGACGTCGGAGACGACCGTGGGGCGCACCACAGCGAAATGCGTGTTCCGGCACGCTGCCGTGATTGCGTCCTCGGCTTTCACCTTGCTGCGGCCATAGGCGCGGATGCTGTCAGTGCCGCGATACTCGGTCTTCACGTCATGGGTGGGCGTCAGGCGTGTCGTGTCCTCGTCCACCTCGGCGCGCTTCGGCGAACCATAGACGGCGATACTGCTGGCGAACACGAAGCTGCGAATGCCGGCAGCTTCAGCCGCTGCGGCGAGCGCCGCAGTTGCCTCGACATTGACCCGCTCCATCCGGTCGATGCGCCAGATTTCGGCGCCAAGATGGATGACCGCATCGCAGCCTCGGACATGGTCTGTGAAATCGACGGACTCACACCAGTCATGTTGGCGCCACTCAACATCCCGGTCGGTCTCGCGCCCCACTGCGCGGTCCGGGCTGGACGTCAGCGCGACGACGGCATGGCCCTTGTCGAGCAGCTGGCTGACAACGTAT
>Ga0209390_10006336_pt1 | contig 15970 bp, 6 predicted proteins | sample BON01_FD_187212 | JGI IMG/M metagenome (GOLD analysis project Ga0209390, IMG submission 187212) | Freshwater microbial communities from Lake Bonney liftoff mats and glacier meltwater in Antarctica - BON-01 (SPAdes) (version 2) | ecosystem: Environmental > Aquatic > Freshwater > Ice > Glacier... | reverse complement strand
GGGGGTCAGCAGGCGTGGCTAGCGTGTTTTCGGCGCGGTGGCGTTGTCTTTCCTCGTGCGGCGGGGGGGCGGGAGCGGCAACGGAGCGGGCGGTTGCGCGGAGAGAGAGGACGGCGGCAGCGGGGGGCCAAAGGGGCGGGGGCGTTTTTCTCGCGCTCATTGCGTCGGCACTGTTCTCTGGCCGTGGCCGCCGGTCGAGGCGCCGCGCTCATGCTCGCGGTCAGCGCGAGCAGCATGGCCGGGCCGCGCGCGGGGGAAAGGGAGGCGGCGGGGGCTGAGGAAGGGCGCGGAGCAAAAGCACAGGCGTTCGGGCTTACCGCGTCTTGTTTTTCCGGTTTGCGTTTCGCTTCGTGCGCAAGGCGAACGGTATCGTTCGAGCCGCCGGTTCAGTCAGGTTGCGAGTGTGGCGGCATGCCAAGCTCTGCCGGGCGAGATTGTGGTATGTTGGGAAGACGGGCGTGGCGACAAAGGGTATCTCGGGCCGTGACCCCCCCCCCCCCCCCCCCCCCCCCCCCCCCCCCCCCCCCCCCCCCCCCCCCCCCCCCCCCCCCCCCCTCCTCCCTCCGCGCCGCCCCGCCTCGCCTCGCCGCCCCGACTGGGCGCGTCCTGTTTTTGGCCCTGCGAACCAGACGAACGCCCCGTACGCCCGGGCGCGGAGGTCAAGGCGGCCGGAGAGTCGCCGTAGGCCGGCGAGAGAAGACCCGTTTCACCGTCCGAACCGAACTAAATCTCGACTGAAACCCGCGCGGGCAGGGAGGCCTGTTTGCCTGCGATTCCCTCACGCTCGCCCGCTCGTTCCAGACCGACGTCGGTCTGCAATCAAGCGCCGCCGCCGCCTGCCTCCCCCTCCTCGCGCCCGCCGCCCGCTCTCTCTGCTCGTCAAGGCATATCTCGAGCGCGCGCGTCTTTTCAAGAGAAGAGGAGGCCACAATCATACACTCCGCGCCTTTCGCCACGCGCCGACGCTTGGCGCCGGCGGCGCGTGTCTGAAGCGCCCCCGCCTCGCGCCGCACGTCGGCAGCAGCGGCAGAGGCAGCGGCTGCCGCCGAGGACCGCCGCTGCGCACGCCCCCGCGGACTGCGTTTGTTGTTGGTCCTGCGTGGCCAAAGCGTCCGAGTGTTCGATGAGTGTGTATCGGTTGCTCCTCCAAGGACATGACCTCGGCTTCGAGGGCGGACCAGCCCTTGCGTGCGCCGGGCGGGCGCGGGGAGGCCCAGGCCGAGGCGGCGGCGGCGACGCAGGTGGCAGCAGCCGCAGCAGACGGCAGGCCTGCGGCCGCCGCCGACGGCGGCACCGCTGGCGGCGGCGGCGGCGCAACCGCCGTCGCCGTTGCCGCCACCGCGACCGCCGGCTCGGTGCGCGCCGCGTCCAGGAAGGGCCACGCCACGCCTCGTTTCGCCGTGCACATCGTCACCTTGAGCTGCTGGAGCGCAGCGACTCGACGCTGCACCCCGGAGGCCCGCCTCCGGCCGGCTCCCGCTGCCGCCGCCGCCCCTCGCGGGCGCCCCGGGCGTTGTTGGTTTTGTCGTCTGCGGCGTGCGGCGGACCACCCCTCCATAATCTCAGCTCTATGCAGTCACCCGGCGCGATCAAGCTGTCGTCTTGCCTTTCAAGCTCCTTACCAACCCGCGTCACGCCCCCTTAAAGCGCCCTCGCGCGTCGATCCAAACCGCGCACGAAGCAAAACGAAAAGGTCTCAAACGGTCCTCCGCCTTTCGTGAACATGGCCTGTTTCCGCGCCTGCTTCGGCCAAAAGGCCGACAAAAAGGCCGACAACGACTTCACCGCGTCACAGCAATCCCTGTCGACGCCCACCGCCGTGCCTCCGCTCCGCGCGGCCGCCGCCGCCGCCGCCGCCGCCGCGGCGCCGCCCGCAACCGCCGCTGCCGCGCCAGTCGCCGCCCCCGCGCCAGTCGCCGCCGCCAACCACGACAGCATGGCGGCGCGCCAGCCGCGCGTCAGCGAGTTGCTGCAGCACGGCGGTGGCTCCGTGCCGCAGGGCGAGATCGAGGAGGCGTTTTACAGCCAGCAGCGGAAGCAGCAGGAGCAGCTGGCGCTGCAGGATGACGACAAGGCGCCCGTGCCTGCCGCCGCCCGCGCCCCCCGCTCCAACCCCCGCTCCAGCCCCTGCCCGTCGTCGCCGGACGTCGACCTCGGCGCGAGCGAGCTGCCCTACGCCGCCCTGCCCACGCCCCCCGCGTCGCGTCGCGGCGACTCGCCGGCCACGGCGCCGGCGGCGCCGCTGGCTTCGGCGTCGGCCCGCATCACGACGGCGACGACGACTGCGCCCAAGACGGGCGCTGCTGCGAAACTGTCCGCCGCCGCCCCCGCCCCCGCGCCGGCGAGCAAATCGGCCCGGCGCCGGGCCAACTCCAAGGCGAAAAAGGCGGCGAACGGGCCTGCCGGCGTCGGCGCCCCTGCGCCCCGCAGCCGCGCGTCGGCCACCGCCGCTGATGCTGGCCCTGCCGCCACATCGCCCTCCTACCTGCGCCCCACGGCTGCCGCTACGGCTAGCAAGCTTGCCACAGCCGAGCAGGCGACGGCGCGGCGCGCGGCGCGCGCGGCCGACCAGGCCAACGGGTCGTGGCGGTCTTGATTTCACGTGTCAAGATGAGCGTTTTGCTTCGGGCTGTCTTCACTCTCTTTGACGGACAGGGCCCCCCTCCCGACGCGGGACAGCGCGGCGCGGGCGCTCTCCTATGCTCACGACAGAGGCGCGCGCGCGTTCGCGCCGCCACCGTTCCTTTCGCTCGGTCGCACTCAAACGCGCGTGCGTGCTCGGAAACAAACACCGACAGACGGCCGGGAGCGTTGACAGCATACCGATGGTGTAAACACATGGCGCATCGTGAATTGACGCGGAACAGCGCGCTCGACAGCAAATTTTACAAGAATTCGACAAAAAAAGGGGACACAAAAACCAAATACCGAGCGGGGTACTGTGTGGACCGAGTGAGGGCGAGGGAAGCAACAAAACAAAAACGAAATGTGGTGTGAAAATTGCGTCGAGCTCCCTCTCTCTCCCGCAGCGGAAGCTTTTTCTCGTTCTATACATGAGTTTTGGTGGAGGAAAAGGGGGCGGGCCGCGCCGAGGGGCAGAGGCCGCAAAAAAAATAAAGACAAGCAGCGGCGTCGACGAACAGTAGGGGCGGGGGGTCGGGGGCGGGGCGACATCAGCGAGGGAGGTGGGGGGGGCATGGGGGTGGGGGAGGGAGAGCGGCAGGTGGCGCGTTGGGGAGGAGGGGGCGGGTCGGTGCGTTTCTGGCGCAGACGGCGGGCGTGAACGAACAGATATGAAGAAAAAGGGAGGAGCGGGCACACACGTCCTCGCGTGGGCGGCGGCGGTTGCGTTTGCTTCACGCGGGCACGGCGGCGGCGACGGCCGCCGCGTGCAGCTGCTGTTGCTGCTGCTGGGCCTGCTGCATGGCCGCCTGGGCCGCCGCCTGGGCAGCCACCGCTGCCGCCTGAGCTGCCGCCTGCACCCCGTTGCGCGCGCGCATGCAGCAAAGCGGCAGCAGCGCCGACAGCGACGCGGCCGCCTGCTCCTGGCTGCCGACCAGGTCGAGGCGGCGCAGGCGCCCGTAGCCGCTGTAGCAAGCCGGCACGAGCGCCGCGTGTACCACGTCCGGCGTGGACAGGCGCAGGGCGCGCAGGCGGGGGAGGGCCGAGGCGAGCGTGGGGGGCGGGGCGGCGGCGGAACAAGGCGTCGCAGGCGCGGCGCGGGGCGCGTCAAAGAGGGCCGAGGGCGAGCCGAGCGAGGGGGAGGGCGGCGCGGGCGCGGGCGCGGGCGCGGGCGCCGCCGCCGCAACCCCCAAGCCCCGTTCGGCGGGGCCGCCGCAGCGCGCGCCCGCGGCCACGCAGCGCTGGTCCATGGCCAGGGAGCCGTCGCGGTAGTCGTGCACGAGCAGCGAGCGCAGCGACGCCCCCCCCCCGCCGCCGAGCGCGCGCTGCAGGCCCCGCGCCGTCAGCGGCTGCCGCCCGACCAGCGTCAGCGCGAGGTGCTCGAGCGACGCGCGGCGGACGCGGCGGCCCAGGCCCGGGCCCGGGCACGTTGCGCCGGGGCACACCGGGGAGGGGGGGGGCGCGGGGGCTGCGGCGCCCGCGCTTGCGGCGTGGGTCGCGTTGGCGGCCGGGGTCATCGCGCCGGCCACCAGGGCCTCCAGCGTGTCGTCGCCGACGCAAAAATGGCCGTCGATCGACAGGCGGCGCAGCCGAGGCAGCAGCAGCGGCGGCGGGATGGCCGCCGCCGCCGCAGGCTCTTGAGCGCCCGCCGCCGCCGCCGCCGCCGACGCGGTCGCCGCCGCCGGCCCCACCCCGAGCTTGACGGCGTGGATCGACGTGAGCGCCACCTCCTCCAGCGTGTCGGGCAGCGCGGACACGTCCAAGGCCACGGTCGCGCCGCCCGCGCCGTGCATGGCGTCGAGCGAGCAGCGGCGCAGGCGCGACAGGGCCGAGGACGTGGCGGCGGCGGTGGACGCGTGGCGGTGGAGCAGCGAGGCGGCGGCGGCGGCGCCGCCGCCGCCGCCGCCGCCGCCGCCGTGCGGCGGCCACGAGGCGGCGAGCGTGGCGGGCGTGGTGAGGAGCGGCGGCGCGACGGGAGCGGCGGGCGACATCGGCACCTTCAGGGACGACGGCTCCTGCGGCTGCTTCGGCGGCGGCTTGCAGCTCGGGCCGTCGCCGCCACCGCCAGGCAGGGACGAGGACGAGGCGGCGGCGGCGTGCTGGGCGGCGTGCCGAGCGGAATGGGCGGACTGGGCGGCGGCGGCGTGCTGGGCGGCGGCGGCGGCGGCCGCTGCCGCAGCCTGGGCGGCCGCGACCGCCGCAGCCTGGGCGTGCTGGGCGGCCGCGGCGGCCTGCGCGGCCTGCGACCCCTCGCCGCCCAGCCACGCCAGCGAGAGCGCGCGCAGGCGACCAAACCCGGCCAGCGCGCGCTCGACGCCCGCGCGGGGAGGGGCCGTCGGCAACGCGCAGCCTCCGCCGGCCGCCGCCGCCGCCTCGAGCGCACCAACGACCCCCCCCCCGCCCCCGCCCGCGCCGACCGCGTCGGCGCCCCCTAGCCGCAGGTGCAGCGCCTCGAGCTCGGGCCACGCGGCGCACGCGGCGCGCACGGCCTCGGGCGTGAGGGGCGGGCGCCACGCCGGGTTGACGCTCAAGTGAAGCGCGCGCAGGCGGGAAAGGCCCGACCAGACGCCCGGGAGAACGTCGAGCGGGGCGGAAGCGGCGGCAGCGGCAGCGGCGGCTGCGGCGGCGGCGGCGGCGGCGGCGGCGGCGGCAGCGCCAGGGGCCCCCGCGCCCCCCGCCCCCGCGCCCGCCCTCGCTGCCGTCGCCGACAGCGATGACGCAGCGAGCCCGCTGAGCGCGGCGCCCAGGCCGCCGGCCGCGGGCGCGGCGGCCGCCGGCGCCCCGCCCCCTACGCCCGCGCCCGCGCCCGCACCCGCGCCCGCGCAGCGCACGCACTGCAGCGCCAGGCGCTCGAGGCCGCAGAGGCGCCCAAGCGCGGCGACGTCGTCGCGCGTCGGCGCGCCGCGCGACTCGAGCGAGAGCGCGACGAGCGCGCCGTCGGCTGCGCCGGGCGCCGCGCACAGCTCGGCGATGCCTGACGCGTCGGCGGGCTCGCGCACGTGCGCCGCTAGGCGCAGGGGCGGCAAAGCGGGGGTGACGGGCTTGTTAGCTGGCGGGGGCGTCGGCGGCGAGGAGGCGCCGTCGCTGGGGGGGCTCGCCCCTTCCTGCTGCTGCTGCATTTGCATCTGCAGCTGCATGCCGTGCAGCGCGTTCACGCGCGAGAGTAGGCCCACGGCCCAGCGCACGTCGGGGACCCCAACCTCGAGGTGCAGCGGCGGCGGGGGGCCGGAGCGCCGAGCGCGCCGCGGAGTCGACGGGCAGCAGCCGAGGGAGGACGGGGCGGCAAGCGGCGCCGGAGGGCGCGCCACGGCCAGTGCGGCGAGCGCGTCGAGCGCGCCGTCGCCGAGCGTGTAGTCGGCCTGGCCGACGATGCCAACGGGCACGCCGCTGGCAGCGCCACCCGGCGCGAGGACCGAGGGCGCGAAGCGCGAGGCGGGGGGGCAGGCGCCCTCCCGCCGCCGCGGGCTCAGTGCGGCGCCCGACGCGAAAAAGGCGGGCGCCGCGCGCGCGGGCGTCACGGCGAGCGCCTCGAGGCGGGGGCACGCGTGCGCGAGCGCGCCGAGGGTCGCGCCCGTGAACAGGCGCGCGTGGCCGGGAAACTCGAGCGCGCGCATGGCACAGCAGGGGGCGTGGACGCCGTCGCCGTCGGCGCCGCCCGCCCCGCCGCCGCTGCCCCCCCCCGCCCCCAGCAGCGCGGCAGCCGCCAACGAGCGCACGTGGTCGTCGGTGAGGCCGCCGCCCGCGGCGGGCGCGACGGCAGGGTCGCCGGACAGCAGGCGCAGCTCCTCGAGCCCCGAGAGGAGGCGGTGGGCGGCGGCACGGGACGACGGATGCCGAGCGCCGCCGCTGCCGCCGCCCAGCCCCGCGCTGCCGCCCCCCCAGGTGCCAGAGGGGCTGCTGGCGTCGGCCGACGCCGCCGCCGCCGCCTCCGCCTCGAGCAGGCCCAGCCCGCCAAAGACGTCCGGATCGTCGGCCGCAAACGTCGCGCGCACGGCCAGGGCGCGCAGGCGCCCGCCCGCGGGCAGCGCGCCGGCCAGCAGCGCGACATCCGCGCGCCGCAGCGCCGTCGACGCGTCGTTGAACAGCACGGCGACGGCGCTCAGGCGCGGCAGCAGGCGCGTGGCGCGCGACAGGGCGCGCGCCAGGGCCGCCGGGGACACGCGCGGGCCAACGTGCACGGTGAGTGTCTCGAGACGCGGGCAGCGGCGCGCGAGCGCGTCGACCGCGTGTTGCTTGAAGGGGGGCCGGCGGCCGGGGTCGGCGTTGGGCGCCGCCGCCGCCGCCGCCGCCGCCGCCGCCGATGCTCCCGATTGCTGTTGCTGCTGCTGCTGCCCGGGGGCGCCGTCGAGCGCGCCCGCTCGCTCCTCCTCCTCGGAAAAGGCGGAGAGGCGGCCGCCCATCAGCAAGGCGCCCGCCATCACCGTCACTTGGTCCGTGGTGGTGTTGGCGGGGGTGGTGGAGGAAGAGAGGGGGTTGGCGGCGGCGGCGGCGGCGGGCGCAAACAGCGCCGCCGACGCGGCGACGGCGGCCGGGGGCTGCTGCGGCTGCTGCTGCTGCGGCTGCGGCTGCTGCTGCTGCGGCCCGGGCGCTGGCGCGGACCCCTCGTCCGTCTGCTCGTCAGACTCCGCGCCCAGGTCGAGCTCGGCAGAGGTGGCCCCGAGCGTGGCGAGGTCGCGCCACTCCTGGCACACCAGGCGCAGCGGCAGCGCGTGCTGCACGTCGGCCAGGTGCCTGCCCACCTGTTTTGGGAGAGAGAGAGAGTCAGAGTCAGTTGGGGTGAGGGAGGGTTTGGTGTGGTTTATTTTCGTTTGTTTGGGGGTGGGGGTGGGGGGCTGGGGCTTTGAGCTGCGGTCCCGGTCCTTCCGCAAGCGCACGAGAAAGCGCGCGAGCGAGCGAGCGCCCGCCCGACCTTGGTCGCCGCCGGTCGCCGTCGCCGGCGGCGCGCGGCGCAGCACCGTCACTCGTTCGCGGCGGCCTTTTGCCCGTGCCCGTTGGCCAGCGCGTGACGGGTGCGCGTCACCTGCAGCGGCGGGTGCTGCGCCGAGATCGCGGGCATCCGCCAAGTCCGCCCAACGGGGCCGGGTGGCAAGGCAAGGCGTCCAGGGAGGGCGCGCGTGGCCGGAAAGAGCTCCGACATAGACCACGCCGCTGAATCGCGACTGACCTCTGCCCCAAGCACACTCAGCGGGACTTCCATGCTGATTTCTTGCCGCCAGGGCTCGCGCGTGGGCGTTCCTACAGCTCGGAAGGGGCTGCGGGCGGAGGGGGAAAAAGAGGGGAAGGGCCACCTGTGACTGGGGGAATGGGCTGCTGTCGGAGACAGCTGGCGACGCGCGGGGGGGAAGTACAGAAGGTGGAGGCTACAACAGGCGCGCGTCCGACGATGGCGGGCGAGATAGGAGGCTTGGGAGAAAGAGGGGGGCGAACAAAATCTTCTCTCTCGACGAGAAACCTGGAAACGCGCGCTGCTTCGAACAAGGGAGCGTGAGGGGGGGTGGGAGGGGAGGAAGAGGGGGGCGGAGGTTTTGCCTTGGTGAACGAACGTTGTGGAACGGGGCAAGCGAGAAGAGGCTTTGGCGCGGCAGAAGGCGACCGAACAGTCAGCATGCCGCTTTTCGCGTTTCGCCGACCCCTCGCCTTCTCCCCCGCCGGCAAGAACAACCTTCGCAGAGGCCCGGGTCCGACACCGAACCAACGTGCATCGCCTCGTGCCCAGAAAAAAAACGCCACACAAGGTTTGGACGCATTCGCCGTCGTCGTCTGGGCGACGCACGAGCGTCCACGCCAACGGCGACCTCCCCGAGCGGAGCGCGATCACGGTCAAGTATCACCAGTGCGTCGTCAAAGATTTCTATTGCTGCACGGATGGCAAGTGTGTGCACGACAAGCAAGGAACAAGGGAGGCGCAGAAAGGCGAGCGGGGAGGGGGGAAATCACGGCGATGAACAAAAAAGACGAAACGAGTAAACCATCTCTACTCCGCGGGGCCGGCAGCACCACCGGCGGCCGCAGCACCGGCGGCGGCAGCGGCAGCGGCAGCGGCGGCAGCAGTTGGAGGGACGGCGCCAGCCGCAGCAGCCGCGGCGGCCGCCTCGGCTGCCCCGGGAGGCTGCAGCATCACCGCGGGGCACGCGACGCGCGCGTCGCGCACCGAGACCATCGCGGGCGGGGACATGAGGGCGTGGTCGGCGCCGTCGCGGCCGCGGCCGGGGGCAGCGGCGCCGCGCGGCGGCGCCCCCTTGCCCGCGTCGAGGCGGCCGGTGGCGAGACCCTCGGCGGCGGCGGTGCGCGCGGAAGCTTCCACGCCGCGCAAAGCGGCAGCGGCAGAGGCAGCGACAGCGGCGGCAGCCACGGCGGCCGCAGGCACCACCTTGCCGCCGCCGCCGGCCGCCGCCGCGCCGCCGGCAGCGCCGCCGGCCCTGGCCGCGCCGCCGCCCCCCACCGCCTCGGACGCGCCCCCCTGGGTCCTGGCCGTCGCAGGCGTGGCGAGCAGCGAGCTCCACGAGACGACCGCGGGGGATGGCAGGCACGAGGGGGGGAGGGGGAGGGGCGGCGGCTTGGAGAAGCGGAGGTGGCCCGCCGGCAGCGGCGCGGCGGGCGGGGGCATGTGCCCAGCGGGCGCGGGCGCGGGCGCGGGCGGCGCGGGCGCGGGCGCGGGCCCGGACGGCCGGCCAGTGACGGCGGCGGCAAGGGCGGCAGCCGCGCGGTGGTCGGCGGCCGACGCGCCAGGCGCCATCCGTACGCGCTTGGACGCGTGCGCAAACTGACCGCCGCCCCCCGCCGCGTCACGGGCCGCGGCCGCCGCAGCCGCGCCCGGCGCGCCACCAACGCCCGCGCCGCCACCGGCGCCGCCGCCGCCGCCGCCGTCGCCGCCGTCCGCCCAGTCGGCAGCACCAGCGGCGGCCGACGCCTCCGCCCCGCTGCCACCGCCGCCGACGCCCCCACCCCCGAGTCGCTGGTCGCCCACGCCGCGCAGGTCGCCCGAAGACGAGTCCCGGCAGGCGGAGGCCCGGCCGTTCGGCCCGGTGGCGGCCGCAGCAGCGGCGACGGCGGCGGTGGCCTCCTCGAGCTGCACCAGCGCGGGCGACGCGCGCGCGCCGCGGCCGTGATTGCCGCCGCCGCCGTCGCTGTGGCCGCCCGCGCCGCCCGCGCCCTCTTCTGCCTCGCCGCCGACGGCCGCCGTCACGAGCGCCTCGAGCGCGCTCTCGCCCAGCGGCGGCGTCGCGTTCTGGACCGACATTTTCGAGGCCTTGCTAACGGCCTGGCTCCTGGGGCTGTCGCACCCCGCGCTGTGCCGTCCGCCGCCGCCGCCGCCACCGCCGCCGCCCGCGCCGCAGCCGTTCGCGCCGGGCGCCGGCGGCTGCGTCGCCGCCGTCGCCGCCGCCACGGCCTCCGTCAGCGCGGCAAGCGACTCTGGCGAGAAGTCGCTCGTGGCCCCGGGCGGGTGGCCGGGCCCGCCGACGGCGTGAGGCGGCGCGGACATCAGCACGGCGCTCAGGGCGGCCGCCAAGGCGGCGCTCGCGCTGCCGAGGCCGGCCGCGTGAGGCGCCGGCGCGCCGGGCGGCGTGCCGGCCCTGCTGTGATGCTGGTGCCGCTGCTGCTGCTGCTCGCCGCGCGAGGAGGGCGCCGCGCCCGAGCCGCCGCCGTTGCCGCCGTTGCCGCCGTGGCCGGCGCATCCGGCCGCCCCGGAGGGCCCAGGGCCAAGCAGCGCCGCCGCGGCCGCGGTGGCCGCCGCCATTGCCGCGGCAGCGGCCTCGCCCTTGTCGTGCGGACCGCCGGACGCGACGCCGTCGCCGTCGCCGCTGGCCGGGCGCGGCGTCGAGGCCGCGGCCGCGGCCGCCGCCGCCGCTGCCGCCACGGCCGCCGCGGCGGCGGCCGCCTGCTGCTGCTCGAGCGGCCCCCCGCCGGGGTGCGCCGTCTGCATGCGCTGCCACAGCTGGTGGTAGTAGACGGGCGACATCAGCAGGTGCTGCTGCTGCAATTGCTGCTGCTGCTGCTGCTGCTGCTGCTGCTGGCTGTGGTGGTGGAAGCCGCCGCCGCCGCCGCCGCCGTCGGGCGCCTGCAGCGGATACTGTTGCTGCTGCTGCTGTTGCGACGAGTAGTAGCGCTGCACCTGCAGCTCATACAGGCGGCCGTACTCCTCGGCAGAGACGGTGCCTGGGGCACCGCCGGCGCCGCCGGCGCCGCCGACCTGCCGCTGCTGCTGCTGCTGTTGCTGCCGCTGCTCCGCCTGCTCCTGCTGCTCCTGCTCGTACTGCTGCGCGGCCACCGCGGCCATGAGCGCCGCGCTCTGCTGCTCCTGGGCCGCGAGCTGGCGCTGCATCAGGACCTGGTTAGAAGGGCGGCCGCGCTTGGCGGGGAGGGGCAGCCCGGCCGCGCCGCCGCCGCCGCCGCCGCCAATGCCGCCTCCGCCGCCAAGGCCAACAAAGCCAACGCCGCCGGCGCCTCCCTGCGCCGTGCTCAGCAGCCGCACGTACCGCCGGTACGCCGCGTCCCCGTGCTCCTGGACGCCCGGGGACGCGAGCGTGGGCATGCCGCGCTGGTGGTGGCCCTCGTGGTAGTACAGGTGGTGCTGCTGGCCGTGGTGGCCGTGGTGCTGCCCGCCGCCTCCGCCGCCGCCGCGACCGCCGCCGCCGCCGTCGAGCGCGGCGGCCGGCGGCGCCGGCGGCGGCGAGAACACGTAGGTGCCGTCCGACACGTAGCGGCCGGGGGGCGGGGGCGGGGGCGCGGCGTCGTGCTGGGGCAGGTGAAGGCGCCGGCCGGGCTGGGGCACGCGCGCGCCCTGGCCGCGCCCGCCCTTGCGCCCGGCGCCGCCGCCGCCGCGGCCCTTGCGCGACAGGGCCAGCGCGGCGCCGCCGCCGCGGCCGCCGCCGCTGCCGCCGCCGCCGCCGCCGCCGCCGCCGCCCGCGCCAAAAGCGCCCCCTCTCCCGTCTTGGTCGCCGCCCATCGCGGCCAGAAGGGCCGCGAGCGCAATGTCAGCGCCGCCGTCTTCCGCCCCGGCCCCGATGGAGGCGACCTTGCCGGCGCCAGACGCGACCGCCGCCAAGGCCGCCAGACCCGCCGGCACGGGGCCCGCCCCTCCCGCCGCCGCCGCGACGCCTGCGGCCGACGGGGGGGCCGAGCCGCCGGCGCCGGCCCCCGGGCGCGGCAGCCGCCGGCCCATGGTGGCCGCGTCGACGACCTCGACGCGCAGCTCGTGCAGGATCTCGCCGTCTTGCGTCATGCGGTAGCGCGTGGGCGCGGCGGCGCGGGCGGGCGGCGCCGCGGCTTGGTCGTCGGGGGATGCCGAGCGGGACGCGGCCCCGTCCTCGCGCCCTCGCCGCCCGCCCTCGCCGCCGCCGTCGCCCGCCTCGCGCTCGCGCTCCCGCTGCAGCTGCCCAGGCGCCGGCGAAGGGTGCGCCCCAGTCTCCTCCTCCCCATCCTCCCGCCCCTGCCCCTCCTCCTGCCCCTGCCCCTGCCCCTGCTGCTGCTCCTGGGCCTGGTCGCTGCCGCTGCGCCTGGGCAGCGCCGCCGCCTCCGCCGCCGCCGCCGCCGCCGCCGCCGCCACCACGGGCGCCACCATCAGCATGAACGTGTCGCCCGGCCGCGCCGCCACCGCCCGCACGAAACCGGCCGTGCCCTCGAGCACGTACGTCGGGTTGGCGTCCTTGACCGACCACCACGCCTTGAGGCGCATCGGCCACGCGCTGCCGCCCGCGTCGCGCACGAGCACGGGCGCGCCCTGGCGGTCGTGCAGCAGCGCCTCGAGCGAGGCGCCGCGGCGCACGCGGGCCAGGGCGGGGCGGTCGCCGACCGCCTGGCGCTGGGCGTCGCGGGCGTGGGCGGCCTGCGCGAGCAGGAGCTCCTGGGCACGCGGGTGGCGGGCGGCCGCGGCGGAGGCGGCGGCCGCGGCCGCCGCCGCCGCCGACGAGGAGGCGTTGGGGCCGCCGCTGCCGGACGAGCCCGCGGCGGCGGCGCCCGCGTACCGCGAGGCGGTCGCACGGCCCGAGGGCGGGCGCAGGGGCGCCGCGTGGCCGTGGTGGGCGTGATGGGCGTGGGCGGGGGGTTGGCCCTGGGCCCCCGCCGCCTGCTCCTGCTGGTGCTGAGGCGGCGGCCTCTGGTCCTGCTGCGGCTGCGACTCGCCGCCCGCGCCGCCGCCGCCTGCCACGACGCCCGGATCCGCCACGTGGTCAACCCCCCCGTCCCCGCCCCCGCCGACGGGGTCGAGGTCGAGGTCGGGCGGCGGCGCGATGCCGAGACTGCGCTCGTGCGCGGCGAGCGTCGACGCGGCCGCGGCGGCCGCCGCGTCCCCCTGCGCCCGCGCCCGCGCGTCCAGCCCCCACCCCAGCTCCGCGGCGTTGCTCGCGACCATCATGCGCGGCACGATCAGGCGGCCCGTGCGCGTGACGTGGAACGAGACGTCGCTGGCGGTGAGGAGCTTGCGCACCAGCACGAGCCCCTGTGGCGCCGGCGCCGGCGCCGCTGGGGGGTTGGCGGCGCTGGCGCCGGCGCCGGCGCTGGGGCGGGGCTGGGGGTCGGGGTTGTGCGCTCCGGGGGCGGCAGGGGAGGTGGTGGCGGGCGCCGTGTCCTGATGAGCGTCTGGCGCGCGGGCCGTGGCCGTGGCCGTGGCCGCGGCGGCGGCGGCGGCGACGGCGGGGTCGTCCTGGCCGCCGCTGGCCGCTGCCGCAGAGGGTGGAGGCGCGGCGGCGGCGGGGTTCGCGGTCTCGGCGGCGACCGACGGCGGGCGCTCCACCGCTGCCGTGGCCTTGAGCAGCGCGGCGGCGGCCGCAGGGTCGGCCGAGGCGGAGCGCCCGCACTCGGCACCGCTGGCGGCGGCCGGCGGCCTCGGGCTCGGACCATGCGTGCCGGCGGCGCCGACGCCGTTGCCGTCGGCGCCGTTGGCCGCTGCCGCCGTGGCCGGCGGTGGCTTTGGCTGATCTTGCTGCGGACGGGAAGACGCGTTCGCGGCGCCGCCGGCGGCGTGAGCGTCATCGTCGCCGTCCTCGTCGGCTATCGCGGCCGCGGCCTCGAGCGCCGCGTCGGCCCTGGCAAAGTCTTGCTCAGCGGCGGCACCCGCGCCCACGCCGGCGCCCTCGCCCGCGGCGTCGTCGTCGTCGGCCTGCACCGCCGCCTCCTCGCGCGCCAGCATCTGTTGGCGCTTGGCCGCGTGCGACGCGGCCGCGGCGCCGCCCAGCACCGCGAGCGGCAAGGTGCGCTTTCTGCGACCCATGAGTGGATGTGGGCCAGTGGGTCAGGGCGGGGCGTCGTCGTGTGGGCGTGTGCGTCGTCTGGTCGGCGGGGGGGGGGAGCTCGAAGAAGGGAACGCGACGATTCAGGCGCGCCGAACCCAGTCCGCCGTCTCGCCGCAAGGGTTGCGGGCGCCGCGGATGCGCCTTAGGATGGATCTCGCCAGGCGCCAGGCGATGACGCACGGGCGGACGCGCGTAGGGAAGGAGGAGGGGCCACGGCACGGGTGTGTTTTTCTTGTGAGCAGAGCCTCTCTCTCCTCCGCGGGCAGCGGGGTCACCGAGTCGCGCGTTCGCGGCAGGCGCGCGCGCCCAGGCGGAGCAGACGGGTCTGAAACGTCGCAGGGCGGGTGCGTCTCGGGCGCGCTGCCGGGACAGACGCGGGAAAACGAGTTGGGGCGCGGGCACAAGGGGAGGGAGGGAGAGGTGGCGAGGAGCAAGCGTTGTGTTTGCGCGGGGCGTGCAGGCGTGCGCCGTTGTATTCGCGAAAAACAGAGAGGGAGACGGCGATGTTTGCGAGCAAGTAGAAAAGGATCGGGGTTGACGCGGGCGTGGCGCTCAAGTGCCTCGGCGGCCGCGCGCGTGGGCCCCTCCCCCCCCACGCGCGGGCGCGCGACGCCGCCGCCCGCCGCCCGCCGCCCGCCGCCCGCCCGCCGCCGCCCGGACCGGGCCATCGCGCTCGTCGGCCGGTTAGCGGCCGGCAGCAGCGGCAGCAGCAGCCGCGGTACCCGCGAGTCAGCGTGACCTCGTCGGGCAGCAGCACGTGGGCGCCCGAGCAGGATGCGGCAGCGTCGCCGACGACGACAACGACGACGGACGGGCCGCCCCCCCACCCCCCACCCCCCTCCACCTAGACGCAGGGGGGCGCGCGGCGCCCGCACGCCCGCCTCGCGCCTGTTGACCGAGCCCGAGGTTACACTCAACGTGTCCATACTCCTTCCCACCGCCGCCTTTTTCTTCTCGCGAAAAAGACGCGTGCGATCATCCTACCTCTCACGTGCCAAGCACAACAACAAGCCCCGGACCGCACCCCCGCGAACCCAAAACCAAAAGGTTCGAGGTGCAATGTTTTTTTGGCGGCGGACCGCTGGCGCGCCCCGCGTCCGCCCGACCTCGCGCCGGCTGTCGGTCCAATTGGACGCAAAACGCGCACGCGGCGACTTTGGACGCGCGCTCGCCGTGGACACGCCCGCGCCCGCCCGCGGATTGCGCAAATCGACCTGGTTTGGGGGGAGGGATCAGCCATCCGCTGCCCGCCCTCGTCCCGCCGAATTCGCGGCGACGACGTTGCCGTCCGTTCAGCCGGGCGTCGAGGCGCGCGCCGCGGCGGGCTCGCGCGACTTGGGGTGCTGTGTGGTTGGAAAGGCGGCGCACCTCGTTGCTTTGCCCTCCTCGTTTGAACGGCAGACCCTTCGTGCTTCCCCCCTCCCTCTCCCCGCTAGCCCTCTCACATAACCCGCGCCCCCTCCTCCCCAATAACCACACACGCCCACCCAACACCAGCACCCCAGTCGAACAACCGTCCGCTGACAAAGATGGCCGTCGACGCCAAGGTCGCCGACATGATCGCCGGGCTCACGGCGGAGGGTGCGTTGTCCGATTTCTTCTGCCTCCTTTTTTGCGGCGGTCCCGCGCCCCTCCTTTGCCTCGCCGCCCCCCGACCCGGCGCGCGCGCGACCGTTGCGAGGCCGATCAAGAGCGGGTGTGGCACGTCGTCGGACGCGCGGCGCCTGGAGGTGCCGCCTCCGCGATGTTTTGGGGGCGGATTCGCTGGCTCTCCCTGCCGCCGCCTGCGCGCGACACGGCGCCGACGCCTCGTTTTGCGCGGCCGCGCGCGCGCCCACCTCGGTTTCTCTTTCTCGTGACATCTCGCGCGCGCGCGCGCGCGGCGTCGCTGCTGCGCGGTCATACCCGTCGAGCGAGCGCGAGCGCGCGGGATTGCGCACGCGCCCCATTCCCCCCCCTCCCTCCAAACAACCCCCCCACAAACCCAAACTCGCGTGCCGACGTCGCCCGCCCGCCCGAACCCGCTTCTTTTCCCTTGTTGCCTCGCCCCCCCCCCCCCCCCCCCCCCCCCCCCCCCCCCCCCCCCCCCCCCCCCCCCCCCCCCCCCCCCCCCCCCC
>Ga0209390_10006335_pt1 | contig 15971 bp, 19 predicted proteins | sample BON01_FD_187212 | JGI IMG/M metagenome (GOLD analysis project Ga0209390, IMG submission 187212) | Freshwater microbial communities from Lake Bonney liftoff mats and glacier meltwater in Antarctica - BON-01 (SPAdes) (version 2) | ecosystem: Environmental > Aquatic > Freshwater > Ice > Glacier... | reverse complement strand
AAATTTCCCCTTGCCAGAGCCAAAATTCCGCATATCGTCTACCACCTAATCGCGGGGTGGAGCAGCCTGGTAGCTCGTCAGGCTCATAACCTGAAGGTCGTTGGTTCAAATCCAACCCCCGCCACCACTAATATCTCGTTAGTGATCAGCATGTTGTGAAATCTCACAACGCTCGCCAAAACAGGACGAAAAAAGCGACCGTGCCCGTGAAAACGCCAAACTGTGCCCGTGAGGGGTCCGGGGGACGGTTTCCGAAACCGGCTTTTCTCGCCCGCGAAGAACATGGCGACAATTTATTTTCGGGCAAACGGGGAAGCCGGCGTGTGGTGGACGAAGTTCTACCACCCCCGCACATTTCGCTGCCTGCGTGCCAGCCTTGGCACGGCTGACCCGCATGAAGCCCGCCGCATGCTCGGTCGGTTGGAAGCGGAGATTGTCCTGCGCAAGCCCGAAATCGCAGAGGCCGAGCTGCCTGAAAAAATCCTCGACGCCATCGGCCCAGGGCCCGCGTCGCCTCTTACGGTCACCGAAGCGGTCCATATCAACCCAGTGTCCGCCAGCGTGATCGATGCCATCGCGGCCTACTACCGTCACATTTGTGCAGACAATGATTCCCACCATGCGGCCAACAAATTGTCGATCCTGCGCGCCTTTTTTGGCTCGGCCACCGTTGAATCGGCCACATGCACCGCCTGCCGCGAGGTGACGCTGCCGTATTTCAAAGGCAAAACCATCGACGGGATCACACCAGTCCTGCTGCAGCAGTTTTTGTCCGCCAAGGAGGTGTCGGACAAAACCCGCAAGCATTACCGACAGGTTTTTCACCACTTCTTTGAGAAGATGATCGATTTTTCACTCTTCGTACCCTCCAACCCGCTGCGTCCGAATCCGGCCGCCGCACTCCCACATTATGAGGACAAAAACGAGGTCATCATTTTCCTGAACGAGGACGAGATCACGGCTCAACTCGCCGCCTTGGAATCCGATCAGAAGATACACCTTGCGGTTGAAATCATGATTCATGCCGGTCTCCGGCGCGAAGAGGTCTTGGGATTGCGGACCGAGGACATCTCCCCGGAGGCCAAAACGATCAAGGTGGCAAAATACATCGACCCCCGGACCAATGAGCCGCGAAAGCTGAAAACCGGCTGGCGCGATGTTCCGGTCGTTCCAGTTCTACGTGAGCGGCTCCTAAAATATCTCGATGGTCATGAGGGGTTCTGGCTCCTTCCAGGTTGGAACGACGAGCGCTGGACCGCCGATCATTTTTCTAAATCCCTCGCAGGGCTGAACAAGAATGTGGGCTTGACCTGGACATGCAACGAGTATCGCCATACCTATGCGACCCATCTTGCTAAAAGCGGGGCATCCCTATTCAAAATCGCAAAATTGATGGGAAACTCCCACCAAATTGTGGAGAGGCATTATGCTCAGTTTGTCCTGGAATGCGACGACTAGTCAGAGATCGCTTGCAACACTTCTCGGGACATCTTTTTGGACAGCAACCCGATGAAGCTCACATAGTCCTTCCCCGTTTCTTGGAGCATTTGAGCAATTTGAATCGCAGCACGGGTTGCCACTTCACCCTTCAGGGCTTCCTCTCTTTTGGCCAACCTCGTCCTGAAACTTTCCGCAACAACCTCCCAATCCAAATCTACTTCATTCGAAAGAGAGTCAAGAAGGGGAGAACCGTCTTCATCATCGCCGTACTTCCTGTCCATCGAAACACACCGCAGACGTTTGGGCCCATTCCCACTCAGGGCGAGGAATACCTCAAACTCCGAGAGAATGCGCTCTTCGGTGAAGCTAAAACTGGGAGGCCAGAACGTGCGCAGGGCTGAGTTCTCGGCGAGGAGAGCCGTAGGTTTGAATAGAAAGGTTCCGAGACGGGGTAATTCGGCTCTAATCGCAGCCACGAAAGCATCACGAATCTCGGTCATGTGCTCGACAAGGAGCGATTCAGCGAAACTCCGCGCAAACGCTCTTCGCTCATTTGTACCCGCTAAGGGAAGCAACAACTCGTTATCGGAGATCGCATTAAGTTTCGTTACAAACTGTTCACTCCAGCTCACGACGAGTGAGTCAATAGTCTCACTCGCCCCCTCAAGGACGAATCTCGGAGAGAACTGCAGGAGGGCAAGGCCACAGGCGAGACGCTCCAATTCGGCTTTGCCGCATGCACCCGCCAGAAGGTCCTCCCTGACTCGCGCAGGCATCATTGTCCAAGGAATGAGCGAGTGCATGCCACCCTCCAATTTCAGAGCCTTCTCCAGCTGAACCTGCCCAATTGCGACAACTGATACGGCAAACTCTTCGGAGGTAAGGGCCGCAAACAAGGATTGCCAAGAGTCTGTTGTGTCAATCATGAGATCCCCGGCTTCGTGGACTATCTCTGCGGTTGCTCGAGGGAGTAGCGGGGCAAGCTCACTCGGCCTCACTGGACTGCTATAAAGCCGTCCTTTAGATTCTTTTCGAATCTCGCAACGGGGTTTGATGCCATAGCGCGGAATGTCAGGCCCGGTGACATGATAGCTGGCGACCCCTGCACGGATCGTGAGCAAATCCGGCAAAACCGTGTGTCTGATATCGGGAAAAAATCCAGTCGATGCCAAGTCGGAGGGGACTGACGCCATCATCTGCACGAGCGACCTCGAAAATGATCGATCCACGATTCTGAGGGAATGGACACCTAACGTTTTGGTGATTGCCTGCTTGGCCTCAAATTCCGTTTGCAATTGACGGTCAGAGGGTACGACAAGTTCAAGCAGGCCGTAGCGAAGGTTATCCTTTCCAAAAGCAGGAGGAACCCGGTTCAAAAAATTATAAAACTCTTGAATCTGACCCTCACAGGCAGACCGAATTTCCTGTCCACCAAGGCCCGCTTGGGCGCAGTCGCTTTCGATTTTCGCAAACCGTTGTTCGAATTCCAGCAGCGCATTCCGTTCGAGTGAGGCCGAAAGTAGGTCTGAGGTTAACTCGCCGGGTTCCTCGGCGGGTGCCGCCATACCGCTAAACTCGATTACCGCAAACCGCACAAATCGTCCAACCCAGATTGCCGCGACGGTCACACTTGGTTCGCGCTGGCACTCTTTGTAGGATCCCGCGGTCAGCCTCTTCGATTCAGCGAGCAGGCGTGATGCGACGGATTTCGCAACTCCAAGCGACCGCGCGATCGCTGCCAGCGAAAGATTCCACGTTTCCAGCGAGGCAATGCGCTTTATGAGATTTGGGATATTGTCAGAACGGCGACAATGGGACCTAAGATGGCTCTCGGCATCCCCAGAGCGCGACGCCCTACGAACAAGCGCACGGTCGCGTCCATTTAAGGTCGAATCGCCAAGTTTTCGATACATCCTGTAATCTTCGACGAAATTCAGAAGGCGTCTAATACGTGATACGTGCTTTTTCATACTAGGTACTACCACCTCTGACGAATTCCGTAAGGGGTACAAAAGAATAAAAAAGAGGACCGTTCAGAACCATCAAAGCCTCGAGGCGATGGTTATGACGACACATCTCAGTCCCTCATTACTGGCGCAGCGGTGGGCATGCCACCGCACCACTGCATCGCGCATCATGACATCCTACGGCCGAAGCGGCTGGAAATCGCATGCCGGTCGTGGCGCTATTCGCCGCTACCCCATCACAGACGTTGAGGCGGTTGAACGCATTCTCAAAGCCAAGAAGGAGGCACAATGAGCGCTCCCAAGATAATTAACCGTGTTCACACTAACGCCAAAAAAGCTGAAATAACCAGGGTGGGATGCTACAAATCGACACTCAATGCGATCCGAAAAGGCTGCGCTCAAGCCCAACAGAAGACCGGTATTGCCGTAGAACCACGCGATGTACTGGCTGCATTCGGCTCTGCTGAGAATCTTTTCGTCGACATCGCGACCGCGTTCGCCCAGCAACAAGGCTACTTCATCAAGACAGACCTCCACGTGCTCCCTCCAGGAAGCCTTTGCAATGTCCAGCATGGCCGGACGGTAACTGCAGCGCCCTCGCCCCTGCCCACGAAAAAACCAAAGTCCAAATGCCAGGTAGGGGTCGGCCAGGGTTCCTTCTTTGAATAGAACTATGACCAAAATAGAAACCGCAATTCTCCACGCCCTGCTCGAAGCCGTTCGACGAGAATTTGAAATCCCCCAGACCATCGATCTCTCCTCTGGAGGTGGCGAGGTACGCATTGTGGCGTCAGCAGCCCTTGTGTCGCCTAAACTGTGTGAAGAGTTTGATAGCAAGCTAAACGGCGCTCGCGAAATGGCGGGCCTATTTAATGCAAAAATGATCAAATCTATCTCCATCGTAGGAGGTCTCATCGCGGAACGACCGCTAATTGACGAAGCCGCTTTTTGCCAATGCTGGGAAAATGAAGGTATTCGAGCCGCAGTAGCAGGGGCCCACATTAATCCTGTCCACACGGCTCATATCCACCGTCTCGTTCGTATAACCAGCAGCTATTGTGTCGCCTACTCGCTCAATTGCACAATAAAAGCACCCGAGCTGCACTTCGAACATTTGAAACCTCTACGCTACATTCTCCATGCCTCCACGTCCTGATATACGAGACGACCTGCTCGAGGTAAATCGCCTTCTGGCCAACGAACGCGAGCACGTTCTAGAAGGCAGGCGCGGATCAATACCCGTCGGAGGATTCACGTTTGCAAGATCAAAACAGCGGAATAAATCCGGAACTGACGAATTGCTGCAGACCGCTGTTCGTTCTGCCCCAAAACTTGGGCCCGTCCACCCGAAGTCTTTTGACGAAGCGTATTACTGGGAAAATCAGCATCTCTATTTCCCCGAAATACTTGATTCGCAGGAGGAATTGGACGAGACATCGTCAACCTTTCTCCGGACCACCGCTCCAAATTGCGCTCATACTTACCTGTGTCCGATGCCAACATTCGGAACAATTGGACATGCGGAATTCGAGAATCTCATCATTGGACTCCAGGCCGCCGCCAAATCTCCCGATTCGGAAATTCTCGCATGTGCCGCCCTGGCCGGAATCACATGCATGACACCATTCAACCAAGTGCACCTGCTGGTCATTGATGGAGATTTGGTGCACCGGACTCCACCGGGAGGGTGGGAGTCATTTCATGATTCGTCGAATCTTCATCTCGCAGCAAAGCCCTGTATCACCTACAGGCCACCGAAATTTGTCGTGCGTGGTTTAGCCAAGTTTCAAAAACTTCACCCGCGCTCGCCGATTCCCCAAAACAAGCTGAGCGCACTTCTAAAAGAAATTTCCCCGTTTTCAACGATTGCCACACTTCAAGGCTATCTACTTCGAGTTGGGGGTGATGTCTGGGGATACTCGCCTGCGATACCAGCTCTGAGCTATCGTGGCATTGGACTTCGGCCAGGAGTATTTGCATCATACGTTCGGGGGGATCAGATATTTCGGAGTCTAGAAAATCTGTATAACCTCATCGAACCGGGTTCCGGGAATGACCTTGCATCGCTGCCCAATGGATTCGGTTGCGCCCACGTGCCTAAAGCTGAAGAAGTACGTGATTTCGCCACAGCTTGGCATTCTCTCTTCCAGATTTCTCTCACCGAAAGCCCAGAAACGCTTCGAGTGACTCACAATGCAATCGTTGCCGGCCTGCATTTGCTCGGGTGCATCTTCCTATCCGGAACGCGCAACTATCCGGGCGCGCCACCCGTGAGCGCCGAAATGATTGGAGCCTTTTACGTCAACCGCGAGAAGGAACATGCCATTCCCACCGTCTGGTCAGCTTTTTTGCGCGAGGGACTGGCCTCATATCGCAATTTTCGTGATCGGATCGAAAATCCGATGAAACTCGCGGGAAGAACATCTCCGTACATTTTTCAAGCCAGTTACTGTTTCTGGGGAGAACAGGATGAGCCTATCATCGTGTCGCCCACGACTATTGCTTCTGCACTTGCAAATTGTCCCGGTTTGGCCCGCTGGGACAATTTCCACCCGAATGCCTTCCGCGCCCTCGGGATGACGACGCTTTATGAGTCGCACTTCTTTCATACCCACGACATCGAACGATTCTTCGGTCGCTCTCTGAAATCGCTCGCGCCTCTGTCCGCACACCGGCTTGAGTCCATTTGCCCCCGAGACCTCTATCAGCGAATCGAGTCTTACCTCCGTCAGTCGTTGGGCCTATGAAAAACGTCATCCTCCAACGCCAAACCGCGTCCGCCTACCACGACCCGGATTTGGCCATCCAAGGGCAAATTATTCGTTCGAGGCTTGAAACCACGAATCTGCCGAGACATTCACCGTTGCTGGTGATAAAGGCCAGCTTCTCGCTCCCGGCCGGACGTCCATTTTATGAAGCGCTCCACAGTTGCAAACCAAGTGGTCTTTGCAACACCAACGCCTTCTTATCGATTCAGAGTCCACCCAAACGGAGTCGACATTGGATAAAACACTCCATTCTTGTGCCAAATTTTTTACTCGCTCAGCGGGTCCCCCGACAAGCCACCAAGGAATTCCTCCGTATGTCGAAATCAGACCTGGCGGCTCTGATCTCGATACTGTGTGGTGGTTACATCACTTGGAAAAAAGTTTGCGATAGCCTCGAAAGTTCGCTTATAGGCACCTCTTTTTCTCCCGCCCTCGTCAGATATACTAACTTCGTTGAAACCTATGCCGGAATTATCTAAAGCACGAATCGCCAAGTTCCCCATTTTTCATTCCGCCTACAAGGCTATGAGCCGAGTGATTGAGAATGGAACCTCTCAAATCGAAGATAAAGTCACCGATCGTCCCTGGAGAGTCGCGATGGCCAGTCTCAATCCGGATGATCAATCCGACGATGCTAATCTCGTCCGCGCAGCCTTCTGGTATCACCAAGTCTTCCTGACCCATGGTCGAAACCGCGCTGCGAACGAATACCCCGATGCATATCCCCGAGCAGACCTGACGATTCTCGCCGGGGTAGCCAGAAATCACCGGTTGAGCACGCGTAAAATTTATACGTTCAACTTCCCTGCAGCCCTCCTCTATCTTCTCGGGCACCAATCTTCTTCCGGCAATCCATTGATCTTGGTCTCTGCAAAAATTCTTCGGGCAAGTGGATGCTTTTGTTTTCCGGTTTCCAAAGCGACCGCCGATCCTCATCATTGCTCTGAGCAAACGGTTTCCCGGCGCCCAGAATGCTATCCCTCCGATGTCGAATCGGCATTGGACCTAACCTCAGCGCCTCCAACGGTCACAATGATGGAGCAACTCCCTTCCCTCGTTGAACCTGCACGTCGAGCAATTGCCATCATCTTGCTTCACGGCTGGCAAAGATTTCGCTCGATCCGGCTCGTCGAATTGAGGCACATCATCGTTTCGCCAAGCTTCTTGGAGGTCATCATTCCGGACGGTAAAGGAGGCTGGCTTATGCTCCGTCTGCCATTGGATCGATTGACTCCTTCCAGGGAAATCGCTTTCCTTCGGGACTTTCTGTCCGTCGCTTCGCTCCGCTTTGAAAACACAACTCGGCTGACCGCACTTGCAGGATTTGGCAACATTGATTCTCGTGGTATTGGTGCCCGCTTAGCCTACCGCAAGGCATTGAAACACTTTGGCCCGATGCATGATGCGCGGCGTTGCGGGCTCTCTTGGGCACCAATTCGCGCAATGGTCGCGAGAAATCCCCAGCTACTCAAGAACTCCTCTCTTCCGGCCAAGCTGCGGGATCACCACTGGTTTACCGCCCAGGGTCTTTCTCAGTTTCTCAAGCTCCTTCCCGCCGAACAAACGGACTCGGTCGAAGTCTTCAGACGGATCGCCGGTTGGACAAGCTATTCACAGTTTTTCCGCAGCTATTGCCGTTCATGGCACCTCCAACTCGCCCTCTCGGTCCCGGAGTGACCGGACGATCACATCCGTTTCAAGCGGGTTCTCTCCGAGGCAACAAAATGGGGCAAACGTTGCCTGGCCGAGGGTATCACGAGAACGCCCCCACCCGCCGGAAGCTTGATCCCGAACCAAAGATTGAGTGGTCCGCGCCTTGCCAAAAGTGTCGGGACGTTGGCGTCAATATCTTCCGATCGGTGAACGTGCGGCCCCCTTCTCTCATTCACAGAGGAGGGGCTCTTGGAAGCGACAAAATTTCTGATTGAAAAAGAGTGGGAGAATTTCCGGTCTGCAGTTCACGTCTTTGAACAGCAGCAAGTGCGAGCGGTCGCCGCATTTTTTTCGCTCCCTCTTGTTTTCGGCGTAAAAGGACTCCCGCACCAGCATCGCGACGAAATCTGCCAAACCCGCGATCGCTTTCCTTTTGCGGAGATCCTTCAGTCGCGGCCAGCCGCGGTCCAGGCCCAGCCGCTCGTCCGGTTTACGATTTAGTTCCGCCACACCCAGCACCGGAATCTTCAATTCCCTCGCCATGGCTTTCAAGTTCCATGTCACTTCGTCGAAGGAGAACTGATGGGGGGAACTCCCGATGCGCGTTCCTGATTCCAAACACGCCATTTTGTCCACGACGACAAGCTGGATATCGTGGAGGGTCTTCCAGTGGCGCACCCGGTCACGCAACTCGAAAACACTCAGTCCGGAATCGTCATCGATCAGCATCCGGGAGTCCGCCAGCATTTCGGCTGCGCGGATAATCTGGGCGCAATCGCTTCTGTCAACTACACGCGATCGGATCTTTATCGCGGACACTCCCGCGATGGAATAGAGCAACCGCTGGGTAAGCTGCTGCGCGGTGGACTGCAAACTAAAAACGACCACCGTCTTTTTCAGACCAATCGAAACGTGCAAAGCGGTTTGCATGACAAAGGCCGTTTTCCCCATCGCCGGGCGTCCTGCAATGACCCCCAACTGCCCCGACTGCAATCCGCCGGTGATGGCATCAAAGCCCACCAAACCGGTGGAAAGGCCGTGGGGCGGGTTTGATCCGATGAAATGTTTCTCAAGGTCGTCAAGCGCCTCCATGGTCAAGTCCTTCATCGAGGACGGCTCTACAGACTTCGCCTGGCTGCTTTCACTGTCGCTCGTTCCTTCAGCCGTGTCGCCATGAAGGTCCGGTGATTCGGTCTCGACAGGTAGACCGTGCGGAGTTGAGGCGGGATCGGCGGCGATGGGATTGCGGATGGACATGGCGGCAATGTTCACCCGGCGAGCACCGCGATTCCACGGCTTCCATTGTCCTCAATCACTGTCCAGAGGGGGGCCTCATCTGATCCCATCAATGTTGATCTTCCGCATCCCTTAAGCCATGTGCCCGGCTTTGGGCGTGAGCCATGCACGAACCCCGAACCGGAGTTGCCAACTGCTGCGATTCCGGGTGAGAATCCGTCGTGATGAAGCAAGATCTCGAGCGCCTCGCCAAACAGGCCTACCATCGAGGGAGGTGGAGCGCCACGCTCGTGCGCCGCTACCATCGTGCCCGAAGCTCAATCCCGGCCCTGATCGCCCAGCGCGTTGAGCATCTTTACCACTGGTTCCTCACGCCCGTGACTCTCTGGCCCTGCAACCTTCATGCGCTTCTTGAACAAGTCCTAGACACCTTGGAAAGCGGACGGAAGCCGGATGCCGCGATGGAGTTGCTCTGGGAGGTTCTACCTCCACTCCCGGCTTCGGAAACGATCGAAGCCGTCACTACGCATGAACACGATGTCCAAGCTGGACGATACGAACACCTCGTACCGGCTTCACCTGCCAAATTTCTCACGAGCGAGCGGACGCTGACCAGAAACGCGGAATTTCGCGCAGACTGGAAAATGATCGCTGACAGTTTCGATTTCTCCCTCTACGCCGATCACAAGGGCGTCATCCGTCGCACGATGGTTCCCGAACGCAATCTCCGAACCAACTTCGACCTCGATTGGAGAAATCCCGGAGATCGTTTCGCGGCTGTTTTTGATTCGTTTTGTGCAAAATGGAATCTCTACGGCATGGAGAAGGGAAAACCGTTACTCCAAAAGCTCTCCGTCAATCTGACGCCATTTGGAACCATGATTTTCATCCCCGCGTATTGGTCATTTGACCACCGCCGCGATCTTCGATGGGGAGCGGTCACCAAACTCCACAAATCCCGGGGACAACACCGCCAGGGAGCCGTTCTCGCTGAGGGAGCCGAACAACGCAGCCGCGATGCAGAAAAACTCGCCGAGCTGGATGCACAAGCCAAATCCCAGAAGCTTCGCGGCGCAAACCGCCACGAGTTTCTCTGCCGTGGCCTCGGTTGGGACCCACGCACCGATCCCAAGCGGATCTCTCGGCTGCGACGACCGGCTGCATGAATCACCGACATTTCCTGCCACGTCACACTTCGAGAAGTTCGTCCACAGCTTTCCTTGCCTTCGCAATCATCTGGAGCGAATCCTCCTTTAATTCTCTGCCAATGGCTGGCAGTTTCATTTCTACTTCCGCACTACTCTCTCTCGCCTTGATGTCATGAGATAGTGAATCCAAAGAGCTGAGACAGTGAGCACCTGCCGCCTTGGTCAAGATCCGAACGAAAGTTTGATAATGGTGGAGTTCGACATGGAAGCCACGCAATGCATCCAGGGCCGCGAGATGATTGCCAGTAGTTGTCAAAAGAATCGCCCGCGAAAGCCGTTCCGCGCATCCCGCTTGAGGACAGAAGTTCTGCCCAAGGAGGCGAAGCGCTTCCGAGCACCACTCCTTATCTGCGGCGTCGGAGGCGGCGTCGCAGACAAAATATAGAATTTCCTCTGGCAGTTGGCGGATTCGCACATGGGGTTTGATGGTCTCCCAATCGACATCGGCAGAAACGAGGAATGAAATCCAAGTGGCGTACAATGCAAACCGCTCATCTTCAGGAAAAGCGTCGAACCATTGTTCCAGAGCTGGTTTCCAGTCCGCGCATTTTTCAGCGAACATGCCCACGGCAGTGATCAGCGACTCGAACGCCTGTGCATTGGGCGCCTCAGTATCGGTTATGATTTTCTCACAGAGGGCCAGTGCATCCTCCCCCATACCAAGTTCACACTTTGCCTCCAACTCTTCCAGCATTCGTTCCAGGTTGTCCATGGGCGAATAGTCTCACGAAACATTTTATGCGTAAGGAAGAAAATGCGGACAATCCTTGGGGTTGCAATAGCCACATTTACCAACGTCACCAGGAGCTTTGTCACCGTTGAAAAGTCCGCCGCCCTTGCGCAAAAATCATCCGACGGAAAAACATTCTGCATCACCGGCATCCTGCCCACGGCTCGCCCCTTGATTTTTCTTCGAGGTCGCGGTCTTGCTCGTCCGTGTAATGTAGCCGGCGCCGAACTTCTTGGTTGCGGCTGGTCCCACACTCTTCACTGGAATGACCACCGGAGCCTGCTGCGTTCCCTTTTGATCATCATCCCGCCCGTCCGCCGGTCATACCGATGATTCTCTCCACTCCTCGAGTCGTCGGCAACCGTGGCAGACGGCTTACGATTTGCTTCTGTCGGAGAACCCGTGATAGCGCCTGAAGGAGGAATCTGATACCGTCATCCCATGTGCGGGAGATACGTACGCAAAAATTCGGAAGAGGTGATTTTCTCATTTTTTGAGATCAACGACATCCGCATCCCCTGGAAGCCGAACTACAATGTCGCTCCGACCACCCAGATTCCTGTCATTCGTTCTGAGGATGATGGGAAGCGGGAATTGATTGAGATGCGCTGGGGACTGATCCCGTTTTGGGCCAAGCCGCAGGAGAAGCTCCCCATGATGATCAATGCCAGGGCCGAAACCGTGTCCAGCAAGCCGTCCTACCGATCTGCCTTCAAATCTCGCAGGTGCCTTGTCCCTGCGTCTGGCTACTACGAGTGGAAGAAGCTCGCCGGAGGCACCAAACAGCCATTTTACTTTCAACGATCAGACGGTCATCCCATCGCGTTTGCAGCGATCTGGGATGGTGCGACTTTCGCCACCATCACCACCACCCCCAATGAGGAAGCGGCTCCCGTCCATGACCGAATGCCGGTTATCTTGGAGAAGGAGAACTTTGCGCGCTTTTTAAATCCTGAGCCTTTGAGCGAGGACGAACAAAAACGCCTCTTGGCACCTTCCCCGAACGGCACCTTGGTGACCTGTCCGGTTGATCGTGCGGTGGGCAATGTGCGGAACAACGACCCCGCCCTGATTGATCCAATCCCAAAGCGGGAAGACGAACTACGTTCCTGACAGGTCAATTGCCGGAGACGTGCCGGCTTTTTTCACCAGCTCTCTTTTTCGAACCCGTCTACCCTGACCACGTTGCAAAAAGTCTGGCCGCCCATGAGAACGGAGAAACGACCTTCATAAAAATCCCACCCCTAATGGAATTTTTAGACAAAGGTTTTCCCAGAGTCCACAAATGTCCCTCCTGATGTGTGGAATGGGTTCATGAAAATCCTCGAACACCCTTCGACTGCGCTCAACCTCACCGCTTGGTTTGTCAGCGTCCCTCCAGGCGACAAAATCCCGAACTACACCGTTCTGGAGGAAGCCATGGAAAGCCAAACGGGTCTCGTCCATGAGACTGGCGATGTCAACGAGCTGCTGATCGAAAACACCGGGGAAACCGATCTCTTCATCCAAGCTGGCGATATCGTCAAAGGCGGACGTCAGGACCGCACGCTGGGGGCTGACTTCATCGTCCCAGCAAAATCCGGCAAGGTGCCCGTCCCGGTCTTCTGCGTGGAGTCAGCCCGTTGGCACAAGCGTCGCGAAGAATCCGACGCCTGCTTTTCAACCTCCACGGACTTTGCCGCTTCGAAAAGTTTGCGAGCAGCGCTCAGATCTAAAAAGAGCCAAGGCGACGTCTGGCAATCGGTGGCCGAAGACCAAGACAAATTGTGCGCCTCCATTCAGGCCGTTACAAAAAGCGAGGAATCCCCCACCAGTCTCCAGCTTTCCTACGAAATGAAGGAAGTCACCGCCGCTCTCGACGACTATCTGGCCGGCTTGGAATCGACTCCCACCGCCGAGGCCGCCGGTGTCGTCTGGGCCATCAACGGGAAGCTCAGCCATGCCGATATCTACGGAGGCCCGGTCTTGTTCCGGAAGGTCTGGAAAAAACTCCTTCGCGCTGCCGCCCGGGAAGCCATCGGCGAACGCTCGCAACCATCCAGCGAAGGCAGCTCCGATGTAGGGACCGCCACGAAATGGCTTGAAGAGGCCCGTTTGACCCCAGCCGAAGAAGAGAACCTCCCGCCACGAACCCAACTGTCCAGCCGGCGCTCCAAATCGCAATTGCGCTTTGAAACCATGGATACCCAGATCCAAGCACAAATTCACCTCAGTATCCTCGCCCAGTGATCTGAATCGCCCTTCCTACTTCATAATTGAAAGCCTGGCCGTTCTGGCTTCGCCCGATCCGTTGCAGCATCCTTCCTACTTTCTCTCATGTGGCTCTCTACCCAACACGGCTTCTACTCCATCGTCCAAAAACCCGCAGGCCAGATTGCCGACCCTCGGCCAAACAATCGACCTGCCGACCCGGAAAGCTCTAACGAGCCGGTTTTCCATGTCCGCACACGGTGCAAAATGGACTTGGAGAACATCGTCGTCCTCGCCGACCTCGACACGACGATTCATCACACCGCTACCGGGGACTACGCCTGGCGGATTGTCGTGGGACAGCAGGAGGTGGATACCATCATGAGCGTTCTCGCCAACTCCATCGACTACTCCAACTTCAAGGACCGCATTCACGAACTTCCGGAGCAAGTCGGCAAGTTGCCTGCTTACTCACAACTTTGGTCTCGGATGATGGACTATCAGTCCACTGAAGAGCTGGCGTAACCAGGGGGCTTTGCCATAAGAAATCCATGCTAAAAATCACCAACTGGAACGTCGAACGAGTACTCCCCGGCAGCAAACGCTCACAACGGATTACTGAGAAATTCCAGGAGAATCCCTCGAATCTTTGGATCCTTACGGAAACGCATCGAGACATTTGTCCCGACAGCGCCTTCTCCTCGGCGTTTAGCGGTCCCCATGAATCGCCGGCCGAAGAAGGCGAGCACATGTGTGCGATCTGGGCCCCCTACCCGATCACTTCACTGAACTCCTACCTGCCCGATACCGCCCGATGTGCCGCCGCACGGTATGACCATCCGAAATATGGTGGGATCTTGATTTTTGCCTGCGTCTTGCCATGGCTCAGTGGCAACTGGCGAGGCATCCCCACAAAAGGTGGAGCCGCCTTCTCAAGCGCATTACAGGAGTTTCGTGAGGTCTGGAAGAAATTGAAGAAGGACTTTCCCAGCGACACCTTGATTTTCGCAGGAGATTTCAATCAGAACCTCAACGACCGCCATTACTATGGTTCAGCCAATCAGAGAGCTATGCTGGAAGGCTTTTTGAAGGAAGAGGATATGATCGCACTGACCGGATATGAAAATGATCCGGTATCGCGAGATTCGCATCCACACGCCTGCATTGATCACATCTGCATTCCGAAAGATTCGCCATTTACGCTCGTCTCCTCGGAACGCTGGCCCAACACGCCAAAGCCCGACAAAACCTTTTCGGATCATTTTGCAACCACCGTTAACCTTCAGAGCATCAAATGAACACCACCATTCCCCTCACAGACAACCTCCATGCCTTCGTGACCGATCAGAAGTGGACTTTCGCGAAAACCTACGCCGCCACCTGGCCGCACGAATACATCGTGCGCGATCAGGTTGACGAAGGTCTCTTTGTCCAGTTGGTCCAGCACATCCGGGAAAATGGTTTCGAGGCGAATTTCTACGCCATGCGGATCACTTATTTCGAGGAGGACGGGCTAATCTACTGGACGATGGGATCCCCCATTGGGGAAACAACCATCGTGAACCGCTGCAAGACGGAACAATCCTACGAATATCGCCTCAAACACGGAACGCTCCCCGAGCAGAAAGGCGCGCCAAAAACTGCTTGAGGCCCCGTTTCCGAACCGCCCAGAACTCTTCCAACCGACCTCACCGAACCAACCCGCTCATGAGCGACAATTTCGTCTAAAATGTGGTCCCAAGACCAAAGTGCATTTCGCATACTTGGACGACATCCCCACTTCTATGGACAACCGGTCTGCTCCCACCTACGAACAGATCGCAGAAATCCTGACTTTCGCCCAATCTATCGACCGATCATCGTCCGTCCTCATCCACTGCTGGGCCGGCATCTCCCGCTCGACGGCCGTCGCCTACGCCGTGCTCTGCCAGATTGCCGGTCCCGGAACAGAAAAAGAATGCCTGACCCATGTCCGCAGAATCCGCCCTCAAGCCATTCCCAATTCGCTGATCGTGACCTTAGCCGAAGTGGCACTCGAACGGAATGGCACGATGTTCGTGGCCTACGACGCATTGATTTCCCGCCGATTCATTCCTTGCGACGATGACGAGTTGTAATCTCCAACACACAAAGTCAGGACAGTTTCTTTACATGTGGGTCGAGAACTTTCGAGCAGACCCCGCAAATGTCCCTGCAAGAATGCTATTGTAGCGGCATGAATAAAGACCTCACTGAAATCGCCTTCATCCTCGACCGCTCGGGCTCTATGTCCAGCGTTGCCCCCGCCGCTATCTCGGGCTTCAACGAATTCCTCCGTGACCAACAGACTGCCCCAGGTCAGGCCCGCCTCACTCTTGTACTTTTTGACGACGAATACCTCGTCCCCGTGGACAACATTCCCGTGCAGGAAGTGGTCTCTTTGAATTCCGACACCTACCTCCCCCGTAGCACCACAGCTCTTCTCGATGCCATCGGCCAAACCATCGAGCGTCTGGGCCAACGGTTGGAACAAACCCCCGAGCCAGACCGTCCCGGGAAGGTCATCGTAGCCATCCTTACTGACGGCCACGAAAACGCCTCCAAAAAATTCACCTGGAAAGAGATCGCCGCCAAGATTCGTCACCAAACGCAATCCTACGATTGGGACTTCCTCTTTCTTGGGGCCAATCAAGACGCCATTGCCACCGCCGCGAATCTCAATATCAGTTCAGCCAATGCCGCAACCTTCGCTTCCGATTACGTCGGCACTCGTACGACGCAACGAGCTGCCTCCCGAAAG
>Ga0209390_10006332_pt1 | contig 15980 bp, 30 predicted proteins | sample BON01_FD_187212 | JGI IMG/M metagenome (GOLD analysis project Ga0209390, IMG submission 187212) | Freshwater microbial communities from Lake Bonney liftoff mats and glacier meltwater in Antarctica - BON-01 (SPAdes) (version 2) | ecosystem: Environmental > Aquatic > Freshwater > Ice > Glacier... | reverse complement strand
TACTACTACTACTACTACTACTACTACTACTGCTCAGCCCCACCCCCGCCGGTGCCCACCCATCCATCATCTTAATCAATTCCCCCCCTCCTCCTCCTCCTTCCCCTTCTCCTCTTCCTTTACCCTTCCTCCCTCCTCCTCCTCCAGTTCTGACATCCCACACCCCCACTTTTCCATCCTCCCCCCCCGAGACCACTAGCCCTGGTGCTGTCGTTTCGTTCCCCAAGCTTTTGACAGTGTGAACATATCCGGTATGTCCTATTAAAAGTGAGGTGCATTGTTGTGTTTCGAGGTCCCAATGACGAACGAGGGCGTCGCCGCACGCACTGAAAATGGACGAAGAGGAGGAGGAGGAGGAGGGAGGGAGGGAGGGTGTGATTTGGTTGGATTCCGTGAGAAAGGGGAAGGCTTTTTGGGAGGGGAGGGCTTTGAGCAGGGAAGAGGGAGGACCGATGTCTATTGTACGGGTGGAAGGAGAGGGGTCATTGTCTGTCTCTTCTCCTCCCTCCTCATCACAGGCGCGGAGCAGCAGCTTAAGAATCGTGGTCCATGGCCAGGTATAGATGCCGTCGTCTCCCGCAAGCACCAACAGAGGGTGGGCGGAGTCTTGGCCTAGGAAGAGGATGTGGTTGATGGCACGATGGGAGACTTGCAAGCTTAGGCAGGGGTAGCCTTTGCGACGTAAGGCGGCGGAGAAGAGGCGGGCTTCATTCAGGTGCAGCTGGCATTGGAACCCTTTTAAGAGCAAGGTGCAGGAGGAGGGGGAAGCAGCAGCAGGGTTAGAAGCAGAGCTGCAGAAGGAGGACGAGGATAGGGACGAGGAGGGGGCTTTGGGGAAGAGGTAGGAGGAGAGGTCCCAGATGGCGAGGCGGCCTTGGTTGGAAGAGGCGAGGAGGAAGCGATTTCGAGGGCAGTGGGCGGTGTGGAAGATGGTGCTTTCTTGCGCCAGGGCTTCGTCTTGGATTTGGGAGAGGTAAGCGGCCTCATCGAAGAAGCGGGTGTCGTTTGGCATGGTTCTGAATGCCAGGGTGTGTGGGTATGGGTGGGTGGTGTAGGCGTGGCTGGATGAGTTAGAGACGATGGGGCAGCGGGGCATGATGATGGAAGAAGCGGAAGGCTTGTGCTTTGTTGTGTGTCTGGCTGCGAGAGGCCAGCCCGACGGCCTGCGCGTCTTGGCGTCACCTGGCAAGTGGAGGTGTGTGTACGTTTGTGAGGGCTGGCACGTTTTTGCGGGGGTCATTCACAAGCGTGGTGTGGTGAGGTGGGAGGGCATGATGCCGGAGCAAGCCAGCAGCGTGGCGGCTTTTTTGGTTTGCTGCGTCCTCCAACATATAATAGCGTTTCCTCTCAGAAGCCTCACTCACTCCACCCAAGGACATCCTACACAGTATCAAGCCTGCCTAACCCTTGGCCCTGCCTCCCCCTCCCTCCCCTTCACCACAACTACAGCGTTGTTCCGCTTGCTTCGCCGCTCGGCCAGCCATGACAGTCACCAACAAGCGAAGACGAAGAAGACGGTGGCTCAGTTGCGGGCTGAGAAGGAGGTGTGGCACCGGCAGCTCATCCTCGGCGCCCAGCTAGTCGACGACCTGGACGTGAGGTTTAATCGCTATGATTTGGGGGGATACTTCCCAGAGGAGCGTTATTATGACATGAGTGAGTTTTTGAAAGAGGCAAACCGGGCCTCGGAGTTGCTTCAGTCCTATCCCGCTTGAATTGCCTACGTCCGCGTCATTTCCCTCAAAGCTAGGATCCACTCTAATCTAGGACAGCATACCTTGGCACTGGCGGCTTATCGAGAAGCGGACGAGCTCTTGATTGCGGCGGACCGTGAGGGGTCGATGTCGACGGACAGACGACGCACTTGGAAGACTCTTCTTGGCAACATGGGCGATATATACCTAGCGTGTCACCAGCTAGAATCTACCCAGCAGTGTTTCCTCAGACTCTTGGCACGGCCTCGCCAGCCGCCGGGTGACCGCGTGGAGGCCCTCCACGGCATGGACAGATATTACAGAAGGCGCAAGGAATGGGACAGCATGACCGAGTACTGCGAGCAAGCCCTCGCGCTATTGCCCGACGTCGAGGAGGGTCGACTACGCTTTCGTTCAAGAGAGAAGCTGTTGATCTTGGTCGCCGACGCCGCGGAGGGGCAGGGAGACATGAGGCGGGCCCACGAATACGACGAGAAGGCGACGAAGGTTTGGTCTGAGACGGGCAAGACGTACCACTTCTTGGAGCTCACGGCCTGTCACCGTCGGGATGCTGTCGGGAATCAGCTTTGCGGAAATGGATGCCCTAGAGCCTCTGCTGGCCGCACTCAAGGTCCTGGCGGCAGCGTTGGTAGATACGGGAAATCTGGATGATATTTTTGACAGAGAACGGGTTCGGGCGGACGTGCAGGAGACGGAGGCCATCTTATCTGGGTACTGGGAGGGCGTCTTGGAAGATTCTCGGTGGGACCTTGCGGAGCAACGAGCCTCAGCGGCGGCTGCGGCTGCGAATGGTAGAGGAGCAGTGGTGGCGGGGGCGGGGGAAGAAGATGCGGCAGCGGCAGTGAAGAAGAGCAAGGCTGCGAAATGGAAGCAGCAGAAGCGCAAGGCCCAATAGCAGAAGAAGGCCGCTGAGATGGCGGAAGCAACAGCAGCGGCAGCAGCGGCAGCAGCGGCAGCAGCGACGGCGCGCGGACAAGAAGTCACGCAAGGGCAGGAAGGGGATAGGGAGCAGGCGCTACTAGGGGGAGCATGGAGGGCAAGTGCAGCAGAAGGAGGTGGAAAAAGAGAAAGAGGGTGGGGGGGAAGAGGGCGGACTTCAGCAAGTAGTAATGGTCACGGCCGCTGCCTTTTCGGTCATGACCTTCAGCGGGACGGATGGACAAAAGGACCAAGAGGGGGAGGAGGAGGAGTGCTCGGTGTATCTTAATGTCATTGAGAGCGACGACGTCGACAGCCTCGCCGGTCCTCCTTTGGTGTGCGGGCATCGTTATTATGCGTTCTGCCTGCATTTCTGGGTGGAGAAGTGTAGGAGCAAGTGCATCGAGGCGACTTGCCCTTACTGCCGGTCGCCGTTGCCGGATGGGGAGTGCTTGAGATGGTCCTTTTGTTGTTTAAAGTCAATGTTTATAATTTTTGATTTGTTGGATTACGTGGTGAAATGAGACTTTGGTTTGTTTTCTTCGATTCTCTGACTGTTTGCCTCGCAAATTCAACTTCTTCTCGCTTCTTTTACAAATGTCGCAATGGGTGGGGAGGTTACGATATGTCACACAATAATTCCCAGTATTATTGCCAAATGTCCTGCCAAAACCACACTACTCCCGCTACAGCCGAGCAACTCAAGAGTTTGTAGCTCTGAAGCAGGCCCCATGATGAGAATGAATTAGACCGCAAAGAAAGGCGTGCGCGTTGTCAAGACTCGGCACGTATGGAAGCGTCGAAATGGCGACCTTCAACTTCCCACCATCATCATGCATGAGCATCTTGCTTGCTTGGGTTTGCCCTTTATCGCACACATTGCCATTCCCACGCCCCACACCACACACAACAGGCTCAATTATTCCGCTGGGAAGCCTCCGGGTGCTGCAGCTCAGGAGCCTTCGGGAAGCGCGTCGACCTGCCTGGCGTCCCTCCATCAAATCTCGATTCTTGCCACTCGGCAGCAGCCATGAGCAGTCACCAAGAAGCAAAGACGTAGAAGAGAACCGTGGCACAAGTGCGGGCGGAGAAGGAGCAGCTTGCCAAGGACGTGGCCAGGGTTATCGATCGTTATGATAACGAGGCATCCTCGCTCGCGGAAAGACTGGGTTAAATTGAGAGAGTGTTGCGAGGAAGCTCTTGCGCTTCTCCCTCATGTTGAAGACGGTCGCTTGAGTGATCAAACCGAAAAAACATTACTGATTATGCTCGCGGACGCCGCCGAAGGACAAGGGGACATGAGGCGGGCCCACGAATACGACGAGAAGGCGAAGAAGGGTTGGCTTCAAACCGGCAGGACACACCACTTTCCGGAGCTCGTGGCTTCTCACCGTCGAGACGCGCTCGAGTTGCTTAAGGCAGGACGGGCATATGAAGCGGCTTGTACCCTTAAATATGTGCCGGACCTCTATGTGAACTATTTGAAGAGGGGGATCAACTTTACGGATATAGAAACCCTCGAATCTCTGCTGGCCGCACTTGAGGTCCTGGCGGCAGCGTTGGGTAGATACGGGAGATCCGAACAATAAGTTTAACGGAGAGCAGATTCGAACGGAGGCTATTTTGGCAGGCTACTGGGGGGGCGTCTTGGAGAAGACTTCGTGGGAGCTGGCGGAGCAACGGCGGGCAGCGGGACGGGGCACGGGGGCGGCAGTAAAGAAAAGCAAGGCTGCGAAGCGGAAGCAGCAAAAGCGCAAGGCCCATCAACAGAAGAAAGCGGCGGCAGCGGCAGCAGCGGCAATGCGGGGACAAGAAGTCACGCAAGGGCAGGAAGGGAATGGGGAGCAGACGCTACAGGAGCAGGGAGAGCATGGAGGACAAGCGCAGCAGAAGGAGGAGGAGGAGGAGGAGGAGGAGAAAGAGGATTGGGAGGAGGAGGACCGCATTCAGCAAGTAGTGACAGCCACGGCCGCTGCCTTGTCGACCGTGGCCATCAGCGGGCTAAATGAAGGGGAGGACCAGGAGGAGGAGGAGGAAGAGGAGGAGGAGTGCTCGGTGTGTTTGAATGTCATTGAGAGCGACGACGCCGGGAACCCCGCCGGCCCTCCTTTGGCTTGCGGGCATCGCTACCACGCCTTTTGCCTGCATTTCTGGGTGGAGAAGTGTAGGAGCAAGTGCATTGAGGCTACCTGCCCTTACTGCCGGTCGCCCTTGCCGGGGATGGAGGGTATTTGAGATATATATTTGCACAAAACTGAAGATATGCTATTCTTTCGGTATTCCGGCAACAGTGTGCTGTATACTTTTTTACTATACCCGCTTGCATCCTCGACCTTTTCTCGGTTCTTTATTTAAAATTTTCAGCACACGCCCCACCGTCCCTACACCCCACCCCACAGCCAGCCTAGCTGAATGTCATTCCGGCTGGGCGCCCTCCGGGTGCTGCGGCTCAAAGTGCTGCCAGTGGAAAGCTTGCTGCAGCGCATCAGTCCAAGGTGAGATATCTTTTTGCCCCTCACTCTCCTTTCTACACTCTCAAGCCCCTCAACGTCTGCGCACACCTAACCACAACATTAGAGGCACGCCTTCGTCTTCCACCACACTGGTGCCCCTCAAAGACCGCGTGTTGGCTTCGTTCGAGAAGCTCGAAGGGACGCAGCTCAAGGGGCGTTCCGTTTATTTGGTCCGAAGGTCACTTGTCGAAGACATATTGAACGCCGCAGCCGATGCCAGCAGAGACGACCACCATCACCACAGCGACAAGACCAATAAATCTGTGCTTTCCGAAGGAGGAAAGAGCGACAAAACCAGGAGCAGTCTTTCTGCATCGTCCTCCCTGCCACAGCCTCAAGATCAGCTCGCCCTTCTTCACACCTCCGGCTTCTCCATCACCCTTGCGGACCTCCTAGCCATCAAACAAGACAACCCTGACGATGACATTAGCACACGCCCTCCCCCTTCCACCGTCACCTTGTCTCAGACTTTGACAGGCCTGGCTGTCGTCGACTCTCCCACCCCTGACCTCCCCACCCACGCGCTCGAAGCGTTTGACACCGTCCAAATTGGAGACGTCGCTCGCCTTCGTGCCTTGCTCTCCTCCTCCTCTTCCTCCTTTTCCTCATTAACAACGCACAACGATGCCGATTACAACAGCAGCATTTCCGTTGAGCTAGTCCACGCTCGTCATCCAAACCACGGCGGGACCCTCCTCCACGTCGCTGCCGGCTCGGCAGCGCTAGCAGCAGCAGCAGCAGGAGAAACCTCACCAGAAGAAGATATTTGCTCCCTCCTCCTCGATGCCGGCGCGGACATCAACGCCTTGAGCTACAACGGTGCTACGCCCCTTCATTGGGCTGCTGGCTCCGGCCGTGCTGACCTCGCTGCTCTCCTCCTCCGTCGAGGAGCAGACGCGCACGTGAGTAGTTACACATGGGGAAAGCAGGTGTTTGGGAAAGATGCTGGTCAGACGCCTAGTCATTGGGCAGCGGTAAGTGGACATACGGATGTGTTAAAGGTGTTGAGTGAATGGGCGCCCTTGTCGCTAGGGGAGAAGGATGAGAGGGGGAGGACGCCGACGGCCTTGGCGGCGAGGGAGGGGAAGTGGGAGTGTGAGGTGGTTTTGGAAGGGGTGGGGAGGGAGGAGTATGTGTGTGTGGAGGTGTTGCAGGAGGGGCAGGCGGTGCGGGTGATGAGGGAGGAGGGAGGAGGAGGAGGAGGAGGAGGAGGGGAGGAGGAGGAGATGGGGGGCGAGGAAGAGGAAGGCGGAAGAAGGTAGTGAACTGAGAGAAATAGAGAAAGAGAGAAGCAATAGAAGTACGTTTGTGCAAATTTTTATAATTATATTTTGAGTTGTTCCTTGATTTTAAGTCAATGATAGTCCGTCGTGCTCAGTTTTCTTTCTTCCTTCGTTTTTCTTTCCATGGCTTCTCCTCTTCTGTACCGCCAGTCATCAAAATTGCTTACTCCAGCGTCTCGTCAGAGGGTGCTCTTGTTTCTTCTCTCTCTATCTTTCTATCTAAATTACATTCATTTTCAGTCCACCATATGTATTGCTTTCCTCCCTCCCTCCCTCCACTCCCTCCCTCCCTCCCTCAGCCTTTCACTGCCAAGACCACATCCATGCCCACCACAAAATGGTACACACACAACCAATGCAACAAACTGCCGAGCATCACACACAAATGCCAGACCATGTGATAAATCGGTTTAATCTCCCCAAGAATAAAGAAAATCACCCCAAAAATATACGCCAACCCCCCCCCCACCAACAGGTACAGCGCTGTTTCCGGCAAATACACGACAAGGTCACTCCAGATCGCAAATGCCGCACATCCCATCACGAGAAAGATAATCACTTCTACCAGATTCGTCGCTTGATTTGACACACCCACCCCTGAAGAGGCAATGGAGACACAAACACCACCACCAGCCGTGACCCATTCCAGGAGCAAGAGGAGGTTTGCCCGGGGGGAGTGGTGGAGGGCGATCATCATGAAGGGAGAATAGGAGCCAGCAATGAGCAAGTAGATACCTACGTGGTCCATGACTTGTAACACGTCTTTGGCGTGGGGTAACATAAACATGGAGTGATAGAGCGAGGAGGAGATATATAAGATCATGAGGGAGAGGGAGAAGAGCAGGCAGGACCACCAATGGTAGGGGGTGGTGCCTGGGGCAGAAGCAGCAGACATAAGAAGCAACGTGCCGACGACGGAGGCGATGAAGCCGAGGCCGTGTGTGAGACTGTTGAGGATTTCCTCGAAGACGTAGTTGCCTGGAATGGAGGGAGGAAGGGAGGGAGGGCGGGTAAGTGGGTTGTATAGTTACACGCACACTTCTTCTTCTCCCTCCCTCCTTTCCTCCCTCCCTCCTTTACGTACCTTCTACATTCATCTCCACCTTCCTAGCCTTGGCGCAGCACCGCAGTCTACTAATGCAGTTGAAGCCCAGCGCGTTCCTCGAGATGTCTACAAAAGGAAGGGAGGACAGGAGGGAGGAAGGAAGGGAAGAGTCAGACAAACAAACAAATGGATAATTATCACATTTCCGCCCCGTCCCGCCCATCAACCCAGCATACCAACTGACCTAGGTATTTCAACGACTTATTCCTCTCCAGCATCGCCTCCAAAAAGAAGGCCCCCTTGGCCGAGAAGCAATTCCTCGCCACATTCAACGTGGTGACCGCCGCGTTCTTCTTCATCCCTTCACACACCTCCGCCAAGCCCGAGTCATCAATCCCCATATTACTGATATCCAGCGTCTCAATACAATCATTATTCGCGAGGACTTGATGCAGGATGCGAGCGTTACTATCACCATTACCAGCCGTGGCCTTCACGTTGGTCACGCCCGTGCCACTCAGGTGGAGACGATGAATGAACTTATTGTGGTCCAAAATGCCAGCGAGGGGGAGAAGAGAACCTTCGCAGAAGCTCTTGGTGGGTTGCATGACTGACCAGCGGGTGCGGAGGGTGATGACGACGGAAGGGTCGATGGCCATGTGGTAGTGAAGGCAGTTTTGGATGTAGTGGGTGGTGTCCTCGTCGCCCTGTGGGTTTGAAGGGTGGAGGAGGGGAGGGGGGGGAAGGGGGGAAGTGAGACGTGAATGCAGCAAATTCAGGGAGGAGAAAGACGAGATAGAGATTTTCGTGGTGTACAATCAGCCAAGTGCAGCAGCGCCCCAACCAGTGGGGAAGCTAGGAGGAGGGAGGAGGCTGGGGAGGGGGACATACTCGCAAAAAAGGCAAGGACCACACGATCTGGCCTACCCTCCGGTGATCCGCCGCCTACAAATGCTCACCTCGGCATCCCCGTGGCTGCTGTGGTTGCAAGGAATGGGCACCAGGGCGGAGGACGTGGGCGAGGATGCCCCCACGGCAGGGGAGGAAGAAGCAGCGCCGGCTCCGGCGCCGTTCGTTGCGGGTTCGGGAGAAAGATGGGCGCTGGTGGCCGCCGCCGCGTCCCCCATCGTCTCTAGCGTGTTCCTGTTTTAGTGGTGTGGTTGTATGGAATAAGGACGGTGTGGTGTGGTTTGGACAAGTGCTGCAGTCGAACTCAGGGGGGATGATGCCTGCAACATGGCTCTCGCCCGAGTCGTCGCGGAAACGAGTGTACAAGTGGCCCATTATGGAATAGGGCAACGCGGTGGCCTTGAGCAGCCCAAGACAAGGGTGAGCCGCCCTTATGAGCGAACTTGGTGGAAACGTATTGAATCTTGGGAAATAAAATTAAAAACAAACGCGGTACAAATAGCCATTCTGTAACCTCCCACCCCCTCTCCAGCCTCTCCCTCACATAATCCCCCATAGAAAGTGCTCATTCGTCTTTTTATTCTATATATAAGAAGGTATAATAGAGCTACTACGCCTAATACTTATAATTTTGCCCGCAGATTCTCACATCTCTACAAATTTTGCTGCTCCACCTTCAAGACAGAGCGCAAAGACCCTTACCCTGTCACACTACTCCTTGCACCGAAACCGCTGGCGCAAAGGCTCCTCCACCCACCGATGCAAACCTTCCGCAATTGCCAACGACACAGGCACTACCACAAAAACGTCCCATGCCGGCATGAGCTGATAAGTCTGAAAGTCAGTCATGCAGGCGTCGAGATCCTCCCCAGCAGCAGCCTCCGTGCAATCGAAAGGATGTGGCTTGGCCTTGCGCAACACCAAGAAGACAAAGTGAAGAATGGCAGGCATATTGACCATATATACATTCATGCTCAGCTTGCCCAGCCAAGCAGCAAAGGGTGTGCGGAGCGCCTTGGAAGCCAAGCTCATCCCTCCATCCTGCGTCAACGCCACGATGATATTCAGCTGGGTCATCGCCACGATGGATTGCATCCACGGCGCGCCGCTCACGCCAGACGGGCTTCCGAGGCCAATCCGCAACAATGTGTCAAGAGCACCGACTACCAAGGTAAATGTGAGCAAGCCCAAGCTCTGCCGCGTGGCTAGGCGTGACCACTGGGCGGTGCTTGTGGGGGTGGCGGGGCGCCGGCAGCAGCTTGTGGTGGTGGTGGTGGTAGTGGTGCTCGTCGTGGTGGTACCGATAGGGGAAGACGGGAGGACGGGCCACATTCCTAAGAAGCAGGGAGCCCACGGCATGGTGTCTTGGTCGTGCTGCTGCTGCTGCTGCTGCTGCTGATCTCCGTCCACCATCCCGCTGCTACTTGAAGGCAGAGGCAGGGGATGACGAAGCACCAGCAACCCTGCATACACCCCCATCATGAAGACAGGAAGGCGCGAGAAGGGATAAAAGGTCGCTGTGAGGTTTGGCTGTGAGGGTTTGCGGGGAAGGAAAGGAGTATGGCTTGAAGGCATATATTTTAGTTTATTCGACCACTACAATTACTGCCTTCTTGTCGTCGGCCTTGTCCATGGTACATGTATGGGCTGGAGTGGGTGGGAGGGTGGGAAGGGGAGGGCGTGTGGGGAGGGTGCTTGCCGCACGGGTGACCCAGCAAGCGTCACACAAAATGTGCCAGCAGGCATTGCCAACGAAACGATTGCCTTGACGACGACTCTATCCCCCTGGCTTCTACACAGCAACGCCCAACAAATGCGCAGTGCAGCAGGGTCTCCACGTTCCCACATTCAAACTTTTGGCGAGGAGGCCTAAACTCCGGCGGCTTGACCATATGCATATGTCTCAATGTTGACAACCCCGCAAGACTGCGACTTCGTGCGTCCTGCAATCATTTGTTTTTCTTTGCATTTTATGTGGTTTCGTCTCCCCGCCTGGCTTTCTCTGACTTTCCCCACGCTCTCACAAACACACCCACAGAATCAGCAAGAACAAGCAGCGGCGTCATCTCGCGCCTGCTGCTTCTCGGACCACGACGACGTCCTCGTCTTACGCACCTCGTGTGCTGCTCCTTCTCGTCCTCGTTGCTTGGAGCAGCAGCCATTGTGCCTCGGCCTTCTTCCTGAAGCTAACGCCTCCCACTAGTCTCCTCGCAGAGGTACGAACAAGAGATCGCAGCGGGCGTCTCGCGTCGTGTGCAGCACATGGGGCGGCGTTTGTGTCTGTTGAAGAACAACGGCAGCGCTCCTCCTCCATGCCATATGTGTATTGGATTTGAAAGATGCTCACGCCTACACACACGCTACCCACCTCCCTTCACAGACACCCCAAGCCACCACCCTTCCTACGGCCCGCAGCACCACCACCATGACGGTCACGGCCGCCGACATCACGACCGCGGGCAAGAAGAGCGAAGCCGAGGCGAGCACCATCTCCGACAAGTACAAGGGCGTGCTCTACTTGGCCACGGACAACGGCGCGGACAAAGGGATTGAGCCGAATGGCTTCACCTCGCTGCAAGGGCTGCCGGCGCGCCACGTTCCTGTCGATGTCAAGGTAAGGAGCAGGGAGGAGATAGAAAAGGGAGAGTCGGGGTCGTGATGACGGCCGTATGTCCCACCTCTTTTGCGGGTTTCCTGCCTGAATCCAGCCGTCGCAAGGATGATGTGCACCGTGAGGCCTGCTGGGCTCGAGGAAGCGGCCAGACGAGTACCTGGTTGATGCTGCTCTAGTTCGTGGGGATGGTGGGAGGAGTCCAGAGAAAGAGGAAAGACGCGCATCCTCCTACTTTTCCCCGCGCCTCGGGTTTCACACTCGGCCTGCCCTTCTCGTGACCATCCCACACTAGGGGAAGCAAGTTCACACACAAACTCATCTCCCCTCCCCCTCCTCCCCCTCATTACCCTTAGAACGGCCTCTCCCTCCAACTGGCCGCCGACGCCCTCAAAGCCTTGGACGGGCTCCCTGCCCCGGCTCTCGTCATGTGCAGCACCGGCGGACGTGCTTCCGCAGTCAAATGCCTGAAAAAAGCGACCGAGGAGGGGTGGACCCGTGATCAAGCCCTGGCCTACGCCCAAGAGGAGAAGCTGCCTTTTGTCAACAACCCGAATCTGCGAGATTGGGTGCTTGCCACGGTTGCCGCCAAGCAGTACAAGAACGAACTTCCCTTGCTTTTCCGTCCGTTGTTTGAAGAGACTTCTTGGACGTATACCTACCTCTTAGCGTGCCCTGTGACAAAGGAAGCGCTTTTGATCGACCCTGTCGATTTGACAGTGGAGAGGGACCTGCAAGTGGTGAATGAAATGGGGTTAAAACTCGTAGGGGCGCTCAATACGCATTGCCACGCGGATCACGTGACGGGGAGTGGGTTATTGGCGCAGAAGGTCCCAGGGTGTAAGTCGATGATTGCGGCCGTGTCAGGTGCGAAGGCATGTGTGTTTTTGTCGCCTGGGGATAGGGTTAAGTTTGGTACCCGATATGTAGAAGCGCGGGCGACGCCAGGGCATACGAATGGATGCATGACTTTTGTGACTGATGATATGAAGATGGCGTTTACGGGAGACGCGTTGTTGATCCGTGGGTGTGGCCGCACGGATTTCCAACAGGGTAATCCGGAGACGATGTTTGAGAGCATATGGACGCAGATCTTTTCGCTGCCGCATGAGACGCTGGTTTATCCTGGGCATGATTACAAGGGGAGGTTGGTCTCGACGATTGGGGAGGAGAAGAGATTTAATGTCCGGTTGGCTGGGAAGACGAAGGAGGAGTTTGTGGCGATTATGCGTAATTTGAAGTTGGCGTACCCGAAGAAGATTGATGTGGCCTTGCCGGCGAATTTGGTGGATGGGGTGCACGGGAGTTGAGGGAGGGGTGGGAGGAAGGGAGGGATAGGAGGAGAGAATGATAGTATGGTCTGAGCGAGAGCATGAAGCCAGAGGCTGGGCGAGGAGATGAAGAATGAAGAAAAGATTTAGCTTCTAAGTGAAAGAGCGGGCGGAGGTGGAAATGTTTCGAGGCTAATATATGGACATACATTTTCATTTTAGGCGAGAAACGGGAGAAGAGAGGAAGTCAGTGCATCTGTCCTTGTGGCTGCCTCGGCCATCGTTTATTTAGGGAGAAAATTGAGTCTTACTTCTTCGAACGTTTGGAGAAAAACTGAATGGGCGTCGCTAGCGACTTGTGAATCAAACAGAAAACAAAAAGGGAAAAGAAGAAATGTGCGGCAATCGATCGATTTTCCCCCCCCTCATCAACAATGCGGCCTTTCATTTCCTTTCCAGATCTCTCACCGATGCACATGTACAAATTCAAACGAAATCAAAAGATTCGGTCTCCTTTCACTTCTTCATCTACCTACACCTTCTCACCCAAGCGCGCTCCCGCCACTGCCTTCTGCTGCCCCCCCTTCTTGTCCTCCGCGTCCGCCCGCCGGTCCACCTCGGAGAAGTCGGGCTTAAACATCAGCTTGGCTCCAAACCACCTACCCTTCATAAACAAATTCCAGTACACAAAAGGAAACACGTATTTCTTCACCAAATAATAGAAATAGGAAGGCTTGCCCTGATCTAAGAAAGGCAAAGGGATTCGGGTAAAGGACTCTTGCGGGATGCAATCATACACAAACTCAGTCATGAGCAATTTATCATACCCCAGGACAATCGGGCAAGAAGTAAAACCGTCGTACGCAGCCGTCGGTCGTTTTCCTTGCATGATGCGTAGCAGGTTGTGGGTCAACACGGGCGCTTGCCCAGTGATGGCCGCCATGGTTTTCGAGGTGGGCAAGGAGGAGGAGTCGCCGAGGGCAAAGACGTTGGGGTAGGTGAGGTGCTGCGTCGTGTACTTGTCAACCGCCACAAATCCTTGCTCATTGGCCAAAGGGCTGCCCTTGAGGAAGTCCGGCGCTGACATGGGAGGGGTCACGTGTAGCATGGCAAAAGGCAACTTAAATTCGCCTCCATCAGAAAGGCGTTGAAAGGTGGCTTGGTGCTGCACCCCGTCCACGGCAACCAGGTTGGTCTCAAACATGAAATCCACGTCTCGGTCCTTCGCCTCGGCTTTCAGCACCTCTGCGTACTTGGGGACACCAAAATGAACCTTTTGAGGCATGACAAAATGAATGTTTACGTCTCGTCGGCGCTTTTGTCGGCGCAAGTAGTCGTCGGTCAGCCACATGACTTTTTGCGGAGCTCCTGTTTGTGTGTGTGTGTGTGGTGGGAGGAGAAGAAGAGCTATATGATGAGCTTTGATGTCAAAAGCTCATTGATATATTGATGCTCTTTCCTTACCTCCGCACTTGACAGGCGCCGGGGGTTGGGTAAAGAGGGCGTTGCCTTTTCGCAGGCCTTCCAGAACGCGCCAGGTGTTTTGAGCGTACTGTGGGTGGTAGTTTGAGCAAACGCCCGATTCCTCGCTATTGCTCAAGGCTTCCACTAGTCCCGGGACCTTGTTCCAGTCGCACTGCAGGCCGGTGGAAACCACCAAGTAGTCATATGAAAGCCGCCGCCCGCTGGCGCACTGCACTTGGTTCGCTTCAGGCATGACTTCAGTGGCGGCGTCGCGGAGCCAGGTGACGCCGCTGGGAATGATGGTTGACATCGGCCTCGCAGATTCGGCCAGATCAAATACACCTCCACCCACAAAGGTCCACAAAGGCTGGTAGTAATGCGTCGTGGCGGGTTCCAGAAGGCAAATGTCTTTGCCCCTGACGCCCTCGTTCAGCAGCTGGGCTGCCACGCCGCACCCGCCGGTGCCTCCACCTAGAATCAGGATCTTGTGGTGATCTGTTGTGATGGCGCTAATTATGTCGCTGGTGGTGGTGGTGGTGGTGGCGAAGGTGGCGAGGGCAAGGCGCTGCGCGGCTTGTTTAGGTTGGTATGTCCCGCGTGACAAGCGCGGCAGCACCAGAAAGGCTTGCACGTCTTCCATCACGCACGAGACCGTCAGGAGGACGAGGACGATAAAGTTCTTCATCTTGATGTCTATTATGTGTTGGACGGGCGAAAAGGGGAGTGGTCAGTCTATCGAAATGGAACAAAACGCGGCAGCAGGCAGGGCATGGAGCAGATGGTTTTCTACGGGAGGGCTGGAACTCCGAGGCAGGGATGGAAACAAAACAAAGCGCAGAGTGCACAAATGCTAGTAGAAGACGACATGGTGCTTCCCAAAGAAGTGGAGGCACATATGGCTTCTTTGTGCTGTGCGTCCTTGCTCTGTTTTTCCGCTTGTTGCTGTCGAAATTAAGCAACCTCCCTGAGGGAGCGTAGCTAAGCAACGCAAGGTCTCTTTCTCATCACGACTTCAGAAATCAGCGAGGCTGAAGATCGGGTGGAGCGAAGTGGCAGACACACAGGTTGATGATGTGCTGTCAAAGGTCGAAGTGATTGTTGTTGTATTCTTTTGTGGTGGGGTTTGTTGGGTGCACTTTTCGTTTGGCAGAGGAGCTTGCTTTCTCGACCCCCCCAGCCACCCCTTTTGCCAGACGGATGGATCTGCCTACACTCAACTCCTCCCTCCCCCCTTCCCAATCCACTCGACAACGTACACACACAATAAGACGGAAGCGAGTGCCTCGTGCGCCCTGCACCTTATCACTTCCACAAGCAAAGCGGTCGCACAGACGAGACCACCATAATTAGGCATCCGTTCCCCATTCCCACGGCATACACACCAACCTCACTCATCACTCCTCTTCTCCTCCCCCATACACCTCAAGTAGATCACTGAAAGCAAGATGATGGCCCTACGTCTCCTCTCCACCTTCGCCTTGCTCCTGTCCACCTCCGCCTTCTTCCTCCCGCAAGCCCCCCACACCTCCGGCGTCAAGCGCGGCGGCCCCGTCTTCAATGGCGAAGTCGAGGTCATCTTCCCCGGCAACAAGAAGGTCAAGGCCAAGCCAGGTGAGGCCTTTAAGGCCCTGGCTGCCAAGGCGAAGTTCAGCCCCAACTATGGCTGTGAGGAGGGGAAGTGCGGCTCCTGCGAGCTGAAGGGCAGCGATGGGAAGAAGTACCGTATTTGTGTGACCAAGGTTCCTAAGACTGCGGGGCCCTTGACGTTGAAGCCCTAAAAGGAAGAGGAGGAGGGAGAGGAAGAGGAAGGAGTGAATGATAAGAAGGAAAGTGTATGTGAGGCTTGCCGCAAGGAAGAAGAGGCTAGCGGACTGACTGAAAGAAGGGAGATGGAGAGAGAGAGCTTGTGGTTGAGTAGGGAGGAGTAGAGATGATTTGCACTGTGGTAGTGCGCTTGGGATAGGAGGGATGCATTGGTGGGGAGTGGTCAAACGAGAAAAGATCTGAATATGAACATCAAGACAGGACGTACCAAGCTCTTTGCCTCTCAACTTACATTTGTTGCATTCATTTGTTTGTTGTTCATGCGACGCCGCGTCAGTCACACTCCAGCAGCATTCCCTCCCCCGAACCCACCACCAGGTGAAAGACACAAGCCCTTCTTTCATCCGCTTTGTCAGCAATTTTCTTACTAACCCACCCCCAAGCAAAACAACATACACCCTCCCTTCCCTCCCTCCCCTCCCCTCTC
>Ga0209390_10006330_pt1 | contig 15985 bp, 5 predicted proteins | sample BON01_FD_187212 | JGI IMG/M metagenome (GOLD analysis project Ga0209390, IMG submission 187212) | Freshwater microbial communities from Lake Bonney liftoff mats and glacier meltwater in Antarctica - BON-01 (SPAdes) (version 2) | ecosystem: Environmental > Aquatic > Freshwater > Ice > Glacier... | reverse complement strand
TCTTTGCGACCCCCCCCTTCCCTCCTCGCTTTCGAACAAACACCACCGACAAACAAAAACTCGCAACATAACCCGACACAACGGAAAAAACAAAACCGACGCCCCCCCCAAAACCGACGCCCCCCCAATCATACCAACCAATGCAAATGCAGGGCTCCACGCTTACGGGCACCGACTGGGAGGACGCGCTCATCGGGTCCGAGGACGTCAAGCGCCTGTGCAACAACCCGACCCTCGTGGGGGAGTCGCGGTTCCAGGTCGGGTGCCGGGGCGGCTGAGCGGCGGCGAGCGGCGTCGGGCCGAGGGGGGTGCTTTAGGGGGCTTTGCGCTCTCTCCGGCGCGTCCGTTCTCATATTGTTCGTTTTGTCGTCCCCCCCCCCCCCCCGCGTTCTTTTCCTGGCTGCGCGACGCGCTCCCTGTGACCAGCGTCTTGTCTGCGTCGTCCTGGTTTCCAGCTCCATATCATGTCATCTCGTTTCTAGCACGCCGCCGCACCCACACCCTTTTTAGAAAAACCGGCCGTCCCTCGACTCACCCGCCGCCGCCGCCGCCCGCCTCTATCGCCGCCCCTCCGCCGCCGCTTCTTTTTGCCACCGCCTGCCCTCCAGGTGGTCCGCCCCCACGGCCTCCCCCACGCTCGCGAACCCGTCCCGCTCCAGCAGCTCCGCCAGCTCCCGCTTCACCCGCGGCACCAGCGCGGGCCCCTCGTAAGCGAGCGCCGTGTAGAGCTCGACCAGCGACGCACCCGCCCTTATTTTCGCATAGGCGTCGGCGCCGCTGGCCACGCCGCCGCACCCGACGAGCGGCACGCGCCCTCCCGTGCGCCGGTAAAACTCTGCCAGGACCGCGGTCGACAGGGCCATGAGCGGCTTGCCCGACAGTCCCCCGGCCTCGGACGCGCTCGGGTGGTCCCGGACGCCATCCGGGCGCGAGACGGTCGTGTTGCCGACCACGATGCCGTCGGCGCCGGCCGCCGCCACCGCCGCCGCCACGTCGGCAACGTCCTGGGTTGACAGGTCGGGAGCCACCTTGACCAGCAGCGGCGGCCTGCCCTGCTCCGGCGGCAAGGCGTCCCGCGCCTCTTTCACCGCCCGCAGCAGGCGCTCCAGCTGCGCGCGCCCCTGCAGCGCCCTCAACCCGGGCGTGTTTGGCGACGAGACGTTGATGACGATAAAGTCGGCGTGCCGCGCCAGCGCCGCCACGCCGGCCGCATAGTCGTTAGCCGCCCCGTCCTCCGGCGTCGCCTTGTTCTTCCCCAGGTTGACCGCCACCAGCCCGCCCTGGCGCGCCGTGCCCTCCGGGTCGCGCCGCCACCGCGCGCGAAAGGCCTCGAGGCGCCCGGCCGCCGCACCGGCGCCAAGCGAGTTGAAGCCGTACCGGTTGACGACGGCGCCGTGCTCCTCAAGGCGAAAGGCGCGCGGCTTTGCGTTGCCCGGCTGCGGCCGCGGGGTGACCGACCCGACCTCGACGAACCCGAATCCGACGCCGAGCATGGCCGACGGGCACTCGGCGTCCTTGTCGAAGCCGGCGGCCAGGCCGATGGGGTTGGGGAAGGCGAGGCCGAACGCCCGCGTGCGCAGGATGGGGGGGTCGGGCCGAGGGTCGGACGGCCAGACGCCGAGGCGCGCCGCCCAGATGCCCGCCCGGTGCGCGCCCTCTGCGTCGAGCAGGCGCCGGAGGGGCGGGCCGAGGGCCGAGACGATCTCGAAGCGGCGGGCGGTGTCGGCGCCCAGGGTGTAGTAGCCAGCGCCGGCGCCGGCGGCGACGGTGGTCGCGAGGGCGAGGCGCTGTTCGGTTTTGTTTTTGTTTTTTTGGGAGGGGGAAGAGCGGGGCGGGGGGGGCGGTGAGCACACGACGGGCCTGGTTTGGCGGCGGCGCCGACGCATGGCGGCGGCGGCGGCCCCGATCAACATTGTCACTCGCCGCCATCCGTGCTTCTCCGACACCCGCACCTTGACGCCGCGCAGCATCGTGCGCCCTGGTTGATCCGGCGCGTTTGTTGCGCAGTGCACTGCAAGCCCTCTCTCTCCACGCGCAGCAGCTGCTTTGGACTCTCTCTCTTTTCACGAAGTTCCGCGACGTTGCTTGATAAGTGGATGGAGTGCACTGGCTGCGCGGACGCAATGAGCGAGGAGTCACGATCGGCGGCAGGCGTGTGGTCCTGCGAGCGCGTTTGTGAGGACTTGAGGGGCGCCGGACGAGGCGGTTTTTTCGCAGCGAGCGCCGCGTCTCGACGTGCCGCTCGGCCGCCGTCCCTCGCCCCCTCCTCCCGTCGGCGGCCGAGGAGGAAGGGGCGGCGGAAGCAGAAAACGTCTGTTGTTTCGCCCGCCGACCGCGAGAAAAGAAACGCCTTCGTTCATTTACAAAGAAACGGAGAGAGAGATGCGCGCCGAAGTCGTCCCATGTCGATCGGTCGGGGTGGTGTGTCATACTTTTCAGGCCATCGCCGGCTCGGGCGCCTGCTCGGCACCCAGCTCGGCAGCAGCAGCGGCGTCGCCGCCCTCGCCGCCGCCACCAGCGCCGTTGCCGCCGCCGCCGCCGCCCTCGAGCTCGGCCAGCCGCGCCTGCGCCTTGGCGACCACCTCGGCGACGCGCGCCGACGCCGCCCCGCCCTCGCAGATGGCCGGGAGCGCCGCCGCCAGGTTGCGCAGGCCCTCGGCCGAGCAGCGGCCCAGCTTGCGCGCGGCCGCCTCTGCCAGCGCGTCGGTCCACGCCTGCGCGGGCGGCGGCGCGAGTCCGAACTGCGCCACGGCGACGGCGACCGACGCCAGGTCGTCGGCGCTGGCCTCGCCAAGCTTCTGCTGCACGGCCGACAGGTAGCGGGCCAGGGCGTCCTCGGCGGGCGGGGCGCGCAGGTAGGCCAGGGCGTACAGGGCCGCGGCAAGGTCGGACGGGCGGGCAAAGGCGGCCTGCGACGCGAGGCGCGCATGCATCGCCCGCGCCCAGTCGGGCATCAGCGGCGACGACGAGGAGGAGGACGCGGTAGGGGAACCGGCGTCCGAGGCGTCCGCCCCGCCCTCCTGCTGCCCCTGCTTCTGCTGGTCAAACTGCGTGAGCGCCCACAGCAGGCGCGACAGCTCGGGCACGCGCAGCAGCGGCAGGTGCGGCAGCGAGCGCTCCTGCAGCGACGCCGCCTCGTAGCTATCCGCCGGCCGCCACCCGAGCGCGGCCAGCCCGTAGACCAGGTTGGGCAGCTCGCGCTCGGAAAAGTCGGCGAGCTGGTGCATGGCGGACGCCGCCAAGCCCTGCAAGTAGTCGGGGTTGGGGCGCGCGCCCATCTTGGCGAGGCCGTTGGCCGCGTTGGCCAGCTCGATCGGGCCCATGTCGCGGAGGCGGCGCTCGGTGCCGCGCAAAAAGTTGTCGACCCAGGCGTCGCCCGGCTGCGCGCCGAGGCGCCCGAGGGCCCAGAGCAGCATGCCCGCGTCGCGGGGGGCGAGGGCGCCCGCGCCGTCGCCCGCGACGGCGAGCAGGGCGTTGACGAGCTCCTCGTTGTAGACGCGCATGCGGGCGAGCGCCGAGAGCGTCTGCGCGGCAGAACGCGGGCGGACGCGCCCTGCCTCGGCGGCGTCGAGCAGGAAGGCGAACACGCCGCCTACGAAGCCGTCGTACTCGGGGCGTGACTCGGAGCCCGGGGCGGGGAGGGAGCGCTGCTCGGCGCGCGACAGCTGGTCGAGCAGCATCGAGGCGTGCACGGCGTCGAGCACAGGGCGGCCGCTCTCCTGCGCCGTCTCATTCTGCGCGCGCTCGTAGAGCGCCTGCAGCGCGCGCCAGCCGCCGCCCGTGCCGCGGGCGCCCGCCTCGCGGATCTCCTGGGTGAGGGCCGCGGCCTCGGGGGAGACGCCGGGGCCGCGGCCGCCGCCGCGGCCGCCGCGGCCGCCGCCGCGGCCGCCGCCGTAGCCGCGCCCGCCGCCACCGTACGAGCGCTCGCCGCCGCCGCCGCCCTCGCGGTCGCGGTCGCCGCCGCCGTAGGAGCGCTCGCCGCCGTTGTAGGAGCGCTCGCCGCCGCCGTAGGAGCGCTCGCCGCCGCCGCCGTACGAGCGCTCGCCGCCGCCGCCGCCCGAGCGCTCGCCGCCGCCCGAGCCGTACGAGTCGCGGTCGAACGAGCGGCGCTCGCCGCCGCCGCGCTCGCCGCCGCCACGCTCGCCGCCGCCGCCGCCGTAGCCGCCGCGGTCGCCGCCGCCGCCGCCGCCGCGCCCGCCGCGGCTGTCGCCCTCGTCCCTGTAGACGGGGACCTCGCCCTCGTCCCAGCCGCCGCGGCTGCCGCCGCCGGACCCGCCGCGACCGCCGCCGCGCCCGCCGCCGTCACGGCGCTGCGTTTTTGTTTTTTGGTTTTTGTTTTGTTCGGGCAGCAAGCAGAAAGAGAGAGAGAGAGCGGGTTGGGGCGCAAAGTGAGCAGGCCGGGCGGCGGCGGCGGCGGCGGCGAGATGTGGGCCGTCGGCGGGCGACTCTCTCGTTTTGGGGGGCGCGCGCGCCGTGCGCCGCACAGAGGCCGACCCCGCGGTCGCGGGCGCGGCATTGCCACCACAGGAACCCTAGTGGCGCAGGCGCGCATCGGGCCGGCGCGCGCCGGGGGCAGGAAGCAAGGGGGCAGGCGCGAGACTCACGTCGCGGGCGAAGCAGACGAGGGAGGCGGCCGGGGCCGAGGCCCTCGCGGAGCCGAGGCCGCGCGCGCTGACCGCGCGGGCCGAGCTGGAGATGTGGAGCATCGCTACTTGTCGCGCTCGGGATGTGTGCTGCGAGTCGCGCCTCTTGCGAACCGGGGGGCTACGCTTTGGGGAAAAGCCGGCGGAGAAAGTGAACGTGAGGCGGGAATGCAAGCTTTGCCGAGACTGCTTGGTGTGTGGGCGTGAAGTGGGGTGCCAACGTAGTGATGCGAGACTTGCACGGGGTGTCGATGGTGGTTGTGGAGCGGGATTGACGGAGGTGCACGACGCATGTCTATATTACGCTGGCACCGTCGGACGCTCTCCCGTCGCCGCTTTTCGTCCGACGGTGCGCCACGTTTTTTCTTGGCCGATGCCGCGTCTCCCGCGCCTTCGCGAACCCTCGAGTGCGGACATGACGACCGCGCCTCCTCTCTCTCCCTCTCTCTCGGTCGTGGGTTGACAATCAATTGATCAGAGCGGTCAAGCTCACCTCCATCCATAGCCATCATAAACCCTCACTCGATTCGCACGTTCGTTCGGTCGTTCGTTCGTTATCCTTCAATAAGCCCTAGCCCTAGCCCTCCCCTTCCCTTCACCCCGCGCAACAACAAGACACACAAAGACGCAATGCAAACCCAATCCGGACGAGACAGTAGCGCCAATGCGCGCGCGCGTGCCAACTGGCTGCGCGCCTTTGAGGCGGCGAGGCGGCACCGGGATTCCGTCGCGGCGCAGGCGGCGGCGGCAACGACAGCGACGGCGGAAGCAGCGGCGGCGGCATGCCCCCGGTGGCGGCACGTCCGCGTCGCCGCCCTGGTGCACCGCGCGGACGGCCTCGCAGCAGTAGTCGGCGGCGGCGGCAGGGCCTTTGTCAAGGCCCACATCGTGCGGAACGGGGCGCGCGCCAAGGCGACGCGGGCGACGTCCACGCAGCGCCTGGCTTCCGGGCTGGCCGAGGCGGCGATGGCGGCGGCCTTCGCGGCGTCGCCGCGGTTGCCGTCTGCCGCGGCCGACGCCGGCGGCGGCAAGAGCTCCTGCTCCTGGCAGGAGATGCTCACGGTCGAGGCGCTCTTGCCCCTGGAGAGCACGCTCCCGGACCCCCTCGCCGCCGCCGAGACCGACGACGCCTCGGCGCGGCGCGCCCTGGCCGCCGCCGCGCGCGCGCAGGGGCTGTCCATCGCGCTGCGCGTCAAGGCGCCGCGCCCCTTCTTCGCCGACGCCGTTTTGGGCGAGGCGCTAGTGCCCCTGGCCGAGGTGATCGAGCGGCCGGCCGCCTGGTCCGTGCCGTGCTGGTTGCCCCTGCTGTCGCTGCGGCCGCCGCCGGGAGAGGGCCAGCAGCAGCAGCAGGGGCAGCAACAGCAGCGGTCGCCTGCCGCTGCGCCCGCTGGCACGCCGCCGTCGTCCGCCCCGCGGATCAAGGTCCAGCTCTTCCTCTCGCGCGCGCTGCCCGCCGCGCTGCGCGTGCTGTGCGCGACGTGGAACGTGGGCAACGCCGCGCCCCCCCCTCCTCACGAGCTGAGGCAGCACTGGTTCCGCCTGCCCCCGCTTCGCGACGGCGACGACAACGCCAATGGCGACGGCAAAGGCGACGACAACGTCAATGGCGACGGCAAAGGCGACGACACGACCGGCGCGGGCGCCGACCAGGCGGCGGCGACGACCGCCGGCGACAGCGACGAAGACCGGCTCCTGCCCCACCTCGTGTTCATCGGCGCGCAGGAGTGCAATTTCGCCCGTGAGTCGGCCAAGCTGCTAAAAAAGGCGCGTTCCTCCTGGCGCGTCGGCGGCGGCGGCGGCGGCGAGGACGAGGACGAGCAAGGGGACCACGACGTGGAGCAGCTGCGCTCGGGCGGGGTGGTTGGAGCCGGCCGAGGGGCCGTCGGCGGCAGCGCTGGCGTTGGCGGCGACTGGGGCGGCAGCGCCGGATCGGAGGGCCGCGGCCGCGGGCGGGGCCGCCGCCGCAGGCGCGACGACGACGCGGCGGCCGCGCCGTCGGCCGTTGCGTCGCGCGCGCCGGCGGCGTCGGTCTTTGCGGCCGCGGCGGCGGTGGCCGCTCTCTACGCAGGCGGGGACGTCACCTCGTCGGATGACGGCGACGACGGCGACGACGACGAGGAGGACGAGGGGGGACCATCGTCCGACGACGACGCCGCGGACGGCGCCCCGGGCAACTGGCGGGCCCGTGGCGCGTCGCCGGCCGCCGGCGAGGCCTCGACGCGCCTCGCCGCGGCCGAGGCGGGCGACGCCACGCGGGCGGCGCCGCTCGCAAAGGCAGGCAGCGGCGGCAGCGGCGGCAGCCGCGGCGGCCTGGCGCCGACTTCGGCCAGGGACCAGCAGCGACCGGGCCTCGGCGGCGCCTGGGAGACGGGCGACCGCCGCGCGCCCGCGTCGCCGCCTGGCCGGCCAAAGTTGCCGCCGCCTCAGAAGAGCAGCCCCGGGGGCTCGCTCGCCCCCGCCCGCTCGGCTCCCGCCTCTCTGCCCTCTGCCTTTGGCGGTGCCGTTGCCGGCGGCGGCGCCGGCGCCGGCGGCGGCGGATTCGCGGCGGGCCTGCGCGCCCAGGTCGACAGCGCGCGAGAGTGGGAGGCCGCCTGCTCCGCCGCGCTCGGCGGCCGCTACTTTTTGGTCGGCGCGCGCCACATGTTCCAGACGCGCGCCCTGCTGTTTGCGCGCGCCGACGTGGTCCCGGACGTGAGCCGCGTGCGCACGGGCAGCGAGGCGACGGGCGTGGGGCGGGTGGCGCCCAACAAGGGCGGCGTGGCGGTGGCGGCGCGCGTGGGCGCGACCGACATCGCGTTTGTCAACGCGCACCTGGCCGCGCACCAGAGCAGGCTCGCGGCCAGGTGCGCGGACGTGGCCGAGATCTGCGGGTTGCTGCTGCAGCGGCCGGACGACGGCGGCGGCGGCGGCGGCAGGGGCAGCGGCAGCGGCTCTGGCGGCGGCGGCGGCAACGAGCGCGACGGGTCGTCGACGTCGCCGTCGTCGGCCGCGCCGCGCTTTTGGGGGGGGGCGCGATCGGGGGCCGGCGCCGGCGTCACCGGGCGCAACAAGCGGTGGTGGTGGTTGCAGCCCGGCGGCCGGCCGGTGGGCTCCTCCTCCCCTTGTCCCGCCGACGCGGCATCCGCGGCCTCGGCCTCGGCCGCCGCCGCCGCCCTCTTGCACCGCCTCCCGCTCGGCACGCCCGGCGCCGACGTCTGCACCGGATTCGACCACGCCGTCTTCCTGGGCGACCTCAACTTTCGCGTCGACTACGGCGCGCTCGCGCGCGATCCCAAGGACACGCCGGACGAGGAGGAGTGGCAAGCTGTGGCCGCGGCGGCCGCCCGGCGCGACTTTGCCCCCCTGCGCGAGAGGGACCAGCTGCTCTTGGCGCGCGGGGCTGGGCGCGTGTTCGCGGGGTGGGGCGAGGCCGAGCTGCGCTTCCCGCCCACGTTCAAGGTGGCGAAAGGGCGCGCGGGCGAGCGTTACGCGCGCAAGCGATGCCCCGCGTGGACGGACCGCGTCCTGCTGCGCTCGGCGCTGCCGCACCTGCCCGCCCGCGCCCTCGACTACTGGTCGGCGCCCTCGGTCGCGACGAGCGACCACAAGCCGGTGGCCGCGCTCGTCGAGGTGCCGCTGGCGGTCCGCACGGTGGCGGCGGCGGCGTCGGGTTACGGCCGGGGCGGCGGCGACGGGACGGTGGCCTGCAGCTCGCAGTTGGCGGGCGGCGGCGGCACTGCTGCCGCTGCCGCGGCCGCTGCTGCTTCCGCGGCCTCTGCTGCCGCCGCTGCCGTCGCCGGTGCTTTTGCCGCTGCCGCAGCCGCCGCGGCGGGCGAGCCGCGCGTGCGCTCCGCGCCGGCGCTCTCGGGCCGGGCCGCTGGCGCCGTGGGCTCCCGGGGGCTGCGCGCGCCGAGCTTGGTGTCTCTCGGCGGCCTGCTGGCGCTGCGCCAGCGCCCGCCCGAGGAGGAGGAGGCCCTGTCGAGGAGGCCGACCCCCCCGGCGGACGACCCAGAGGCGGTCGCCCTGTCCTACCGCCTGGTGCTGTCGAGCGCCGCGCTCCGCGAGGACGGTGCCGCGACGTGGGCCGCGCTCCTGCGCGAGGCCGCCACGGCCGACGGCGACGTCGCGGCCGCGGCCAACGGCGGCGGCACAAGCGGCGGCGGCGGCGGCGGCGCGGCGGTCTCGGCATGCGCCAAGCCGGACGTCGTCGTCGCCTTCAGCGACGATCACAGCCGCCGAGACGCCTGCTGGAACCTGTACGCGCGGCTCGAGCTGCGCGGAGCGTGCCTGTCGCCCGACCAGGCCGCCCCCTCGCCGCGCGGCCTCCGCGGCCTCGGCGCCGCCGCCGGCAAGCCGCTCCTCGGCGCCCTCCTGCGCGCGCTCGGCGGCGGCGCCGGCCGGCCGCGGCCGGGGCAGGCGGTGGCGCGCACGCGGGGCGCGGTGCTGCTGTCCCGCCCGGCGGCCGTCGCGGCGGACGGAGACAGGCCGCCGCCGCCGCTCGAGCTGCTGCAGGCGGCGGCGGCGGCGGCGGCGACGACGACGAGCGGCGGCGGCGGCGTTAGCGGCGGCGGCCCGTCGCTCTCGGCGGCGCTGCTGCCGGCGCGCTTGGGCGACCTTGAGGACGAGCGCCTCGTGCTCTGCGTCGTTGCCAGGCGGGTCGACGTCTGCAACGCGGCGCCGACTGCCGAGCCCGAGCGCGTCGTGGCGCGCGGCGTCGTCCCGCTGCGGGCGGCGGTGCAGGCCGCCCGCGCGCAGCGGCTTTCTCTGGCAAAGGCGGGCAGTCGTGGTGGGGGAGGCGGCGGCTGCGGCGCGGCGGTCGTCGAGGTCGAGCTCGAGCGGTGCGGCCGGCGCGTGGGCGCGGTCGGGATCCGGCTGCGGCTGGTCGAGGCGCTCAAGGTCGACACGCTGGCGGCCTCGGCCGTGCAGAGGATGGCGGCGCTCATTCGGTGAAGGGGAGGGGTGGGCGGCGCCGTCGGCGTTTCGAACGACCGGCGTCGATCGGGACAAGGAAATTGGCACTCTCTCTCCCTCTCTGTCGTGCTGTGTGTCTCTTTCTTCAAGCGCGGACTCCCTCTCGGTAGGCAGTCTCCTAGCGCACCATACATTCCCACGCGTCCCGCACACACTGCAAAGAAACCAGGCGGATCAAAACTCCATTCAAAATTTTACATCCCCCTTTTGCGTGCAATCCTCTCCCGGCGCACGGCCGCACGCGCCCCCAGCGGGGCGCAGGCGAGCAAGCAAGGCGCCCGCCGTCTTGTCCGCTCGATCGATGGAGGAAGTCTCGGCGGACCAAATTGCAAAGCCCCCTCAGACGAAGAAACAAACGCCGATGGGCAACGGGGGCGGCGCGGGCGAGGACCATCACCACCCCGTTGCGTTGAACCCCAACACCAAGCAGGGGCACGAGGAGGAGGACGAGGCGCACCAGGTGCAGCAGCAGCAGCAGCAGCAGCAGGAAAACGGCGGCGACGGCGCGGCGGCGGCGCCGGACGAGGCGCACGCCCCAGCTGCAGACGGCGACGCGCCCCGCTCTGCCGCCGCCGCCGCCGGCGATCTGCCCCCGGTCAAGCGCAAGCGCGGCCGCCCGCGCCTGGGCGAGGCGCCGGCCTCTGCCGCCCCCGCCCCCCGCGGCTCCGGCCCGGGCCCCAACACGCACGCCAAAAAGCCCAAAAAGCCGCCGCCCGTCGTGTTTCTGCCGGCCGCTCGCGCCCCTGCCTCTGCCGCCCCCGCCGCGCCCGCCGCCCCGCCCTCCCCCTCTGGCGAGCCCGACGCCGACGGCCGGCCCTACGACTGGTCCGCGCACAGCTTCGACGACGTCCCCCCGCGCGACCTGAGCCTCGACGAGGTGGCGCGCCAGCGCGCGGCCGCGCGCGCCTCGCGCGACTGGGCGGCCGCGCTGGATTATATCGCCTTTTCGCACCGCCAGGCGCGCGCCGCCGCCGTCATCGCCCTTCGCGAGCACCGGCGCGCGCGCCGCAATTGGGCGGCCGAGCGCGCGCGCCGCGACGCGTCCGACGCGGCCCGCCGCGCCGCGCTGGCGGTGGGGGTGCCGGAGCGCGAGCTGCCGCCCGACTTGGACGCGCGGCACGGACCCATGCCGCCGCCGCCAGGGCCGCCGCCCCGCGCCGCCGACTTTGCCATCTTTTCGACCGAGTACGACGCCGACGAGCTCGAGCGCGCGCTTGTCGAGGACCGGCCCACGCTCGGGCAGCTGCCGACCCTGCACGTGGAGCTGCTGCGCTCGATGGCCGCGCCGCGCAAGCGCCCGGACATCCACTACGCGCGCTGGCTGCCTTTTTTGGCGCGGTTCCTCGACCGGCACAGGGACCCGGCGCACCAGCCCGCGGGGCCCGCCCTTGTCCCGCCCGTGTGGCTGCAGCCGCTGGTGGCGTGCGGGGGCAAGGAGCCGGCGCGGTACGCGGCCATGCCGGCCGAGACGCGGGCGCTCGTGCTGCGGCTGCTGTGCGACGCGCGGCTGCACCACGCGCCCGCGCAGCACCAGGGGCGGCCGCCTCTAGTGGGGGGCGGGGGGGGAGCGGGAGCGGGAGGGGGAGCGGGCGGCGGCGTCGGCGGCGTTGGCGCGCTCGTGGCGCCCGGCGCCGCCGTCCTGCTTCCCTCCGCCGCCGCGGGCGAGACCAACAAGTACGCCAACCCCGCGCTCAACGCCGCGCACGACCGGGCGCTGGACCGGCAGGCCGAGGCGTGGAAGGACGCTGTCGGCCGGGCGGGGCTGCGCGGCGCGCAGACGCGGCGGGCGGCCAGCCCGGGGCCCGACCTGCTGACCTTGAGGGAGGACGCGCGGGCGGACGACCTGTACCTGGGCGAGGGGGCGGGCGCGCGCGGGCGGGCGCGCGAGCGCGGGCCGCCGCCGGGCGGGTGCGGGCGGGCGCGCCCTGCGGCGGCGGCAAGCGGCGGCGGCGGCGGACCAGCGGACGGGGGGGCGTCGCCCCCTCCTCGCGCCCCCAGCGAGGAGGACGAGGCGGACGCGCAAGGCCACGGCGGCGGCGCGCTCGTCGTCTCGGCGCCCGCCGCCGCCGCCGCCACCGCCGCCTTTGCGGCCGCCGCCGCACCGGCAGCGGGGGGCGCGGGGCAGGGCGGCGGCGCGGACGGCCCCGGCGGTGGCGGCGGCAGCGGCGAGCACAGCGGCGGCGACGAGGCCGCCGAGCGCGCGCGCTACACCGACCGCGAGGAGCGCGAGCAGGACGCGTGGCTCGACGCGCTGCTGTTCAGCGGCGCCGACGCCGCCGTCGAGCACTGGATCCACGGCTGCACGCAGGCCCTCGGGGAGGACAGCCTCGGGCGCCGGTACCATTTCCTGGACTGCGACGCCGACGCCGCCGCCGACGAGGAGGCGGCCCTGGCCGCGTGCGGCGTGCGCTTCTTCGACGGCCCGCCCGGCGGCAGCGGCGGCGGCCTTGGCGGCGGCGGCGGCGGCGGCGGCGGCGGCGGCGGCGGCGGCGCAATCCTGCCCCGCTTGCTGGACGACGCGGACGAGGCCGAGGTTCGCGCGGCGTTCGCGGGCCGGGGCCTGCGCGGCCTCCGGCTGTGGCGCGAGGGCGGCGTGGCGCCGCGCGAGGGCCGGCCGATGGCCGCGGGCGAGGTGGCGGCGGAGGCGGCGGCGGCGGCGGCGGCGGCGGGGGCGGGGGGGGCGGGGGGAACGCCTCCTGCCTTCCCCGCCCCGCACGCTCCCTTCCCGAGCTGGCCCGCGCCCCCAAAACGCGCCGTCCCCGAGGCCTTGGCCGGTGCGGGCGCGGCGGGCGAGGGCGGCGGCGGCCGTTCCTCTGTGGGGGCGGGCGCGGTCGCGGGCTCGGGCGCCGCCGCCGCCCCCCGCGGGCGCCCCCCGCTCTTTGGCCGCGTCGCCGGCGCCGTGCCCGCCCGCGCCGCCCCGGCCTGGGTCCGCGAGGCCAAGCTCGCCCTCTCCCTGCTCAAGAAGCAGCAGGAGGCCCGCTGGTTCCGCCAGCCGCCGGCCCTGGTCGGCGCGTGCGCCGAGCTGTACGCCCGCCTCTTCCCGCGCGCCCTCGACCTCCAGACAATCACTGACGCCTTGAACGAAGGGCTCCACGCCTCGCCCGACGCGCTGTCGGCCGACGTCGTGCGGATGGCGGCCAACGCGCGGCGGTGGTTCCCGGCGTCGGACGCGGGGCGGCAGGCGCAGGAGGCGCGGCGGTGCGCGGGCAAGATGGAGGCGGTGTGGGCGCTGGAGGACAGGCCGGGAGGCAAGATGCGGGCGGCCTACGCTCGGATGGTGCGGCGGCGCGCGGACGGGGAGCCAACGACGGACGAGGAGGGCGGGGGCGGCGGGGGGGAGGGGGGGGCGGGGGGGGCGGGGGGGGCGACGGTGGGGCCGGCGGAGGCGGGGAAGCGCGAGCCTGCTGCTGGTCGTGGTGGTGGTGGTGGTGGTGGCGCGGCGCAGCAGCAGGAGCAGCACGAGGAGCGGCCGCACGAGCAGGCGGCCGGAGCCACCGACGCTGCTGGTGCTGCTGGCGTTGCTGCTGCGGGTGCGACCGCCCCCGCTGCCGCCGCCGCCGCCGCCCACAGCGAGCCTGCCCCCGCCGTCGCGGCCGGCGGCCCCTCCTCTCAGCCTGTGCCGCCCGCTTCTGCGCCCGGCGACGCGGAGATGCCCCCCGCGCCCGAGCCGGCCGAGAACGAGGCGCAGAAGGAGCAGCAGCAGCAGCAGCAGCAGCAGCAGGAGGAGGAGGAGGCGCCGGCTGGTCCTGCTGGGTTGGGGGCCGCTGTTCCGGCGCCCGCGCCCGTCGAGGACGCCGCCCCCGAGCCCTCCGTCGCCGCCGCCGCCGGTGTCTCCGCGAAACAGGAGCAGGCGCAAGACGGCGCCGGCCCCATCGACGCGGACGAGGCGCTCGCACCGCGGCTGGCGGCCGCCGATGACTCGTTGGGCGACGGAGAACAGAAGCAGCAGCAGCCGCACCAGCAGCCGCAGCAGCGGACGTCGGGCGGCGGCGGCGGCAGCCGGGTCCGGGGGGGTCACGGGCGCGGCGGCCACACCAACCGCGCCGCGGGCCGCTCGAGCCTGAGCGCCGACCCGCGCGAGCCGTCCAGCCCGCGCGCCGGCGTCAAGCTGGAAGGAGGAGGAGGAGGAAGAGAGGGCGGCGAGCGGCCCCGCAGCAACGGCGGCGGCGGCGGCCGCAGCTCGCGCTGCACCGCCGCCCAGCGCGCGTACAACCGCTCCCTTGGCATCTCCTCCGGCGAGGGCGCCGGCGACGACGAGGGCGAAGAGGACGAGGACGAGGACGACGACGATCACGGCGGCGAGACCAGCGACGAGGACTGGACGCTGAAGGGCACGCGGCCGATCCGCCCGGCGCGCGGCGGCGGCGGCGGCGGCCGGGGCGGCGGCCGCTCCGGGCGCGGCGGCGGCAGGCAGCAGCGGCGCCAGTCGGGCTCGAGCGACGAGGAGGGCGGAGGCGGCGGGCGCAAGGCCGGCGGCGGTGGCGGCGGCGGGTTTGGTGGCGGCGCGCGATGGGGCCGCGGCGGCGGCGGCGGCCGCAACAAGGGCGGCGGCGGCGGCGGCGGCGGCGGCGGCGGCGGCGGCGGCTCGCGCGCCGGGAGCCACCCCCCGCAAGTGATGTTTGAGGTCGCGGGCCCCGCCGGCTCCGCGCACTTTGTCACGGCCGAGGAGCTGGCGGAGATGCCCGACTCGGGCGACGAGGCGGACGCGGTGCTGCTGTCGCGCCCCTTGGTGACGGTCGCGGTGCTGAGGCAGGGCGAGGAGGGGGAGGAGGAGGAGGGCGGGGCCGGCGCCGTCGCCGTCCCCGTCGCCTCGGCGGCCGACGGCGCCGACGGCACGATCCTCTGCCGCCCGGCCGCCACCCTGCCCACGCGCACCGAGCGCCGCCGCCACGATCCGCGTCCCGGCGCGCAGCTGTGGGACTCGACGCGCATGTGGGCGCCCGAGGAGCCCGCCTGGGAGACGCTCGCGGGCGGCGACCCCCTGCTGCCGGCCGGCGCCAAGGCCGACGAGCGCGCCGCGCACGTGCGGGCGGCGGCGGCGGCCCTGGCGCTCGAGCTCGAGGCGACGGGGCTGCCGGCCGACGGCGACGTGGCGCGCGCCCTGCGCGAGCGCGTGATCGGCGCGCTGGACGCGCGGCGCGCGCGGGCCGAGCACGTGGCGGCGCGCCGCGCGCGCCTGGAGCGCGAACTGGGCAAGGGCGCGCTCGAGCGGGCGGCCGGCGTGAGGGCGGCGGGCGGGGGCGGGGGCGCAAACGGCGGCGCGGGCGGCGGCTCGGGCGGCGGCGCCGGGCTCGATCCCCTGGGCGCGGGGCCGGCGCAGGCGCACCGCCCCGCGGACGCCGCCGCGCACCGCCAGCAGGCGGCTGAGGCCCTGCTGAGCGTGACGGGCCGGCCCATGCGCAGCGCGCGGCTGCAGGGCATGGCTGCGAGCGCGGCGGCTGCGGCCGCCGAGGAGACGCGCGCCGAGCTGGCGTCGGCGGCGGCGGCGGCCGGCAGGGGCGGCAAGCGCGGCAGGGCCCCGCCCCCGCCCCCGCCCGGGAAGCGCGGCCGCCCCGCCGCCGGGCGCGGGCGCGGCGGCGACGCCGGGGCCGACTCGAGCGGCGACGACGAGGGCGGCGGCGGCCGCGGCGGCCACAGCGGCGGCGGCGGCGGCAGCGGCGGCGCGGCGGCGGCGGCGGCGGGCGGCGCCGCGCGCGTCGGCTCGCGCCGGCGCGGCGGCGGCGAGCCGCTGATGATGCTCGACATGGGCGGGTACGCCGGACGCGGGGCGGCGGTGTCGGGCGCCGCCGCGGTGTCGGGCGGCGTGGACTGGAACCGGCCGGAGGAGGCCGCGCGCGAGTGGGTCGAGCAGCTGCTGGCGGAGGAGGCGGCGGCGGCGGCGACGGGCGAGGCTGCGGCGGAAGGGGCGGCGGCGGCGGGCGGAGGAGCCGAGGGCGAGGCGGTGGCGGCGGCGGCGGCGGACGCCGTCGCGGACGCCGCTGCTGCTCCTCCGCCTGCTGCTGCTGGCGAGGCCGAGCCTGCTGTCGCGGCCGAAGCCGAGCCTGCTGATGCCCCCCCCATGGCCGAGGCGCCGGCGGCGCCGGCGGCGGGGGACGCGGGCGCCGCGGCGATGGAGGAGGAGTGAAAAGAGGATGGCGGCGGCGGTTTTTTCCCTTTTTTCCGGTATTTCGTTGCTCACCAAGCTAAAAAACCGGCGCCCGCCCCTCCTCCCTCTTCGAGGCTCGGCAACCAACTGTATCACGCATCGCATCATCACTCGCACACGGACGACCGGGTGCTGCCGCCTCGAGACACGGGGTATTTACAGGGGGGGCAGTTGGCGGGCGTGCAAGAGGAAAAAAAAAAGAAAGGGGGTGGGGGGGCGGCGCCGGCTCTCGCCGTGCGGAACGAGA
>Ga0209390_10006326_pt1 | contig 15993 bp, 16 predicted proteins | sample BON01_FD_187212 | JGI IMG/M metagenome (GOLD analysis project Ga0209390, IMG submission 187212) | Freshwater microbial communities from Lake Bonney liftoff mats and glacier meltwater in Antarctica - BON-01 (SPAdes) (version 2) | ecosystem: Environmental > Aquatic > Freshwater > Ice > Glacier... | reverse complement strand
ACAAGAAGGGCTACATTACCCTTGAACAGCTCCTTTTCATTGCTGCTGCAAACAAATAATCGCTGATGCAAGGCACACCTTCTCGACTGGCTTGTCACCATTGCGGGGCCGTGTATCGACGCGTGCCATTGGAAAAAGATCACTTGGCGATTTGTGCACGCTGCGACACCATTCTGGAAACCAAGAGTGGGTTCGAAGCGAACAGCTGGCTGGCGATTGTGATCACGGCCATGATCACATTTACTTTGGCCAACCTCTACCCACTGGGCACGCTGGTGGTCCAAGGCACGGCCAAATCGGCTACTTTTTTGGACGCCGTGGCCGTGGCGTGGCAGGCAGGCTACCCCGAAGTGGCGCTCTTAACGGGCGCTGTCGGATTTGTCTTGCCAGCAGTGCACTTGTGTTTGCTTCTCTGGGTATTGGGGCCATTAGCGATAGGCCGACTACCACTATTTTTTGAAAGCACGGTACGGATCATCGATCACTTGACGCCCTGGTGCATGGTGCCGGTGTTCCTGCTCGGCGCTTTGGTGGCGATCGTAAAACTGATCGATTTGGCAACATTGCACCTAGGCGTGGGCCTCTTTGCGACCGTTGCCACCGCTGTTTTAATCACCAGCCTTCTGCGTCTTAATGCCGAGAAACTGCGCCATATGGCTCACGACCTGAGCTTGCCTTTTAATGAGCCGCCAGCAGCCAAATCGCCCTCGCCCGCATTGCTGAATCGAACTTGGGCGCTCATCTTAACGGCCGTTATTCTCTATATACCGGCCAACCTCCTACCCATCATGCACGTCGATGCACTAAACGGTGCCTCTGGTCACACCATCATGGGTGGGGTGATTGAATTGTGGCATATGGGCTCTTGGGATATCGCTGCAGTGGTTTTTATTGCCAGCGTGTTTGTGCCAGTGTTAAAAATCATCTCCCTTGGCGTGTTGGTTTGGCTGACACAAAAACGCTCAACCCTAGACTTAAAAGCGCGCACTAAAATCTATGCCATGGTTGAATTCATCGGACAGTGGTCAATGCTGGACGTCTTTGTGGTGATTTTGCTATCAGCCTTGGGCAAATTCGGCAACCTCTTAGACATCGCCCCGGGCACCGGTGCGGTTGCATTTGGTGGTGTAGTGGTGGTCACCATGCTGGCCGCCATGGGCTTTGACCCGCGACTGGCTTGGCGTCAAGCCGGCCACCGGCGACACCAACCAATCCTTAAAACCAAACCAGACCTTTCGCCCCACCAACAAGGAAATCTCGTTCAATGACCGACGCTCAAAACCGATCAACGGAACGATTGCCCGCACCAAAAGTAACCCGTAAAAAGAAACGCAGCGCTTGGCTGGTATGGCTCATACCCGTGGTAGCTGCTGTTATCGGACTATCCATCGCCTGGAATGACTGGTCTAACAAGGGACCCGCGATCACCATCAGCTTTGAGTCTGCAACTGGCCTAGAACAAGGTAAAACCCAAATACGGTTTCGAGACGTGGTTGTTGGCACCGTCAGTAACATTCGGCTTAATGAATCAGGCAATGACGTGCTGGTTGATGTACAACTGAACAAAGACGCCGAAGGCTTGGCCAGTAAGGGCACAACGTTTTGGGTGGTGAAACCGACCATCGGCTTGAGTGGTGTTTCAGGATTGGCAACCCTCTTATCAGGCGTCTACATCAACGCTGACACCAAAAATATTCGCGGTGATATGCCCAAAGAGCTCGACTTCAAAGGCCTTGAACAACCACCACCCATATCAAGTGACCGCCCCGGAACCAAGTTCAACCTACGTTCAGACACTTTGGGCTCGTTAGGGCCAGGCGCACCGATTTATTTTCTGCGTATTCCTGTTGGCGTTGTCACTGAATACCACCTCGATGTTGATGGCAAATTTGTTGACCTCGAAGTCTTTATCGATGCGCCATACGACAAGTACGTGAACGGCAACAGCCGTTTTTGGGATGAAAGTGGCATCTACGTCAACGTCGGCGCCGACGGGTTAACCGTGTCGACCGAATCACTGGTCAGCATCTTGGCAGGCGGCTTGGCGTTTGGCAATTTTGGGCCAACGATGGTGCTAACCGAAGGTCACCGTTTTACGCTTTACGACAACAAAGTTGCCGCGAATGCCGTGCCTATTGGCGTATCGGTGCCCATCACCATGAAGTTCTATCAAGAGACGCGTGGCCTAGAAGTCCAAGCACCCGTGAGTTTCCAGGGCATCAATATCGGCACCATCACCTCAACCAAACTCGATTTCGATGTGTACAAAGGTCAGTTCTTCACGCAAGTAGAGGCCACCCTATACCCCGCGCTTTTAGGGTCAGTCTTTCAAACCATGCAGCGGGCCAACCAAACACCAGAACAAATTGCCGAATCGCTCGGGCTAATTGTTAAACGAGGGCTGCGGGCCGAACTCAAAACCGTTAGCCTCATTACCGGAAGCTTATACATTTCGCTTTCACTCAAAAAAGACGTGCCAGTCCCCGCAAAAATAGCCATGACATTGCCCTTTGAAATACCAACAGCAGAGTCCACCAGCCTTGATCAAATTCAAGCGCAGATTGTTTCCATCTTGACCAATGTTGAAAAAATTCCATTTGAACAGCTTTCCACCGACCTGAGCTCAACATTGAATGAACTGACCGCATTCACCAAAACACTAGAAAACACCCTGACCCCTGAGCTATCAGCCACACTCAATCAACTACAAAAAACACTTGAGGGTGTTGACGACATACTGCTCTCGAGCACCGCGTTACCCTCACAGATTGACGACAGCTTAAAAGAGATGGATCGAGCCATCCGAGCGACTCGATCGCTAATCGATGAACTACGCGCCAAACCCAACTCATTGATCTTTGGTGAGTCAACCAAGCCTTATTCGCGTGAAACCTTGGGAATTGATCCATGAAATTGCTGGCCCTATCGATCATCGCTGCCTCAACGACCTTGTTGGCGGGTTGTGCGACTCAAAGCACCGCTTATTACACCCTGAGCGCACCCCAAAGTGCAGCACTCAAATCGAACAGTACGACCGCGACCTCTCCTTACATCGTGGCACAAGTCGCTGTGCCCGCAGCCGTTGACGACATTCCACTGATCGTGCGTCAGTCAAACGACCAACTGATGGTTTTAACCAACGACAAGTGGACCGCGCCTTTGGGTGAAATCACAACTGGTGCACTTTCACTGGCACTGACCCAATTCGTGGGCATGCCACCCATCCAAGGGGTCATGGTTCAAAGCCTGCCGCGGCCCGCCAACACCCTTGAGGTCATGGTCGACATTCAGCAGTTTGAACTTGAGCCCGCCAAACAAGCGTCAATCGGTGCGGTCTGGCGTGTGAATTTCAACGACAAGGCAAAGCGAGCTTTAACCTGCTATTCATTGCTTTCCACGCCAGCCACACCAGGCGTCGTGCCATTGGTTGCCGCGCAACAGAAAAACGTCACTGCTTTGGCTAAGCAAATTGCTTTTGTGATGCAAAACCAAAAAGCCCCTGCGGGTGCTAACTGCCAATCGGTCGGCTAGCTCGGCGCAAGACTTAAGCGCATGGCAGCTGTAACAAGAAGCATTGGTTGTTGGAAGGAATAGCCGCAATGTCAGTTGAAAACATCAATTTTGTGATGGCGATGGCTGCCACCCTCGCGTTTGCCATAACTGGCGTCTTAGCCGTTTCTGAGCGACGCGTAGACTTCTTTTCTGCCGTCATGCTGGGCGTCATTACCGCTGTCGGTGGCGGTACCATTAGAGACCTGATTTTGGATGTGCCAGTTTTTTGGGCAGCCGACCTGAGTTATATCCGGTTCGCGATTTTGGCCAGCATCCTGACCTTTATCGCTCAATCTTTTTTTTCTCGCCCTCAGGTTTTTAAACTGATTTTGTACATCGACGGCCTTGGCATTGCCCTATTTGGCATCGCAGGCGCCGTTAAAACAGCCGAATTGGGCTTTGGTTGGCCAATTAGGCCACTGATGCTTGGCGTTATCACTGCCATTGGTGGAGGTTTGATCAGGGATGTGCTGTCTGGTCGCAAAACCCTCCTGATGACTGATGAGGTCTACGCCGTACCTGTGGTGGTGGGTTGCTTGGTGACGTTAGTCACCTTGAAGCTGTATCCAAACTTAACGTCTGAAGCAATGATTGCGGGAACAGTGATTGCCTTTTCATTGCGAGCGGCGGCAATCCACTGGTCTTTGCGTCTACCAGACTGGTTTACGACTCAACCACGGGATCAGTAAGGCAACTCAGGCATTGCCAACGCTTGCCAACGCTTGCCCGACTTGATCCCTTCTGTCGACATTTGTTGGGTAAGCGATTTAAGTTATGGTTTACTCTTTTCTATTCATGATTACTTGGGTCTAAGCCATGCGCCGATCATCAAACCCTTTCCTTTTGTCTTGCTTGGCAACGCTGGCACTTGTCAGCTCGCCAGCCATGGCCCAACCGACACCCTCAAAAGGCAGCACAGCCGTCGGCATGCCAACGGGTGGCGTCAAAGCCCCAGGTGCCTCTTCGACAGACAGTGCGAGTCAATTGGCCGCCAAACTCACCAATCCCGTGGCTGACTTGATTTCTATGCCATTTCAGTTCAACACTTATCGTGGCTTGGGTGCCGATGGGCAAGGCACGGCACAGGATTTGGTGATCCAGCCCGTGGTGCCACTGAACCTGAACAAAGACTGGAACTACATCGTGAGGCCTGTGCTTACGCTGGGCTCACAAAACAATGTTGACGGCTATAGCGGCACTGGCGCTGCACCCTTGGTGATTCAGACGTTCCTATCGCCCAACAACAACAGCAAGTTCATTTGGGGTGTCGGACCCATCATCACGACGCCAGCCTTATCGGGTAACGATTTTGGTACTCGCCAAACAGGTGCCGGTATTTCAGCTGTTGGCCTATACATGAGCGCGCCATGGACTGTCGGGGTATTGACCTACCAAACCTGGGATGTCGGCGGATCAGACATCGCGGGCACTGCCAACAACACATACTGGCAGCCGTTTGTTTCTTACGTCACCAGAGACGCCTGGACCTTTACACTGAACACGCAATCCTCATTTAACTGGGACAGCCGCAGCAGCCAGAACCCTGTAAACGCCACTGTCTCTAAACTGGTACATGTGGGCAACGTCCCATTGTCACTGACCGTTGGCGGTCGCTACTTCTTGTCAAGTGTGCCGGGTGGCCCAAGCGGCTGGGGATTGCGTGCGGGTGTGACGTTTTTGTTTCCAAAGTAAGCCAGTCCGCTTGACCTTAGCAGTTTCTACACGGATCAACCGGCAAGCCGCGCGCAATCCAACCGGGGCCAGCTCGGCTACCGAGCATGCCCTCAGGCACATCCACCACATTGGTGAAACCCATCTCCTTTAACAAAGGCACCAATCGGCTGGTTCGGCTCCCCGTGCGGCAAATCAACACAATCGGCGCATCCAAGTTCCTGCCCGAAGCCTCGTAGATGGCTTGTGCAAACGCTTGCCCACCCCCCGGTTGGCGCATACTGACGCGCTTCACATCCTGGGCGACACCCGTTTGCCGCCACTCCTCGGGTTGGCGAATGTCGATCAATGTCACTTCACCGGATTGCGCCCGCTCGTGGGCTTGCACCGCAGAAAGCGTTGTAAGTGCTGAGGGTGCTGGGGGTGTTAGTTGAGCCTGTACCGTGCCAGCAAACAAACAGCTCATCAAACCAGCCATTCCCAACCCTCGAACCAAAGCACTCAATAAGTTTTGCGTCTGGACAAATCTCATCAAATCCACTCCCGTTCAATCAAAGACACTGCTGCCAGCGCACCAATGTCTGTTCAACATCAACTGGCGTCGTCTGAAAACTGGTGACCAGACGAATCACGCCAGGCGCAGTGCGGTAAAACAACAAACCCGCTGCCTGCAAGCGATCAGCCATTTCATCAGAAACATAGACGAAAGCCATATTGGCATCAGGCGTCACCACAAATGTCGCCCCCTGGGCCTTGAGACCACGGACCAGAGCCTGCATGCTTAAATTGGCATGGCTGGCCCAAGTCAGCCAGCGCCCTTGACTCAAGTACGCCTGTAGTTGAACCGCCTGAAAACGCATCTTAGAGGCCACTTGGCCAGCACGCTTGAGTCGGTATGTCAGGGTCTTTGCGACCTCGGCGTTAAAGCAAACAATCGCATCAGCTGTCATCGCGCCGTTTTTTGTAGCGCCAAGCGTCACCACGTCCACGCCCGCCTGCCAAGTCAGTGCGGCTGGGCTGCAGCCCAACGAAGCCAAGGCGTTGGCTAAGCGGGCACCATCCATGTGCACCAGAAGTCCTTGCTCATGGGCGAGCTGACTCAAGGCGGCAATCCGCGCCAACGGATACACCGTGCCCAAATCGGTCGGGTTCGTGAGCGAGACCACCGCTGGCTGCGAATGGTGAGGATCACCCCAGCGGGTAGTCGCAAAAGCACTTTCTAAAGAAGACGCTTGAAGCAGAAAATTCTCACCCGGCAATCCTTTCATGACAGCACCCGCGCCAAACATCGACGTGGCACCGCCTTCACTTCGCAAAATATGGGCTGTCTCATGACACAACACAGCACCCCAGGGTGGACACATCGCCGATAACGCAATCGCATTGGCCGCAGTGCCTGTTAAGACTGGAAAAACCGTTAACTCAGGTTGCTCAAACACCTCAGCGGCCACGGCTTGCAAGCGAGCGCTCCACTCATCACCGCCGTATGCAAGCGCCGAACCCGAGTTGGCCGTCTCAATCGCTGCAAGGATTTCGGGGGCGACACCCGCGGCGTTATCACTTCTCAATTCAATGGGATTCATGCCGGCTCTCTTCAAACATTTGCATTAAGGCTACGAATAAAGTGTGTGGATATGGAATTCAGATTTTGGATTTTGGATTTTGATATTTTCCCATGAACGCGGGCGATTGAGTTTTTGCAGTCGTTTTGGCATCACGACTGATACCACCACTCATGCCGAGCAGTTGCCTGTCACCTGCTAAAAACTCACTGCCAAACCAATCGCAAAACCCCTCACGTTCTGACCAAACGCATAGCGACCCACGATTCGGGTTCGCGAAATCAAGCTGCTTTTGGCGCTGGAGTCGAACTCAATACCAGCGCCAACTGAACTCAGATTGTTAAAATCCAGAAGACCACGCTGGTCACCAAGGTAGGTGGTTGAGGCGAGCTCCAGCACATAACGCAATGGCCTATCCATGACATATAGCCCAGTTGGTGCACGGTAGCGTGCATAGACACTGGCCGCCTCAGCCGACGCCGTTCCACCCACAGCCTGTGATGACTTAAATGCCTTCAAGCGGATGTTGGTGTAACGCAGCTCCAAGTCTATTTCGTACGCCGGTTTAACCAACGTGTAATCCAGCATCACCGAGCCCCCCAAACCATAGGCGTTAAGCTGGCCGTTCTTTAAAAAATCAAACGACTGATCAAATTGATTTTCAAGAAAACGTCCTGCCAGACTCAAGTCCGACTCTAGATGTCCTAACGAAAAATTAAAAATGGGTCTCAAGACCCAATTCTTGGAGAGGGGAAAATCAAGACCCACACCACCAGTCAGAGCGATTGAGTTCCAGCGTGCCGCCAAGCGACGCTTTTGTTCTCCTAGGGTCGCCACAAAGGTCGGGTCGTAACGCATGAAAGCGGCCGAACCCTCAACATAAACAGGGAAGGTCTTGCCAAAACTTTCACCACCGGCGAATTGAATCATGTTGAGCCGGTTTTGGCCGGACTGAGCGTCGTCAAACGATAAAAAACTGGCCGTTAAATCGGGCACCACAGAAAACGCCATGATCGCCAAGACATCATCGGCATTGTTTTTGATTTTTTGAGTGGCTAGCACATCGCCTGCGCTGAGCGCCTTGGCTGAGAACATCAACGCAAACAGGCTCAAGCCTAAAAACCTGAGCAACTGCTGCCCCATTGACCCGACAGATTGACAACGCATGGTGCTTTTTAACGACCGACAGGCTCAAGGGGCTTGCAATGGCAACAAGGGGCCCCTACACATTAGAAAAGTGACAATCGACATCAGCTCGTAGGCGCTGTGTCGGTTACCCGCAGATGATGCTGCTCGAGCAGCGATCGCACGAAGTGAATGTTTTGGCGTAGCCGGAAATAATCAGCACCGACACTGCCATAAATACGCCCCTTAATAGCCTGCTCCTCCAACTCGTTGAGTAGTTGCAAATATTCTGGGTACTTGGTGGGCTCGTAGCTGTGAGCAATTTCTATTTCTAACGCTTTAAGCTTTGTATAACCACCCCAGCTCCGGCGATTCATGCGTCGAAACCGATACCTGGGTAACGAAACAATAATCGGATAAGCCAACGCTGCAAATGGCATTAAGACCAGTACCAAACGATCAACCAACTCTGCAAGCCAAAAAGGCAAATGGCGCTGTAGGTAAGGCGATCCTTTTTGGTAAAACTCATCTGCAACAAGGCTGCGTGGAATATTTAAATCCTCAAAGCGCGGGAAAAGCCCTGGATCAGCAAAAAAACTACCTGTGCCATTGATTTTGACGGCGGCTTTCATCAACAAGAATTGGACCGCTGGGTGCAAGTCTTTGCGCGCGACCAACGCTGTGGTGGTGCTAAGCACGTCCAAATTTTTAGACGGTGTGTTTTGTTTTAGATTCATAGATCCCTCTGGCAACTCAAGCACAGACAAGTAAGGTAAACGTCTGCGATAGGCCTGTGCGCGGGGAAACGTCAACAACACCAATTCAGGGGTGTTAGCCAGGAGCGACAAATTTTTGCTCTCGATACCATCAACCAATACCAATCCATCAAGCTCGCCTGCTAGCAGTGCCTGAGCGGCCACTTTATCCTCAACATTGACTAAATTTTCGTGTTTTATGATGTCGCCGTCTTGGGACAGTAAACGTTCGAACTGAACCTTCGTACCGCTGCCAATGCTGCCCACACCGATCCTGAGCTTAGAGAAACTTTCAATCACGTTTTCAGTGACTTGGCTCTGGAGATCTTTACGCAAGATAAAAAAGATCGGTTCAAAGTCAATACTACCCAAGTAAATCAATTGGTCCAGACCTGGCAGCCCCTTGGACAACCCAGCCTGAGTGAGCGCCACATCCACCACCTTCTCTGTGGGTAATTGCCCGGACATCCACTGCAAGTTCTCCATCGGCCCTGCGCTTGGTAGGATCTCAACCTCAATGTCGTAGTTTCTAAGGTACGCCTGATACTCTAGGGCTAATGCCTCGTATGACCCACCAGGTGTGCCTGAGGCCATCACGATGCGTGTCGGGGCGGTGGATCAGCCACCCATATGGCACCACCCCCTAGCAGCACCAAAAGCGCTAAGAGCGGCCAGGTGTCACGCAGGTACCGAAACCAGATCATTACGGAGACGACCAGATCATCCTTGAACGCGAGTACGTGTTCTTTAAAATCCTCATGGAACACTGCTCTAAAAAAACGCTTCACTGAAAACCTCAAGGTCAATCGCAACGGTTGATCATCAAAAGCAACGGCACCAAAAAAACGCCGAAACAGAAAACAAAGTTTTAACCACAATTGCAGTCAAAAGCCATGTATTTTTGTAGATTAAGCCCTTAAAAGCCTCTATTTTTAGGCGCGGGCGTTGGCAAAAAAGTAAGCCACAAGGCCTTGATGTTAAAAGGCGATAATCCAACCTCACATTTTTTGTTTCGGATATCGGAATGCCCACTGCCCTGCACCACCTTCGCTTAGACGCTGTTGTCTCTGCCCTCTTGGCTAGCGGCGCACGCACGGTGGCTGATCTGGGCTGTGGTGACGGCGAGCTGATGTTGCGCCTTGGCCAAGAACCTGCCTTCACAAGCATCTTGGGTATCGATATCGACCCCCGCGTCCTACAAAACGCCAGACAACGCTTGGGCTTGGATCTGTTTGGCACCAACACAAGGCTACAAGTGCGACTGGGTTCCTTCGAAAACGCCGATTGGCTTGAGTCAGTCGTTGATGCTGCCGTACTGTTAGAGACCATCGAACACATCGAGCCTGGTCGTCTTTCAAGGGTTGAACAAGCACTTTTGGGGCAGGTTCAGCCCAAGCTGGTGTTGGTGACCACACCAAACAAGGAATACAACGTTTTGCATGGCATGGCTCAAGGCCAAAGACGCCACGCCGGTCATCGGTTTGAGTGGACCCGTGCACAATTTCAGCGCTGGGCCAGCGGCGTGGCCACCCGCCATGCTTACGGCGTGCGGTTCACTGACATCGGCCCCTTGGACGTGCACCACGGCAGCTCGACACAGATGGCATCGTTCTCGTTACCCAGCTAAAAGTGGGGAAATACAAAAATATGCAAATAGGAAATAATAAGAATCTGCAAATGGCAAATAATAAAAAGATTGAAAAAAGTGAAGATCAATTAAGATTGGTAGTATTCGAGCAATCGAAGGACGTGGGGATCCATGCCAAAATTCCCCAACGCATAGTCGCGGGCACGTTGGCCAAGCCCGTGGCGCTTTTCGTCGTCTTCAATAAGTGTGGCGAGCGTCTGGGCAAATGCCAGGCTGTCATCGGGATTGACCAATAAACCCACATCAGCATTGATCAGTTCAGGAATAGCACCGCTGTTGGCACCGACAACCGCACAGCCAGCGGCCATGGCTTCGATCACCGATAGACCAAAGGCCTCGTTGTGCGAGGGAATGGCCGCAATATCGATCGCTTGCAAGCACTGCGCCATCTCAGACTGAAACCCAGCAAGCGTCACGCGTGACGACAAACCCAATGCTTCAATGCGCTTAAGCAGCTGCGCTTTGTAGCCGCCTTCAAGGGCGTCCTCGCCAGAAGCCTCACCGACGATGACCGCGTGCCACTCTACTTTCAGCGGATACTCAGCCAAAACTGCCAATGCCTGCACCCACTGCATTTGGCCTTTGCCCCGATTAATCCGGCCAGGAATGCCTAGTAACAGGCCATGCACTGGCACTTTAAGGGCACGCCGAACATGTTGTCTTTGCTCAAGACTAGATGGTGGCAGATAAGGTCTCAAATCAATGCCGTTATAGAGCGGCGTGATGCGTTCTGGTGGCAGTGCAAAAGCGTTTAAGTTGCGCGCATGGGTCGCATGACTGATCGAAAAAAGTCTTGTGACTTTGCTGTACATCCAGCGGTGCAACCCGTCTTTTTTAGGCATGGACACGCCCATGTGGTCCGTGAAAAAAAGCTTTAAATCGGGCGCCAACTGCAACAGCAACGCCGCCAAACGCATATCACCGGATTTGTGCGCATGGATCACCGTGATTTGATGTCGTCGAATGTAAGTCAGTGTTTTTTTAACCGCCAGCAACGCGCGCACTGCCGAGCCAAAGGTTAACTGTGGCAGCCCAGCCTTTTTAAAACTGTCCGCCACAGCAGTGCCTTCAAGAGCCGCACCATGAACTTCACAGCCATGGCGCACCAAAGCGGCGCCGAGCTGGGCTGGGTACATTTCCAACCCGCCCCAGCTTTTAGATAGGCAGAGCTGTAAGACGTTGGGTGCTGGACCATCGATCAGTGGCCTTTGTGGTGCGTCAATAGATCGCAGCATGGTAGGAACTTTCCTCTCATTTTTATCGACGCCATTCCAAATAAAACGGCGTCAACAAAGAATAGCCGATTGCACAAATGGCGCGGTACCCCTTCCCTAAGCAGCCATCCCCAGCCGTGTTAGGTAAAACCAGACCAATAAATATAGCGATGATCCAATTATCAAGCCCGTAGAAGCAAACCGACCGAGCAAATAGACCGACAGCAGTCCCAACGCAGGAATCAGCTGTTGCGCATGCACCGCCAAAAAATGAGATGGCCTGAGATCTTGCTGCCAATGCCACCCCGTTATGGCCATACCTGGGCCTAGGGGCGGTTGGTTGGCACCGAGCATGAAACCGCTGACAGTTGACAACCCAAACGTCAATACCAGCGCAATCAACACGCTCATGGTCGTGACTGTCATGCGAGCGTTTGCACGGGACTGCCAAATCACCCATGCAAGCCAAGCTTGTGACGCTGTCAAAACAACAGCGGCAAAAGCCATCAAACCAAAAAGTAGCGTTCGGATTGGATCAGTGGTGTTGTAGTGCGATGCTTCGCCCAGTGTGGCTTGGTAGGTAATGTAGGCGACTTCGAAAAACGAGGTCGTCACCATCAAATAAGCAATCCATTGAAACGACCTCCTCTGATCGATGTCTTGATCAACAAGACGAACCAACCAAACGGTCGTCAAAGAAAACAAAGCTGTTGCCGCCATGAACTTCATTGGCTTGGCCCAAATACCGACCCCACCTAGAGTATGGGCATCGTTAAGTGAAACCAAACAAGTCACGCACAACGCCACCAGCATCAGAAAACTGTAAATGACGATGGCTTGCGAAGTGCGGCTAAGCGCTACCCATGACCACCGGCGAAGGGCCTGCTGATGAGCGGTTGTCGTTACGAACATAAGAAACCCCTATATCAAACCCAATGAAAATGTTTACACTGTCAACTATTTTAAATATAATAGTGACACTGTCAACATATAGATACATAATTTTTTAAACGGATTAACGCATAGGCAAAAGCCATGACCAAAGTTTTCAATGCACTAAATCTGAGAGAGGCTTGCATTCAAGCTGCACGGGAGGTGATCATCGAGCATGGCGTGGAAAGACTAAGCATGCGCGACGTGGCCAGAAAGCTGGCCATTTCTCATCAAGCACCTTACCGCCACTTTCCCAGTCGAGACCACCTCCTTTCGGAAATCATGCGGCGCTGTTTTGAGGACTTTGCAGAATTTTTGGATCAAACGTCCAAATCACAACCCACTGACGAACTCGGCGCCATGGGTGAGGCCTATATGCGCTACGCCGATCGAAAGCCGCTGGAATATCGTCTGATGTTCGGTACCCCATGGCCTGAACCGGCCGACCACCCAGAGTTGGTTAAACACGCCGTGCATGCTTTTGATTTACTCAGAAAAAATCTTTTGGTTCGAAACACGGGGTACCCTGATGCCAAAAAACGATCCGAATTCCAAGCCCTTTTCATCTGGTCATCGCTGCATGGCTTGGCAAGCATCAAGCACGCCAACGTGATGCAACACCTTGTATTATCCAAAGGCGTTGAGAGTCAGGCGCAAAACTTCATGCTTGAAATGATTAATGCCGCCCTGCTGTCCGATAGGGAAGCGTTTTTCGAGCGATCCGATGCCTCTTAAGCCCCACGCGCCATGGACCTCTATTTTTCAGGGCATCACTTTTCACCGCAATTTTGACGTTATTGGTCGGTTGCAGCCGATTCAACTACGTTTTACCCGACAGCCCAAATGCGCTGGCCAGACTCCACCCGACATCGCCACCGCCCAAGATCGCATTGGTATTAGGCAGTGGTGGGCCACGCGGTTATGCGCACATTGGCGTCATGCAAGTCCTTGAACAAGCCGGCATTCCTTACGACCTTGTTGTTGGCTCAAGTGTGGGTTCTCTGATTGGTGCGTTTTGGGCAAGTGGTTACAACGCTGATCAAATTGATGCGTTGTCTAAAAAAGGTGGACCGTTAACCGTTTTTGACTTTTCTTTATTTGCCGACCGTGGCTGGATACACGGTCAGCGACTGCAAAACTATGTCAATGACCGGATTGCCGAAGGGCAAATTGAAAGACTCCCAAAGAACTTCATCGCCGTTGCAACACGAATAGAGGACAAACAACCCGTCTTTTTCCAAACGGGCAACGTGGGCGTTGCTGTTAGAGCCTCAAGCGCTGTTAGCGGCGTGTTTTCACCGGTTGGCATTCAAGGTGTTGAATATGAGGATGGTGATGAATCGCTACCCGTTGCGGTTCGTGCTGCTCGTCAAGCCGGCGCACAATTCGTTATTGCGGTTGATGTCGCACCCCGACTGCAAGACGCGCCACCGGGCACTTCGGCTGCTCGACTGGCGCGTGAAGCGGCACGGCGACAGCGCATTGACCCAGAACTTCTGCTTGCTGACTTTGTGATTCGACCTGACATCGGTTTTAAAACCAGTCCCTCTAAGGCCTTTTTTATTAAAGCTCGTCAAGCCGGCGTGACCTCAACGCGAGCGGCATTGACAGGACTGATGCTAGCCCTGAGCAAAAGTGGTTATCATGCACCGCCCGACATTGATTAATACCAATAGCGGACAACACACGGGCGGCGTTTTGCGGTTAAAAATGACTGACAACAAAACCGAAGCGAAACACCATGACCGATACCTCACACCAACGCACTGACTTTAAGCCAGACTCAAGCACACCCGCACAGGCTCAATGGCCAATTGAACCACTGCGAGCCGCCGCTGGCCCTTTGGCAGGCGTGCGAGTTTTGGACATGACCGCTGTGGGCATGGGACCCTACTGCACACAGACGTTAGGGGATTTCGGCGCTGACGTGATCAAAGTCGAATCGCCCGAGGGCGACGTGTTTCGGCATGCCACGCCAACGGTCAATAAAGGCATGGGCGCCCCTTTTTTGCAGCTCAATCGAAATAAGCAGAGTCTTGTCTTGAATTTAAAAGATGCGCAAGATCTTTCGTCCTTGCGCCAGCTGGCTGCGGGTGCCGATGTGTTGGTCTATAACGTGCGCCCGCAATCAATGCGCAAACTCGGGCTTGGTTTTGAGGATTTACAAACCATCAATCAGCGACTGATTTACTGCGGTGTCTATGGTTTTTCTGAGGCAGGCCCCTATGCTGGTAGACCTGCTTTTGATGACATTATCCAAGCCATGAGCGGCTTGGCAGACTTGCAAGGCCGTGCTCGCCAAGAACCACCCACCTACGTGACGTCAATCATGGCCGACAAAATCACAGGCCTATCGGCGTTGAGCGCTATTTTGGCAGCGCTCTATGAGCGCGAAAAGTCAGGCTTAGGCCAAGCCATTGAAGTCCCCATGTTTGAAACCATGGTGGCCTTTAATCTCTTAGAACACATGGGCGGTGCAACGTTTGATCAGCCTGGCGACAATATGGCTTACGCACGCGCTGTTTCCCCCTACCGTAAGCCATACCGCACGGCCGACGGCTACATTGGGCTGTTGCCCTACACCTCGGCACAGTGGCAGCGATTCTTTGAAATGGCGGGGCGACCCGAGGTCATGCGTGACCCTAAATTTGCGACACCCGAAGAACGTGCCAAGCATGTGGGCGAGCTCTACGAAATGCTTGAATCCATCGTAATTGAGCGCAGCAGCACCGAGTGGCTGGCACTTTTTGAAGCCAACGATATCCCTGCCGCGTGTGCCAACAAACTTGAAGACTTGCAACAAGACCCACACCTCGTTGCGACCGAATTTTTCCAAACACACAACCACCCCACCGAAGGCAAGATCGTCATGGCCAACCCATCGACCACTTTCAGCCGCACGCCTTCGAGCATCAGACGCTTGGCGCCAAACTTGGGCGAGCACAACAAAACCATCCTCAATAAGACGACCAAAAACAGTGATTAATGACCAAACCACAACTGTTGGATTGAGAACACTATTTGACTAAATTGTTTCAATTATTATCAACTGTTGCTCAAAAGCATCGTTTTTTTGCAGCGCACCATGATTTGTTACACATCGCTACGAATTAAAAAATCAAACGATTTTGAAGTGACTTTTGGCTTGTTTTACTGTGTCAGCGACACGTTTTTTGGCGACTGGATCAATGGCTGAAAAACAGTAAACGCACCGTATTGGGTCAACTTAGGGGCAGAAGCAGCGATACTCTATAAAAATCAATAGTGATTTGCCCTGAAACGTCAAATGGCATGCTGTTAAGACAGGTCATTTTTTTGTCGTCTGCGCATTTTTTTAAAAACCCTTTTCCCTGCGCTGACAACACGGTTTTTTCTTGCGCGTAGCTCTTCACGAGCGTAATCTTTGTTCGTTCTGGTCATATAACAAACAGTTACAAATGACCTGCCCAGTCAGCTAAGCACCACGCTTGGGTGAGGAAGGGGCCTCGGAGCGTTGTCGTTTTTAAGCCTTTTTTTTATCGGAGACCGTTCAA
>Ga0209390_10006324_pt1 | contig 15999 bp, 12 predicted proteins | sample BON01_FD_187212 | JGI IMG/M metagenome (GOLD analysis project Ga0209390, IMG submission 187212) | Freshwater microbial communities from Lake Bonney liftoff mats and glacier meltwater in Antarctica - BON-01 (SPAdes) (version 2) | ecosystem: Environmental > Aquatic > Freshwater > Ice > Glacier... | reverse complement strand
CCTCCCCCACCCCCCCCTTCACTCCCCCCCCTCCTCCCTCCCCTCCTCCCCCTCTTTCCAACAATTCCAACGCAAACGAGGCATCCGAGCCACTGGTACTACTCTCCGTCTCTGACATCGCGTCCTCCTCCGCCGCCACCCTTGCCAAGACCCTCTCAATCGTTCCTGATTCCACCACCGGGCGTCCCAACTTCCGCACCAAATCAAATTTCAACGCCAACGCCTGCGAAGACGGACAAGCAGCCACCATACTCGTCCTCGTCACATCAAACAGCCTCAACACATGCTTCCGCACCGCTCTCACCACCTCTACCTCCCTCACGTTCTGCACGGCCACCATCGTCTCCGCACAAAACCCAGGGGTGGTCCCCCGAAAATAATTCAAAAAACTTTGCTGGGCCGCCGCGGGGCCCGTCCACACTCTATCTAAATACTCGAATAATACCGCGCCTTTTGCTGCTGCTAAAGCGTGGGGATCGACCTCCAGCGAGCCGCCTGCATAGGCACGGACAAGATCTTGCGCTTCGGTGTAGGCGAGGGTGAGATTGGGGGCTTGGTAGAAGGAGAGGGTTAGGAGGCCTTGTTCTGGAGAGCAAGTCAACTCGTAACTTCCTGCTGCTGGTGCTGCTGGTACTGCTGGTACTGCTGCTGCTGCTGCTCCTGCTGCGGGGGTAGTATGCGCTCGGGAGACAGGGACGATGAGAGTGTGTGAGGGGGAGGGGTTGCGTTGTTGTTGTCGGAGGGGTGTGTGGCGGGTGAGATACTCCATGGTTACTAATAAAGCAGCATAGCCTGGTGAACCATAAGAGAGACCATCAGCGAGGGGATCGAAGGGAGCACATTGAATTAAGTAGCCGGCGTCAATGGCGGGAGAGGAGATGAGAAGACCTTTTCCGCTGGGGTTGAGGCACTCGGTGGTGCGTAAATTGCGGGATTCGACCACAGGGCAAAGTAAGCTGGAGAGGGCAAGGGATAAGGGAGGGAGGGCTGTATCGTCTCTTCCTAATTGGCCTTCAGCAGCAGCAGTAGTAGAGGCAGAAGACGAGGCTAAGGACGCACCTAGCTGCTGCTGCTGCTGCTGCTCTTGCCCACCTCCACTCCCTCCTCCCCCCGCGGCAGCAGCAGCAGCCGCCACCTGCAAGGCCTTCGTCGCGAGCCGCGCTTGAGTCAATGGCAAAAAATCACGCCAAGGACGGACAGGATCAGGCTGCGCAAGCACGTCACACACGACATGCACTCGTAGATTCCAGGGTTGAGTCAATGCCTCTTGTAGTGCTGACAGATCGGCCAGTAACCCCAAGGGGTGGGTACGCAAGCGCTGCAACACAGCAGTTAGCACGCCATATTGACGACTAAAAGAAGTCGCGGCGTGATTACTCCGACAAGCATCAAAATTCAATCCTCTCATTAGGCCCGAACACACACTCATTCCATCCCGTTGATACCCCTCTATCTCCCCCAATAGCTTCATCGCTGCCCCTCGCACTCGCTCCGGACACATCTCAGTTCGATACAACAAGTTCCGCAACCATCGCACAGCAAGCCAGTATTTATCCGCCTCCACCTTCAAAGTAACCGACGCCGCCTGGCTCCATATCCCTGCATAAAAATTACTCCTTCCCGTCCCCAAAGCATTACTAGCCGACACTGTATCTGCTTCTAAATACCGAGCAACCTCCTCAGAAGACCACAACGACCCATCCTCCTGCCGTATGGGCAACTCAAACAGCACTTCCAACCAGAGTTCTAACAAGGGGCGAAGGTGATCGGGTAAGGAGGAGGTTTCAAGCCACACGGTTACAGTCACAAATTCAGTGGCGGCGACATGATCCCATTGCAGGAAAAAAGGCAGCTGGCCCGGGTGCTCTTGTAGATCGAAAGTGCTCTCGGCCCCCAACCCGTTGGCGTGCAAGGCCCGCGCGACTTTGATGGCTGTAGAGGAGACTCCGCGCTCGCTGCTGGTGGTGCCTTTGATGATAAAGGCAGGGGTGGGGAGGGATAGCTCTTCCTCTTCCTGCTTTGCTTCCTCCTCCTCGTCCTTGTCGTTGCTGCTGCTGCTGCTACTGTTCTTGTCATCAATATTGGAAAGAACCTCAAACAAGGTCTTACCCAACGGCGTCAATACATTCCGCACCGTACACACAGGCACCGACGGCAACAAACCTCCCTCCCTCCCTCCTCCTCCCCCTCCCCCTCCTCCGGAAGAAGCAGCAGCAGCAGCAGCAGCAGCAGCAGCAGAAGCCAACACTGCATTCAGTAACTGCGGAGGGCAAGGTCGAGACATCTCCTCCTTCGCAACAACCAACGCCTGCCCCCTCTTCAAAAGCTCTTCAGCTCCCAATCGCCGCGCCTGCTCCTCCTGCCGTTCCTCCTCCACCTCCTCCCGTGCCCTAGCCAAGCTAGCACTCGGTCGAGCAAGCACCACCACCGTCTTAGTAGCATCCAGCAAGGTCCGTCGCAACAGCTGCTGCCAATACTGCTTATCCTCCACGCTCCCCTCCCTACACGGCAGCGCCTCCAAACGCGACAACGTATTCTGCACCCTATCTTTCAACTGCGCCGCTTCCTCCGCCTCACTCACCACCCTGCCACCCCCTCCCTCCCTCCTTCCCTCGCCTTGCGTCTCCTCCTCCCCCTCCCTCTTCCCGTACAAAAACGCATACATCAACAAACTGGTCAAAGTCGCATGCGGGTCCTCCTCCACATCACTCAAATACCTAACCCTCTCCCGATGGACCAATGCCCGTACCCTCCCCATATCCATCCCCCCTCCCTCCCCCCCTCCCTCCCCCCCTCCCTCCTCCTCCACCACCTCCCTGAAGGCCGGGTAAACCCTCTCAAGATCCTGAGCCCGCACCCCGTCACACTGCAAGTAACACATGCCCTCCCTCCCTTCCTGCACCCCAAACGTCAATTTCTGACAGACCCTCAATTCGAGGACCATTATTTGGTAGAGTGGAGCCGAGGGGCCTTCGACGAGGTAAAGCCACAGAATGCGTAAAGCGAGATTACTCTGAAAATCTTCCCAGGACGGACCGAGCCAGCCTAGAAGGGCTTGGCCTTCTTGCTGTTGCTGTTGCTGCTGCTGCTGTTGCTGCTGCTGTTGGTCGGATTGGTGTTGGGTGTAGAGGCTGGAGGAGGACGTGGAGGACGGAAGGGAGGAAGAGGAGGAGGAGCAGGGGTAGGTGATCCGTTCGATGCGCGGTCCACTGCTGCTACTAGAGGAGGAAGAGGAAGAGGACGAGGAAGGGAGGGAGGACGGGGACGAGGTCGCTGCAGCTGTCGAATGAAACCAGGGCCGCCCCCTCACATTCACCGTTGTCGACCCCGCTCCTAAGAAACTCCCCAAAAATCGGCCAGGCCCCCCCCCTCCTCCTCCAGCAGCAGCACCAGTAGTCCGTGCAGCTTTCAGCAGCTTCGCCTCAATCCCTTCCAAGCTTGCCAACAGCTCCCTCACCCCCACCTGGCCCGTCACCACCACCGCCACATTCTCCGGTCGGTAGTACTCACGATGATAAGCAATCACGCCTTCCCTCGTCACCTTCCTTAAATTACTACTCCTACCCCCCGTCACAGCTCTATACCCACTCTCCCTCCCTCCCTCCTTCCCCTCCTTCTCATCCTCCGAAGAATAAAGCACTTCGAGCAATCTCTGTCGTGGGGAGCCTTCCCCCCCTTCCCCTCCCTCCCTCCCTGCCTCGACTGCGCGCATTTCTTCATAGACACTCCCACCATCGCGGCCTTGCCCGTCAATGTGGTGGGTTTTTGTTAGGAAGGCCGAGGGGGAGAGGAGGGGGAAGAAGACGTGATCGAGGAGGACGGGAAGGAGGACGAGGAACCCTGCAGCGCCTGCAGTGGTGAGGGTGTACCCGGTGTAGTCGACGTCGTGCCAAGCTTTGGTGGGGCCGCCGGGGGGGAGGAGGAGGAGGTCGATGTTGTTGTCTTTTCCGTATTTTGTGGTGGTGGTGGAGAAGGAGGAGGAGGGAGGGGTAGAAGGAGAGGAGGTGGAGGAGGAAGAGGAGGAGGAAGAGGCGGAGACTAATGCCTCTTGGTCCAACACGCCTTCATACGGAAAATCCTCACTTCCCGCCAGGACTAAATGCTCCAAAACATGCGCCATGCCATCGTCTTGTCGCCACCGCGGTGGGTTATCCAAATTTTCGGTGGCAACACACGCCAAGCCCGTCACTAAGGGGCCAGGGACCTGCGCGAGCATCACTCGGAGGCCCGTGCGTTCGGAGATGTAGACTTCGACGGGCACGCGTTGCTCGGCGTCGAACGCAGTGAGACGGCGCCACCGTCCGCGGCCTGTGGAGATGAGGAAGGAAGGAAGGAGGGAAGGAGGGAAGGAGGGTGAGTGAGTTTATGCGCCTATCAAATTGTCATCCATTTTCGGCCCAACCAACAGATACGGAGCACTCCAAAGCATGCCTCTGCACATGCCAAGACACTACGGCATGCAGCGCAGACGGCACAGAAGGCCAGAAGGCTCCTTTATGCGCCTGTTGCCGGGCCTTGCTGCTCAGGAACCAGACTCCCCACACGCACAAGCACTAACTTACCGTCCGGCTTGAGGAGCGTCGAGATCGACAAGAGCTGCCAGGAATCCTCCATCGGATAGGAGAGGGGTCGCCGCGCGTGGCTTGGTGTGTCGTGGGCTGGCTCCGTCAAATCAGCTCTAGGCGATGATGATGATGCGGATGCCGACGAGGAGGCAGGAGGGCAAGGAGGGAGGGAGGAGCGCGTACGATACTAGTAAGCCGCCGCTCCGGAAGCCAAGGCAAAGCAAGGCTAGCTCCTACACCTGCTTCTTCTTCCGGTGGTGGTGCAGGGGGTGGGGGGTGGGTTAGTGCTTAGCTTTAGAGGCAAGGGGCATGAGATAGAGGCAGCAGAGATTGTTGAAGAAGCGCGGCGGCGTTCAATTCGCCTCCTTCCAAAGCCCTTGGCAATCTCTGGTCTGATGTCTATAGAGTACAGCCTCGTCCCCACCAATGCCTAGATCACTCATTCTTAGCTCCTTCCAGCACACTGACACACAGGGAATCGAAACAGCGCAAGCAAAGCACGTGCTTGACCAAAGGCCCAAGCAACACGACGACCTCCCCGCCCCCCCCCCCACCATCCACACGCCCCAGCCAGTCTACTCTAAATGACCCCTCCTGTCCGTCGCAGCCGCCTTCTCCACCACACATTACTGCTATTGCTTGTTTGCGGCATGTCCTGGCCTCGTACTTTGGCGTGGGTCGTCGCCCCTGCTGGGAGACGGACTCTAGGGAGAGCGCAGCAGCAGCGTCTGTACGGCAGCAGCAGCATCGATACTGGTGGGTTCCGCCCGGGGGACGGGAAGGAAGGCATTGAATCCCACGAGAAAGCCATGGAAAAATTTGCGCTCGAGATCGTGCACGACGACGCGGACATTGTTGTAGTGAATAAACCGGCGGGGGCTTTGTGTGTCCCAGGGCGCTTTATCCAGGACTCGTTGGTGGTGCGAGTGGCGGCCCACCTCGGAATCAAGGATTTTACGCGCATGGTCGTCCATCGCTTGGACCAAGGCACGTCAGGCGTCCTCGTCTTTGCCAAGAACGACGTCGCCCTTAAAAATCTACATGCGCAGCTCCGACCCGAAGCCAAGAATCTTACCTCTGGTGGGGATGGGGGGATGCAAAAAAAGTATGTGGCCTTGGTGGAAGGCGATGACCTCGATCCTATCAATGGACGCATCAACCTCCCCTTGAGCAAGGACATGGATAACCCGCCTAAGCAAATGGTGGACAAGCTAATGGGGAAGCCGAGCTTGACGGAGTACACGATCAGAAGTCGTGGCGCTGATAGGAGTTTGGTTGAGCTGCGGCCCATCACAGGAAGGACACACCAGTTACGCGTGCATCTTAGTTGTGTGGGCCATCCTATTTTGGGTGATCCTTTTTATGCTTCGTTGAGGGTGCAAGGTAAAGCGCCGGGGGGGAGGCTGTGTTTGCATGCGGAATCGTTGGCTTTTAGGCATCCGACGACCCAGGACCGAGTGAGCTTTTCAACGCCTTATCCTAAGGAATGGGACGAGGGGATGGTGGGGGTGAAGGAGTAGATGGGCAGATTTTGTTTATGGGGACAGCGCAATTTTCGACGAGCAGAAAAGTACCTCCTTTTGCGATAAGCAAGCGATTAACAAATTTCACAAATGAAAAGAACAAAGTACCGTTTTTGTTAGGAGAAATCAAAGCATTCTACTTTCTTGCTTCCAAAAACAGCATATATACGTGTAGGCATTATTCATGATTCATCCTTCTCTAAAATGACTTCTCGTTTTCTCCCTCTCACCCACCTTCATCTCTCTTCATGCTTGTTGCTGCTCTTCTTTTGGCACCTTGGGCGCCTTCGGTTTCTTCGGCTGCTTTGGCGGTTTGGGAGGAGCAGCAGCAGCAGCAGCAGCCGCCGCAGGGTCTTCCACACGAGGGAATACCCCTTGAGGCGTAGGGAGGGGAGTGCCGGGTGTCAAGGCAGCTGCAGCACCGATATGAGCGAAAGTTCGTTGGCCTGCAGGGACGGCTAGGAGGTCCAAAAGCTTGGAAGCGGAGGTAGGGATGATGGGTTGATACATCAAAGCGACCGACCGCAGTGCCTCAATAGTAACATAAAGAACAGTAGCCATTCGATCCGTATCCGTCTTCTTGAGCGCCCAAGGCGCTTGTTCATCAAAGTAACGATTCCCCTCATTCACCACCTGATTGAGAGCTTCCGCGTATTTATGCAATGCCTGCTGCTCCCCCACCAGTGGCCGCGCCGTCGCCAGCAACCCCCTCGCCGACTTCAACAGCGCCACATCCGCGTCCGTCAATGCACTCGCCGGCTTCGGCACACACCCCTCGCAATTCTTGCTTATAAACGCCAGAGACCTTTGAAACAAATTCCCCAATTCATTAGCTAATTGATTGTTCACACGCCGCACAAAAGCGTCATTTGAAAAATCACCATCATTCCCAAAAGGCACCTCACTCGTCAAAAAATACCGCGTCGAATCCAACCCAAACATCTCCACCAACCCCACCGGATCAATCACATTCCCCACACTCTTACTAATCTTCTGCTTATCCTTCGTCCACCACCCATGCGCAAACACCCTCTTCGGAGGCGCCAACCCCGCAGCCAGCAAAAACGCCGGCCAATAAACAGTATGAAACCTCAAAATATCCTTCCCCACCACATGTAAATCCGCCGGCCAGAACTCCTGATACTTCCCTCCAGCCTCCGGGTACCCAATCGCAGATATATAATTAGTCAGCGCATCCATCCACACATACATAACATGATCATCATCCCCCGGAACTGGCACACCCCACTTAAAAGTCGTCCTCGAAATCGACAAATCCTTCAGTCCCCCCTTCACAAAGCTTATCACCTCATTCCTCCGACTCTCAGGCGCAATAAACGCCGGATGCTGCTCATAAAACTTCAACAACGGCTCCTGCCACGCGGACAGCTTGAAAAAATAACTCGGTTCCTTAACCACCCACACCACCTCTGCCCCCGTCGGCGCCTTGCCATCCACCAGCTCACTCTCCGTGTAATACGCCTCGTCACGCACAGAATACCACCCTTCATAAGTCCCTAAATAAATGTGCCCCGCCGCTTCTAATTGCTTCCACAGCGCCTGCACCGCTGCCTTGTGATCAGGTTGGGTCGTCCGAATAAACATATCATTCGTAAACTCCATCGTCTTGGCAAGCGCCCGAAAATTCTGCGAGACCTCATCCACAAAATCCTGAGCGGTCTTCCCCGCCTTGGCTGCGCTTTGCTCTACTTTCTGCCCGTGCTCGTCCGTGCCGGTTAGGAAGAAGACGTCCCGCCCGTCCAGGCGCATGAAGCGTGCAATGACATCACAAGCCAGAGTAGTGTAAGCGTGCCCAATGTGCGGTTTGTCGTTCACGTAATAAATGGGGGTAGTAATATAGTATCCCTTCTTCTTCTCTTCAGCATCGGCAGCGGCGGCGGATCGGAGGGGTGTGGAGGACCAAGCCCGGCGGGAGAACGAGGAGGAGGGGTGCGGGCGCAGACGAGGTGCATTGGTGGCGGCGTGGGGAAGAAAACACGCGGCTTTTCTTCGCCAAGCTGCCGTGGGTTTGACTGTAAGAGTTGGAAGGAGAGCAAGGGAAAGGGAGTGGGGTCGAGTGAGAATATATGTGCGTATTGGAAGGAGGGAGGGGGAGAGAGAAATGCGGAAAGCGGCTCGGGGAGAGTGAAGGGGGGGGAGAGCGCGGGCCTAAGCCGACAAGGCACAAAACGGATCACTAGCCTGAGCAGGGCAAGCATAAGAGAAGCAGTGGACGTAAAATAGAGGAGCGAGGGCATACATACTAACGCGGCCTGCAATCCCCTCGTCCGTACCTAGACTCAAGGCGGCCAGCATCGCGACCACTGCGACGGAGCGAAAGGACGAGCAGCCAAAGGTGGGAAGGCCTAGCTGTTGTCTTCTTCTGGCGTGCATGTGCGCCGCGTTGGTCGTGACTAGGAAGGCGCCTTGCTTGCCTTGCGCCCTGCCTGTGCTGATTCAGATAGGGTGGTGGGATGATGGCGTGGTGAGATACAATTGGTTTTTCGAGGCTTGGCAAGATAAAGAACCAGCATTGGCCGCGTCAACCATGGCCTTTGCCGTCTCCTGCTTGAACTCAGGGGCGTTGGTAAGGCGCTACGTTGCGTAGCGACACAGGACAGGGCAATGCGGAGCATCATAGACGGCGACGTACGTTTCGTAGGGTGGGGAGGTTAATTCTAGCTTGCTTTGAGCTCCATTGCCAACCCACATGGTAATGCAGAGGCAGCGACAGCCTGAGGACGGACGGGGAGATCAGGCGTTGCCAGCATGTAGCGCCAGCGCCGGAGCAAATTGATCGCTCGAGGCAGCAAAAAATGCGCACACAAAATGCCGTGTAGATCAAAACGCAGCGCTGCTTCTAAAGCAAAGAGCAAAACTGCAAAGTCGCTTATCATATCCATGCACTATATTTGTATCATTCTATGTACTTTCAGATAATTGGTTCCTGTACCCCTTTCTCTTTCCCTTCCCCTTTCCCGTGTTGTTCATATTGCATTCTCAAACCCCTCCGTGCCATCCCGCCCTCCCGCCGCCTCCACACTACACCCGCACAGTAGTAGTCAAGTTCACTCAATCCACATTTCATTTCAACCTAACACATGCACCTACACTTCTCACTCCCCCACCTCTAAGCCCCCCGCTCAAACCGCTGCACAAACGTCAAAAACCTCAGCTGATCCCCCTCAATCCTCACATCCCCATTCACAATAGCCTTCCCCGGACTCTTCAACTGCAACATAATCCGCCTAAACGTATTCTCATCCGCAATAAAGGTGCCAATTGGCTCCGGCGTTCCATACAAAGGCTCCCCCTTCGCCACCTCCGCCACGCCCTTCCGCACCGTCACTATATACTTAGCCCCACCCACCAAAAAAATGGCGGACTCATGCACATCGATCGACAACTCCGGCCGCAACCTCGTTTGCAACACTTCAAACATAAGGGAAATCGGAATGGAGTCAATAAACGCATCAGACAACACCGGCTTCGTCTCGGTCCGGGGACCACTCCCCTCCCTCTCCAACGCCGCCTGGAGCAAGTACGCCCTTCCATTCGTATTGAAAATAGTCTGACCCAACGCACGCAAGCTGGCCGCTTCGAGCGCCTTGAGAATCTTGCGCGAGACAGACTTATCTTTCTTCTGGACGGCACGTAGCATTTTGAGGAGGTGCAGTGCCCATCGGTGGTCGTTCATGGCTTGGGCGTCCTCGACTGCCTTTAAGACCTTGGAGGCCCCGCCCATGAGGAGGACGGTTTTTTGCGATTCTTCTTCGTGGCCGAGGGGGTAGAGTTCCTGTGAAGCGAGGGAAGGAGTGGAGGGAAGAAGGGAAATTGTGAGTAAGCGCGAACGAGCAATAATCTAGATTTTGTTCTCATGTTTGAAGACAAAGAATCCCCTCCTGCCGTTGAGTGAGATAGTAAACGTACCTCCGCCTGCCCATCAAACCAGCCCAACTCGCCCGAATAAATGGCGCGCACCGACCAATCAATCTGGCCATACAACTCGTCCAACGCGTCGTTATCCCTCAAATGCAACGGCAACCCTACCGAGGACGCCAGCTCATCCATACTCTTCCCCTCATTGGCCCCTCGAATCGTCTCAACATACACCCACTGAATCCCATCTCGATAATCAGTCAGTTGCTTCGACACAGTTTCGCGCCCAAACACCGGTTCGGTGTGAGAAGGCACCAAATATTCAGGCTCGAGCTTCCGCATCGTGTCGAGGGATTGAATCCAGGCGCGGACCGGCCGAGGGGTGGTGCCGCGGATGGTGTAGAGGTTGGGGAAGGCCCTGTGGTGGGTGGGTAGGGAGAGAGAAAGGAGAGGTGAGTGATGGTGGGAAATTAGATGGGGCACGGGCACGAATGCGGAGAGAAGACTGCTGAACTCAAAATTAGCGGCAAGGAGGGTAGCCACATGCAAGCGAGAAAATATCAAATGAACGACGCACCTATAGTAATTGTCGCCCGGTAAAAGCACCTTCTGCTTGGGCAACCACACAATAAGCATATCATGCGTCTCGCCATGCGCCTCAATCAACTCGAAATCCTCCTCGCCCACCGAAAAGGAAGCACGTCCCTGAAAAGTATCCGTCGGGAGCAAGAATCCCGCTTGGCCTTTCAGGGCATCTAGGTCCACGCGGGCCCCGAGCGCGGAGCAAGGCAGGTCGCTTGGTGGGACGAGATAGCCGTATTGGCGGGAGCCACGCAAGCTTTCGACCTGTTGTAGGTTGGGGAGAAAGGGTTGAGGGTTTTGTGTGGGTGGATTGAGTCAATGTGGGAGAAGCTTGATTTGCATAAGTTGGGGTTAGGCTTTATAGATATATATTTCATCATCTCATCAAAATGCATGCGACGTCGGCCTTTTTTCTCCTTGACCACATTCCACCTAAGTCCACCATCAACCACCCCCACCACTACCCTTACCTTGCGAAAGACCCCGTACTGCTTGAAGAAATGCGCCGTCACCGCATCCGTCGCCCATATCCTTGTGGCATTAGCCGCCCAACCCGAAGCCCCGCCCACATGGTCAATGTGTGAGTGCGTGTAAATGATGGTATGAATAGGAGCATCCCCAGCAGCTTCAATCAGAGCCTGACGAATCACTTTGGCCCTAACAGGGCTCATGGCCACATCGACAATCACATGCCCAGCACTGGTCTTGATCAAAATAGTGTTGGCCAAGTCATAGCCCACGGCCACCCACACCGTGTCGGTCACGCGAATAATCCGCGGCGGCCCAATATGCTCCTTGCAATGATGCTCGAGCACAACCGGGGTGGGCATCGACCGTTGACTCTCGACGATCTGCGCCCGCGGGACCAGTGTACGATACGAGTAGACCAACAGGCCCAGAACACCCCCAAGGGCCACAAGCCAAATCAACGCCCAGCCGCTCCGTGCGCCCGCCGGCCCTCCCCCCGCGTTCTTTCTGTGGGACGACTGCCGCTTCTTCAATCTCGATGGGGCGCGCGGTATGCCACTTGTCTGGCTGCCATTGCCGTCAGTTTCATCGTCCGAACGCTTGATGGCCGCCCGAGTCATTGGTGCGCAAAGTGGGGTGGGTGGAGAGGTGCTTGAAGCTCCTCGGGTGTTGGGTTGGCTACTCCCGCCCGCTTGCTTGCAGTACTGCTTCCTGTGGGCAGATGGAGGGGGGAAATGGGGGCCGTGAAGTTCAGCTAAAGCCAATTCAATGCCTGAGATAGCCGAAGACGTACGAGGTTGTTCCGGAACTCAACAAAAACAGCGCACGTGTGAGAAGGCAAGGTCGGAGCCGATATCATGGAAGGGCGTTGGTCAGCTGTCTTCTGCCTGCCTTTTCGTCAAAAACCTCCTGGCTCCTGGCCCATCATTCCAGGAAGGCCATCCCTTTGCGTGCAATTGTCTCCCTTTCAAGGCTTTCTTTCCTCCTCTCCTCTTCTGGCTCTACACATGCTCTTGTAACTATACTTGGCCAAGCGCGCTTAGCTATCCACACACTGATTACAATCACACAAAGCCTCTCTTTCTCCCTGCTCTCTACTCCGCAGCCCACGCCCGCCCTGTGGGCAAAATGATGTGGGTATGCTTCGTTGCTGCCTGCCTATGCTATGTTTTAGAGTGGCATCCTCCGTGCGCTTCCCCACAGCACACACAGAGCTCCACGACAGCCGCCCATGCCCTTTACAGCAAAAGAATGTGGGTGCCGCATTGCTGCTTCCGTGTTTCCCTTTGTAGCGGCTAAAGTTGCCTTTGCCTTTGTGTGCAGCCACCCAAGCACAGCCACCACCATCACCTCTCCACCTACACCCACTCATTCGCTTCCCCCTTTTCCCCCCCATCCCCCAGCATACAAACACAGGTAACACCACACAGGTACGATGCCGCCCCTTTGTTGCACGGAATGCAACTCCACCGACCTAGCGTACGAGCCCCCCCCTCCCTCCACGTCCTCCTCTTTCCCACAACCCACCCCTACCCATTCCCAACAGGAGGGTGGGGACCTCGTCTGCCAGGCGTGCGGATATGTGGTGGAAGAGGAGGAGGGAAATCTAACAGAGGAGGGAGCGATTCAAGATTACAAGAACCCGGCCTCCGACTCCCTGCAAGACCAGGTAAGCCGCCTTGTTGATGGTTTGGAATTGCCCTTGTCTATCAAGTTGATGTGTTGTGGTATGGTTGGGCGGGCGGGCCCTTTGGCATTTGTGCAGAAATACGCAAATGACTTGGAGGTAAGTGCAGCCGCATTGGTCTTCCTCGCCACCCGCTCTTCCATACCCACACTCACTCTTACCGACATTTGCGATTGCAACAGAACGGGTAGCACCAACAGGATGCGTGGCAATTGTAGCAGTGGCAGCGGGCGTCTGTCCAAGCTCGAGGTGGGCCGCCGGGCTGTGCATCTGGAACGAGCCATGATGAAGTAAATGCAGCCGAGGCATTTGACTTTGTAATTGTATAATTGTGAAACATTGATTATGACTGCAGCGTGCGTGTTTGAATTATGATCGCCTGGAAGCTCAATGTCGCATCGGCAGACGGGCTCAAGCCGCTTGGAGAGTAGTAAGTGGGGGAGGGAGAAATATAAGCAAATTTAAGACTAGCAAGCAAACAAGTAAAATCAAAGAAACAAAGAAATGAACAAATGGCAAGATCAGAGTGAATGGCAAGATCAAATTAATTTTGCTAGGTTCCTTTACGAAGTCACACATGAAAAAGGCCTCTACTCACTAAGTTTGCAAAGCAAAGACGACCACTTTCTATCCCCGATCCAGCACATCGTTTATGTACATTGTCTTACGTTATTTATCTCTCCCAACTCCTCGCTGCACTTGTTAAAGAAATGTGTGTGTAATAAAAAAATCTTCGCTCCTTTCGCCGACTCGGTCCCCCCGAAAGTTCGGCCTCATGCCCATTTTTCAGTTAGCTGTTCTCACGAGGTGCAACATTTTGCTCCGCATCTTCAAGTGGTCCAGAAACTCCAAGAAAAGAAAATAGGCCGCCCGCCGCCCATCCTTGGAGGGCTTAAGAAACTCCTTTGTGACCGCTTGTTGGACCCCCGGTTGCACCACCAACGCCCCCACCCCCTCTGCGTCCAAGTTCAACTCCAGGCCGTCCCCGCTCTTGCCAGTATCCTTCCCGCCGTTCCCACCAATGCTGCCAGGTGCAGCCGCTGGGACCACTACCTTCAGTAGCACACCACGGGCCCACCCCAAGTAGGAGTGGGTCGACTTAATGCCCCTGATGCAGCAATAAGCCTCGAACTCCTTGCTCAGTTGCCCCGTGATCACGCTCTTGACGACGAGCTTGCTTCTTCCTGTGCTTGCTCTTGCACTCCCAGCTCCACTGCTAGCCGGCTTCGCCATTGCTGGCGGTTTGACTACCTGCTCCTTGAGCTTCTTAGTGGCGCTATCTTCCTCTTTCGGACTATGGGGCGGGCGGCCCCGCTTCCTCTTCGCGACGACCCCCTCCACCCCACCGCCCTTCTCTGAACCTGCCATTGCCACTGACGCAGTGCCCTTCTTCGTCTTCTCCTGCTGCTGCTGCTGCTGCTGCTGCTGCGACGGGGCACAGCTCGACGCACCTCCACCCCCACTCCCACCCTCCTTCCCCGCCGCCGACAACCCCACATAAGCCTGAAAACTGTTCCAGCTTGAGACCTCGGCATACGACCTGCAAACCATCTCCAGCTCCTGATAATGCTTGGCCGCAAAAATCCGGGCCTCCGCCAAACTCTTCATACACCCCTTCCCAGCCCCAGACCGCACTTGAACCCCACGCAACTTCTCGCAAATAATGTCGCTGTACCGCTGACGGGTATCCCGGCCCAAGTCATTGTTGCGATGATGCAGAAACTTTTTAAATTCCTTACGGAGTGCCACGCTCAGAGCCTTTTTCGGAGCCGGCGGCGTTGCACTCACTACACCTATTGCCGCCGGCTTCTTGGCAGCAGTCGCAGCAGTTTCGATGGCAGTGGCAGAGGGTAGAAGGAGGAGTCCGGAAAGTTGCAGAGAAGGCTGGCTTGAGGGGGCGCCCATCTTGGTAGTCGTCGTCGTCGACGTGCTAGGCAAGGTCGTGCTGGTGGTCGCTTGGATTGGAATCGCCGGCTCCGCGTCCACCTTAATGTCCTTGTCCACGCGCAAAAAGCTGCGCAGGTGGGCCAAGGCTTGCTCCGCTGACTTGGACTCAAGACTTTTCGCTTGCAAATCTAGATTGTCCCAGTGCTCGAGCACAAAACCGCGCAGTGTCTCTCGGTCCAACGCTTCAAACGCGTGTATACGTGCCGCCCGTAGCGCCCCCCTCAAAATCTTGTTGCACTCGTTCAAAAACACGTCCGCGGTCCGCGCCGAAACTTGCCGCGTCCCCAGCACCATCGTCCGCAGAGAGTCCACGACGCTCGCGGTCATCACACAGGTCTCCAAGGGCGCGCTCCCGACCTTGCCCCGCTGGAAGCCCAGCCACTCTTCCCAACACACCCCACTGCGGTCCTTCTCCAATCGATACTCATAGTCACACGCGATCGTCGAGACGGTCTCGCCCACGTCGGCTCCCGCGCTTGAAGGGAGCTTGGGCATGCTGCTGGCGGCGCCAGTGGCGCGTGGGGGCGCACTTAGAAGGCGGACGGCCACAACGTCGTCTTGCCGGGATCGGGCTTGCTTCGCGGCAACAATGAGACGTCCAAGCGCATCGACCAAGGTCAGCTTGCGCCCGTCGGCCCACAAGATTGGACGCGCCGTTGCGATCGTTCCTGCCGGGTCTGATGCCGCAACTGGATTAATCTCCTGGCGTTCCCTTTTCTTCTCTAACACGAGGGCCACAAGCGCCAAACCATATTTCTCAGCGAAAGAAACCAATTCAGGATGATCCTTCATAGAGTGAATAAAGCTGCTTGTCGTTGGGTTCCGCTCGAGAAGAGCGATACTCGTGTCTGCTAGGATGGCTTCCGCAGTTCTGAGCGCGTGCTCTGCGTGTTGCGGCGGAATCGGCCCTGAAGCCAGGGCGTGCGTAACTTCGTGGAGCTGAAGTTGGCCCGGCATACGTAATGGTAAAACGTCAGGGAGGTCATCGTGCGCTTTCAGCTAGATAGTCGATGTGTTTGGGTTAGGAGAAGTGCGTCAGTGTTTAGAATGAGATTGTATTACAATTGTATTGCCCCTCAAACCTCCCCTCGACCAAGCACGTACCAAAAGTTGATAAGCCTCGTCCAGCATGCGATCGCTGCCGCTGCCGCCGCCGCTGCCGCCGCCGCTGCCGATACTGCTGCGGCTGCTGCTGCTAGTGGTGATTGTGCTGCTAGTGACACCCGCGCTGTGGCCTGGTTCGGTGGTTTGGGCGCTTGCGTCTGCCTCAGTCTTGCTACTGGTGCTCCCTTCGCCGGCTACCGATTTCCGCCGTGCCTGTGCCACCAGCGCGGGCGCGGCTGGGGTC
>Ga0209390_10006322_pt1 | contig 16001 bp, 24 predicted proteins | sample BON01_FD_187212 | JGI IMG/M metagenome (GOLD analysis project Ga0209390, IMG submission 187212) | Freshwater microbial communities from Lake Bonney liftoff mats and glacier meltwater in Antarctica - BON-01 (SPAdes) (version 2) | ecosystem: Environmental > Aquatic > Freshwater > Ice > Glacier... | reverse complement strand
AGGAGGGAGGAGAAGGTGCCTGTGATTACAATCCCAGTACATGACTAGTAGAAAAGGGTTGCTTTTGGGTGCTGTGTGTGGGGTGGGGAGTGTACACAAGACGAGGGCAACACGCTCATCAGGTGAGTATCTTCTGCCTGACGTCCCATCTTCCAGCAGCCCTTGCTGTTGACCGTGAGGATGTGGTGGTCTACAACTCTCGAAATTCGATAGCCCAGGATGTGCCCTTTGTCTTTGCCTAATGCTCCAAATTGGTGTAAAATATGCCTTGACCACATATACCAGCCACCTCATCATCATGGCTACAACGGCCCATTAGCCAACCTCCCCACCACCGCACAACCAAAACAATGCAAATTGAAAACAAGAAAGCAGTCGTAAAGGTCGCGAGAACAACCAAAAAATATCTCTTTTTCCCCTGTCGATCCCGCCACCTGTGCTTTTCCTGATTCATTTTCCTTCTTTTCTATTTCAAGACGCTGGCCTCCTACCCTTCCGCTTATTGGAGACGGCGGCCAACACGGACCGTACCATCGCATCGTGCCCTTCATGAATCATCTCTGAGTTCAACAGGATATTAACCACCGCCACGATAATCCGCGGGTCCTCGGCGTTTACGTAAAATGCTCCATTCCGACCGACGGCCAACTCGAACGGGACCTGCTGTTTTGCCAACGCCTGGAGCACCCGGCAGTCCTTGTTTAGTAATCTGGAGAGAATAAGGGGAGGGAAAGGAGGACAGAAAATAACCAAAAGAAATTTGTGAGAAAGGTGTTTGATTTGTTTGTTGTGTACGCGCCTTACATTTTGAAAGAGGGGGAAATGGAAGAAAGGGAGGGAGAAGGGGAAGTCAACTAGAGGACAGAAAAATAGAACTTACTGTCGACAGAGGCCCAGAGAGCAGCGCGTCACGGTCCCGTCCTTCAGCTCCCCAAACGTCGACTCTCCCGTCATCCAATCCTTCTTGATGCCCTGTGTCACTGTAAATGAGTCGTGGAAAGAGACAAGAGCGGAATTAAGAGAAATTTTGCGAAAAGGGCGTGCTGCTGCCAAAGCAGTAAACAAATAAGACGAGAGTAGTGCCTGTACTCCCCACCCTAAGTAAATCAGAACCTTTATTGATAATTTCCTACTCTTAAAACTGCCCACAAGCATACCTTCCCACCCACCCCTCCCTCCCTCCCTCCTTTCCTCCCTTCTTACCCATGCAACTTAGCTCGCTGTCCATGTCCTTATTCGCCACGGCCACGCGGCAGTACACCAACGCCCCCACCTTCAAATTCGGCTTGTTCCGCTTCGAGGCGCCGTCAAAGGCTAAGTGAGGCAACAAAGCCGGGGTGCTAAATATCGGGTAATGGTGTAGAGTAGGGGGTGAGAGTGAGCGGACTGAAGCATTTATTTTTTATTTACGCCAAAAAGAATTTTTCCACGCTGCATTTCATTTTTCCTCGCCTTTCCTTCTCGCTAACCTTCCGAAAATGTTGACGCGGTAGTGCTCGGCCCCGCGGTCTTCTACAATGCCCAGCACCGTGTCGTCGCCCTTGGGGATGTACTAAGAACGAAAATGGATGAAGGAGAGGAGAGAGAGATGAGTGTCGGCTTGAATTTCTTTCCTGTTTGCTATATATGTGTGCTACTTCCTTACTTACCCGTCGTTGTTGGTTGTCGATCCGGTACGTGTTGGGCGATTGAAAGCGTAGGATGCCAGCCTTGGTGGCCTTGGCTGCGCCAGGAGGCGAGGGTGCGCTGATGAGCCCGTTGCCTGAGAGGGGCGAGGGGGGGAGCGGGAGAATGAGCACAAGAGATTAGGGCAGATACGGTGAGGCATAATTTTCCCAAAGGATGTAAGAATGCGTGGCATCTAATCCCGTATTTTTACCTAGCTTGACCCTTGACAAATGCTCGGGTACCTCGTTCACGTCCCCGGGGAGCATGACCTGGGGCGCGGCAATGTTGAGCGCGGCTTGGACCAGCCCCGCCGCCGCTTCTGACACGTCCATCTCCTCCTCCTCCTCCTCCTCTGCTTCCTCGTCTTGCTCGTCCATGGCCTGGTCTGTGTGTTAGAGGAACGGGAAGGAGGGGGTAATGAGTATCAAGTGCCTAGCCTCCTGCCTCCCAGCCTTGGTGGAGTGATGATGCCTTGCTGTTTCTTTTTTGGACTTTTGCTATGAACGTACCTTCGCGCACCTCGCCCTCCTCTTCCTCCTCCTTATTGTTGTCGTGGTCGCGGGGTCTCCTCATGGCTTAGCCTGTGGCGTGTGGAGTGGTTGGGCGTGAGTGTGCGGCACGCAAACGTTGCTGGAGGATGATCGCCGGGGAGTATCGTATTGGAACCTGCATCACTCAGCCAGCCATCTCACACACAGCCACCCAAGCAGGCAGGCAGGCATGAGTGCGCGGCATCTACAAGCGTTGCGGACGCCCGGGCTGGCCTCGCAGGGCTTGAACGACCAAGAGCTTGAGGAGGAAGAGGAGTCGGAGGAGGAGGAGGTCGCAGCAAGGGGCGGGTTCCACCTACTACTCGACAGTAGTGACGAGGAGGAGGAGGACGACGACGAGGACGCGCAGGGATGGGAGGGTGATGGAGAGGAAGGCGAGGAGGAGGCGCAGGAGGAGAAGAAGCCGGAGCCGCAGCCAGTGGTGCCTCAAGCCACACGAAAGCCCAAGAAAGCTGCTGTGCTGGAGGAGGAGGACGACGACGCCTGGCTGGAAATACAGAGGCAGGCCGTAGGAGGAGGCGAGGGAGGGGACGCGACGACCAGCAGCAGCATCCTCCAATCGCCCGTGCATGTAGCGGCGGATGCTTTGGAGATGGACACCAAGTCCCTGAGTCTGGACAAGGAACTCAAGTCGCGCTTCGGGGACGAGGGCGTGGGGGAGGGCGGCGGCGGCGGAGAAGGAGGAGGAGGAGGAGGAGGAGGGGGGCGGCGGCGCGGCGGCGCGCTTGGTCGTGGGAATGCAAGCGCGGGCGGAGGCGTGTTGGGGCAGCTGTATCAGCGTCGTTGCTTTTTTGGGGCACCCAAGGAAGACTGGCCAAGGCCTCCGACTTATGTGGGAGGGGGCTTTAGGATGGTTCGCTCCGAGGCGCCGGCGGACTGCGAGAACGAGGAAGAGGCTCGGGCTTCCTGGTATGCCTTTGAATGGTCCCCGGCTTTTCAGGCGCTGCAGCAGGATTATGAGCTTGTCCAGGAGACTTGCGACCCCAACGCGCTTGCCGTCTTTTTGGCGCATCACCCTCATCACGCGGAGGGCCTCCTCACGCTAGCCTTGATCTATGCCACGCACGGTACGGAAGCTTGATCTGAGTGATCTATGAATGTTTCTTGGGTTTGAGCGGTTCTATGTCCCTGCTTTCGCGCAGATGCGCTCACTTCTTCTTCGCCATCGCACTTTTTTGTCAGTTCGCTCACATTCTGCCCTATTTTCTTATCCCTAACAGGCCAAATGGACCGAGCCCACGACCATGTGCGTCGCTGCCTCTTCACTTACGAGGCCGCCTATGTCGAGTCCTTCCGCGCGGCTTTCACTGATTCTCATGGCACTGCCACTAGCGCTACAGGTGGAGGCCCCCGGGCGATCGACTGCAGAATGGATGTGCGCAAGCCGGAGAACCGCCCTTTTTTCATGGCCTTATTTCGGCACGTGCAGATGCTTGGGGGGCGGGGTTTGTATCAGACTGCGTTCGAGGTGGCTAAGTTTCTTCTTGCGCTCGATCCCAGGGGCGATCCGACTGGCATTTGGCTTTGCCTGGACTTTTATGCGCTCCGAGCAGGGAAAAGGCAGCAGTTGCTGGCCATGCGTTTAGCGGACTTCCTCATTGGTCGGGGGTGGAAGGACGCTGGAGAGGAAGAGCAAGATGGCAACGGCAACGCAGCAGCAGTAGCAAATGGCGATGACGACGACGAACAGGAGGGCGTGGCTGGTTCGCTCACTCGGCCGCCAGGTTGGACAGTGGCGGCGCTTCCTAATGTGTGCTACTCTTGCGCCCTGGCGCTCTTCTTGAGTAACTCCGTCGAAGACCGAGTCAAGGCCAAGGGTGCACTGCGCGAAGCGCTCCTGCGTTTCCCTGTCCTGCTCAAGCCCCTGATTGAGAAGAGCCGGAATGAGCTCGGCTCCCGCGTCACCCAGCCTTGGTAAGTGTTTGTACTTGTTGAGCGCTATAGAGGCTGTGCCTGCCTTAGATTTCATTAAAGCCTTTATCTTGTTGTCCTTCTCGCACGAATGTCTCACTGTACCCCTCCTACACTCTACAAAAATGCAGGGACGGCGTCTTGCGGCACCCCTTCTTTGCCAACGCGGAAGCGCGCCTGCCGCCGGACTGCGTGCTCTTGCGCTTGGTGGCGGTCTACGCGCAGCGGAGCTACGACTTGTGGGCCGGCGACTCGGAAGCCATGCAGTTTTTGTTTGACGGAGCCTGGGCAGTGCTGGTGGAGGTGGAACGCGACCCAGGAGCGTACAAGCTGGAGGAGGAAGAGGTGGCTCGGCATTACGGTCCTGGAGAGAATCCTTTGGACAAGTATCGCGGAGTCGCGGTCGCGGATTATGGCGACGAATGGCCTCGCTTACCTGCCGACCTCAACCCGTTGGACCCCGCTTTAGCGGATCCGGCCGTCGCCAGGCGCGGGCGCTTGCGTCTTCGCCGAGGGGGAGGGAGGGGGTTGGGCGGTTTCCAGCACCCCCAGCAGCAGTTGTGGGGAGGTGGCATCGGCGGCGACGGCATGGGGCGCGCAGGCGGCAATCTTGATCCGAATCTGCCTTTGGCGGAGCTGTTTTGGCGGAGTCTCTTGCCCTGGAACACCATTAGGAGCAGTCGGCATGGACGATAATGACCGCGAGTCGAGGAATTTATCAGAAATAAATAAAGAAATCGAAAGAAATTCACAAAAAATCTCATGTTTGCCCCTCCAGTATGCTTAAATAGGCGTGTTTAAAGTGTTGTCGGTTCGCCTTCTTTCTTTGATTGCTATTGTGCCGTTTCGTTACATGTATGATTTGAGTTTCTTGGGATAGAAATGCGCTGGATTTAAAAGAAATTGCTACAACCTTGACACTTAAGAAGGCTGTTAAAATGGAGCTTTCAGAACTTATACGCATGTTTTCGAGAAGGGACCAGGAAGATACTTCTGACTTCAAAAAACTGACACTTATAGAACGCTATGGAAATGGTCGTGTTGCGCTGAGCCGTTGCCGTAGCTGGCTTGGTTCGCACGTCAATCTTCCCATCCTGCTTGCCGTCCCTCAAGTCCATGATACGAAAGCCTTCGAAGAATTCGGCCACTTCAATCGTGCCGCTATGATCGAAATCAAGCAGGTCCATCACGCGGTCCAGGCCTGCCAGCCGGGATTCCGCGGGCAGGTGCGCATTCAACGCCTCGCACCCCTGCCGAAATTCAGCCCGACTAATCGAGCCATTCTTATCTTTATCGAAAAAGGCAAACATGGCCTCGAGCTCCCGCTTGTTCACATCGAGCGCGTCAAAGAGGGCTCGGTTGTGCTCCTTGCCCGCGGTGCCCGCGCCCTCGAACTGCAGTCGGAATCCTTCCAAGAACTCGTCGTAGTTGACGCCACTCACGGTTCCCTCGGACCTTCCAGGCAAGAGAAGCGGCAAAAGTAGCAGCCATTGGACGTGAATTTTGGTGACTTGCTCCATCACTTTGGCCAGCACGTCCACTGACACCGTCCCCGTCTTGGCTGCATCCTCGGCTTCAAACGCCCTGCGCAGGGACACCTTCTTCTTCAGGATCAAGTTTGCCAAACCGGCCTGCGTCGCATTCCGCAAATGCTGTTCTTGCTCATACAAATCGCCACCGTACGTGTGCACAGTGTAAAAGAGCTTGCGCGCGGCGTCCGTGGCACCGGCGCGCGTGTTCTTGAGCCAAGTGAGGTGGTCCAGCGACCGGACTTCTTTGCTTCCCTTGCCACCTGAAGAGGTCGTGAACGTCATGAAGGCCCCGTGGTTCGCGCTGCCCGCATAATGACTAGCGCTGAAAAATTGTGCACAGAAGCTCCTTTCCCTCTCCCTCGAACGGCTGGTCGAATCCCCAACGGACACATTCGTGCGATCGAACGACTAGGCGCAAGCCATTCGTGCTCAAGAACTCCATCGTCGCCTCGGCCCCAAAAATGACTCCTTCCCCCCGCGGGTTCGGGCGCCGCCCTGCGATGGGTTGAGGATCCGACCAGAGCATCTCCTTGACCAGCTGATTGAGGTAAAGCTGCCTTTTGGCTTCGTCGTTGGTTCGCGGAAACTGCTTCGGCGAGCTCGATCCGCGGGAGAGACTTGGCGGCGTATACGCCTTGTCCAGGCTATAGACCTTCCTGTCCGCAGCCAGGCTGGCTAAAAAGGCCGCCGTGCAAGACAATCACCTAATTGTTGAGGGGGGGGAAATAGTGCTGGGATTAGTAAGCGATTGAGCATGGGCGTGTGTGTCTGCGGACATGGGTGGATGTGGTTTAGGTGTGGGTGTGTGCGCTCGCGTGTGTGTATGCATTCGCACGTTTGCGTCCGCGCGTTGTGCGTGCGCGCACGCATGTGAGTAGATATTCGATTATATGTGAATGTACATACACTTCTATCGAAAACCAACAGAGTCAGACCTACATAAGCGCTGCAACTAATTTTGACTCTTACCTGCGATTCGATAATGGTCGCGAGGGGAAGATAGCGAAAGACTTCGATAAACATTGAGAAGGTAACCTCATCGGTACGCGGCCAGGCACTCTGTCGGATGGGAGATGAGGGGTTGGTCAGCTGATTGAGGCCAGTCACACACGCGTTTGCCTCGATCCCCAACACTTCATACCTCGCATAAAGCCAAAGACGCAACAGATGCCCGCCTCTTCATGATTGCCGCGATTCAAAAAGATGTGCTCAGGAGCTGCAAGCTGCAGGGCAAAAAGAATTAGTGACCGTCAAAAGTAATCTTGACTTCACTCATTTCATTGCTCATGTCCACTGCCTTGACGAGGGTACTCTCTGTCGTGGGAGGAAATGATAGGTAATTGAGGATACCTGCTCTTTAGATACATACCCTTTAAGAGAAAATGTACCAGATAACGCCTGGAAGAAGCCGGCCAATGGCATCATATCGGCCTCGTCCTGGGTGTCGAGCTCGCTGAAGACCTTCCATTGCACCTGCTCCTGCTCCGAAAGCCCTTCCCGCAGGCCATTTGACGCAAGGCTGGGGTCCGTGGCGACCACTATCTGCTTCGGAGAGGACTTGATATATCCTGATGGCTTGACAGCCTGTGTGTTGCAAGCGTCAAGTTGGCGTATGAGGTGTGAAGTACATGGCCTTTCCCCCCTCCTTTGCAAAGGCACTTCAAAATGGAGGGAGGGGGGCCACGCAGCCAAGACCCGGCAATCATACAGAACACATGACTGCTACCCTATTCAAGGCTGTTGCCCGTGGTGAGGATCTAGTGAGCGCCACATAATTGTCCCAACATGAGCACATTCTCGCCCACACCGCGTTTGTTCTACGGCACGAGGCAACAACCCCAGGGCTCCGAGCACAGACCAGCATGCAGCTTGGCCAATCGTACAAGTGGGCAACGCATGACCGACACAAGACATCGCGGTCGAAAAGGAAGACAGCACTTCTCAACCTCGACACCTGCGTGCAGCTATGGGACAGGCTGCCTGGGTTCAGGGGGGGACATACCCCACCTGGTTGGACACAGACAGGTACACGGACTCACCAGCTTTGTTTGCTCCGGGGGCCCCCCAGCGCAATTTTCCATGGCTGCCTCCGTGCCCTGGCTGCCTGTTTGGATAGGGAAAGGGTTGAGTGTACAGACATTTGACAACAACACGACGACGACCGAGCATGTGGAAGCAAGCAAGCATCCCCCTCGAGACACGATTTGGGAGGAGGCAAGCAGGGAGCGAGGCGTGTACGCAGGTAGCAAGAAGCTCACATATAACAGGGCAGCAGCACGCCCCACGTGCCAAGTCCTCCATGGCTTGCACAGAGAAAGAGAGAGACTACAGCAAACGCTTGTGTGCTTGTGTGTTTGGCCCATCCTGCTGTTGAGCGTCAGACAGTGCGCTAGGACAGGCCTGTGCGTGATTTGGCCTTCTTCGGCCGTTGGTGGTGCCCCGACGGTTTGTGGTGGTGAGAAGGCGTGGCCTCCCTTCGTTTCCCACGCCACCTTGTCTGTAAGCAGGACTCATCGATGCCTGTCCACTACCCGCAGGGTGTGGAGAACTTAATGTACCTGCGAATGACAGAGCCGCCAAGCCTGTGGCTTGTGTGGTTCTGAGCTCGCATCATCAGTCTCCCTCCGTTCTTCACGTTCTTCATGGTGCCTTCTTTTCCAGCACTCATCACATCCCACCCCACATACATACACCCTGACTACAGTTCACCATGGGACACAAGGCTCTTCAAAACGCCCACCCTAAGAAGTATGGCAAGGGCGGCCGCTTGTGCCGAGTCTGCGGTACGTACGGTGGAGTTGGGGAGGAAGAGGAAGGGAGGGAGGAAGGGTGGTGGGTGGGAAAGCAGCGAAGAATAGGATGGGGGCGTGTGTGGCGTGTAAGTGTGCAGGATAGTGACCACGGGCACTCAGGAGCTACAGCAGCGGTACGTAAGGAGAGGAAGGCATGCTGGTGGCGAATGAGAGAGGAAAGCATTGACTTGGGAGAAATTGAAAGGCGTGCGGACCTTTTCGCGGCAGCAGTCAAACGAGGGGCCTGTGCATGCATGGGCACCTCCAGCAGCTGGAGGGCCAGGCAGCCACCGCGGCGTGCGAGGAGAATGGAAGGTGGAAGGCGTGTGCACGCGTGGGTTGTACTGGAGATTGCGACATGAGGCTGCTGGAGGGAGGGAAGGAAGGAGGGAGGGAGGGGCGGATGCCCGTGTGGCGATGCTCTGGCCCGAGGCGAGCAGCAAGAGGAAGCAGCCTCAACTTTTGGATGAGCTCAATGCCGCACCTCTCACCCCTTCCAAGTGTGCAGGAAGCAGTATGCATCAGCAGCGATAGCAGCAACATTTAGATCGACGCGGCGCTCATCATCTTTCCTTCCTTCCTTTCCCCCCCTCCTTTCTCTGTAACTACAGGCAACGGCCACGGTCTGATCCGCAAGTACGACTTGAACATGTGCCGACAGTGCTTCAAGGAGAAGGCTGGGGACATCGGGTTCATTAAGGTAAGCAAGCAAGCAGCAAAGAGGAGGATGGGCTCGTGAGTGATCTGCAGGTGGGAGGGAGTGATTAACGAATGAATTGTGTGGGCGGACTCAAATTCTCTATTTTGGTCATAAGCGCTCGCATGTGGCCCAGTAGCCTTGATCACAAAGCTAACACCAAGACAAGATTGATGATCGATTGTTTGCTGTACGAGACACGTATGCCGCTAACCACGACTAATCATCTCCCCCTCCTTCCCTCCCTCCCTCCCCTCCAACCACAGTACAACTAAGCCAAAGCGCGCGATAGAGTCGGACGCCACCACCAACATATAGCATAAACAAAAAGGAGGGCCCGGGGGGGGGGCTAGGGGGTGAGAAAGAAATGGGAGGGTCACACAAACACGCTCTTCGCTTTGCATTTGTCCTTACTTTTTCAAAAAGACGTCCAGTTTGGCGGTGACGGGTGAGGGAAAAATCAAATGAGCAGGAGCCTGTCTGTCCTCTTAACCTCATGCGCATCGACAACTGAGAAAAGAAGGAAACAAAGAGCAAAGGATGGCAACAAGAAATGCGGAATTGAGTCTCGCTTTGCTACTCCCAACCAAATCACTTAATCTTTCTCTCTCTCTCTCCTCGCTCATATGCTTCCTCCGGTAAAGGAACTCATCTCAAAATACGAGAGGCACAAAAACAAGAGATACGCTTCTCCCGCTCCCATGTATGCCCACCCCTCAATTGCATTTCACTCAAACATAAATCAATTTCGTTGTTGCTTTCGTTCTTTGCGTTTTGGTTTGCTTTCTCTTTCGCCCAGCCTAGCTAGACCCCTTCTTCCCACACACACTAAACACTGTTTATCTCCCTCCCTCCCTCCCTTCCTCCCTCCCTCCCTCCTTCCCAAACCTCACATCTACTCCCCATCCAACACCGTAATCTCCTCCTTAGAAAACAAGCGTGGCACTACCAAAATCCTCGTCAAAATCAACATGCCAATCACACTCGGAAAAAACATTCCCGTCGCCGGATTACTTTTCAACGACCACAACACCGCCAAGCAGCCCACCTGGATCGCCGTAAATTTATTCACGGTCGTCCTCCCCAACCTTTTAAAAGGCGAATCTTCAGGTAACATACTCTTATCAAAAAACGCGCCTTTAATCCTCTGTAAGAAGGTATTTCCCGTCATGACCGTCCGGCCCAAATAAAGAAAAATCCCACTAATGACGGGAATCGGAATCCGTCTCAGCAAAGGCAACAACCCAATACTCGACAACACCATCGCATGGATCCCCAATCCCGTCAACCGTGTCTCCATCACGCTCGTCACCTCCTCCTCCTCTACCTGCCCTCCTCCTCCCCCTCCTCCTCCTCCTGCTGGTGCTACAACAGGTCCATATTCCGTGACACTCCTTACGTGATTCAAGCTTTGGATAGTCGCCGCACACATCCAGGGCAACCCCACAATGGAACACAAAAACACGATACTCCCCAAAACAAACAAATCCAAGTGATACGCCGGGCTTTTCTTCATCTTGTTATCCGGGGAATTCACCACTCGCACACTGATATTATGATCCAAAAAGAACAAGACCGTCAATGCCGCAGCAGGTATCAGAGCCAACCCCCTCGCCCATAGCGGCAGGTCCCACAAGGGGATAAACAAAGGTCGGCCATTCCCTAACTGAAATCGTTTGGGGGCCTTCAAGTATTCGATTCCGAGGCCACGGACCATGGGGAGGGACCCGAGCAAGGTCATGATGATGATGGTGAGGGCAGGGCCGAAATCAGACAAAAACTCACGAATGCGATGAGTAAAGAGGATGGAGGACCTATAAGAGACTAGCCGTTGAGAGAGCGCAAACGTGGCGAGGGCCATGTTGAGTGCGAGGAAGGGCTGGGTCTTATCGGTACCGGTGGTGAAGAAACGGACCACAATATTCTTGAGAGCTTCATAGGTGAAATTCAGCGCCAAAAGAGCATTGAAAACCTCGTCCGTAAACCGCGTGCAGTGCTTTATCAACGCACAGGCATTCGCCGAGGACAGCGTCACAAGCATCAAGCTCGTCCAAATCCCCACCCAGGTATACATCGGCATAAACGCCAACCCGAACGAACTACAAAAGTTAAACAAGGCCGCCATAAAACACAAAGTCAACCCCGTCGGCCCAATAAACGTCATGGGCTGCCCCGAAAAAATCGCGTACAACATCCCCGACACTCCACACGACAGCAAAAAATCAATCACGCCCATCGCCCCCTGCGTCAACCCATAACTGATCCCCCCAAAAGCAACCGCAGGTGCCAAACAGGCAAAATACAAAAACAGGACCGTCGGAATCGTCTTCCCCTTCATCCCATCAGTCCAATCTGATTTGTAGAGCGGCCGACGATTGGCAATATCTTCCCTGAGGCCCTTGAACCATTCTATTCTCCGCCTGCGGCTGGGCGGGAAGGCGGGGGAGGAGGAGGAAGGGGAGGAGGAGGGCGAGGAAGAGGAGGAGGACGACGACGCAGCGGAGTAGAGGGATGAGGTGGATGTTGATCGGGAGGAGGAGGAAGAGAAGCGGGAGGAGGAAGAGGCGTCGAATGCCATGGCAGCAATGGTGCTAAACCTTATGTGGGAAGGTATCGGGACTCGTGGCGGCTCTGTGTGGGGAGGGAGAATAGGAGATTCAGTGAGTAAGGGAGGACGGAGGCGACGATTAAAAGCAGCTTCTTTTCCTACACTTTCCGTGCCAGCTCAACTCAACCACTACTTTCACTTACCTCGATAAGTGCGTGCGCTGCCGCTGCGGCCGCCTGGTAGCGGACTGCTTGAGGAGAAGGAGGACGGGGAGGAGGAGGGGGAGGAGGCGAAGAAGGAGGAGATACTCGTTTTATCCACAACAGGCAGACTGAAACGAGAATAACAAAAGGCGTGCGCCGGGTAGGCGCTCAGTAGCGCAAGCGCCACGCCACCCGCAAGCTGGCGTTTGGACAGCATTTGTGATTGCGTCCGCGTTTTGAAAGGAGGCGTGCGTGTTTGTCTCGTGGCGCAGTGTTGCAGGCCGCTTGAGCTCGCTTGGACGTCTCCCTTCTTGCGCTTGCCCTTCCCACCTCACACACCAAAAGGACACGCTCGGAAAGGCGCCTGTTTATGTGTGTGAAGGAAAGGCATGTGGGTGGCCGTGGATTTCTAATCAGGACAATTTGGGCAGCAGTGTGGTGTGTTGGCTCATCAGCTCCTCGGCTCGCTGATGATGCCGCCTTGCCGTTGAGGCTCCTTCTGCGGAGTCCAAATGACCCACTCCTAGCCCCCCAACACCCCACAGGGACGCGTTGACAGACAGGGCGTTACACCAAGGACCTCTCCAGCGGCATCGACGAGCAGATTTGGTGGCAAAAGGCTGCCTGGCCGTCTAATATATCAGGCTTCCCCTCCCAGCTCTTGATCAACCTCCCCGCCCCCACAGCACGATTTCGCGATGCTGCGCCTGCTGCGTTTGACAAGGGCTGGGAACCCCTTGTACGTGCTGGATTTGCACAGCCCAGGCTTGACGACCTGGCTGCTCTGCCCCTCATCCTCCGGCTTGCGCTCCGTCTCGTCGTCTTCCAAGCCCCCGCCATCCTCATCCCCCAAAATCAAGCACCCAGGCCGGGCCGTGTACAAGGCCCCTGCTGTCCGTGTGCCCAGCTTTGATCGTCTCCAAGGCATCAACGAGGACTGGGGCTTGGAGCTGGAGGAAGACGAGGTGGAGGGCTTGCGCGGGTGCATGAAAGACGCCGTTGAGGCGTACCAACGCGTGGACGAACTGACCAACAGTCGCACCACCTCTTCCTTCGCCCTTTTGGCACAATTTCCACGTATTCCCGGTGGGCACCGCCCGAGCCCCGAGGAGAACTATTGTAACGCCTGGTACATGCAGACGGACATTCGAGGCCGGACCAGCAGCAAGGAGCAGCAGGAGCAGCAGCAGCAGCAGCTTTTACTCGAGGGCAAGACGGTGGCAATCAAGGACACGATTGCCGTGGCGGGCGTGCCGATGATGAATGGCTCGCGCATTTTAGAAGGATATACACCAGAATTTGAAGCTACGGTCGTGACACGCGTGCTGGAAGCAGGGGGAATCATCAAGGGGAAGGCCGTGGCGGAGGATTTGGTAAGAAGAAGGAGATAGGGCAAAGCGGATGTGTGTGTGTATGTTATGGTGTGCGTCGCGTGCGGCTGTGTGATTGGAAAATCATTATTCTTTATAATCTTCTCCTCACTTCTCCTTCCCTCCATCCCTACCACCACCCCACAGTGTTGTTCTGCCAGCAGCTTTGCAACGGCCCTGGGGCCGGTGCGGAATCCGTGGAATGAGGAGTATGCGGCGGGGGGGTCTAGCTCGGGGTGTGGGGCTTTGGTACGTAAGAAGATAGGGCAGGGGGTGGGCGTGCGTGCTTAATGGGTGTTATGGTGTGCGTCGTGTGCGGTTGTTTGATTGCATGAAAAGCTTTTTATATTCTAATCTCTAATCTCTTCTCCTCACTTCTCCTTCCCTCCCTCCGTCCCTCCCACCACACCACACACAGGGAGGAAGCAACATCGTCGACCTCGCCATCGGCACGGACCAAGGCGGCTCCATCCGGGTCTTTGCCTCCTGGTGTGGCACCGTCGACCTCAAACCAATCTTCGGCCTCATGCCCTCCCACAAAACTCACCCTCCCTCCCTCCCTCCCTCCCTCCACAGGTAGGAGGCAACATCGTCGACCTCGCCCTCGGCACGGACCAAGGCGGCTCCATCCGGGTCCCTGCCTCCTGGTGTGGCATCGTGGGCCTCAAACCCACCTTCGGCCTCGTGCCCTCCAACAAACTCACCCTTGCGTTTCCTCCCTTCCTCCCTCCCTACCACCACAGGTGGGAGGCAACATCGTTGACCTCGCTCTTGGCACCGACCAAGGCGGTTCCATCCGGGTCCCCGCCTCCTGGTGTGGCATCGTTGGCCTCAAACCCACCTTCGGCCTAGTGCCCTACACAGGGATCGCCTCCCATGAATTCACCTTGGATCACGTTGGACCTATGGGGAGGACCATACACGACATAGCCCTCCTCCTTGAAGCCATCGCGGGCCTTGACCCTATAGGGAGGGATGCTCGACAACCAGCTAACCTAGCTTCTTTGCCGGTACCAAAATATTCAGAATGGGCAACGGGGGAGGTGGGTGGGGTGAGGGTAGGTGTGCTGAGGGAGGGGTTGGAGAATTGCGAGGAGGACGTGAAGGAGGCCTTGTGGGGAGTGGTGGAGGGATTGAGGGAGAGGGGGGCGAGGGTGGAGGAGGTGTCGGTTGCGATGCATAGGGATAGTAGTGCTGTGTGGTTACCTTTGTGTTTGGAGGGCGGACATTCGACAAGGATGGAGGGGGAGAGGGGGTTTAGAGGCTTTTATCCCGTGTCGTTACAGCAGGCTTATTATCGTGGGTTTAGGATGCAGGCGGCTGAATTGAGTTGCACGAATAAATATTATGTGTTGTTTGGGGAGTATGTGAGAGAGACCTATGGGAATCAGTATTATCAAAAGTGTCAGAATCTTGTCCCAGCGCTCACGCAAGCGTACGATGACCTCCTTGTACGACAAGGGTTCGATGTCCTCCTCCTCCCCACCCTGCCCATCAAGCCCCAGCTCTTGCCCAAAGCCGGGATGACGCCCGCCGAAGTAAGCCCTCCTTCCTTCCCTCCCTCCCTCCTTCACTCCCTCACTAACGCAAAAACCTTGCACTTATCCTTCCTTTCCTCCCACTCTCCCTCCCTCCCTCCCCTCCCTCAGGGCATCGCACAAGCTTGGGCAGCGCTGCAGAACACCGCAGCATTTGATTTGACGGGCCACCCGGCCTTAAGTGTAAATGCTGGTTTCTCCTGCCCCTCTTCCTCCTCCTTGACGACGACGGCTGGAGGGAAGGCTGGAGGGAAGGCGGGAGGAAAGGAGGGTAAGGGTGTGAGTGGGGGAGGAGGGTTGCCGATTGGTGTACAAGTGGTGGGGAGACGATGGGAGGATGCCATGGTATTGAATGTGGGGCGAGCTATTGAGTTGGAACGAGGACCTACGCCCTTGCCGCCGGGGCCGGGGTGAAGAGGGAGGGAAGGATGAAGGAGTGTGCAGTCACTGGTGGTGGGAGAGAAAATATTGTACCCGGAATAGTAGAGAGGAAGTAAGTGTGGATAGTGTGGTTTGACCTGAACTTTTCGATTTCCGAGATGTTCAGGTTGGTTCTGATTTTGTAGCTGCTGCAGATGAGTAGAAATACACCATGAAAACAAGTGAAAGCGAGATTCGGAAGTGAGTGATTATCATTAGGGATGCCACTTCCCCCCTCTAGTTCTTTTTTTTTATGGTTTCAATTTTGTTTCTTTCTTCTTTCATTGAATGCGGGGAGTAGTGTGCTGGGGGGACCACGCGCCGTTTTTCTTTTCCTTCTTCTCTTGCTTTGCTTTATGTTGTCATTCCTGTGGGAGTCCCTGTTCTTCTGCCCCTGTACATACAAACTCACACGCTCACACACACATTCATTCGCTCACTCACTCAGCGACAGACATATAGAAAGACACAAGCACGACGCAACCATACGACGGGGGCAAGAAAGAGAGATAAGTACTCATACAAATTGCAGCTGCTCCAAATATGTGTTTGATCGAGTGGGGAGGAACGCCGAGAAAAGGCGCGCGCGCGTCTTTTTTTGCTTTACACGTAGACGGTGAGGAGGATCAAGACGATCAGCACCACCGTCAGAAAAATGATAAGCCACAACTGGTACTTGTCTGTGTGTGTATTTTGTGTGTGTGTGTGTGTGTGTGTGTGTGTGTGTGTGTGTGTGTGTGTGTGTGTGTGTGTGTGTGTGTGTGTGTGTGT
>Ga0209390_10006321_pt1 | contig 16001 bp, 22 predicted proteins | sample BON01_FD_187212 | JGI IMG/M metagenome (GOLD analysis project Ga0209390, IMG submission 187212) | Freshwater microbial communities from Lake Bonney liftoff mats and glacier meltwater in Antarctica - BON-01 (SPAdes) (version 2) | ecosystem: Environmental > Aquatic > Freshwater > Ice > Glacier... | reverse complement strand
CAGTGTTGGGATTGAGCAAGCGCGCTCAAGTTTGGTCGAACTTGAGGCTGAAGTCGAGAACGCGCGTGCCAATTACCGGCTGCGCGCAATGGATGAGCTAAATACAGTCGTCGCGGAGCAAAGTGAATTGGCTGAGTCTTTGCCACGGCTTGAAGAACGCGTGAGCCGTACAGTGATCCGCGCCCCGATGGAGGGGATTGTAAGCCGGTTGAATTTCCGTACCCCAGGCGGCTTTGTAAATACCGGCGATGTTATGTTGGAGCTGGTGCCAACTGGCGAGGCTTTGATTATTGAGGCCAAGATAATGCCGAAGGATATTTCGCGTATCCGGGTGGACGACGATGTGCGCATTAGACTTTCAGCTTACGACTCCGCCAAATACGGCTCAGTTGATGGTCGTGTGCTGCGGATCAGTCCTGACGCTGTCGTAGATGAGCGCAATCAAGGTGCCAGCCATTTCTTGGTGGACGTCGCGATCGAGGGTGATCTCGTCCTTGAGGAAACTGGCGTTGCGGTCACATTCATCCCAGGCATGACAGCCACGGTTGATGTACTGTCTGGCAAGCGGACCGTGCTGGAATACATCTGGCAGCCCATGGCCAAGGTCCAAGAATTGGCGCTGAGGGATTGAGGAGGCTGTCCATGATCAGGAGAGGCAAGCGATGATAAGGGTCCTGGGAGCGTTTCTGATAGGTTTCAGCTGGATTGTTCTGCTGATTGCAGCTCTTGGTGTGCTGGCCAGTGGGTGGCTATACTACGGCTACAGCAATATGGACTGTCATCCAATGTTCGCCAAACCAGAGGCTGCTTGCGGCCCGCTCACGGCATGGGCGTCTGACCATGTTCTGATCGCCGGGCGCACCATACTACCTTATCGGCAGGTTTTGACCGATGAAAGGGACCTGTTGATCCTTTTGGCGGCGAGTGCGGTCGTGACAGCACTGCTTGTCCTGATCATCCATCGCATAGCACGACGACGTAGGAAGCGCCGGCTGGGTGTCTTTGCCGACATTCCTGGATTCCGCCCGATTGAAGGGGATCCGTGAGCTTTGCGCTGCGATCACCAACCGCGGGGCCTGAAAGGAACGAGACGCGGCTTCGGTTCTTCCTCATCGAAACCTTCAGCCGGCGTTTTTGATTTTCCACCTAAAAGATTAAGACCACCGGCCTCTGGCCACCAAAACCGCCTCAAATCCCGACCGCCGTTTGGATCAACCCACCAAAATCAACTGAAAAAACCAAGTCTAAATTCCAAAGGCCACTGTCTCAAAGTCGTTGACACGTTCCGGCCGTCCTGCAGCGTTTGGATCATGCTTTCGCCTTGAACGGTCATGACCCGTAGCATGGAAGGGGCGGCCTTGAGGTGGTCCCGGATCCAGGCGCGGCGGAAGTAGAAGTTCCGTCCGACACGTTCTTCGTCCTCTGCGACCGCGCCACTCCCATGGAGGGGCGGGCATGGGCGTATTGGATGGCCACAAAGTCGTTGTGATAAGCTTCGGTGATGGGATCGTCGCCATCGACCTGGCCTTTGCCGGATAACAGCCATTCCAGATCAACCTTGACCACGGCGGCGATCTGCGTGGACTTATCGAGGTTGGGGACCCGCGACTTCCCGCGCAGAATATTGAAGACGAACGAGCGGTTCACGTGTGCCTCGCGCGCTACTGTGGCAACGTTCATATCCAGCTGGCGTATCCGCAAGCGTAGGCGTTTATGCATTGCACAGACATATCCACTCCCCACTGTTGATGCCTTATGGAAAAAGCAGGATTGCGAGAATCGTGTCAATCGAATAAAAACATAAGGTGAACATAAAGTGAACACAAGGGGGATTGGGAATGCGGATAGGGCGGGATGCATATGAGCTTGCAGAACTGGCAGAGCGCTGGAACCTGAGCGCGGCCGATATTCGATCGCTGGTGGGGAGGGGCATTCTGGCGCTCTCGGTCCGGATCGTCGCGCAGCCCGCGCTCTTGTCCGTGCAAGACGAGAACATGGAGGGTGAAATAGTCTGGGTGCCAACCGAGGAAAAGGTCTTCTCTGGGTTGGGAGATCTGCTGTTGCAGGACGCGTTTAAGCTGGTGCGCACCGGCGAGGCGCGCGTCGCGGATCTTTTTCTGCCGGGTTCCACGCTTGTGACGTTGCGCGGCGGTGAGGGCATCACCCTATCCCATGTCGACTTACTGGTGCGCTATGAGCATGCCGAGCAGATGCAGCGCGACGTTATAGGGGTTCCATCACGGCTGTCTGATGCGTTTGATTTCCGACTTTTTGTCTATAACGAGACCGAGTTTGCTTTCACCTTTCCCCAGGCCCGCGCCTTGGGGTTTGTGCTGAAGCAAACGCAAGGTGGTGCGCCGGATCAGCATTATACCCAGATCTTGAACGCTGTCGGCAGTTCCTGCCAGCGGCTAAGCAGCCTCTTCAGTCGAAAGCCCTACTGGACGCGCCTGGTTAAGAAGACCTCGGGGCGTCGTGGCTGGTATTACCTCGATCCCGATTTCGTCATCTGGCACAGCACCACTGGCTGACCCAACCGTCCCTGATTCTTCTCCGCCCGCCACTTCGGCGGGTTTTTGATTCGTGGCAGCCGCATCCGGTGCATCGCGATGTCTGCACTTGGGATGCATTTGGTCTGCGCTTGTACGCGCTTGTCTGCATCGGGCGGCGCTTCTGCGAATTTACGTTGTAAATCAGTCCACTAAGAAAACGCACAGTGCATCCCAGTTGTGGGACGGACGCATACAAAGAAACTGGCATCACCTCTCCAAAGACAGAACAGGAGAGGCAGATGCCACACACACATTTCAATCAAGCCGATCTGGCAGCTCGGCTGAACATCAGCCCGCGCACCCTTGAACGCTGGCGCTGGACCGGCGAGGGGCCGGCCTTCCTCAAGATCTGCGGGCGTGCTGTTTACCGGCACGAAGATATCGTGGCCTTTGAAAGCGCTCGGCGCTGCAAGAACACGACGCAGACAGTGCTTTTGCGGGCGGCGCAATGATTATGGCGCGTCTGACCCCAACCAGGGCCATTCACAGCGGGCAGAGTGCCTCTGCTGCCGCCAGTCTCACCGACATCGACTTCCTCGCCTGGATCACCACAGCCGAGCCGGGCGCGGTGCTGGAATACCACTGCGGCTTTCTCTGCGTGGACTGCGCGGAACTGGTCTCGAAGCTCGATGCGGGCGATCGCAAGCGGCTGCTTGCGCTGTCGGATGTGGCCGCACGGGCCGAGCGGGCAGGGCTTGTGCACCTCGTCCAGCGCCGGGTGGCGATGGATGTCTTCGCCTATCTGTCCATCGTGCGGCCCAGGCCGCGGCACAAGGCGCCGGCGCTGACCGCTTTGCTTGAAGCAGGGGAGGGCGCGTGATGACTGACGCCCCGCTTTTTAAGCTCGACGCGGTCATGATCGCAGCGATGCCCTCTGCAGCCCTCGAGTCCACCGCCGTCGCACTCGCAGCGGAGATCGACCGGTTTGAGGCGCTACTGGCAGCGATCCAGTGCCGCCTTGCTCAGACCCCCACCAATTCCCAAACCGAAAAGGACACCCTTCATGCCCTATCCTGAGAATATCCCCTGCATCAATGACATGCTGAACCTGCCCACGGGCGATCTGGCACAGCTGCCGGTCGAGCTGTTGGCCGCACTGCAAGGCGAGCTGGACCATGCAACGAAGCAGCTGAAGGCCGCCAGCGCCAAATTCAGCACTGCGCTCGACATGCGCTACGCCATCCGCGCCGCGGAGGCCCGCCGTGCCTGCGGCAAGGGCACGGGCACGGTGCGCCTGGTCGATGGCGATTACACCGTGGTCGCTGATCTGCCCAAACGCATCGACTGGGACCAGAAGAAACTCGCTCAGATTGCGGCCAACATCGCCGACAGCGGTGAGAATCCGGCCGAGTTTATTGACACCAAGCTGTCTGTTTCGGAGCGCAGGTATACGGCACTGCCTGAGGCGTGGCGCAAGGGGTTCGAGCCCGCGCGTACGATGAAAACCGGCACGCTCAAAGTCACGCTCGAGCCGAATGAGGCGGTGCAATGACAGAGCTTGCTCCTATTCCCCATACGATCGAAGGCCTGCCCGGGCTGATCGACCGCGCGGCCAGCATGCTGGCGGGCGCCAAGACGGCGGCCGAAGTGCTCGAGGCCCGCGAATTCGCAGGGCTGGCCTATGACGCGTCCAAACGCGCCTCGCGTCTGCACCGGGCTAAATCCGCCCATGACGTTCTCATCGTCGCTGCGCACCGCGCACAAGCTGATGCTCTGGAGATTGAGGCTGCTGCCAAGCGGCGCCTTGCCGATGAATATGATGCGGCACAGGCGCGTGGTGAGCTTGCAGGAATTGGTACTAACCAGCATCGGGAAGAGGGTGTTGCTGTGTCCAACACCCTCGGATTGCGCCGCGACCAGATCCATGAAGCGCGTCGCCTACGTGACGCGGAAGCCGCTGATCCCGGCATCGTGCGCCGCACCCTCGATGCAAAACTCGCGCGCGGTGAAGAACCAACGCGCTCCGCCGTCCGCCGCGCGGCAGAGGATCGCCTGCAACGTTCTCTCGATCGTCTGCAGCGCATTCAGGAAAGCGTACAGCGCCTCGAGGAAAACCGCCCGCCACCGATGACGCCGCAGATGCGGGCGCGCCAGATTGCGGTGTTTGGGACGCAAGAGGATCGCGCGATCTGTGGCCGGATCGAAGAAATTATCGAGCGCATCGATGAACAGCCGGATCCCGCAGAGGCTGTACGCCGCGTTCCACACGCTTCGCGCCATGCCGTCGATACCGCGCCAATCCGGCGCGCGGCGGCTTGGCTCACCGACTTCAGCACCCTTTATGAACAGGAGGTCCAAAATGGGACATATGCGACTGAATGATGTTGTCGCCGAGATCATCGGCGCGGTGATTGCGGGTCGCGCGATCAACAAGCGGCAAGCGGCGGTCAATCGCTGGGATGATATCGACGCGGATGGCCAGTATCTCGCCGGTATCGATGGTGTTGTCGCCCGCATTGACACGAGGGCGCGCCGTCTGAAGCTCAGGGCAGAACAGGCGACCACGCCAGCGCAGGCCGAACTGCCGTTTTCATTGCCAGCGGCCGTTGCCATGGACCTTGATGGCACAACGCTGGTGTCGACACGCCAGCTGACGCGCGCAGAATTCGCGCGGGCCATCGAGATCCGCCACCTGCAAATTGCCAACGATAGTGCTGCTTTGCGCGAATGGCGCGAGGCCCTGCGTCAAGCCAATCAGTTCTGGGCGGCGAACCCGGACTGGAGCTTTGGCGATTGTCTTGACGCCATCCTGGCAAAGGGCGGCACCGCGCTCGGTGGGGAGGCAGTGCAATGAACGCGCCTGCTTCCAACCCCAGCACTCCGATGGCTGACCTCGCTCTGCTCGAAGAAAAGCGGCGCTCCATGCGGCGCGAGGCATTGGCATACCTCGCTGAAGCCGACCGGCTCGATGCGCTCTACGGGGCTGTGACCTCCACGCCGGCAGGCAGACTGCAGCCTGATTTCAACATAAATTCTGATGGAGACCCAAACTGATGGCTATTTCTCTCGCATCCCTGCGCAGCAACACGGCGCTGACGCCGCCACGGATTCTGATGCACGGCGTTGCCGGTGTTGGCAAATCCACCTTTGCGGCGGAGGCTGACCGGCCTGTGTTCATCATGACCGAAGACGGGCTTGGCAAGCTGCAGGTCCCGCATTTCCCCCTTGCGACCCGCTATGTCGAAGTGGCGGAAGCGCTGGATGCCTTGCTGGACGAGGATCACGACTATGGCACAGTCGTGATTGACAGCGTCGACTGGCTTGAGCCGCTGATCTGGATAGAGGCGTGCAAACGCAATGGTTGGCAGTCGATCGAAACACCGGGCTTTGGCAAAGGCTTTGCCGAGGCGCTGATCGTCTGGCGGGAATATCTCGAGAAGCTGAACGCGCTGCGCGACCGCAAGAGCATGGTGGTCATCCAGATTGCCCACACCGATATCAAGCGGTTCGATAGCCCCGAGCATGAACCTTACGACCGATATATCGTCAAGTTGCAGGCCCGCGCCTCGGCGCTGCTACAGGAGCATTCCGATGTTGTGCTCTTTGCGAACTACCGGATCTCGGTCGCCAAATCCGATGTCGGGTTCAACAAAAAGGTGACCCGGGCGCTCGGGTCCGGTGCGCGTGTGATGCACACCGAAGAACGCCCCGCCTTCCTCGCCAAGAACCGGTACGGCCTGCCGGACACGCTCGAGCTCAGCTGGGCTGCGTTCATGGCGGCCATGCCCCAATCTCAATGATACACCTGAAAGGACACGACCATGGCACGTTTTGATACGTCATTTGACGCCACCAGCGTTGAGCCCACCACCCCCTACGAGCTGTTGCCCACTGGAAAATACCGCGCCCAGATCGTCGAGAGCGAGATGCGCGTGACCCGTAACGGCATGGGCCAGTTCCTCTGGCTGATGCTGGATATTCTGGACGGCCAGCATAAGGGCCGGAAGATCTTCGATCAGCTGAACCTGGTGAACCCGAACCCGACCACGGTCGAGATCGCACAGCGCACGCTTTCGGCCATCTGCCATGCGACAGGCAGGATGCATGTCAGTGACAGCGAGGAACTGCACCTCATTCCGATGACGATCCAGGTGAAGATCAAGCCGTCGAAGAACGGCTACGGCGAGAGCAACGCCATCGCCTATTTGCCGCCCGAAGGTGGGGGGGCTCCGGCCGCTGCCGCAAAATCTGCCGCAAAATCTGCCGCAGCCCCTGCAGCACCGCCCTCAACGCAGGCCGCTTCCGCCCCGCCCAAGATGGGCTCCGCGCCCTGGAACAAGAAGGGCTGACCAATCGCGCTGCTCCGCATCCCTTACTGACGGCGCAGCGCCCAACCCCATCTAAGGAAAATCCCATGACTGACCTGAAAAACACAGCCCCTGTGGCTGTGATCAGCCCCGGCTTGCCTGATGACCAGCGGCGGCTGATCGACCTCGACGACGATATCGCCAAAATCCGCACGCAGATCGCAACCGCCGATCTGGCACGCCAACGCGGCCACAAGCCCATCGACCCCGACTGGTTCCACCGGGCCCGCACCGCGCTGCGGCATCTCAGCCGCGAACGGGCCGAGTTGCTCGCAAAAGGCACCGGCCGCCGTCGCCGTGAAAAGCTGAAAGATGCCCTGATCGGCGTGCTGCGTGAGCGCCATGACCCCGAGACTTGGAACGGCATTCTTTCCGAGGCCCAAGCCCGCAGTGAACGGGAGGGCTTGTAATGGCTGATCTTCCCGCACCACCCACGCCGACGCTGGCGGCGATCTACGCAGATTATGAGGCCCGCCAGGGCGATGGCTTCCGCGATCACCTTGGTGCGTCGATCATTGGTAAATCCTGTGCCCGTGCGCTCTGGTATGATTTTCGCTGGGTGACGCCGTCACGCTTTTCCGGCCGCCTGCTGCGCTTGTTTGAGACCGGGCAACAGGAGGAAGACCGTATGGTCCGCAACCTGCGCGCCACTGGCGCGACCGTGCTGGAAGTCGATCCAGAGACAGGGCGGCAAATCCGCATTGAGGTCCATGGTGGTCATTTCGGCGGTTCGCTGGATGGGGTCGCCATAGGGCTGCTGGAAGCGCCGAAGACCTGGCATGTGCTGGAGTTCAAGACACACGGCGCAAAGAGCTTTGCCGATTTGACTGCCAAAGGCGTCGTGGCATCGAAGCCCCAGCATGCCGCGCAGATGCAGATCTACATGCACCTGACCGGCATCCCTCGCGCGTTCTACATGGCGGTCTGCAAGAACACCGACGCCCTGCATGTCGAGCGGATTGAGGCCGATCCCACAATGGCTGAACGCCTGTTGGAAAAAGCCGGGCGTATCATCTTCGCCCAGCATCCGCCCGCGCGGATCAGCGAGGACCCAGCCTGGTTCGAATGCCGGTTCTGCGATCACCATGCCGCCTGCCACGAGGGTGGTGCGGCCGCCGTGACCTGCCGATCCTGCCTGCACGCGACTCCGATTGAGAGAGGATGGCACTGCGCCCGCCATGATCGACTGCTCGCGCCTGCAAAACAGCGCGCCGCCTGCTCAAAACATCTCTTCATTCCCGATCTCGTCCCGGGTGAAGTCATCGATGCGGGCGACGATATCGTTACCTACCGCATGGCCGATGGTTCCACCTGGTCAAATGATGCCCGTACCACGGAGGCCGCGCTATGCTGACCCTGCGCCCATACCAAAAAGCTGCCATTGCCGCGGTCTACGAATATTACGAGAACAAATCTGGCAATTGTTGCATTGTGATCCCGACCGCTGGAGGAAAGTCTTTGGTTATGGCCGCCTTCATCGAAGGCGTCCTGAAAGCCTGGCCCGATCAGCGCATCCTGATCGTGACCCATGTCCGCGAGTTGATTGCGCAGAACCATGCCGAGATGATCGGGCTTTGGCCCGATGCCCCTGCAGGCATCTACTCCGCCGGTCTGGGCAAACGCGATGCGCAGGCGCGCATCTTGTTTGCAGGTATCCAGTCGATCCACCGCCGGGCGCGGGAAATCGGCCACACTGATCTGGTGCTGATCGACGAGGCCCATCTGATCCCGGGCAACTCCAGCACCATGTATCGGCGTTTCCTTGATGCGCTCAGCGAGATCAACCCGGCGCTGAAGGTGATCGGGCTGACCGCCACACCGTTCCGGACGGATAGCGGCATGCTGCATGAGGGCAAATCGGCGCTGTTCACCGACATCGCCTTTGAGGCCCCGGTGCGCGAGCTGATCGATCAGGGCTATCTCAGCCCGCTGGTCTCAAAACAGCCCACCACCCAGCTTGATGTCTCAAAAGTCGGCACCCGCGCTGGTGACTTCATTGCTCGCGATCTCGCGGCCGCAGTCGACCAGGAAGCCATCACCCGCGCAGCGGTCGCCGAGATCATCGACTACGGCAAGGATCGCAAATCCTGGCTGGCCTTCTGCTCAGGCGTGGATCACGCGCGTCACGTTGCCGAGGAGTTCCAGCGCCGGGGTATCACTTGCCTCACGATCTTTGGAGATACGCCAAAGGACGAGCGCGATGCCATTATCGCCGCGTTCAAGCGGGGTGAAATACGCGCGCTGGCCTCGATGGGCGTGCTGACCACCGGGTTCAACGCGCCGGGTGTCGATCTGATTGCGCTCCTGCGCCCCACCAAATCGGCTGGGCTCTACGTGCAAATGGTCGGCAGGGGCACGCGGCTCGCGCCAAACAAAGAGAACTGCCTCGTTCTGGACTTTGCAGGCAATGTTCGCCGCCACGGGCCGATTGATCTGGTCCGGCCCAAACGCCCCGGTGAAGCGGGCGGTGGTGACGCACCCACCAAGGTCTGCCCGATGTGCGACAGCATCGTAGCGCTTTCGTCCACCGAATGTCCGGACTGCGGGTACGAATTCCCAGCCCGTGAGGTGAAGATCGCACCGACGGCCGCTGCCCTGCCAGTTTTGTCGCCAAAATCGCCGCAATGGCTGCCGGTCCATGGTGTCTCCTACAGTCGGCACGACAAGCTGGGCGGTCGGCCCTCGCTGAAGGTCACCTACAGCTGCGGGCTCACGTCCTACAGCGAATGGGTCTGTATCGAGCATCAGGGCTATGCGCGCCAAAAGGCGGCAGACTGGTGGCGCAAGCGCGCACCCGATGCCCCCATTCCTCTCAGCGTCGATGAGGCCATTGCGCAGGCAAGCCGCCTTACACGCCCCAGTGACATCTCGGTTCGTTCCTCGGGTCGCTATTTTGAAATCTCCGGTTACAGGTTCGATCCATGCCCCAAAACCACCCCGGCCTCTGCGCCGTCTGCCACCGGCAACCTTGCGGGTTTGGCTGGTTCAACCCGAGTTTCTCCGTTTCGGACCAGCGGCGGGACAAAAGCCGCAAGCACCTCTGTTCTCGCACCTGCCAGGACATCTGTCACGGGAGGAAGGGCATGATCGATCCAACCCCAAACGAGAGCGAGGCAATGACAGTCGGTGGTCAACAGGGCGGCGAATACCTCGAAAGCATTGGTAAGTCCGATCTTGCCACGTTTACCGAGACCGAATGGGACTGCTTTCTCGATGTGGTCATCACCGGATATTGCGACCACCTGCGTGAGCTTGCGGGCAAAGACCGCACACGGCTCGAGGCCATGATCCCCGAGGTGCCTTTCTGATGGCTGATACATCCTACATGGCGCGATTTGGCGCGCGTCTTGTCACCAATGGCTATGCCATTTTGCCAATCAGCCCGGGCACCAAAAAGCCCGGCCAATTCAAGCGCGGTGCTTGGGCCGATTACCCGGAATGGAACCGGCATGCTGAGCGGGCCACGACCGAGGTCGAGGTCGCGACATGGTCAGCTTGGCCCGATTGCGGCATTGGGATCGTTGGTGGCGCGGTTGCTGCGGTCGACATCGACATCGTCGAGGACGCTGAACTGGCCCTGCATATCGAGCGCCTGGCGCGCGACCGGTTGGGCGATACGCCCGCCCTGCGGATCGGAAAGGCACCGAAGCGCATGCTGATATATCGCACGGCTGCGCCGTTCCGGGGCATCAAGCATCATCCGCTGGAGGTGCTCTGCCTCGGCCAGCAGTTCCTGGCGTATGCAACCCATCCCGACACTGGCGCACCCTATGTCTGGCCCGAGGAAGGGCTGGCTGATCTCGATATCACAGAGCTGCCGGAAATCACCGCGGAGGCCGCGGCGGGGTTTCTGGAGGAGGCCTATGCGCTGCTGCCCGAGGCGCTACGGCAGCGCAGGCTTTCGACCGCCACGGCCAGCGCCGATCATCTGCGCAGCCACAGTCAGATTGGCACATTGCCCGCCATTGAAGCTGCTCTCGCATGGCTGCCCAATGCCGAGCTGGATTATGACAGCTGGATGCGCGTTGGTATGGCGCTCAAAGGCGCGCTTGGTGACGCTGGCGGTGATCTCTTCGCTGACTGGTCGGCGCAGGCGGCCAAAGATGTGCCCGCCACGACCATGAAGGCTTGGGCCAGCTTCAAGCCGGACCGGATCGGCGCAGGTACGATCTACCACCTCGCCATGGAGCGCGGCTGGCAGCCCGGGGGCGATCTGCGCTTGGACGGCAGCGCTGATCCAGAGATGGTACATCCAGCAGCGTGGCTGTTATCGCGATTGGGCGTTCAGCCTGATGAGGGCGGTGAGACGCTGGCTAACCCGCCATTCACGCTGGTCATGCCGAACGGGCTTGTGGGTGATCTGACGGAATACATGCTCACGACAGCCCGGCGCCCACAGCCGCTTTTGTCGCTCGGCGCCAGCTTATGTGCCATCGGTGCGCTGATGGGGCGGCAATACCGCACGACAAGCAATCTGCGCTCAAACCTGTATATCGTCGGCATTGCCGACAGTGGATCGGGCAAGAACCATGCCCGCGAAATCATCAACGAGACCTTCTTCGAGGCGGGCCTTGCCCATCACCTTGGCGGCAACAAGATTGCCTCCGGTGCAGGGCTTTTGACCGCGCTGCACCGCCAGCCGGCCATCCTGTTCCAGATTGATGAGTTCGGCATGTTTCTCGCGGCAGCCGCAGACCGCAAACGCAGTCCGCGGCACATCACTGAAATCCTCGACAACATGACTGAGCTTTATACGTCGGCAGGTGGCATCTTTCTCGGTGCAGAATATGCCAACCGGGATGGCACGAACGAGCGGCGTGATATCAATCAGCCCTGCCTTTGCGTTTACGGCACTACGACGCCGCTGCATTTCTGGGGTGCGTTGCAGGGCGCGAATGTGGTCGATGGTTCACTTGCGCGTTTTCTGATCCTGCCCAGCGATGAGGATTACCCGGATGAGAACATCGCCGTGGGTATCAGACAGGCCCCGCCAGCGCTGATCCGGGGGCTGAAGCGCGTGGCAGCAGGCGGCGGGCACCACAAAGGCAATCTGATGGGCAAGACGGCGGATCAAAACACCACCGTGACACCGATGATTGTGCCCATGACCGATGAGGCCCGGGCACGGTTCAAGGCGCTCAGTGTGGAGTTGACGGGGGAGTTGCGGGCAGCTGCTGGCACAGCATGTACGGCCATCCTGGCGCGGATTGGTGAAAATGCTCTCAAGCTGGCATTGATCGTGGCGGTGGGGCGGGATCCTGCAAGGCCTGAAATTGACCTGACCGCCACCGAATGGGCCATCGAATTCGTGCGCTACTACGCGCAGCGGACCATGGCGGCGGTAGAGCGTCATGTGGCCGACACGGAAACCGAGGCCCATTTGAAGCGGCTCAAGGAGATTATCCGCGCGGCTGGATTTAAGGGGATCATCAAATCCGAGGTCACTCGGGCATCACAGTGGTTGAAATCCCGCGACCGAAATGAGATTCTGGAAACGCTGATCGAAAGCGGGGATATTACAACGGGCATGCGCGACACCGGTGGTCGCAGGGCCATGGTTTACCGGATCCTGACGTGAGCGGCGGGCTTCTTTCAAAATGGGGCTTTTTTCAATTGAAAGAAGTTGGAGTCTAAGCAACTGTTCAGGAACGGATTTTTGACTTCCTTCACTTCTTTCAATCTTTCAAGAGTATACCTGTATATGTGTGTTTTCTCGCGCGCGATGAGAAGTAAGGAGAGGTACCTATTGAAATATAAGTAATATTGAAAGAAGGTATATTATACATACTGTTCAACACCTTAACGGCCGACTTCTTTCAAATTGGTCCGTTGAAGGAATTGAAAGAAGTCCCGGACGGCCTGACCGTCCCGCACATGACTTGACCAGACCACCCTTCGGGGCTTGGCGAGACCGCAGCCTTCACCGGCCAGCCCTCTCGCCTCGCTCGCAAACGCGAAGAGGAGGTCTGAATGACCCAATCCACACAAACCCCGCGCACCATTATTGCGCTCGACCTCGGCACCACCACCGGCTGGGCCATCCGCGGCTATGACGGCCTGATCACCAGCGGCACTGTCAGCTTCAAGCCCAGCCGCTACGACGGCGGTGGCATGCGCTATCTGCGGTTCACCAACTGGCTGACGGAGATCGACCGGCTCTCCGGACCGATCGCAGCAATCTATTTCGAAGAAGTGCGTCGCCACGCAGGCACCGACGCAGCCCATGTCTTTGGGGGGCTGTTGGCTGTTCTCACCAGCTGGGGCGAGTTGCGCGGTGTGCCGTACCAAGGCGTGCCGGTTGGAACCATCAAGAAATTCCTGACGGGCCAGGGCAACGCCAACAAGCAGGCGATGATCGACGCTGCGCGTGCCCGGGGCTTCAGCCCGGTGGATGACAACGAGGCCGACGCCATCGCCATCCTGCTCTGGGCCATAGAGACTCGGGGAGGGCTGTCATGATGGGCATGCGGTTCACTCCCAAGGGCTACGGCGGCTATCGCCGTGACCCCGAACAGGTCAGGCGCGATGGCTGGCAGGAACTGCAGATGCTGGTGATCTCGCTCGATGATCACCGGCTGACCTGGCCTGAGCGCGAACTGGTCCGTCAGTTGGGCGAAAAGCTCTATGGCAAGCTTCCAGCCGTGTGGGAGGTGCGCAATGGCCGATGACTGGACACGCGCGATGGTGGCTGACCGGCTGGACCTCGCGGCGGACGTCATGCGCAGCCTACCGCCGGTGCGGCCGCAAGGCTATGTTAGCGCCTGGCCCGAATACGTGCATGGCTTTGCCGATCAGGTGGGCCAAGAGCCCTGGATGAGAAAACCTCTGCCATCACCGCGGATGATCACGCAGGCCGATGAGGCGATGCTCTGGCTGCGGTGGGCGGACAAGGACATTGGCCAGATCCTCTGGGCACGTGCCAACCGCAAGGCCTGGAAGGGGATCTGCTGGGAGCACGGGATCAGTCGTGCCACGGCAAACCGTCGGTTTGAGTACGGGCTGGCGGTGATTGTTTGGCGCTTGAACGGCAGAACTGTGCCGCGCAAACGGTCGAGGGCCTTCGTGATTGAGCAAACTGATTGAGGGGTTGGCGCCGCTTTGCCTAGTTGCGGCGCCTGTACTTGACCAGCTTCGGGTCGTTCTGTATATACTATCGTATGCACATTGGAGGTTGAAATGTTTGAAACTCGCATTCGTAAAGTTGGCAACTCAGCCGTAGTCACTCTTTCCGCAGAAATGCTTGCGGCCATTGATGCACGCGAAGGGGACACCGTTTACTTGGTGCGTGGTGACGATGGTAGTTTGAAAATCACCCCTCAAAACCCGGAGTTGGCGACGGCTCTTGCTGCAGCACAAATCGTCATGGATGAAAACCGCGACATGCTGCAGGCTCTTGCGTGAGCCAGCCCGTTTGGGTGCCTATTCAGGCTGTTCTTATCATCCACGATCGCCAGATTGCACGGCATGGCGGTGCTGCTGGTTTGCGAGACATACAGCTTCTTGAAGCAGCCTTAGAGCGGCCACGCAACAAGGCGGCGTACGCGAAGCCATGCATTGAGGAAATGGCTGCGGCTTATGCCTTTGGGATTGCCAAGGCACATGCTTTTGTTGATGGCAACAAACGGACTGCCTTCGTGACCTCTGCCACCTTTCTGCGACTGAATGGCTTTAGCTTGCGCCCCGATCCGCTGGATGGTGTCAGGGCGATGGAAGATCTAGCTACTGGCGTCATTGCTGAAGTAGAGTTTGCCGCATGGTTAACAAAACTGATGATTGCAGTCGATCACTGAAACGCGGTTTGACCGCGTCAACCCCTGTCGCGCGCATGAGACACTTTTTGGTGAGACACTGTAAGCCGTGACAGATCCCGATTGAGAGGCTATAAGAACGATAAGATGACCGTCGTGTGGCTAATAGAGCCAGGTCGGTTTGAACGGGTTTGTAGGGTCGTAAATGGTAGCCGATTGTTGGAAAAAACTGTCTCTGGTCGATTTTGTGAGACATGTAAGCCATTGATATTGAACGGTTCCTTTCTGTTGCTAACCGTATACGGGGGGGCGCAGCGCGGCATATCGCTAGCGTCAGAGCGATTTTTTTGGGAGTCCACCCCTCGTGGAATCCACCCTGAAACACTGAAATAGCACAATAAAACAGACACTTGGCTGGTGGACTCCGGGGTGGATACCCTGGACTCCGGAGTCCAGCTTGAAGCCAGTGGAATCCACCATGGATTCCGCAGCCGGAGTCCACCCCTGAAGCCAGCCAATCCTGCAACAGGACGCAACTCATGACCCTCGCCTTTGCTCCCGACCGCATCGAAATGCGGCCGATCAGTCAATTGCAGCCCTACGCGAAGAACGCGAAACTGCATGGTGCAGATCAGGTTGCAAAGATTGCCGCCAGCATGGCCGAGTTCGGCTGGACCGTGCCCTGCTTGGTCGCCGAGGACGGCGAGTTGATAGCGGGCCATGGTCGGGTGCTGGCTGCGACGCAGCTTGGGCTGACCGAAGCGCCGGTGATCGTGCTGGGGCATCTGACCGAGGCTCAACGTCGGGCCTACCGGATCGCGGACAACAAGCTGACCGAACTCGGGACATGGGATGAGGCGCTGCTGTCGGCGGAACTGAACGACCTGCTAGCCGAGGATTTCGACCTGTCCCTGATCGGGTTTGATGACGCTGAACTCGAGGCGCTGTTGGCCGGAGAAGTCGATCCTGAAGCCGCCTCCCGCGAGGGCGAGGACAATGTTCCCGAACCGCCTGAAACCCCGATCAGCCGCCCCGGTGATCTCTGGGTGCTTGGCAAGCATCGGCTGCTCTGCGGTGATGCGACAGTGGCCACCGATGTGGAACGCCTGCTGGGTGATGTGCAGCCGCTGCTGATGGTAACTGATCCGCCTTACGGCGTCGAATACGATCCCAGCTGGCGGAACAAGGCAGGTGCCGCTGCGACCAAGCGCACCGGAAAGGTGCTGAATGATGACCGCGCTGACTGGCGCGAGGCTTGGGCGCTGTTTCCTGGCGACGTTGCCTACGTCTGGCATGGGGCCTTGCACGCGACCACGGTCGCCGACAGCCTGATTGCCTCAGGCTTCAATATCCGGTCGCAGATCATCTGGGCAAAAGACCGTCTGGTGCTGAGC
>Ga0209390_10006316_pt1 | contig 16012 bp, 12 predicted proteins | sample BON01_FD_187212 | JGI IMG/M metagenome (GOLD analysis project Ga0209390, IMG submission 187212) | Freshwater microbial communities from Lake Bonney liftoff mats and glacier meltwater in Antarctica - BON-01 (SPAdes) (version 2) | ecosystem: Environmental > Aquatic > Freshwater > Ice > Glacier... | reverse complement strand
TCACGCCCCCCTGAAAGCAGAACAGGGACCGAGACATGTGGAGGCAAAAGACGACGCGCTGCACCTCATAGACGAAGAACACCTAAAATGAGGGGTGGGGGTGCGCATTTGTGTGTATATGAATTTGAAGTCCAGCCCACTTCGCAGGTTTTCCCCACGTCGCTCGCATTGTCCGTGCCCGGCCAAGACGTACCTGGGTGGACGGCATCAATACCATAGCGCGCAAATCGTCCTCGTCCAGGTTGTGGCTGACGGTGCTCGGAGAGGCAGTTTTGCCGTCAAAGTCTAACGTTGTCACGCTTGGCGTCGTCCCGGAGCCACTCAGGGACCCTGCGGACGACGAGACCGACGAGGCCAGCGCCGTTGTCAGCAGCGATAAGGCAGGGAAGGAAGAGGAGGGCGAATAGGATGAAGACGTCGAGAAAGAGGGTGATGGTGCCCCCGCCACTAGAAATCCTCGCTTCGCTTTGCGCTGGAAATGTGACGACCGTTTGCCCACGACGCAGTGGGCCACTCGAATCATACCCCCATCGCCGCTACTCCCGCCTGCCTCCTCGTCTGCATCGCCCTCCTGCCTTTCCCCTGTCGCGCTTCCTGGCATGATGGGTTGCTGCAAGTGCCGCAAGTGCCACCAGGTGCGCTCCTTGATGCTCACCCCGACAAAATTAGATACTGTGGCCCACACCGCGACCAGATTGCCCGGCGACGAGGTCGGGGGCGGCAGCACGGGTGCAGAGGGTAGGCTGGCATGCAAATACTGCGACTGGCCGACTGGCTGCGCCATAGGGATTGGCTGCGAGTGCGATGTCATGATGGGCGCGTGGTCTATGTGGTGTGGTGTAGTGGGATGGGAGGAGTAGGAGGGGTGAGGGGCGTACTAGAGGCGCTTGCTTACGTTCGCTTCCTCCAAGCAGCGCTGTACGCAACAAAGAAATACTGGCTGTCTAAGACGGGGTCGCGTGCCCCGAACAAGCTCACGGCATGGCTGTCCTTTCCTTTCATCAAATTGCGTGCATACACTCAATCAACCTCCCGCACCCAAAACAAGCATTAATGCTGCCCTTACCTTGTGCTTGGATTGTCGAAGGCATTTGGGTTCTAGGATTGCGGTTGGCGCATGGCGGTCCGCAGGAGCTAGTAGCCGGCCTGACCTGTGCGTTGTGCGCTGGGGTTGAGTGTTGGTGGGATAGGCAAACGGGCAAGATGGCAGGGCAAGGGGGCAGGCGGACTTGTGATCATCGCCTAATCGCCCGTAGGCCGGAAACGGGTGCGCTACTTTCTAGCTAGCTAGGGCATGTGCCTGCCACCCACTTCTCGCACGCACGACAGCACCTACAAAGACAGTGTGCACTTGCAAAGTGGCTGCAGGTGTGGATTTGTAAACCTCCCACACATGGGGGGTGGGGAGGTTGCTTCGATTCAATGACGAAAGGCTTTCGATTTACTTGTGCTCCTACGACTTACCCACTAACTCCCACCCACATCTCTATCCACAGGGCATGGGGAGCAAGATCAAGCAGCCGCGTTGCCCGTCCCCGCAAAGCTCCTGCAGTGACAGCGCCAGCTCGCCGCGTAGCTATTGAATAGAAGAAACTCCAAGCTCCTGCGGTACAGCCGCGCCAGCAAGCATGGAAGGAAGCAAGGTGTACGTGAACGACGAGGTGCACGGCTGGCTGAAGGCGACTTTGCTCCGCGTGAATGCCGAGACACGCCAAGCGGAGGTGGAACTCGAAGCGGACGAGGTGTTTGGCATTGCTGGAGGGGAGTTTCGCAGTGTGGACATGACCCATCCTGATCTCACGGCGCTGAACGACGGGCATGGTGGTGGTGGAAAGACGACCGGGGCAGCAGCGGCCGTGGGGCTGCCATTGCAAAACCTGCAGCTCGCCGCATTGGGGGTAGAGGACCTGTCTAGTTTGGACTTCCTCCATGCGCCCGCCTTGCTTTTCACTGTACGGGCTCGCCACTTGGCCCAGCAACCGTACACGTGGTCGGGATCAATAATCATTTCTGTGAACCCGTACGAAGTGTTGGAAGATCTTTACAGCGATCAGAGGAAAACTGCATACGCACTGGCCAAAACGACGAGCGAGCTACCGCCTCACGTCTATGCCATCAGCGCAACGGCGTACCACGGCCTCGGCGGTAAGACGGGGAGGAATCAAAGCATTCTCGTGTCTGGTGAGTCAGGCGGCGGCAAGACTGAAGTCTGCAAACAGCTCATGGCCCATTTGGCGGCCATCGCGAGCGCGGACGGTGACGGGAAGGAAGATAATAGCATTGTGACCAAGGTGTTGGAGTCCAGCCCACTCTTGGAGTCCTTCGGTAATGCGCAGACGGTCAGAAACGACAACTCGAGCAGATTTGGGAAGTTCACACAATTGCAATTTCACCAGCAAGCGGGGAGGAAGCCCTTACTGGTGGGCAGTAAGTGTGACACGTATCTGCTCGAAGGGTCTCGGGTGGTGCATCATTCTAACGGCGAAAGGACTTACCATGTGTTCTACCAACTACTTGCTGCACCAGAAGAGGTGAAGGCAATGGTGGGTTTGAGCGGGAAGACTGTCAAGGATTTTCGCTACATGGTCTGTGACCATGGAGGAAGCAAGACGTCAGAGATCGAGGGCGAATCTGACTCCGTGCGCTTCCAGGCCACGGCGCATGCCCTCTCTTTGATTGGCCTGGAGGCGGAGGAGCAAGAGCAGCTGTGGGGCGTGTTGGCAGGGATATTGCACTTGGGCCAAATCCAGTTTCGCGGGGAGGAGGGGACGAGCGGGGACGAAGAGGCAAGGATCAAGGAGGCTTCCGGCGACGAGAGTGGGTGTGGGGCTCTGGCGCAAGCTGCCGCACTACTTCTAGGCGACGGGGAAGAGGCGGCTGCATTGTGCAAGGCCCTGTGCTGCAGAACCGTCAAGACTCGCACCGAGTCGTACGCTGTCCCAATGACGCCTGCCCAGGCCGCGGATGCAAGGGACGCTTTGGCCAAGGGCCTTTACCAGCGCCTATTTGATTGGCTCGTGGTTCGCATCAACGCCAGTACCTGTCAAGGGGAATCGGAAGGGCGCGACAGCAGCGCAGTTACCTCCACCTTGGGGCTGTTGGATATTTTCGGGTTCGAGTCGTTTGCTGTGAATAGATACGAGCAGGTAAGCTTTGCTTCGTTGCGAATTTTTCTTGCCTTTATTTGTGTGCTGCTTGTCTTAAGGCAGTAGTCCCTGGTTTATTTTGGCTAGTGGTTTCAAGTGTTCTTTTTCCGTATCAAGATCTACGGACGTACACTCAGCACTTTCATCTCCCGCACCAACGCACCTCTACTATATCTAACGTCTTCCACCCCACCCCCACAAACACACCCACCCACAGCTCTGCATCAATTTTTGCAATGAGCGGCTCCAGCAACGGTACGTGGCGGACGTTTTCAAGAGTGTGCAGCAGGAGTACGAGGAGGAAGGCATTGGGTGGGATTATGTGGAGTTCAGCGACAACGCTCCAGTGCTGGACCTGATAGAGGGTCGGATGGGCCTGATTACGGTGTTGAACGAGGAATGCATGCTGGCCAAGGGCACGGACTCGGCCTTTACTTCCAAGCTCAAGGCGCTGCACTCAGATCTTCCTCTCCTGGTTCCTGACCGCCTCAATCCCTTGGACTTCACCATCAAGCACTACGCGGGGCCAGTCAAGTATACGGCAGCGGGCTTTGTGTCCAAGAACCGCGACAAGCTGCTGGAAGACTTGGGCCGGACCCTCGGCACAAGTCGCAAGCCCTTGGTCCAGGCCCTCTTCCCCGCGAATGACGAGAACCTTTTGAGCCCCACCAGCACCTTAACCTCGGCCACCACCACCACCACCAGCAACAATAAGCACAGCACAAGCAACAACCGGCCGAAGAAGAAGGGCGGGGGCAGCATCGTGGCTGAGACTGTGGCGACTAAATTTCGGCGGCAGCTGCAAGACTTGATGGAGACAGTGGCCGCTACGAGGGTTCAGTACATTCGATGCATCAAGCCCAACTCCAGCAAGCAAGCGGGTGTCATGGAGCCCCGGATGGTGTTGGACCAGCTTCGGTACGCGGGGGTCATTGAGGCCATTCGTATCTCTCGTTCAGCCTACCCCAACCGCCTGTCCCACCTCGAGTTTGTCCAACGCTTCCGCCTGCTCGCACCTTCCGCAGCGGGGGCTGTTCAAGGTCAGGATGAGACGGCACAAGCGCGAGCCTTGCTGCAGCATTTGTTGCCGCTGCCTTCTTCCTCCTCCTCCTCCTCGACTCGCTCGTCTTCCGCCACCGAGGCATTCGCAGCACGGCCACGGTGGGAGATGGGGCGCACCCGCGTCTATTTCACCAAGGGCAGTCTGGAGGGCTTGGAGGAGGCCCGCTTGCTTGTCTTGAACCGGCAGGCCACCACCCTTCAGCGCTACGTCCGAGGCACCCGCCAGGCAAAGGCCTTTCGCCAAATTCGGCAACAAGCCATCACGATCCAGAGCGCCCTGCGGGCATGGCGCCAGCGCACTTGGTACCGCAAGGAACGGGCACGTGTGGTGCAGCTCCAGGCCCTTTGGCGACGAAAACGGGCCACCAAGTTCGTGCATGCGCGCCGTCTCGAGGCTCGTGCCACCACCCTGCAGACGGCTTTTCGTGCCCACCTCCATCGTGCACGCTACCACAAGGCACGGGCCGGGACCATCCGTCTCCAAGCCCTGGCCCGGCGGCAGCAGGCGCGTAAAGCCTACGTGGTGGCAGTGGCGGAGGCCAAGGAGCAGGCCAAGCTCGAGAACCAGCTTGAGGCTTTGAAGCGACGGCTAGAAGAAGAGAGCGAAGCGCGTCGGACGGCCGAGAGGAAGCTGCACGAAGCCGCCAGCAGCGCGCCCTCGGCCCTTCCGCAGCAGCAAGAGCCGCAGTCGACGAGTAGACTGGAGGCGGCCAAACAGGACGGAAGCCAGGACGCCATCGACACCTCTACCAGTAGCCTGTCGCAGGAGCAAGGGCAGTTGCTTGAACAGCTGGGTCGCAAGGTCCATTCCTACCGGGAGAAGTACTTGCGCTTCAAGCGCGAGGCCGAGACGTACAAGAAGGAGGTGGAGGCCCTTCGTGCCGAAAATCAACGGGTCAAGGACGCGCACTCCGCGGCGGGTTTGAGTTTCTCGGCCCTGAACCAGCACGCGTCAAACCTGCAGCGCAAGCATAAAAAGCTCTTGCAGGAACATCAGCAGGCGGTGGAAGAGGCCCAGCGGACGGAGGCTGACTCGATAAGGGACGTGCAGCGGCTGCGAGAGGAATTTGCGCGGCACCAGGAGAAATTGCAGGCGCAGGCCCGACGGGCCAAGGAGGAGCTGACGGGAAGGATTCAAATGTATGAGCTGGAAGTTCAAATGCGTATCAAGCAGGACCGTACGATGGACACCATGATCGCACTAGCGCAAAAGAGGGTGGGAGATGCCGACCCTGAATTGATACAAGAGCTGGTGGAAATGCAGCATACATGCAAGCTGGGCATAAGGGATCATGTAGCTTCTCGTTCAAGTCTGATCGGTGGCATCTCTTCTTCCGCCTTGGGGGGTGCCGGCGACGAGGGCAGTGCCTTGAGCCGGGCGTCCAAGCTGTTTTCGGCGTTTGGGGCCTTGGTCAAGGGGGAAGGCAACTTTTGAGTCGATGGGGCGGAGGCCTGATAGGGGAATTTGGATGCATGTCTCTGACAAGGCGGCGGCAAGGGAAATGAAAAGGGGAAGGAATCAGGCCCAGGCGATGGAGGGGGGGGGGACAGCGTAGGCAGTCACGCCGCGTAGACAAAAAGTAATGAATACATAGGAGCGTGAAAGAAAAATAAAGCCTAAATAAGGCAGAGGTTGACTTGCTTCATTCATTGTTGTTCTGTTCCGTACTTGATTGTCTTGTTTAACTAGTGCCATTACTGACGGGTGCTGCTGTTCTTTCATACTACTACTGTCACGCTTGCTGCCGCAACAGGAAAACTTTGGAAACGACGCAGCTAGCGCCGCGAAGCAGGTGCATGAGACGCGGTCGATGCTTTTGTATTTTCACATTTGATGCTGCCGATAATTAATACTCTAGCCAATTCCCAAATTTTTAATTGGTCTTCTTGTCCTCTTGCTTCACCTCCACCTGTTGCTCCTCCTCTTCGTTGACCTCGTCGTAGGCAAGCAGCGCCTTGAACTCCTTGAGGACCAGGGCGGTGCCAGCGGAGGAGATGAGGCACGCCGGCACCAGGTACAGAAGGGCAGGCTGGGCTGCCTTAAAGAAGTTCATGACAAAGATGGTGGTGCCCAGGCCCAGACCGTAGGCCACGAAGCAGGCATGGAAGAAGGGCTTGGAAAAGGCGGCGGCGGGGCTGGCGCGGGGCGAGACGGCGCTGCGCTCCGCATCGTAGCGCAGGAGGAGGGCGATGAAGATGCCGGGGATGACAATGTCGCCCAGCCCGAGCATGGAGTGCTGGGTCTTGGTGGTGGCGGTGGCCAGGGCGCGGGGGAAGAGGAGCTTGATGGGCGCGTCGAAGGACTTGGCCACGGTGACCATGACCTCGGTGCCAAAGACCCAGAAGATGTCGTAGAAGAAAAGGCCCGTCAGCAGGATGGCGCCCACCTTGTAGGAGCCCAGGGAGATGCGCTCCAGGCCCTGGATGCAGAAGGCGATGCCGAAGCCGTTGTTCAGGACCCAGTGCTTGGTCTTGAACCAGCAGCCGGCCAGCGCCATGGCCACCGCGCCCGCCGCCAGCTCGGCCTGCGTGAAGCGGAGGTCCACCTTGCCCAGCAGCGGCAGCGAGAAGGGCCCCACGCCGTAGAGGGTCGGCGAGCGCAGGACGCTGGCGGCAGGGGGCTCGAAGGTGCAGGTGAGCATGGCGGCGCCGATGACGGAGAAGTAGACGGCCAGCAGCCAGTTGACCCAGTCCTTGTCGAAAAACTTGAAGGCCGCGTACAGGCCGAAGAGCACGCAGGAGCCGATGAGCGGGAACTTGTAGGCGTCCTCCTTGGAGATGGTCTCCAGCTGCTCCTCGTCCGACATGGCGCCCTTGTCGCGCAGCTGCAGGGACCGGTGGCAGCCGATGTAGATGATGGCTAGCGAGGTAGCCAGCAGGTTGAACGTCACGGGAATCAGCACCAGGTTCGATAGCGCCCACAGCCCGAATAGCAGCAGGTACGCCGCCGACAGCAGGTGGTTGGTGCCCGTAGGCGTCACGTAGATCTTGGACACCCATTGCGTGCGCACCCGCAATTGCCCAGCCGCCTTGCCGCTGGCATTTGTCAGGGCAATCCACTGCGGTAGTGATTAGAAGTGGGAGGATATGGAGAGAGAGAGGGGGTGGGGAAAAGACAGAATGGTATAAGCGACGAGCTAGAATAGTTGAGTGTGTGGTGATTGTTGCTTACAAAAGGGCAGGGCGTGGACCGCAAGGAGTGGGTGGTCGACAGACGCGGCCGACGTTGCGGTTTGCTCTTTCCCCCCTTGGCACAATTACAAATGGTATCGACACAAACAAAGCGAGAGCAAAATGCGAGGACCCCCCTTGTAAGCTGTATTTCTCTCCCGTCTTCCCCCGACCCCAACCCATCCCCGCCCCCCGCCTTCCATACGTACGTCCTCGGTGGTGTCGGCCTTGTCGTGCGGAAGGCTGGCCGTGCCCACCACGGTTTCGCCATGCTGTGAGTATTTCAGCGGAAGGGTAGACAAGACGTCAGTCGTTGGCCTTTGATTCGGAAGGAGAATGGCAAAGTAAGACAGTCCCCATGTGACGACCATGCATGCATAGTCTTTCCCACACAAATTTACAAATTACCTTGAGGGTGATGGTAAGGGGCGTCGTGTGCTCATTCCCGTGGCCGTACAAGTAGAAAGTCTTGGCCACCTTGAGAGCCTGTTGGTTGTGGTGGTGTAGATCGTCAAACGAGAACGATAGGTTGTGAGAACAGGCATGAATTACCAGGGCAAAGAGAGCAGCATCATCATCATTCGCCACCTGAGGCAAAGCACGCAGCGCACCAAAAAAGGGGCAGCTCCAACACCATCCTCGTCGTCACCACCCCCTTCTGCCCGCCATCCCTCCCCAAAGACCTACGTACCACCTCAGCCCCGCCGTCCGTGGGCGGTGTCACGTCAAACGTGTTGGTCTTGCCCTCGAGCTGGAGCTCCACGATGTCGATGGGACCCTTCACTCCCTTGGCTGCGACCAAGGAGACGCGCCAGTCGCCGGAGGGGGACTCCGGCATGGGGGTTGTGATCGCCATGGCTTCGTGCTGTGGGTGTGCGCCGGGGTGGTGTATCAATAGAGGGGTCGTGAGTCAATGAATGGTGGTGGCAAGGGTAAGCAAGCGTGAACACGATGAAGGAGCGGAGCGAATTCAAAATCAGAAGACGTTCGTGGCTTACCACCCCACAATTGCCTTGGTTGTTAGCGCTCACACCAACGCTACGCCAAACCGCCTGCCTCTTCGGCTCCTTCAGCGCGAATTTATAGTAAAGGTTCATCTATGTAGCGTCCTCCTCCCGGCATACTTATTTGCTTCCTGGCCTCCCCCTCCTAGCAACCTCCTGGCTTGGCCTTACCACATCGAGACCTTTCTTTGATTGTCTGCACTAGACATACGCTATTAACACTACGACTTGACTGTTCAAAAGAAGAAGTGGAGTTTTTTTCGGGGTAATCCATTCCTAAGTGCAGCAGTTTTAATTCTCTTCTTTTCAATAATATATTTCCCCCAAAATACACCCCCGCCTTTCATTTTCAAAGGGAAGAAGAAAAACAACAACACCGGCAATATGGGATCAACTCTTTTGCTTACACAAGTATATTCTCGCATTCTTTATTCGTTTTCCATTTGCTCTCTCTCCTTCGTTTGCTTTCGTTTCGGGTCGTCAAGTAATTCTCCCTGTTCGTCATCTTTTTCTTCTCCTCTCCGTCCCTCTTCCTCCTTGAGTCTCTCTCTCCACCTAGACCTCTTGCGATTCCTACCTACTTGGATAGCAGCTGATTTTCAATGACACATTGTCGGTCGGGCTCTACCTTAGCTATCTCCGGTCGTCTCCTCCCGCCTTTCTGCGTCGTCCAGGCGGTTTTTCATTCCTCTAATACCAGGCAGGGCACGTCAAGGCATCGCGGCCGAGCTAACTTAATACGACTCCCGGCCATGCGCAGTAACGCGGCGGTATTGGTCGAAGTGCTGCGTCAGGGAGGCCTTGGCGTCCAGGCCAAAGGGTTGCTCCTGCGGGGGGGCGTCGCTGCCGTAGGCTGTCGTGTTGGGCATGCTATAAAAGGAGGAGGAGGAGGAACGACGACCCGCCATCTTGATCCACAAAGCCGCCACAAGCACCACGCCGCCAATGCCCGAAAGCGCCCAAAGAAGGCCGGTGCGGGACAATGAGCTCTTCTCCTCAGCCTCTCCCTCTACGGGCGCCGCCGCCGCTTCCAGCGAAATGGGCTCCTCCACCGCAAAGGCTTCCTTGCTGCTCGCGGCGACAGCTTCCTCCTCCTCCTCTTCCTCCTCTTCCTCGTCCTCATCTTTGTCCTCCTTTTCTTTGTCCTCGTTCTTCTTTTCCTTCTTCTCCTCCTCCTCCTCTTCCTCATCCACCAAGCCCTTCTTCTCCTCGGCCTCCTCCTCCTCCTCCGCGTCCTCGCCTTCCACACCCTTCTGCTTCATGGCCTTCTCGGCCTGGTCCGTCCCCGCCGCCCACCCCGCCGCCTCGGCCTTGGCCTCATCGACTTCGCCACCAAGTTCGGCCTCCAGCTCCTCCTCCAGCTCCTCCTCCAGCTCCTCGAACGCCGCCTCCTCCTCCAGAATCTCCTCAATGTCCTTGTCTGTGGCCCCGGCCTCCTTCAAGGCCTTGGCCAAGTCCAGGGTGTCTCCTTCCACCACGATGATCTCACCCTCCTCCGCGGTCACGCCGGTCAAAAGAGCCGGCGCTCCTTCCTTCTCCAGCAGCTCCTCCTCGTGTGCAACATCATCACCAACCTCCTCCTCCTCCTCCTCCTCCTCTCTTTCCTCCTCCTCCTCCGCCTTGGCGCGTCGGTCGTCCTCATCTTCATCCTCGTCCTCCTCCTCTTCTTCATCTTCCTCGTCCTCCTCCTCTTCTTCCTCTACCCACTCCTTCTCCAGTTCTTCGTCAAACGCTTCGTCCTCCTCGTCTTCCTCGCTCTCGAACAAGGCGCGCACTTCTTCCTCATCCAAATCCTCGTCCTCCTCCCCGCCCTCTGTCAGTGTCCACAGCTCCTCCTCCTCCTCCTCCTCCTCCTCCTCCTCCTCCTCCTCTTGCTCCTCCTCCTGCTCCTCCCCCTTCTTCACCTCGAGCGCATGCCGATTGAACGCGGCAGCGTGCCCCCCCTTCGCCGTCGCCACCTCACGCTTCAGCTTGGAGACGAGACGAGAGCGACTGCCCTTATTGCTGCTCGCATCGGCCTCCTCCAGTCCAATGACGGCCAAGGCCAAGACCAGCAGAATCGCAAAGCGCAAGGAGGAGAAGCGCATGTGTGTGATTCCGTTGTATTGTACTGCCTGTGCGCGAGAGTGTGGGTTTGTGGGAGGAGGGGAGGGCGGCGTGAGTGACTGAGTGCTTGGTTGGTGGTCGAGTGGCTGGGTGCGGTGGTGAGAAGGGAGGGAATGGGGCCCTTGTCCAAGGGGACCGAGGTTGAATGACCACGATCCTTTAGAGCCCTCGCTAGCCTGCCTGCTTGTGCTCTACTGTGGGTTGTAGAACAAGTGAATGGGCCAAGCAAATGCGTGTGGGCAATCAATACGCGGGGACACGCAGCCCGGGTCCACCACAACTCAAGCATGTCGTGGACAAGATTGTGGTGCGCCGGCAAGAGTACTGCAAAGGAGAGGGAGGGGCGCATAAAGGAGAGCCGAGGAGACGTCGGTGCGCGTCGTTTTTGGTCGTCGAAGCGTCTTGTCTTGTCTTGTTTCTTTAGAGTGCACCCTCTGGGAGGGCTTTTTCTGGCGCATGCCGAAGCAGGCCTACACTGTACCGTGCTCTGCATCACGAGTCGAAGATCGGCACGGCGGCTCAACGTCTCTCCGGGCTCTCTCTTGGCTCTCGCGCTCCCCACATCCTTCTATCCCGGTGATGGCCCAATTGCTGCGTGTAGCACAAAACAAGCACCATTTCAACATGACATGTCACCGCAACACCCGTTTTCCGCACGCACATTTTTCACAGTCCTATTTCCTCCCGACCCATTCTTGCTTCACGGGCAGCTTGCTGCTTTTGAGCTTGGCCTGGAGAAGCAACGGAGCCCGCGCCATGTAGAGACCCGTCAACTTCGAAAGCCCCTTGGGGGAGGGGGGCAAAAGGGTCACGCGCCCGGGGCCCTGGGTACAAGTCTGGGTGTCTGGTGGCTGTATCGCGGTCATGCGGCTGCTCGTGCGTTCATGGAGCTTGCTACATAGAGAGGCCACGGTCGAACGACCTCCTCCCATGACGCCACGCCGTTTTTCAAAGGAAAGGCCGTGTTGTGTGTGCCGGTCACGATCTCGGCACACGGCGCACATGCCGTCTTTCCATTTCTCGCACAACACCCACACATCTTGCCCACACTTACACAGGGCCGCCCCGGCGACCGGGCGGCAAGGAGAAGGGACAGCAGCGCGCGTCGTCATCACCACCCGCGAGCAGAGCAAGAGCGAGACCATGGGGTGCCTTCATTCGTTCCCGGAGGGTGGGGCTTACAACTACCGGGAGTCAGAGATGGAAAGGTCGGCGCACATGCGGAGAAAGACGCAACACCTGATCCAAAACCTGGTGCACGAGGAGTACAGATTGAAAGTGGACGAGGTGCGTGAAAGGGAGGGAGGAGCCATGGCGCGTGAGGGGCAGGGGAAGCAAGGAAAGGGAATGAAATGAGGCATGTGCTTTCGGTATTGTCTGAGGTGCCCTGGTTGTAGCTTGTTCATCACCCTCTACTCTTACTTCCCACATCCCCCCAGGTGTACGACATTGGCGGGGGCAAGATCCTGGGCACGGGCATCAGCGGGATGGTGCGGGTGGTGCGGCACCTGACCACGGGCAACACGTACGCGATGAAGACGCTGCACCTGAACCGGCTCAAGTCCAAGGCCTCGCTGGCGGACCTGCGCAATGAGGTGCGGATCATGAGCGAGCTGGACCACCCCAACATCGTGCAGCTGTACGAGACCTTCGAGACGGACGACCACATCTTCCTGATCATGGAGCTCTGCACAGGCGGCGAGCTGCTGGACAAGCTGCACCGGCAGGAGGGCCACCACTACTCGGAGCAGGTGGCCTCCCAGCTGGTGAAGAAGATGGTGGGCGCCATTCGCTACTGCCACGACCACCACATTGCTCACCGTGACCTCAAGCTCGAGAACTTCCTCTTCGAGGGCGACAGCCCCGACGCCGAGCTCAAGCTCATTGACTTTGGCCTCTCCCGACACTACCGGTAAGCAGGCAGCGACTGGAGGGCGAAAAGTAGTAACACACTTTATGATAGGATAGATAGGAGAAATGTAGTTGCTTACACTTTCCCTCCCCTCCCTCCTTCCCTCCCTCCCACCCACCCTACCACAACCCACAGCGACAACCAGCGCATGCACCGGCCGGTGGGCACGCCCTACTACGTGGACCCGTCCGTGCTGGAGGGCTCGTACACGCAGGAGTGCGACATGTGGTCCATCGGCGTCATCGCCTACATGCTCCTCAGCGGCCGCCCGCCCTTCTACGGCAACACGGACGACGAGACCCTAGCGCGGGTGCGGGCGGGCAAGTTCACCTTCCCGCCCTCGGCCTTCGAGCAGGTGTCGGAGCAGGCCAAGGACTTCATCTCCCACCTGCTGGTGGTGGACCAGACGCAGCGCATGAACGCGCGGCAGGCCCAAGCCCACCCCTGGCTGCATTCCTGGGACCAATCACCCGAGGCTTTGCGCGTGGACATCTTGGGCTCGCTGCGCACCTTCCACCAGTTCAGCACCCTTAAGAAGGTGGCCATGGAGGTGGTGGCTTTCACCCTGCGCCCCGAGCAGATCAAGGAGCTGCGTCGGGAGTTCGAGAAGGTGGACGTCTGCAGCAACGGCGAGATCACCCTGGAAGAGCTCTCGCGCGCCCTCGAGTCCTCGGGCCTGCTTAGCCCTGACGATTTGGGCGCGCTGGTGAAGGGGCTGGACGTGGGTCGGCAGCATGCGGGCACCATCTCCTGGCACGAGTTTTTGGCTGCTACCATGGACGCGGCACTGCTGGACGAGGAGCACATCCAGCTCGCCTTCCAGCGCATCGACACGGGCCGCTCCGGCTTCATCTCCAAGGAGAATTTTGCTGAGCTAGTAGGCGCTGACATGACGGCCGAGCAGGTGCAGCAGGTCTTTGCCGAGATGGACCTGGACCAAGACGGCAAGCTGTCCTACGAGGAGTTCGCCAGCCTCATGAAGGGCACGGCTCCACCCCCTCCTCCCGTCCGCACCGCCGCACCTGGCGCCGGCCGACGTATGTCTGGAAAGAGGCGCGGGCCACGTTCTGTGCCAATGCCCGGGACCGACTCCACCTCCTCCTTGACCTCGATGGATTCTTGCTCGGTTTCCTCCGCCACCTCTTCCCTCTCCTCGCCCGCTCTCCGTCAAACCCGCCTGCACAAGCTGCGGCGTTCCCTCAAGCACCTGGTAGAGACAGCGAAACACTCCCCCACGCGCCAGGCGCATGCGGCCTCTCACCCATAGCAGCATCAGAGGAGGGGATAGAGTGAGAGGAGGCGAAGGAGGGAGGGTTTAGGGGTAGCTTTGGATTTGGTATTTGGGTGGGTGGAGGCGTGTACAGGAAATGCCCTCCCCCCCTTGTGTTTACATAGAATGGTAGTTTTGGTGTTTGTATGTGTGCCGCACACCTCGCAAAGCAGAAGCGGTGTGCGAGCCTGAATGATTATTATTGTGTGTGTGAGGGTGGTGCAGCAAGTAATGAAGAAGCGAAAAGGAAGAATGACAAGGAAGGAGACGAAGATAAGAAGACGACGACGACCGTGCTTGGTTTTTCAAACATGGGACAAGAGCAAGGGGAAGAAAAAAAAGATGACAATAGAGACAGGCAGACAAACATAGACAGAAATATAAAGGCACGAAGTAAAGAAGGAGCACGAAGCAGCAGCAGACGATAGACTAGGCCTCCCTCAACCCCCTAACCCATCTTCGCCTATCTCGGAGGGTCCGAGCCGCGGGAGGGGGGAAAGTAGTGAGTAGCTGTAGGTAGGTAGGTCCAAAGCAAAGGAGACGCAACCAACATGTAATACCAAGGAGGGAGGCGGGGATTCGCAGGCAAGAGAAAAGAGAGAACCACCAACGGCCCAGAGCAGTGGTGGGATTTGTCTTTCTCTTTTTGTTTCGATTATTCTCTTTGCCTTCGCTGCAAACAAAGCATGCAACGCAACATGCGCAATAAAGAACAACCCCGAGCCCAACATGACACATACATACACATACGTATTCATTCGTTGTGCTTTTTTTGTCTCTTCTAATTATCAATCCTATTTCTAATCTACAAGTACAAATGTTTGTTTTATTCCGCACGATGTGTGGGCATTGCCTCCTCACTCACAAACCAGAGACCAGAGCCCCTCATCCCCCGTTTTTACAAACTTCCCACCACCGTCCCCACAGCTTCCTCCGGCCTCCACCTTGTCCACGGCGTCCGCGCGCGTGCTGCCTGTCCCCTCGCTTTGTACCGGCTCCGACTCTCCCACCATCACCTCAGGAAGGACGGGATCGACGTGGCCCCTTCGCACTACAGGCACTTGCGGCGCGAGCACACACGCCAGGGACTGGCCAGTTTTGTCGAAAGCAGTAATCACGACGTCGGCCTTCATCGTCAGGGCAAACCATGGCACAGGGAAGTGGAAGATTGCCGTGACTTTTTGTTGAGGTGGGACCGGGCAGACGAGTCCAATGTCCTTGCAGATTTTGAACGAACGAGATGATACTGCGACTCCCATCGCCTTAACCACCATCAAAATCTCACCGCCATTCAGTACCGCGTTTGACGTTGCGTGCACCGTAACCACAAACTCCTTGCCTGCTCTCACGGGCAAATCCCCTGTGCGTTGAGTAAGGTTGGTGGGCGACTTTTGGTTAGCAGCAACACATTTGCGTGGGGGCGTAGGGCAGAAGGGGGGGGAGGAAGGTGCGGGCTAGCTTTGGAAATGGAAGGGGAGGGGAGTGAGAAAATAGCTCCTTGATAAAAGAGCTGCCAAATGTAATTGCAACTCGCTTGGTTTCCAATCAAAATAATCAAGAAAAGGTAGGAAGAGAGGAGCGGGGCATACGAAGACGTCGAGACCGGCGGAACGATCCCGCTTGTGACCACACCACACTTTCTTCTGAGACGTACCAATTACGCTGTGGACGTCTATCACCGCGGTACTAGCCTCCGAATGACCGGTGCAAGGATGGTGGGGGATGGACGTGACCACGGCAGCGGTGCGAGGAGCGAGGAGAAGGAAAACGAGGAGGAGGACGACGAGGACGGGGAGGCCGCTGGGGGAGCGCGGGGAATAGCGCCGTCCTAGCCATCGCAAGCGCTCCTTCCCAAATGAGGACATCCTTTGCTTCGTATGGCAGAAGGGAGAGTCCTGGCTGTGTGCGCGTGGTCGGTGAGTGATGTATTGTGGGGTGAGACCTGTACCAGGACAAACTCTTTTAGCCAGGCGGCTTTGCTGCTGAAGAACTCCAGGTACAGACAAAGCAAACCATAGCGCCTCTCTGTGTGTGCCACAAGCTCGCAAATTTGGCCTCGGTGCAGGAGGAAGCGCACTGAGCACATAAAATCATCTTCGGCGACGACGGGGAACACTGAGACGCACTGAGACGCACATGTATACCACCTTCCATTTACTTTTAATTCCCTCGGCCACTTTTTCTTATAGCTGGGTCTCAGCTACATTTCGGTATGACCAATCAAGTCCGCTGGCTTGGATTCGTGCATTCCTTTTCCTGACCGAGAACGACAAGGTGTTGGAAGGGGAGACCCTTGGCGAGAATGGACAGGAGGTTGAGGGTTACACAGTGGAAGCATGGC
>Ga0209390_10006315_pt1 | contig 16015 bp, 13 predicted proteins | sample BON01_FD_187212 | JGI IMG/M metagenome (GOLD analysis project Ga0209390, IMG submission 187212) | Freshwater microbial communities from Lake Bonney liftoff mats and glacier meltwater in Antarctica - BON-01 (SPAdes) (version 2) | ecosystem: Environmental > Aquatic > Freshwater > Ice > Glacier... | reverse complement strand
GCTACCAGAAGTGTGGCGCTGACGAAGAGGGGGTAGGACCTGTTTGCTGGAAAGACTGTCCTGCAGACCGATCTCTAGTCGCTGGTCCTTTTTGCTGTGAAGATTCAGCCTCCTGCATACATGACGCTGTCGGCATTGCTAGACTCACTATGGATGTTGGTAGAGTCATTGCAGATGCACAGGCAGCCCCATACAAACTTATTCATGATCTGAGAAAGTTATTCGAGGATGAGAAGGGTTTGAGGATTCCAGAGTGTTAATCCAAAATTGCTGTTGGAAGAGTTTTTCAACTAAAGAAAGTATACATTTCGACTTCTTTGTCTTTGCATTTATCTTACCTAGAAACGACAATAATATATGTACATATTGTTGATGATTTTTGGAATCTTGTTTATTTTAGTAAGGCAAGAGTGAAGGCGACGAGCGACATGATTGATGCAGGATATTTTTCCCCGGTGCTTGAGGCATCTGTTTTTTGTATGTTTGCATCATCTGAAACACTGTCAGTGTTATCAAAAGGTACAGAAGCAGCAATAGGGTCATCTAAAGGTACAGAAGCAGCAATAGGGTCAACATCTACCAGGTTTTCATTCATTTCTAGTTCATCAGTTGGATCATCTTCGGGATTAATTTCTTGCAAATCCGCATCCATTGCCTTTTCTTCTACTTCATCGGCAGGATCTGCCCCCATCATCTTTTCGTTTAAATTGTTTGTAATTTCTGAAGCTGCTGGTCGAACATTGTTTTCGACATGTGGTTGGTTTTCTTCCTGAACAAAACCACCATTGTTTTCGAAGCTTGGAATTAATGAACCAAATGTCTGCTGTTCAGTGTTACTGCTCTCCACGCTTTCAGCCGCGACCGTAAACACAACTAGCATTTGGAACTTCATGAGTTGAATATCTGCTTGATTGTACGGTACCACCATTCCTGTGGTACAGCCCCATGTATTTCAGGTTTCAGTTTGAAATCGCTGCCGATTTATAAATTTAAAAGGATAGGCTTTAAATTCATTCTAAATTGTAAGCTATAGTATGTGCTATCGAGAAAAAGATTCTAATACATCCTCATTGTGAAAATACTTTGTTATTCAATTCAAAGGCTGCGTCTTCAATGAAAGAATGAATTTCTGCGGGGGTATAGAAAAGTCTCTGTTTTTGCTTGTCGGAATACATTGGAATATTCCGAGTTGAATTTGAACCAAATGATATTTTTCGAGGAGAGCACAGTTCGCAGGTTCGTTTTCTTTTGTAAGTGTACCATCCGGCTTCCACCTTTTTGATGCATCCTTGCGCGATGTTTTTAGTTTTTGGCGTGTTGCAATACGTACAGTGTTCACAACACGGAACAAAGAATAATTCAGATGGAGACAAAGAATAAGGGGACGAAGAAGCGTTGCGAATATTGAACGATTGAAAAAACCAGCTAAGAATTTCCTCCGTCATATCTTCCATTGTTTGAAGAAAATTATTTCCTTGTGTAGCTTGTGGCCCAAATATGCTTTCAAGAGATTGGATAAATGGAACCATGATAACATCATTCGAGGCGATGAATAGGGAAGCGTACGCGTAGCACTTAGAGACGAGGTCGGCGGATGTAGACATAGTATCTTGTCGCAAGTTATTGTATACAACATGATTCAACGCAATTCCTGCACAATACAGTAATAAATTGTTTCTTGCAGCAGTGGTAGGTGGTTTACCGCATTCGAATTCTTTTAAAAGAGTTTGAATTTCTTGAGCTGTGAACCCACCATCCAATAGTTTTTCAAAGAGCCAGCCCGTACTTGCGAGGCGATTGATTGAAAGAGCACAATTTAATAATACTTTCTTTCTGACGGATTTATCTGATTTCAGTACATGGTCCTTGTTTGACATGTTTTGATTTGACGTGGTTCTTTTTTTATTATTACTTATTTTGCTCTTACTAGAGATGGGGTCAGATTCACGAGTTTACTCATGGTACTATGGTGCGTTCTTCTTGACATATCTGGTAATATCGATTGCCTCCTTCGCTATAGTCTCCAGTACATCTGGGCAATGTGTTCAAACGTGTCCTTTGAAAATCACGAGTGATGCAAGATATAACTTTGGGGCTTGCAGTTGTGTTGCAGAGAGTCCTGGTAACCTATTTTGGTTTTATGGGATGTTTAACGGATCTACTACAGACAATGAAATTTACAATAATGCCATAGCAGTCACTCAAGCACGTGGAAATTGTTATGCGTGCAATAGTATAAACCCTATGGATGTAGATATCTACCTTCCATGCTCTCCAAGATCATCATGTACCGTGCCGAACATGGTTCCTGGTTTTCGTATAGCGTTGAGTTCTGATACTTCCAGTAACTCTACATGTAGTCTATTAACTAGCAACACTGTATCCATGCGAGGCAGCTACAGCGCAGTGTTGTATGCGTTTTCTGTATTCTTCTTGCTGATGAGTTTATGCGCCCTGTTGCTGGCTATTGCTTTTTCCGTGTTTATAGAAAAATGGCATTCAGACTATACAAGATTATCCAAATATGAAACTTTTCAAGGATTTGTTGCAAAGAATTTCGTGGTTCCTTTACGAGTGTGCAATATTCTTTTACTCATATTCATTATCTGGTCTTTAATAATGGTATTTGGCTATGATGTATGTAGCACAGAGAGGAATCCGCAGAATGGCAAGCTTGAGTTTTTCTCCACTATTAGCGGACTGGTGATTGGTGTATCATTGTTGTGGATCGTGGGCTGCATCGTTGGATCGTGTTTTAATAGGGTGGTTCCGAAAGACACTCCATTTTACAATCCTAAGACAGCCTCTGATCCTGCTGACCATATTTGTTACAGAGTTATCTGTGGAACAAAAGAGACGTTGGCACGAGTAGGTCCATAATTAAAATTAATATAATAGAGAAATTTGAAATTTAGAGCCCCATGAGCTGGACAGAGAGATTCTTTGTGAGTGGGGAATCTGACTTATAGTCGTTTGCTTCAACTGTCCAGTTTCGTTTCATCGCCGACAAAGACTTTCGTGATTTGCTTGTCGAATCCACATCATCCGTATTACTTGAATTCAAATTCTCAGAAAGTCTCGGCGCCGTGAGTGAACTTTTTCTTCTCTTCTTTGCACTAGGAATTGGTGTTTTTAGAATTCCAGTGCTTGCTCTTCGATTCCTGTCGGTAGCCGATGGTTCAAAAGTAACAATAGAAATTCTTCTTGATTTTCTTTTCCTGGTGCTACTGAAACCGCGTTCTTCTTCTTCGTGTACCAAGCGCTGTTCTTGTGCCAAATCAAAAAGTATCTCCTCTGTCATTGTATGGTCTAAAACCTGCTCTACTTCCGCCTTGAAATCTTTCATAAGTACACACAAGTATTGCATAACATGTTTCATATAGGAGCTTTTATTTCTTTGTAGTAACCTATACAAAGAAACCAGCATAGGAACAACGTTTTCCACCAAGTTCTTCCTTTCCAATTTGGATAAAACACGGCCTTTTGCAGTAGCCAATGCAACTTGGGTAGCTGTCGGCACATCCTCCTCTTCCAGCGGTTTGGCAGTGGTTGCATTCTTCACTTTGATATTTGGGCAGCAAAGAATTCGAAAGCAATCTTGCATGACTTGATCCAACGATGATGCCGGTGGCATTGAAAAAACGCCGTCAATTATTGCACCAAGAACATCTAGACATAACTTGTTAGTCACTTCGAGGCGTTGAGTGTCTTGAAGCTGGTCCAATAGCAAATTGTACAATTCCATTCTTAAATTTGTTCCCTCTGGACCAGTAATTCGAAATACAAACACTTTCCTTTGATGAGAAAGTGAATCTGCATCTAGTTCCTTGTCGGTGACTTGAAATACTTGACCCAATTGATACTTGGGATGGCTCAAACAACGATTGATGGCAAATAGAACATCAACAAAGCTACCATGGAAAAGACCAGGGTTCTTCTCAGCAAATATCTCCTTGAGAGAATAACGAACTAAATCCCTGATCTCTTCATTAGGGTCCGCAGCGCACATCAAATACCGAACGAACAAAGAACCTCTCCACTTGATATAATCTTCCTGCAGTAAACCAGTTAAAAGCACCAGCGCATGACGCCGAACCAACACAGAAGGGTCGGACAGGCAAGCACAAATGACATCCATATGTGGATCGATCATGTTGGTATATCGCCTGCATAGATCTCCAAGAATCACAATGACATTACTACGAATAATATCACTACCCTTGCATTCGTCTAATTCTCTGACCAACATATGCGTAGCATCTTTAGCGATCTGCTCACTGCTTAGACAAAGTTTTCCAGTTGCAACGAGTACGTGGGGTCTGATGCACATATCAAGACCAGACATTGTAAGAGCACCCATAGTTAATGTCACGACTTCATCAGGTAGCGTCACAAACAACCTCAATTTATCGTCGGGATCCAAGCCGAGAATACTCAGCTCCCCGATAATGAACAAGGACGAAATAAGCTTGGCAGGCACAGTACCAGATTGGTGTAATTGCCGAAGGACAACTGTACAAGCTTCCACAAGTGGAGTAGCCCAACTAGTGATGAGTTTACGCCCCTCTGCCTCGTTGGTGGCCTTGGACTCGCACAAAGCAACAAGAACATGCAAACATTTTCGACATAAATCAGGTTCTAAATTCAAACCTTGAACATGCTCAAACACTAGAGAAGCAATGCGAGTGGCTTCATCAGCAGGTACACGGGATGCCAGGCCTTCCAACACTCCCATACAATGAATCATTAAATCAGAATTTTCAACTTCGGTATCAAACATACTATCCCATTGATTTAGTAGACATTTGGTATCAACTGATTTGCGAAAGGACTCTTGTGCTTTTTTCATGTCTTGGTTCGAGCAGACGATACCACCGCATATCATGTTGAGAATAACCCACCCACCTCGAACCATTTGAGAATCATTTCGAGCATCTATTGCTCCTTGAAGAGCAGTTATGAGAGGTTTTACTTTGATTTCATTATCAAGAACCAGATGGTATAAACACTTTTTGAGGCATTTAATCTCTTCCTCACCAAACTGCGCTACCAAAGACCAAACATTTCTTTGATCTTTCGCACATATGTTCTTGAAAAGGACTCTGTTGATACATGCGCATGCTTTTGTTTGAACGGATTGTTCAGGGTCGTACACCAATGGCAAGACTGCACTAGTCCAAGAACTATTCACAGAGTCAATTTCAATTTCAACAAGCGAATCTAAAAGATCTAATACTTGATTTCGAATACTGAGAGCCACATCACGGCTTCGTTCAGCGATTTTCATGATATCAATTTGAATCTTTGCTCCTCTCAATGTTCGGATCTTTTCATTAGAGAAAAGTTCTTGAAACGATTTGATAGCTGCTTTTCTCACCGCTGGTTTGACATCCGACAAGTTTATAGCAAGAGCGTCAAGACTAGCATGAATAATACTTTCACTGGTTGGACTGAGTGTCAGCTTACCTAAACACTTTGAGGCAGCAACTCTAACAGTAGGAATTTTGTCATCGCATCTGTTGATGATCAAATCGTGAAGACCTTCAGAAAAAACAGCGTCTACCGACTTGGTATAGAATATATCACAGGCGATCTCCACTGCAAACTGCCTTGACGAAGGATCTCGAGAATGCGACAATTTGCTGAGAAATTTGCAAAATCGTAAATTGGTGTCATGTCCATTTGATAAGGAAATATCTTCAACGACGAGGGCAATGTTTTTTGCGATGACGAGGCGCTCCGATGCCTTACTCGATGCAGTGTAACAAAGATGTTCCAACATCCTTAGATGCACGGAATGATCTACGGAAAGAGAGTTCAACAATTTAATCGCCCACTGAGTTTCATTGCAAGATTTTGTGTTTTGTAACAAGTGACGCAATGAAAACAACAGTGCCAAAGTATCATCATTGTTTGAAAGAGCGACTCGGACGAGATGATCCAAAACCTGGTTTCAAACATAAATTTAATAAACGAATCAAGCGTTTCAACACGTACCTTATCGTCAGCTTTCCTTGCACCTCCTTGTGTCAAAACCTCCATGTATTTCTGCCTGATGTCTTTGTCTATTCCTCTCATGTTGGGCACTAGCCACAAAGTAGAAAGACGTTTCACCAAAGAATTCGAAAGTTCAGCCTTCAACGCAGTTCTCAACATAGAAGCTTCATACATTTGATAAGACCATGCTCCGGGAAAACACAATATTCGAATGTACACCTTTGAAGCCAAGTCACTCTGATGCATCAAGTTGAGTAACGACACCTGCAGCATCAGTCTCCTATTTCTAGGGGACAACTTCATATCCTGTGTAGAATCTTCTTCCCCGAAAGCACAAGCAAAGAACCCCCCCTCCGGCTCTTTGCAAGAAAGCAACACTTGCAGATTCTCTTGCAAGGATGCATCTTCGTCTTGCACATCCTGTCCACCTGAACCAGCAAGATATGCTTGAGCTAGCTCACTTATATTTTCCTCAGTTGCATTCTGGGACAATAAGAATCGGTATCCGTTTGCGGCTAGTGCGCTTATTGCTGAACGAATCTCCATCTTTTTCAAATGAAATAACCACCGAGAATTAATTTTTTTTTTGTTGGTGCACACATTTCGCGATTTTGTTGGTGCACACATTTCGCGATTTGCGCCGGACATACTATTTGTGGTACCTACGTATAATCGCTAACAATAATTCAATATTGCCGCACGAGAGATGGGTTTCATTGCGAGAAGAATGTCAAAGATCAAAAAGGGAAACAAATCCGACTCAGAGGCGCATCGAGAAAGCCTGAATTCTTCCGAGTCCAAGTATAAGGTGTTTGAATCAGAAGGTGTCAAGGATATCCTAAGTCTTTTGAATATTCCTCCCCTGATTCGAAAACCAAGAAAATCGAAGAAGAAGGGAACGCTGATGAAAATGGGCAAGTTTTTCAAAACTTGGAGGGAACGATATTTCATATTAACTTCAAATACTTTAAAGTATTATGAAACCAAACACAGCCATCAATATTTTCTCGGTGTTATTCATTTAGAAGATATATCCCCGGTTGAAGGCCATGCAGCTCGTATTTTAGGAAAGCCGTTCTATAAAGCGCTTAATATTCCAAAACAACACGAGAACGTTTTCTGTATTCATGTCGGACGAGAAAGAAAAGGTACGTTATTCATATAGGCAATTATTTTTATCAATTGAACCGGTATGCAGAGAGAGTTTATTTGTTTTCGGCATCAGAAATGTCTAAATCCGAGTCCTGGGTGCGTGCCATTAATACGGAGTACAAACATTTTCACGCAAAAAGAGCTGCTCGAAGAATTGAAAAGAAAGCAGGAGGCGCCCCTTCTAATGCTGGGCAGGTTGAAGAATATGATTTAGTCGATGAATTCGATTTTGAAGTAGCCGTATTAGCACATCACTATCTCAAGAGTCGTATATTTCTTCACTGGAGAATGTTTATGATATATTCAAAAAGCCACACTCGCAATGAATTAAAATAGTAATTATGTACACTGATCCCTGAACCGTTCCAACCAGTAAAAGTAATTTTCTGAATTCGGGTATTTATCGAGGGAAAGGCTTTCATCGTTGTTCATATCTTGTTTTTGAAATTCTAGAAGAGTCTGATCCAATCTATTCTCTTCTTGCTGGGGAGATGCTGGATAGTTACGCTGAAAGTTTAACCATGATTTTTCCAATTTGCCTCCTCTTGTAGCCACTTTTTTAACATGAATGAAATTACTCTCCATCAGTTGCGATCCATATTTACTATCACCATGAGTAGAGAGATTCAATTGGGAGTACACACATACATCACCCACTCCTTCGACGTTTTCCGTTCGAGATCGAATAAACTCTGTGATAATTTGAGAGTAGCGAGGCAATACAAAACATAGCACATATGGAGTAGTGAGTATACAGATCATCTCCTGCACCAAAAGCACGACTTTGAATTGAAAAAAGTCACTGAATTCATCCCTTGTGTTGTAAGAGTGTGTATTGGGTCTCCAATGATCAGGCATATAATGCGTATAAGATACAACACGACGCATAACTTTATCGGGATTGAAAACTGTTTCTTCTATTGGAGGAATAAACGCTCTCGAGATTGCCAGCACTCCTGAAAAGATAGCAATGTACCATACCAAATCTCTACCGCCTAATTTAACATATAGTACGATGGATTCGTCCATAATAGTGAACAACATCAATATCGCTACAAATGCACCTGCAATAAACGATACACCAGTGGCAATCATGGTAGGCACTGGGGATGGAAATTGCTTTAGATACTGATCTGCTGGTTTGACGCCTGCAAGAGTTCGTTTGTCCAATATATGTTGAAGTTCATTATATTCTCTAAATTCCCACAGTGCATATGGGGACCACCATCGAGGTCCCAAATAATTTTTCTTCGAATGGAATTCTTCCGCATACTTGAGAAACGAATAAATCAACATAAATCCTAATGTAAAGGGCATCATCAAAAAATTAATACAGCCCCATGTGACGAATCGTTTTCGCAATAACTCCGGCTCTGTCAAAAAACTGCGCGAGATTTTGAATGAACTGGAATAGAGTTGGTTCAAAACACACACTTCAATCATCAATTCAAGATTCTTACCAAAGTACCACCATTGGGATCCAAATTGAAAAGTACCTACAGGGAGGACTTCTTCGTTTATCATGGCAATCAAATAATTCTCTTTTCGAAGAATTCGCATAGAGATTTCCTTGGCTGTGAAGCTCATCCCATTAATTTGAATGGGAGAAATGCCGCTATCTTGTACAGCAATTACTTTGTTCACAATATCGCTCCATTCCATGGTTTGAAGCTCACGAGTGGATATATCCAAACGCTTGCTATAAAACTGTCTGATTTGCCAGTTTCGGCTCATCGTAGGAATGAGATATATTAATGTCCAGAGCCAATACAATGAAAACACTACGGCATATGCCACTACAAAAACCTGGAACGCGACTGAGGAATGTTCTGACAGTGGTCTCAAGTATTGAGAGAATTCCAAGCATGAGCTTTCAGAATGGCAATCTAATAAAGCATTCCAGTCAAGAAATCCCAGCAGAAAGGTCGAGAACACAGTTGTGAAACCCAACGTTACAGTATTAACTAGAGCTTTTGTCATGATACTAGAAAAGCCCTTCTCGTAGTAGTAGGTATATAATCTTGTGAAGAATTCGTCCAAGTTCTCAATTCCTGAAGCCCATTCTTCTTCATCATTCAAAAAGGAGTTTTCATCCATCGTACTGTATTGTCTACGACTATCCTCTAGATCTACTTCCATCGGTTCCACAATCATCTTCCCTGCAGAACTTTCTCCTAAAACAAAATTGATGCGAAAAAAAAATTGAGAAAAAACTCAAAAAAGAATGAAACGATCTCGCGAGGAAGAAGCGAAAGATGTTGATTTATTGCCAAATGACACTATTGTTGGATTTAATCTTCTTTCAAGAAGTAGCCTAGTGGGTGAAATGAGAGCTATCATGCGGCATCACTTGTATTCGGTTATTGAAAATAGGAGTATTGTTGACCAGCAATTATTTGAGTGTCGAGATGAAGGACTACTTCGAATTCTGGATGCTGGTATTGAAGAGATAATAGTAAAAGAAAGTGATTTTAGAAAGAATATTCTGATCAGAGCAACGAATTCCGAAGATTCCGAAACAAAACTGATACTTCGTATGTTCGCCAATGACGTATTAAAGGCAGAAAAAGGCAAATACGTGGATCAGAATGTACTAAACGAAATGCTCCCTTCTAAATGGTGCTCTGTTCTCTCTATTACAGGGTATTTGACAAAGCATCGTGGCGACTCCTATTGTTTCGCCTTTCACGGACTTTGTACTTATGTTTCAGAGTTGCATGACTGTCGTAAACTAATCCTGGAAACCCTACATAGAAAGCGAAACAAAGAAATATCCACAACAGAAATCAAACGTGTCGCTTCTAATAATAATAAGAAAATAGCGAATACGAAAAGTCGGAAACCCAATTTGGCCGATGCTTCCCGAAGACTTGGAATAGACTTTCACATTATGGACCTCGTTGAATCTGGAAATGTTCGATGTATTGATATCGGAAATGTTCATATATTGAAAAATGTAACTTAATTAAACATGGTGTTCAATCTAACGCTAGAGAGTTTTTTCAAAACTAGACTATTTCGTACATTCAAGCGATTATGATCCAGAAAAACAAATTTCAATGCAGGAATTCGGGAAAGTGATTCTGGAACTTGGCCGGTGAATTCGTTACTAGAAAGCCCGAGCCATTCTAATTTGGCACAATTTCCAATTTCGTCGGGAATATTTCCTTGAAACAAGTTATGTTTCAATTCTAAGAATTTCAAATCCTTCAACTCGCCAATTTCTTTTCCTACTTCCCCTTTTATTTTATTCAAGCTGAAATCTAGAGTGACTAAATGATGCAACGTTGGAATGACAGCCCAGGGTATTTCTCCAACTAAATTATTTTGATCTAAAGCTATCGAGATGACATTTCCAAATTCACAAACTATTCCAGTCCATTTCGAAACGCATGGATCCGATACCAGCAACATATCTTGCACAAGTTTTTCAACGTCGCTACCCTTTTGACTCAGCACATGCTTTTCAATATCTATCCAACCCCGTTTATATTTCCATGATCTCCCTCCTAACTCTATATATATATATACAAGCGCCACAGCCTGGTGCTTTCAAAAGTAAGTTTTTTTTAAACGTGGAGATGAGTTAAACTTACCAATTTCGTTCTAGGGTCTTTCGGTTGTGGGGTCTCAAAGTGAATGTCCTCAAACACAATATCATTCAAAGGTTTCACATCAAATTTCCCTTCAGCACCCCATCTATAATTATTCCAAGATCCGTCTTCCCACCGAACTGTGACTGCCAAGTTGTCAGCAGCATCTTCTTTCCAATTAGTGACAGCAACAATCACCCCAATGCCACTCTTATCTTGATTATACCATTGCCAGTCATCACTACGCACTACCTGTCTACCTACCGGAGAACCAATTGCCTCCAAAACAACCACCACAAGCTGCCATAGTTGAAGTTTCATCACACATCAAAACAGCATGAAGATGAGGGGGACTATTGTGTTCATTTTGAATTTCAACAACATAACGACGTTAAATGGAGTTTGCAGTGCCTTCACTTCGACAAAGTATACGTGATCTAGAGTATTGCAATGAGGATAATCGGCTCTATGCTAGTGATGTGATTTGTGTTGGAGGATTCGACGAGCAAGCCCAGCATGACTTCGTGGGAGACCTGCACGGCCAAGCTGCCTGTGATGACATTGTGGAGGTCCTATGCAATTTAGAGAACAATTTTTTGAATGGTGTGTACGCTTGCGTACGATTCTTCGATGACATTTCTCCATTGGCTAAGATCGGGACGGTGGAGTTGCTCTGTAAGATTCTCAACCAAGTATTGAAACATGTGAGCGAGGAAAACAATGATGTTCGGGCTTGTTTCAAATTGTCTGTGTATCTACTTGCAAAACTTTGCATCGATGAAGAAGAAAGATATGTGGTTCGACAAAAAGACAAGGAACCAAAGAATAAAGGGTTCCAATGGGTCCCTGAAAGAAATGCCATCGTATCAGTGGTTCTATCCTCGTTGAAAACTGTGGATTTTGGCAAACTTTGGAAATGTGGACTCCCTGAGGATTCTTTTCTTGATGTTTATTGGAGACTTGCTGAGATGCTTATTGTTGAAAATCCTAAATGTTTGACTTTGGAGAATGAATCGATGGTGCAAGATCTTGTTTGCATCCCAGCAAATATGTTTCATGGTGTGGTGTCTCATGTGATAGTTGCTTCATTTTCTCATGCAATTCATAAAGAGGAACATTTCGCTGGTTTCGTTGTTTCCGTTATGCATCGTCTTATTACCGTGTATGAAGACGATAAACTTACCCGTGATATGATACTAGAAGTAGGAAGAGTAGATTCTCATGAAGCATCTGCCACTATTGCTAAAACAATGGGACATTTCATTGAAATATTGGCGTCATCCATGCCAGCTATGTTGTTGGCTCATCTCAGTGTCGTAGTTCCTCATTTAAACGCTCAAGCATACTCCTTAAGGTGTTCTATAGTTCGTGCTCTCGGAGAGTTGGTGGGGTTCTTACGACCATCTGAAAACCCTACTGCTGAGACATTTGCAATCCAAGATGATAACCATGGAACAAGAAACAAATTGCTAGATTTAATAGGAGAACGAGCTCATGATACTAGCTCTTACGTTCGCGGAAGTTGTTTGGGTGTTCTTTGTTCTTTGGCTGAATCTGGAGCATTGCCGGTGTCTCACATCATGACTGCCACTGAAATTGCCATCGAAAGAATTCTAGACAAGTCTTCTATAGTTCGAAAAAATGCTCTCTCGTGTTTGAGCTGTCTTTTAGAACACAATCCATTCAGTGACAGATTGAGTCCTTTGCATTTTCAAACACAATTGGAGGAATTACAGAAAAATGAAATCGCTGTTAGTACTAGTACAGAAGATGATGAAGACAATGAAATCAAGTTGTCGGATTCAACTTTGGCTGCTTTAAGGTATTACAAATCGGCTTTGGAGTTCATTGCAAGGATGGAAATTGGTTGTAAACAAGCAGAACAATTAATTCACAGTAAAATCACCACGGATGTTTCACAGTCGATGGCCTTTTTGTCCAACGCGCTGCGATTTCAACTTCCAGGTGCTTCGAATTCTATGCGAAAACTGCTGGGATTAATTTGGGATGATCGAGAGTCCGGTAAGATTCGAAAAGAACTTTTGGAGGCATTTGAATTGTACTACATTTCAGAACCGGTACAAGTTGGTCGCAATGTCAAGCGCAAAATTCAATCTCCATCTCGTATCGCTGATAATTTAATCCAGCTGGTTTCTAGTGCTACATTGGCTGAACTTACTTGTATTGAGAGGATCTTATCTGAACTAACTTGTTCAACGGGAATATTGGGGCGAGTCGGTCTTCCTCAAGTGGTGATTGAACATGTTTGGAATGTCACAACAAACGAAGAGTCATCCGATGATATAGTTCGTGTTTCATTGTGTATAGTCGCTCTATGCACTGCGACACCGGGACCTTTTTTTCTCAAGGCTCATGTATCCAAATTGCTGGATATGTGTTGCATCAAGAAATATGATTTTGGGTTTATTCGATATGCTTTTCGAATTTTGAATCATTTGAAAGTAGAAGGATATGCGAGCTCTCTTGAAGCGTTAGTAGTTGACTTTGCTGCGAGCCTTGCAGAGGCTGTTGATGACGAGCAATGGTACGCATGTTGCGAGAATGCCATGTGTTTGCTTTTCGATGGAATCATTGATCGTCCTGATATTGTTTGTAACAGGATTCTTAGAAATGCCCACAAACTGGTACTCTTGAATGACACAGCATCCCAGGTACTTTACGCTCGTTTTTTCTTTTTGCTAGGACATTCCGCAGTGAAAATCTTGGTTTATACTGAAACGGTGGGATCTAATGCTAAGAAGCAAACCCACGAGACTAAAAGTTCATCTGATGATCTAGGCTCCATGCTTAGTGGTGGCGGGGACGACTATGAGGATTCCGTGCTAAGACGGATATCTGAGTATGAGTTGGTAGGACATGATACATTGATGGGTGCCTATGTGCCCATGTTGTTGGAAATCATTCAAATGAGCCTCACAGAAGAAGACGCAGTTGATCCGGTTCTTTCGCAGTCTGCAGTATTAGCATTGTGTAAGATGATGTGCATTTCTGAGGGATTATGCGAACAAAATCTACAACTGCTGTTTACTGTATTGCGAGACTCAGCGAGCCCATGTGTACGATCAAACATTATGATATCGCTAGGAGATTTGGCAGTGAGGTTCCCCAATGTAGTTGAACCATTCACATCCCAGATATACCGACGACTGAGAGACCCAGATACAGCTGTGAGGAAGACTTCGTTGATGGTGCTCACCCATTTGATTTTGAATGACATGATAAAGGTGCGAGGAGAAGTGAGTGAGATTGCTGCTTGTCTTGAGGATGATGAAAATGAACGGATTCGAGATCTGGCCTGTCTTTTCTTTCACGAGTTATCTCGCAAGGGGAACAACCCAGTGTATAATCTACTACCAGATACTATTCACCGACTATCTAAAGATGTATCTATATCGGGGAAGAAATTTCATGCGATTGCAAAGTTCTTGACCCACTTTATCACTGCTGAGAAACATTTGGTTTCTCTCGTGGAGAAGTTTTGTCAACGGATATTTGGAGCCACTGGTTTATCTAGTGATTCTGAACAAGTGGAAGTTGTGGGAGCTCTAAAGGAAATCAAGTTGATTCAGGACCTAGCATTTACGATCTCTAATTTGAAGTTGAGTGAAAAAGCTCTAAAGAAATTGAGTGATCCACTTTTCAAACTCTACCAGCCAGTACTTGCTGACGAGGTAGTTTACACCTGTATGCAAAACATAATGAAGAAGGGAAAGCAAACTTCAAAAGATATGATGGAAGAATGGAGCTCTCGAATGGAGCAAGTTCGTGAAATCCAATTGTGTAACCAAGCCACCACATCAAAAGCAATTAGTAACAAACAAAAGAGGCGAGATCAAGTCAATAAAGAGAATTCAAGATGATATTATATATTGCGTTAAATACTTTTTTGATTTAGTCTATAGGGCACTTGCAAAGAGTTAGTTTCTCTTTTTCAATTTGTGAGGAGAATCAATTCAAATTCGAAAGTGTGGGTGTGTACTGGACAAGAACCCGTTCATCAGGTTGCCATTGGATCATCGCGCTAAAAATGAAGAAGCAGCACGTTTTCATTGAAGAGGAATTAATCTCCGAGTTGCAACTTCAATTATTTTTTAAATAAATAAATACATCTCACTTCTTTCTTCTTTCTTGAACACTTTTTGAAAGTTCTCTAAGCACGGTTTCGGTGGTAGAGAAATCTATGCAGGCATCAGTTACACTAATTCCACGTTTCAACGTCTTCAAGTCAGTATTACCTGGATCTAACTTTTGGTTTCCAGCTTTCAGGTGGGATTCAATCATAATTCCAATGATTGTCTTATCACCTGCTGCCACTTGCTTTGCAACATCAGAAGCCACGATTGGCTGATTCTTGTGGTCCTTATTGCTGTTTCCGTGACTGCAATCAAGCATGATTCTCGCTTGTATTCCGTTCTTTTCCATCTTTGCTGCTGCTGCTTGCACACTTTCTGCGTCAAAGTTTGTCCCGCTAGCCCCTCCTCTAAGGATAATATGACATCCCACATTTCCTTTTGTGTGAACAATAGCTGCCAATCCTTGCTTTGTTACTGAGAGAAAACTGTGAGCTCCAACAGCAGAGCGACATGCGTCTACAGCAACTTGCACATCACCTGCAGTGGCGTTCTTAAATCCAACAGGACAAGACAAGCCACTTGCCAATTCTCGATGAACTTGACTTTCAGTCGTTCTCGCACCAATAGCCCCCCAGCTAACAAGATCTCCTAGAAATTGAGGGGAGATCGTATCAAGGAACTCAACCCCTGCAGGGAGCCCCAAGGTGTTCACTTCCAATAAGAATTCTCGGGCAATACGAAGACCTTTGTTAATACGGAAACTTCCATCAAGATCAGGATCGTTAATCAGGCCTTTCCAACCTATGGTAGTTCTAGGTTTTTCAAAGTAGACACGCATAACGACAATGAGGTCATTTTGCAGTTCTGTTCTCAGTTTTGCCAGTTTTTGAGCATATTCTCTGCATGCATCAATGTCATGGATGGAGCAAGGACCAACAATCACAACTAGTCTATCATCTTCCCTTCCAACCGCAGCGTGTACCGCCTCACGACTGGTGCGAACGTGAGCCATCACGTGTTCGTCCATGGAGACTTCCTCAATGAGACAAGCAGGAGGAAGCAGAGGGGATATGAAATCAATTCTTACATCGTCGACTTCCTTCGAAAGTGCTTCGCTCACTTTGCGTCGCTTAATCATGTTATCACGACTTGGAGAAGCAGACATCGTATTCTAGATTT
>Ga0209390_10006313_pt1 | contig 16019 bp, 10 predicted proteins | sample BON01_FD_187212 | JGI IMG/M metagenome (GOLD analysis project Ga0209390, IMG submission 187212) | Freshwater microbial communities from Lake Bonney liftoff mats and glacier meltwater in Antarctica - BON-01 (SPAdes) (version 2) | ecosystem: Environmental > Aquatic > Freshwater > Ice > Glacier... | reverse complement strand
AGGATTCGCGGACGAGGTGGGCAGGCGGGGAGTTGCGGTTGGGCACGGTGTCCACATACATGGTTGGTAACCTGCGATATCTGATCTACAAGTCAACGATTAAATGCACATTTACATGGCTACAAATGAGCAGTTGTTTTGAGGAATGGAGGCACAATCAATTGCAAATCAGCGAGTTATCGACGGATTAAGGGTGGAAGTTCCGTTTAAAAGCGACCAATTTTTGCCAGAGGTTTCCCCAGTGCCCGTGGTTTGTCGGGTTTTGACCTGAGTCATGGTTTCGAGTGGCCGGAATTTGCTTTTGGGGTGGGGAGCTTGAGGGCACCGATCAAGGGGAATGGTGAAGGGAGTCAAAAAGACCAATCCTGCTCCAAGCGCCGCCCTTCACCCGGAACAACTCGAAGCCGCTCCCTACCTCCCTCGCTTTACCCTCATCTTTGACCGCGAAGGATACAGCCCAATGCGTGTGCTATTTCAGCGTTTTCAAATATTCCAGGACGTCCACGATTTCCTGGTCGGTGAGGAGGAGGTTCATGGGAGGCATGGGTGAGAATTCGCCGGGGTATCCTTCGGCGATGGTGGCCCCCGGTTCGACGAGGGATTGCAGGAGGTAGTCCGCTCCTTTGCGTCCTCCGATGCCATCGAGCGCGGGCCCGATCACGCCGCCCTGGCCCTCGACTTGGTGGCAGCGGTTGCAGGCGGCGGTTTGATGGGTGAGGAAGATGTTTTTGCCTCGGACCGCGTCGGGTTCTTGTTTCTCTGCCGTTGCGGTTTCAACGGGAACGGGAATGAGTTCGTGAAGGGTGATGTTGCGATACCAGGCACGGCCGGTGGAGGTGCCCCATCCGCCGAAGAGAGCATTGATGGTGATCTCAGAAAGCCCGCTGGTTTGGAAGTCGAGGGAAACCTTGGTCCAGTCATTGCGGCCTTGCAGGGCCTTGGTCGCGCCATTCCGGGGATCTTGAAGTTGGTGGATATTGAAGAGGGCTCCTTTGGCTCCTTTGACCCCTGCGGTTTTGATCTCACCGGTCAGGCGATAACTGCTGCCGGGGTTCACCTTGAGATTGGTGGAGAAGGAGGTGTCCGAGCCGGCGGCGGAGGCGATGTGCAAGGTGTCGCCTTCTTTTGTGAGAGCGGAAGTCCCCCGGTAGGTCATCTTTTCCCAGGTGGGGTTGACGAGGAGGTTGGGGCCGGGTTTGACGGAGACCTCGCCGCTGACGAGGTGATTCTTAGCGGCGGCTTGGAGAGCGGCGAGAAGCCATTCGTCTTTTTGGTTGAGGGGGTCAAGGAGGAGTCCGGAGATGGCCTGCTTGAGGGCATCGGTGGTTGGGAGGGTGCTCAAGGCGACGAAGGCGGCAAGGCGGGTCTCGAGGTTGCGATCGTTGATGACGGCGGACTCGAAGAGGAGGTTGGCTCCTGCTTGGTCGGGGGTGAGGGCGCGGATGGCATTTCGACGGAGTCCCGGATCCTTGGCGAGCAAGGCTGCGCGAGACGTTTTGTCGTCGAGCGCCTGAAGACCGTGCAGGGTCCAGAGGGCGTGAAGGGCTCCGGGCTCCGAGCTTGTCACGATCTCTTGCAAAGCGGAAACGGCGTCGGATTTCTGGCCATCAACGAGGAGGCGTTGTGCGGTCATGCGCCAGAATTGGTTGGGGTCACTTAAGGCCGCGACGAGTTCGTCTGTCGAAGCTTGTGCAAGCGAGGTGATCGCGGATGGTTTGGCTCCTTCCCAGACGAGGCGGTAAATGCGCCCGTGGGAGCGATCGCGGTTGGGATTGGTGTGGGCGTTGCCCTTGCCGGTCTTGGCATCGTACCCTCCGTTTTGCGGGCTGGGAGTGGGGTTGTGCTGGATGATAAAATTATACCAGTCGGCGATCCACAAATTTCCATCGGGTCCGACTTCGGCCGCGATGGGCGAGAAATGTTCGTCGGCCGAGGCGATCAAGGAGTGACGGTTTTTCGAGAGATGGCCCGCGCCATTCTGAACGGTTTCGAATTTGCCGAGGAGGTTTCCGGTGGGGCCGTTCACGAAGGCCATCTTTCCGCGCCATGATTCCGGGAAGTTGTCCGAGTTTGCGAAGGCGTGGCCGGCCGCTGCGGTGTAGCCGCCGAAGACATCGACTTGGCGGATGTTGGGCGTGATGGGTTGGAACATCTCGGTGTTGGCAATGCTCTTGGCGGTGAGCCCTTTTCCTCCGGGATGGGCGGTGGCCGGGATCCCTCCAAAAAACGAGGGGTGACGGTTGGCGGTGGAGCCGAAGGCGTCGCCTTGGGCGTTGAAGCCGAGTCCCCAGGTGTTGTTGTTGAATTGGTGGAGGAACTCGAGATGGGAGAGGTCTTTGGTGAAGCGGTAGATGCCCATGCCAAACCCGAGACGTTCTTTGGAAACCTCGCCATTGAATCCGGAGTAGCCGACCGTTCCCCAGATTTGGTTGTCGATTCCGTAGCGGAGATTGGAAGGGCCAGCGTGGGTGTCGTTGGTGCCCCAACCGGTAAGAACAATTTCTTTTTGGTCAGCGAGGTCGTCACCGTTGGTGTCCTTGAGGAAGTAGGTGTGTGGAGCCTGATGAAGGTAGACACCGCCATTGGCGAAGGTGAAGGAGGTGGGGATGTTGAGCTTGTCGGCAAAGATCGTGACCTTGTCGCACTTGCCGTCGCCGTTGGTGTCTTCGAGAATTTTCAGCGAGTCGTCGCCGGGTTCATCACTGCGGACTTCGTTGGGGTAGTCGATGGTTTCGAGGACCCAGAGGCGGCCGCGTTCGTCCCACTGCATGGAGATGGGATTGATGATGTCGGGTTCGGAGGCGAAGAGTTCCAGTTTCCAACCGACAGGAACCTGGGTGTAGCTCATGCTGTCTGTGGGGGAGAGGGGCAGTTGGAAGGGCAGGGGCTCGGGGCGCCTTTCGTAGTTGGGAATGTTATCGCGTTTCTCGTAGTTGAGGGGGGTGCGCGATGAGACGAACTTTTGGTAGGACGCACGACGTTCGTCGCCGACAGCCCAGAGGATGCCGGACTTGAGGAGTTGGTGGAATTCGGAAAGGCTCCACACGCGTTGATCGTGGCCAGACGCGGTGTAGAAGACGCGGCCCTGACCTTGTTCCCGGGTCCAGGTCCAGGGTTCTGGTTCGGTGATATTGTCATCTCCCCCGGGCTTGCGCACCATGAGGATGTTGCGGTCGTCGGTTTGTTCGGAGTGGACGTAGGTTTCATCCCAAGCGGTGAATTCCTTGACGTCCTTCATCGCGGGATGGTCCGGTTTGACGATGGAGGTTTGGAAATCCTTCCCCTTGTGGTGGGCGAATTTTCCGCCAACCAATTTGGTGAAGCGGGGTTCGTTTCCGAAGCAGGCGCTCGCGGAGTGAACGGGGATGAAGCCACCACCTTCTGCGACGAAGCGGGTGAGGTTGTTGAATTGTTGAGGGGTAATTTTGTCGTGATTGGCGTAGAGCAGGACGCCGTCGAAGCGGGAAAGATATTCGTAATCACCCAGCGCTTCTTCGACATCAAGGTGGTAGTCGAAGTAGATTGCTTCCCGTCCGAGAGCCTCCGAGAGCATGGGGAAGTAGGCGTTGGAGTTGTGGTGCTCGCTGTCGTGTCCGAGGAAGAGAATGCGCAGCGGGCCTTCTTTTGGCGGAGCAGGCTTTTCGGTTTTGAGACCGAGAGCGGCGACCAGGAAGAGTGGGAGAATGAGAACGAGTCGTTTCATAAAAAGGTGCCGTTAAGAGAGCGTGAATTCGGGAAGGCGGATGAGAGCACCACCTTGCAAGGCGGACTCATGGGCGAGGATACCGGTGCAGGTGATGTTGGCTGATTGGACGGCGTTGGGGTATCCTTCACCGCGTCCGTGGAGGAGTTCGATAAATTGGTGAACGAGGTGCGGGTGTGAGCCGCCGTGGCCTGCTCCCTGGGTGAAACTGAGGTGATCCCCGCCATCTTCGCCGCCATAGACGCCGCCGGTGGTGAAGGGCGCGATTTCCTCGGGGAGAAGGTGGGCGTAGTCGGGCGATTCGACCTTGGAAGGGATTTCGGCCTCGGGTTTCTTGGCGGTGTGCAGGACGAGCGGCTCGCCTTCGATAAGGGGCCACTCCACGCTCTTTTCGGAACCGTAGACTTCGATGGACTCGCGATACTGACGGGCGACATCGAAGAGCGAGCGATAGACGAGGCCGGAGAGGTCGCTGTCCTTGAATTTGATGTGGCAGGTTTCGACGGCGAAGGGAGAGTTGTAGCACTCGTGCATTTCCTCGCGAATGGTGCCGGAGGCGAAACAGGAGACGTATTCGGCTTCGTGTCGACCCAGGCCAAGAAGAGGTCCGACGCAATGGGTCGCGTAGTGCATGGGCGGAAGACCGGGCCAGTATCCAGGCCAGCCTTCCATATCCTGTTGGTGGGAGGCTTTCAGGAACTGGAGTTTGCCGAGTTCGCCCTTGTCGTAGAGCTCTTTCATGAAGAGGAATTCGCGGGCGTAAACCACGGTTTCCATCATCATATACTTAAGTCCGGTGGATTGGGTGAGTTCGACGATTTTTTGGCAATCTTCAACTGAAGTGGCCATGGGGACGGTGCAAGCGACGTGCTTCCCCGCGTTCAGGGCTGCGATGGCTTGTTCCGCGTGATTGGGGATGGGAGTGTTGAGGTGGACGGCATCGATGTCGGGATCGGCGAGGAGGTCGTCGTAGCGTTGATAGCGTTTTGCGACTCCGTATTTGTCGCCTACCTCGTCCAAGGTGACTTTGGTCCGCTGACAGATGGCGGCGAGTTCGGCTCCGGGATGGCGCTGGTAAATAGGGATGAATTCGGCTCCGAAACCGAGGCCGACGATCGCGATGCGAAGTGGTTGATCTGACATAGGATGAAGATTTACGTGCCAAGACTACGTGAGCCCTTCAAATTTTTCTTGTAGTGAGGCGTAAAAAAATGTGTAGAATTGCGACATGTTTTCTTCTGCTGATCATCGGGCCTGGCAAGAGAATCTGAGGCCGGGGAGCGTTCGTGAACTCTTCGAATATCTTCCCAATCTCCTCTACTTTGTGAAGGATAGAGAGTTGCGGTTGATGGGCGGGAATCGTGCCTTTGTGGAACGCTGCGGGTTTCGTGACGAGGGGGAACTGATTGGCTTGTCCGATCGCGAGGTCTTCCCGGTAGAACTTGCCGAGAAATATTTTCAGGATGATTTGCTTGTGATCGAGAGCGGGGAGGCGTTGACTGGAATCGTGGAGGTTTTCCCCAACCGTCTGGGAGAACCGGAGTGGTTTATTACCGACAAAATCCCCTTGTTTGCCCGGCAAGGTGAGGTCGCGGGTTTGTGTGGCATGGTGCGGAGTTACGAGGGGGCGAGAGCAGAGATCACCCCGTATCTCGAAATGTTGCCCGCGACCGAGTATTTGAAGGAGACCTATGCGGAAAAGGTCCCGATCAAAGAGCTGGCGAAAATGGTGGGCTTATCGATTCGCCAGTTTGAGAGAAAATTTCAGAAGATCTATAACACCAGTCCTCGGAAATATCTGTTGAAGTTCCGGATACTCAAGGCTTGCGAACTACTCGTCGAGAGTGGCCTGAGTGTGACCGAGGTCGCGCTCCAGGTGGGATTTTTTGATCACAGTGCGCTGACCAAGCACTTTAGCGCGATCATGGGAATGCCTCCCGGGGCCTACCGGAAGCGCTGGAAGAAGAAGTGAGGTGTGACAGAAATCAACTTGGACTTGGTCCTGGGGCCATTTGCGTCTTCATCGAGAAGGAATTCCCGGATCGAGAGGTTAGTTCCCTTCTTTCTGGAAGGGGACGGGTCGGGGCGCGTATAGTCGTTCTCATGAAACGATTATCCCTCCTGTTCCCGCTCATTTTAGCGCTGCTTTGCCCGCTTTTTCTTTCTGCAAAGAAAGAGAAGCCCGGGAAAACGAAAAAGATTGTCTTTGTTGCCGGCAATCGGAGTCACGGGTCCGGCGAGCATGAGTTTCGGGCAGGGTGCATCCTGCTGGCCAAGGCTCTCAACGAACAGAGCGGTCTCGACGTGGAGGCCGTCGTGGTGGGTGCGGATTGGAACAAAGACAAATCAGTGCTCGATGACGCCGATGCCATCGTAATCTTTGCCGATGGGACGAGTGGGATTGCCGGGGAGTGGGAATATCTCGATGGCTTGGCGAAGAAGGGGGTGGGTTTCACCTTCATGCACTATGCGGTGCACCCCAACCCGGAGCAGGGGAAGAAATATTACCAGCCGTGGATCGGTGGGGCCATGGAATCGGGGTGGTCAGTGAATCCGCACTGGGTTGCTGACATGAAGGTGATGAAGGGGCATGAGATTTCGAATGGGGTGCCGGAGACCGTGACCAGCCTCGATGAGTTCTATTACAACATGCGCTTTGTGGAAGATCGCGAGAAGGTGCATAATTTTGTGACGGCCACGCCGACGCGCGAGAACATGGTTCGCTACATCAATCTCTGGAATGAACATGGCGTGGAGGGCTTGAATAAAGAGCAAACCTTGATGTGGGGATATGAGCGTCCGGGTGGAGGGCGCGGGGTGGGCTTCACCGGGGGGCATTATCATCATGGCTGGGCGCTCGATGGCTTCCGCACGGTGGCCTTGAACGCGATTGTTTGGACGGCCGGCATCAAGGTTCCCGAGGGAGGGGTGAAGTCGAATCCACTCACGGAAGATGATCTCAATGCGAATTTGGATAGCTACGGCACTAAAAATCAGCGGCTGAAGCTTCCGAAGGTGGAGGATTGGAAAAAACTTCCTCCGGCCAAGGTGGATGAAAAACGGGAGGCCGGTTTTCAGGTCTCCGCGCCTGCGGGCAAAGAGTGATTATTTTGCGAGTCCCAAGTCCGACACCCTGTCAGCTTGATCACACTGCGTCGCACGGTAATTGAATTCTCGATAATTTCCGTCAATCAGAGATGGCCGTTCCAGTAGTCACTAATATTAAAATAAACCCAATGAATGATATTAAGTTTTTTTACGGTGGGATGGTGGTCTTGGCCGTCCTTGTGGCCGCTCCCTGCAAGGGGCAGGATCTCCCGGAACAACCTTCATCAGGAGGCGTCTTGGGAAGTGAGTCCGATCCTCCCGGGGAGCCTGACGAGACGATCAATCAGATGTTAGATCGATATGCTGAGTTTGATCTCGATGAGATTGAAAAAACTGTGGAGGCATTTTTGAAAAGCAAGACGGTGTCTGAACGCGTCAAATACGTCCGGAATGGGCAGAGGGTTCGGCCCTTGATGAAAAAGTTCTACGGGGGTGAGAAAATTCAGGCCGAAGGATTGGAAAAGTTTGATAAAAGCGAAGTCTCATTTCGGGGGGGATTCCTCACCACGATGGTTGAGACGGGGAACTACTCGACAGATCCCATCGCGGTGGAGCGCATCGAAGGAAAAGAGATTGCTTACCGCGTTGATTGGGAGAGTTGGGTTGGTTTTTGTGAGGTGAGCCCCGGGGAGATGAAGGTCCAGCGCCCTGCCGATCCAGTGCTGGTGAGGGCGATCGTTAGCGCGGATCACTACTTCAACTTTGACTTCGCTGACGACAAAAAGTGGAAATCCTACAAGCTGGTCTTCCGTCACTCTGAGGAGACATTTGCGGGATATGCCAAGGTGAACTCAACGGCAGCCAAGCAACTTTTAATTTTGCACAAAGAGAATCAATCAAGCCCATATCTTCTCAGGGTGGCTTACCCTCCCGGCGGTCGGAGTAAGAGCCAGGTCGAAATCGTGGAGGTAGTTGAAAGTGGTTGGATCAGCGGAATGTCGGAAAAGAAGAAGGACGGAAAATAGGGGCCGGAACCTCCACGAGGCGGGGAGTGGAGCACTTGCCTGCTGATTGAGAAAATTGATCTGAAAGGCAATGCTTGGAGCCTCGTATTAAAAATGTAAAATCTGGGGCAAGATTCCCTTTCCCGTGTTCATATGACGACATTTTCTTTTCGAACGTTCCTTCCGGCCTTTGTTTTATCGGCGGGAACTCTTGGTGCTACCGAGCCCGTTGATTTCGCCCGGGAGATCCTTCCCATTCTTTCTGACAAGTGTTTCGCTTGTCACGGGCCGGATACGAAGAAGGCCAAGGATCTTCGACTGGATAGCTATGGGGCGGCGACCAAGGACCGCAAGGGAACGCGCGCGATCGACCCGGAATCCCTGGAGGATAGCGAACTGATCTTCCGCATTCACGACATGGATGATCCCATGCCTCCGGAGGACGAGAAGCAACTGACTGAGGCGGAGCGCGAGCTTTTGACGCGCTGGGTAAAGGGTGGGGGTGTCTATGCCTCCCATTGGGCTTTTATCCCTCCCAAGAAGGAAAAGGCAAGCCATTCAGACGTCATCGATTCCTACATCGCGACAGGTCATCAATCCCACAAGCCGCCGATTTCCTCTGCGCCCGAGGCGGATCGATCCACGCTCGCCCGACGCGCGGCGCTTGTGCTCACCGGACTCCCGCCGGAGCCCGGGGTGTTGGAGGGATTTTTGGCGGATGAGTCAGCCGAGGCTTACGAAACGTTTGTCGATCAACTCCTCGAGTCACCGCATTATGGTGAGCACCAGGCCCGCTACTGGCTCGATGCTGTTCGTTATGGCGACACCCATGGTCTTCACCTCGACAACCGGCGCGGGATTTTCCCATACCGCGACTGGGTGGTCCGTGCCTTCAATGAGAACCTTCCGCTCGATGACTTTATCACCTGGCAAATCGCAGGTGACCTGCTGCCTTCTCCTACCATTGCCCAACAGATTGCGACGGGATTTGTCCGCATGAATCCCACCACGTCCGAGGGGGGAGCGATTCCCGAAGAGTTTCAGGCGAAGAATAACTTTGATCGGACTGAGACTTTGGGAACCGTGCTTCTTGGCATGACCTTGACCTGTGCCCGTTGCCATACCCACAAGTATGACCCGATCACCCACGACGATTACTTCAGCCTCTTCGCCTTCTTCAACAGCACCGCCGAGAATCCGATGGACGGCAACAAGTATGATCCCGCTCCTGTGATCAAGGCTCCGGCAAATCCAGCCGAGTGGCAATTGTTGGAAGACCTCCATCGTGAGCGTGAAAACTTGCGGGGCCGGGCGGGTTCGCTTACTGAAAGTGAGAAGGCCAAGGAAGAGGCCGCCCTTGCGGCCCGGTTCGCAGAGTTGGAGACAAAGTTTACGACGACCACGCTCGTTGCCAAAGAACTCCCCAAACCCCGCGAGACGAAAACTCTCAGGAGGGGCGAGTATCACAGTCCGGGCGGCGGGGTTCTTCTGCCGGATGTTCCTGCAGTGATGAGTCCCCTCCCGGAAGGAGCTCCCCGCAATCGTCTCGGGCTCGCGCAATGGTTGACTGCTCCCGGGCATCCCTTGGTGGCGCGTGTGCTCGTCAACCGCATGTGGCAGCGGGTTTTTGGTTATGGTCTCGTTCGGACTCCGGAAGACTTTGGTCTGCAAGGGGAGCAGGCGACCCATCCTGAATTACTTGATTGGCTCGCGGTGGAATTGCATGAGCGGAATTGGGATCTCAAGCACATGCTCCGGCTGATGGTAACGAGTGACACCTTCAAGCAAAGTTCGAAGCGTCGAGCTGATCTTGACGACCCCCAGAACCGGCTCTTTGCCCGGGGACCCGGGTTCCGTCTGGATGCCGAAGTGATTCGCGATATCGCCCTCTGGTCGAGTGATCTTCTGGATGCCACCCCGGGCGGCGAAGGGGTGAAGCCTTACCAGCCCGCCGGGCTTTGGAGTGCGTTAATGCACCCGGCCAGCAACACCAAGAACTACGAGCGGGACAAAGGAGAACGGCTCTACCGCCGGAGCCTTTATGTTTACTGGAAGCGAACCAGCCCGCACCCCATGATGACTCTCTTTGATGCCCCGAACCGGGAGTCGAGTTGTGTGCAGCGATCCCGAACCAGCACCGCCCTGCAATCGCTCGGACTCCTTAATGAAACCCAGCGCATCGAGATGGCCCGGAAGCTTGCCGAGCGTCTCATTCAGTCAGCCTCCGATGACAAGCAACGGCTTGATACTCTCTACAAGCTCCTGGCTTGTCGGCCTGCGGATGGGCGCGAGAGTGAAGCGTGCTTGAATCTGCTTGGGATTATGAAGGAACGCTATGCTTCGTCTGTTGGCGATGCCCGGGCCCTTCTGACAACCGGTGATGCTCCAACCGATGCGGCAATCGACCCTGTCGAGCTCGCTTCCTGGACGCAGGTCGTGGTGACCGTTCTCGCCAGCGAGATTGCTCTGAGCCTTTTCTAATTTTTGACCATGAACCCTTATCACGATTTCCAGCTCAGCCAGACCCGCCGCCAATTGTTTGGTCGCGCCGCCCTCGGTCTCGGCACCGCCACGATGGCACAATTGCTAGGGGCCGATCTCCTTGCCGAAGCCCCGAATTCTTTCGAAGGACTTCATCATCCCGCCAAGGCCAAGCGGGTCATCTATCTCTTCATGAGCGGCGGTCCCAGCCAGCACGACATGTGGGATTACAAACCCGAAATGAAGGAGATGGCCGGGCAGGATCTTCCGGAACACGTTCGCGACGGGCAGCGGATTACCGGAATGACTTCAGGTCAAAAAAACCTCCCGCTTTGTCCTTCAAAATACGAGTTCACGAAGCAGGATAACAACGACCAGGGAGTGTGGGTCAGTGAACTTCTCCCGCACACTGCCAAGGTCGCGAAGGAGTTGTGTGTCGTTCACAGCACCTTCACCGAAGCGATCAATCACGATCCTGCCGTGACCTATATTCAGACCGGAAGTCAAATTCCCGGGCGTCCGAGTTTTGGTTCCTGGCTGAGCTATGGTTTGGGCCGCATGAACGAGGATCTTCCGGGATACGTCGTGATGCATGCCAAGACGAATTTTGGCGAACAGAGTTTGTTCAACCGGCTCTGGGGTCCCGGCTTTCTTCCGTCCGAGCATCAGGGAGTTCTCCTTCGTAGCCAGGGCGATCCCGTTCTTTATCTGAATAATCCCAAGGGCGTTTCTCGGAATGACCGGCGTGCCCAGCTCGACACCCTTGCTGCGCTCGGCGAGGCCCAACACCAGCGCTTTGCCGATCCCGAAATCCTGGCCCGCATCAAGCAGCACGAGATGGCTTACCGGATGCAGACTTCCGTTCCCGAACTCATGGATCTCTCGGGAGAAAGTGAGGCCACCTTTGCTCTTTACGGAGAGGAAGCGCGCGAGGCCGGCACCTTCGCGGCCTGCTGTCTCAATGCCCGTCGGCTCGCCGAGCGCGGGGTGCGCAACATCCAGATTTTTCACCGGGGATGGGATGCTCACGGCAATCTTCCGAAAGAGCATGAGTCCCAGTGCAAAGACATCGACCAGGCTTGTGCCGCTTTGATCACCGATTTGAAGAACCGCGGTATGCTGGAAGACACTCTCGTCGTTTGGGGCGGGGAATTTGGTCGAACCGCCTACTGTCAAGGCAAGCTGACCGCGCAAAACTATGGCCGCGATCACCACCCGCGGTGCTTCACGACCTGGATGGCGGGAGGCGGAGTGAAGCCGGGCATCACTTACGGCAGGACCGACGACTATGGCTACAATATCGTCAAGCCCGATGGTTCACCGATCATGCCTCAACCGACCAAGGACGAGTGGACACCCGGCTCGGTGCACATTCACGATCTCAATGCGACCATCCTCCACCTCCTCGGGATCGATCACCGCAAGCTGACCTATCGCTATCAAGGTCGCGACTTCCGCCTGACCGATATTCACGGACACGTCATCAAGGAGCTGCTCCTTTAAGCGGAACTTCCGCCCTTAATCCGCCGATCACTCGCTGATTTGCAATTGATTGTGCCTCTATTCCCCAAAACAACTGCTCATTTGTAGCCATGTAAATGTGTATGAATGAAACTCCAATCCACGAAATGGCTCTGCCGATGGACGAAGGGCTCCATGCAAGCCACGAACGCCAACCTCACACATCGCGACAGGAGCCCAGCAGAACGAGTCTCCCAAAATGGGATCGTTTTTGCCTTTGCCGCTGCGGGCTTCAGATCTGCCTGGCCAGCGCAGGACGAAGGCAGCGTTCAAGGTCAGACGGGCCGCTTGCCAACGGCGCCCGCTCACCGCCCCGCTCACCGCCCCGCCTCGTCTCCGTTCGTCCGCTGAGAAAAGCGGTTGGTCGACCAGCAAGGGTTGTTCGTGTATTGGACGTTCACGCGGACTCGCAATTCCTCTAGGTATCCGCCGTATGATCCAATATTCGATTCCTCCCTCACACGTCCCTAGCTCGCACCCTTCGTGCCGATCACGCCTAAAACTGGAGCTGAAGCTCGTTGCGGTCGGCACCTTCTTGGGCGTTGCGTGCTGGCCCCAGCCCTCGGCGGCCGATGTCGTCACCGATTGGAACAACGCTGCGCTGGAAGCCATTAAGACGACGCGGGATAACCCGCCCATGGCCACGCGGAAAATGGCGATCGAACACATTGCCATCTTCGACGCGGTGAACGGCATCCAGCGCGATTTCCAGCCGTATCACGTTACCGAGAGAGCGCCAGCCGGTGCCTCGATCGAGGCGGCCATCGCCGCAGCCGCCCACACCGCGCTCCATGCTCTCTACACCGATCCCGCCGTCCGCGCCGATATCTTCCTTCCGCTCTACGGGGATGCCTCGGGAAGCCTGCGCACCGGCGATCAAACCGAGATTGCCTTATTTTGGAACGACGATCCGGGCACGGAGTCTCCCCCTGGCCACTGGAATGCCATCGCAGCCGAGGTCAGTGCCGCCCGCGGCCTGACGCTGCTCGAAAACGTTCGCCTGTTCGCGGTTCTGAACATCGCCCTAGCTGACGCCGGGATCTGCGCATGGGACTCGAAGTTCGCCTACGACTACTGGCGCCCAATTGACGGCATCCGGGAGGCGGACACGGACGGAAACCCCGAGACAGAAGCCGACCCGACCTGGACGCCTCTGATTTTCATGCCCCCGTTTCCCGAATACACGTCCGGCCACAGTACCTTCAGCCGGAGCGCTGCATCGATCCTTGCAAGCATTTTCGGAACCGATGCCATCCCGTTCACTACCGGCAGCCGTGGCACTCCGGGAGTGATGCGCAGCTACCCCGGCTTCAGCGCGGCCGCCGACGAGGCGGGCATTAGCAGGATCTACGGCGGGATCCACTTCTACTCAGCCAACTACCATGGCCAGGCCAGCGCCCACGCATTGGCCAAGCAAGTCCTGGCCTACTCTCTCCAGCCTCTGAATTCCCTTCGCTTCACCCACGTTGGTCACGCAGACGGGACCACCGAACTGGAGTTCGTTGGCCAGCCGGATCAGCAATACCTCGTCCGCGCCTCCTCCGACCTGCAAACGTGGGAGACCATCGGCGTCCTCTCATCGGACACCGGAGTGATACGCTTCACCGACCCCAATGCCTCGGGAGCGCTCCGCTTCTACGTCGCGGAATCGCAATAACTCGTGGTAAATTATCGGGTAATTTAGGGTTCGGTGTTCGGGGTGGTCCCTCCGTGGGAGAGGTTGGTTGCGGGGCGGTGTGTGTTTTCCAATTGGATGTGATGTCGGTGCGGCAGGAGATCGAAAGCAGGAGCTTTCGACTACCTCGCGGAAAACGGTAGCCGAAAGCTCCTGCTTTCGGTCCCAACGTTCGGTCCCAACGTGGGGGTAAATTGTCTGGAAATTTCCTTCAATTGCGCTGGCCCGCTTGCGGGACGGTATCCTGCCGCGCATCACCTTTTGTGAAAAGTCGTTGAGGCCTCCGACCAAAAATTCTGCTGCGTGGCGGTTTACTTGAGCCAGCCCGGCAGGCCTTTCTCGTCGATGACCCAGGGCGTCTTCTTCGCGAGCTTGATCAAAGCGGGGAGGCCTCCGTATTTTGCGGCCCCGGGGAGGAGGTCGGGATCGCGGATGTCTTTGACTTTGATAAAGTCGAATCCCCGGGTCTCGATCGCGACCCGGTCCAAGGCATCACCGGCGGCATAGTTTGCGGCGGCAGCCCAGTGGCCGGCACCGTCGATTCCAACGAGATCAATGTTCTCCGCGCCCTGTTGCTCGGAGCGAATCATCGCGATCGTGCTGAGGATGTCGTGGAGTCGCTGTATAAAAAGCGGACGGTTGTAGCCGAGGGTGTAGGCGGCCGATTCGCGGGGGTTGTTGACGCGGGGTGTTTCGGTGACGGGCTTTCCATCGGCCAGGAATTCGCCTTGCAAGAAAAGATCGAGTCCGCAGACGGCATGGCCGTCGGCGAGGAGCTTTTGCACCTCGGCGCGCGGTTTGCCGGTGGCGTCGTAGAGCCCGGATTTGCCCTCGGGAGAGAGCCAAATGACGACCCGCTTGTTCCATTCTTTTTTGGGATAGAGCCAGATCGCCGGGACTTGTTCTTGGTAAGTTGCGTTGTTGTGAAGGCCGGGCATCTCGAGGTGACCGCCGCGATCTGTTTTGCCGGTCAATTGCCATTTGGTTTTACCAGCGTGGGCGAGGCTTGAATCCAAAATGACATCCCATCCTTGACGGGCCAGATCGGGATTGGCTTCGATTTTCTTTGCGGAATCCGCGGTGAGTGAGGCGAGAAGGCTTCGTTCAAAGTCGTCGCCACCTTTGGGCTTGGGATGTTCGGCATCCCAGACGGTGAGATCTTTTTCGGTGAGGCGTTGGTAGGGGCGTTCCTCTTCGGGATTTTTGGAACCAAGATCGAGGTGGGTGTTGAACCAGCGGTACATCGCCTGGCGGGAAGGGAGATTGTAGTTGTGCCCGAATTCGGTGCGGCTGTGGAGCATGACGTTTCCTGGAACTCCCATTATTTCGTAGGTCTTTTGAAGCTGGGGGAAGCCCTTCGTGGTCATTTCCTTGGTCCAGTCATCGGCAGCGGTGAGACCCAGCGGCTTTGGGGCGAAGAGGGCCGCGAAGGCGACATTGCCATCCGTGATGCGCATGAGGGGGGCGTTTTCGCAGGTGCAGCCTCCTTGCATCGCGGTCGAGACCATGACGGCGGGCATGGAGACGGCGACGCGTGGGTCGAGGGCCGAGACCACAAAGGTCTGTGTGCCACCCCCACTGGCGCCGGTGACGGCGATGCGGTCGGGATCGACGTCATCAAGGGTTTGCAGAAAATCGATGGCCCGCATGGAGTTCCAGGTTTGCAGCATCATGATGCTTTGCAGGTGGGACTCGGCCTGGGGCGAGTAGAGTCCCCAGTTCTTTTCGCCAATCATTTCCGGTCGTTGCTTTGCGAAGCGGTGGGCGAGGTCGTAGGAGATCTGGTCGTTATCACAGTACCCGAGCATGTCGTATTGGAGGACGGTGCAGCCGAGGCGGGCCAGGCCGACGCACCGTGCCTGGATGGGATTGCGTGCGGTCTCGAGAATGGCCTCGGCCCCGTCCGCGATCTGCTTCTTGGCGCTTTCCTCCCCGCAATCGTAAAAGCGGGCCTCGTCCCAATGTCCATGCGGACAGAGAACGCCGGGGCGCTTTCCGCTTCCGCCTTTGGGGCGATAGAGACTGCCGGTGAGAAAGAAACCGGGGCGCGTTTCGAAGGAGACTTTTTCAACCGTGAAATCGCCGCCATCGATCTTCCCGTGGATGACGGCATTCAGGGGAGTGCGATCCGGTTCGGGAAAGAGGCCGAGCGATACTTTTAAGGAATGTCTGATCTTCGCTGAGCGATCAGTCCATTCCTCCTTCGATTGCGGAGGGGTGAATGGGAAGGTGCCATTGAGATCCTTGAGGTCGCCCAGGCGCTTGTCGTTGGGAAGTTGTCCCTCGGGAAGGGCGCGGGGAGTTGCGGAGTGGGCAAGGGGGGAGGCAAGCAGGGCGAGAAGGAGGGCGAACTTTTTCATGCGGTGTCCGCTATTAAAATCCCAAATGACCGGTGACTCAATCGACAAATTTGGAACCAGTTCGGTGGGCCTTTGGCAATTTCTGTGCCAATGCGGGGGCCACGGTCTTTTCATTTGATTGATTTTCCATTAACCAGGGACATTGGAGATACGGTGGAGCGAGCACATTGCTCAAAAATCCGAGGCCAAGAGAGGGTGACGCCCTGGCGGAATTTGACCGAGATGAG
>Ga0209390_10006312_pt1 | contig 16020 bp, 2 predicted proteins | sample BON01_FD_187212 | JGI IMG/M metagenome (GOLD analysis project Ga0209390, IMG submission 187212) | Freshwater microbial communities from Lake Bonney liftoff mats and glacier meltwater in Antarctica - BON-01 (SPAdes) (version 2) | ecosystem: Environmental > Aquatic > Freshwater > Ice > Glacier... | reverse complement strand
AGCTCATGCTACAATCGTGGCCTTTCCAGCCTTGATAGCACTGGCACGCTCCCGATCCCTGGCATCGTCCGTGTCCCGAGCACGAGCGAAATGTTGTACAGCTGCTGTTGCAGCCCTGTTGATATGCATCCTGCAAGCAGGAACCGCATTCTGTCCCGGTGAAGCCTGCAGGACACATATTTGTGCTCACGTCGCATCTTTGTCCTTCGAATGCTTTCGAGCATTGGCAAGCTCCTGTTTTATCGCACTGACCATGCCCAGAGCATTTTTTTGTCATATTGCAAATGCTCTCGCGCATATCTGCTATGATTGGAGTGGATACCATTTCTGCAGACTCCATGCCAACAGAAAGCAGCTGTGCATTCAAGTTGCGGGGTGTTAATTGCGCAGACACCAGCTTGGCAGTGTTCATATCTCCTGCAGAAATCTCGACGTCCACTATCAAACGAGGTGTTGCCAGGAGAGACCTGCGCCGAAAAACTTGGATTTGCTCTTCAGATATTGATTTTATGGTGACATAGGAAGTCTCGACTCCGGCTGCCTTTGCGATGCCCATGACAAAGAAATACTGCTTCCGGTCGTCAAAGGAATTTCTCGTCATGTCCAGCGCTAAAATCATTGCAATTGCGAAGTGCGCTGACTGGTCCCTCAATACTGTGCTGCACAGAATTGGCGGCAAACTTTGGCAGTCGCCCTGTAAGCGGACGGGCTGCACACGGCAAAAGTCCTCTGGGGATGGTATATCAGGGGTAGATTCCTGGAAACCCAAACTGCGAATGATTGCAAAATGCTTGATCTCTGTGGTCTCACTTCCTGTGAGGGTAGAAACACTGTTGACCTCGAACAGCGTTGGGACTGTGAAAACTGGAGGATCGTTGACCATTGATACAGCTACATCAATCGTTCCAACCCCAACTCCACCCCAGCTGTCAAATGCCGACAACACCACCTGCGAACGCCCAAAATGGCCCGCAACCGCAACAAGCTCAAGTTGAAAGCGACATTTTCCAACAACACCCCGATCTAGGCCCTCTTGCACATCACCGACAAACTCAGAACGCAACGAGCACCAAGAAAATCGGCTCTGATATCCTCGAGGCCCATCGAGTCCGGTTCCTGCTGTTGTGCAATTGGAATAAGAAGCATTACGCCCTGTCGAGTCTTGAAACACGAACGGAAATACACACGCTTCTGCAGAAGCCCCAGATGCATTATGAAGTCCTTGTGTAAGCACTCTAGCTTCTAAAAGATCCGGCTCGCTAATCTGAACTTCAAACCTTAAACTGTCGCCCTCAAAGTTTGAATACGAATCCTCGTCTATAAACGCAAAACTGCCTGTGGTTGCTTCTGCTGTCGTTAAGTGAATGAGAAGGGGTGCTTGGTTTTCAATCATATGCACTGCCTTCAAAACAGCGTAAGGGATGGTATTGACAGGTTCTACGTAAACTATGATGGACAGCATAGCCTCGAGGCCGAATGCGTCCGTGGCATGCACACTCACGACAATGTCTTCATTCGAGTGCGAGTGTTCAAATTCTACGAAACTCAGCACAAGTTCTTCCCCTTCAATCGTTGCGTTTACCTTCCAGGGCCTCGTGCTATTTGCTGAAAGGAAAAGCCTGTCTGCTGCTGCCGGCCCGTACATGCAAGACTCTCGCACTATCAGCGTCGAACAGTTATCTACATCTCCAAAAACATAAGACAGATTGATACGCAAATCATGACTGTTTTCGACGACCCACAGCGTCCCATTCGGCGCTTCGGGAAGCAATCTCTGCACAAAGGGCCTGTCGGGAATGGGCAGTATATTCACATACTGCTTGGCAGAGACGTTTGCACCTTGGCTATCAGTGGCAATGAGCGTAAGTGCTGCAGCTCCGTGCATATTATGAAGTGGGAGTATCGTCAGAATGCCACCAGCAGATGTAGTGCCTTGCAGGAGTACAGGCGTAAGGGTGCGCACTGAAAATATCATGAAGTCAATCAAAACGAGTGAATCTTGCTGATCAATCATATCTACATCAGTAAAATAGTCGCTCAAAAGCAGTCTTTGTATCGAATCTTCTGATAAAGTGATATTTGGTAGCAAATGTTCCAAATATGGCGGATGATTGACATGCTCGACGATGACGCTTAAAGGGAGAAAGGACGTAAGCCCATCACCATCAAAGATTGACACGTTAAACGTGCCGTGCACGTGTAAGCCGGGCTGTAAAATAAGTCGAACAATGTTTCCTTCCTCAATGCTGGCATTCAACTTCGAAGGGTGGCCGCTGGCAACGTGAACGAAAAGGCGATTTCCACCTCGAAACCACTCGTCCCTGTCCACAATAAAACTGTATGCCGGGACGTGAACAGGTCGCGAGCGACAAGCTTGCACCAGGCAGAAGCCACCATCTTCCAATATTGTCACAGGACCCAATGCTTCAGGTGCATCTGGCACAGGCTGAAACACTACGTGTACCTTACTTGACGTTTTGAGGCCAGATGCCAAAGATTGAATCGTGATGAGCAACTCTACAATGCCATGAATGTCGGTAGATGCTCTGAGCTGGAGAGATGCGCTGTGGCAGTACGGATCGCATCTGAACTCGAGAGCAAGTTGGCTTTGATTCACAATGCGCGTCATGTTGCTGTGGCTGCTACCATAATCCCATTCCGATAGCGTTGCCGGTGCTTTTGTCCGAAGAAGCTGTACTGAAGATAGGATCCACTGCTCATCTAGCTTTTTCCATAGTGCACCGTCAACTTGAACTCCAGTCACGATATCTTGCACAAGTACTGCACCCTCGTCAACAATAATTACTTTTGGCACAGTGAAGCGCGGTGGTTTTGGATCAGGCTCATTGCTTGCACGAGATTGAACGTGGCCAACGTCAATTGCATCTGCCCACGATTTATTTTGGATCTGACTTTGAAGTTTGCCTTGGAGCTGAAAGAGGCTTTCAATGGTGCTGCCCACTACTTGTAGCTCAATGAACCAGACCTCGTGCGGCATCTCGCTCGGCAGTAAGCACCGACTGGTGCAATGCGAATAATTGGGAAATAGCCATCCATCTGCGGTGATGCAATTGGTATAGCAAGTACCAGCACAAGTGCTATCGACACACGTTGTCGTATTTCTATAACTTGTAGCAATTACCATGCGCGTGTCTACGTCGCATACGCTGGCGACTTGCTGGCGGATGCCATATATACCGAGTCTCTGCAAGGAAAACGTCTGCACTTGAAGGTTCAAAGGTACGAAGCCTGTCAAAATATGGAGGCGAGTACGCTGAACGCGACTGTTATGTGCTGTTTGATGAGGCAGATCTTCCAATCCGCCGTCGTCTTGGACAGATATCTCAAAATCAGCCACGCCAACGGCTGCCTGCTTGAGCTTGAGCACCAAGGAACCATCTGGATTTATGTGGGGAGGAATTAGATTGTCGATCAAGCCGGATGTTCCAACCTCGAATATCGTGAAAGTCAAAATTTGTGTTTTGTCTTCATACGGTCCTGCTGACGAGTTGAGCCTCAGCTCAGTATACATTGAGCCCAACTGATTAGGCGCAAAGCAGCCGCAGCTTTCGTCAACCTCATGGATAGGTCCGCAAGGCTGAGGTCCTGGACATGGGGAGCAACACTTTTCCACGACCATGAAAGCATTTTCTTGTGCAACTTGATCCCGGGTGTACGGATCGACCCACATGTAAACGTCAAGCGGCATGCCGATGGTGGGACGCGTGTTAATGGGCATAATCTGCAGCGTAAAATTCTGTATTGAACTGGTGTCGTGCCCCCAAAACTCTGTGCCACCATCGTCATGTGCGCTGAATGACAAGACTGTCTGTCCCCATGAGTAGGCGCCAATGTGCAGAGCGACAACGCCATTCATGCTCAAGATGGGAGCGCTATCGAAAACGATTGTCGTTCCGCTCATCTTCTCGAAAGTGAAGGTCAGGTTCTGATAGAGCTCATTCTCCGGGCCCTGAAAGTTGCCAAGGAAGTCCGACCAGAACCAGTTCAAGGTAAATCGGGAACTCGAGTGTACGTAACTCTCATTCTGCTCCAAGAGCACGATAGATGGTTCAAATAAAAAGATGGGTGCGTCATTGACAGGCGTGACAAATACCGTGACAACAAGCGGCTGAGAGGTGTCTTGGTCGTAGACCCCTTGTGTCCCGCCATCATCAATGAGCCGCACCCGGATCCGCGCATGTCCATTCTCATTTGCTGCAAGTTTGAAGGTCAAGGTGCCGTTGGGAGAAAGTGCAAGAGCATCAAAGAGTTGCTGATTGCCCTCTATTATTTCCAGTTCAAAGTTGAGCTGCTGATACGCCTCATTCGAGCGATAGAGGGAATCTGAATAATACACCCCAAGTTCTGATGCCTCTGGGAAGAGACCCTTGGAAATATTAAAAGCAAAATGATGCTGCCGGAATGGAAACATCCAAGTTGAGTCTTCCAATACCTGTACAGTTTCTTGTCGAAGTTTAAATGCAGGTGCCTGATTAATGGGATGGACTCGGATGGTAAAGTTTGTCCAAGGTGTGCTGCGTCCTGAAGTTGAAATGAGTCTAAATGCAACAACCGAATCACCGTAGAAACCATACGCCGGCGCAAAAGTGAGAGTTCCTACTGAATTCATCTGAGGGACTCCAATGTCACCCTCAAAATTCATCGGAGCGTACACAAATAATTCAAAATCAACATCTGCGATGAGCTTCACGTTACCAGATGCTGCAGGAATGGTCGGTGCAGCAAATGAGTTGCCAAAATAATTGAATATGGTAAGGCCCGCCCCATGCTCAAGATTCTCATCAACATCGATTACGCCAACAGCGTACAGCTGGGGCAAAAGTTCGGTGGTAACCAAAAGCACTTTGAACCGCTTCAGAGCAGAATGATCCTGAGGGGTACTCTCGCTGCATTCGCTCGTGATTCCTCCTGAGTCAAAAAGTTGTACTTCAATTTCGGTGGATCCAGCCTTCAGAGGCGCTGGCAAAAATGTCAAGTCGCCCTCCTGCGATATGTGCGGTTGAACCTGCAAATCAAAATGAGTCAGAATGGGCCCAAATTCATCGTTAATAGGCCGAAAGCAATCAGTGGGGGTGATGTGCAGTACAGGTGCCCCACGCGTGTGTTGTATGTGCTGCGGTAGATCCTGGCTTTGACGCCAGCCTCCTTAGTGTTCTTTGCTACCAATGGATTCGTCTATAACTATACCGTAATTACAATCGTCCTCTGTTGTCTGACTTGACTGGATCAGAAAAGTGATGTTAAAATTCCGATGCTCGAATTCCCACCAAAATTCTAGTGGTTTCAATTTCACCCATCTTGGGTTGTTTTTGCACGTTTTGCATCCAAAACGCCGAAATTAGGGGGGCACCACCCACGCAGGCGCGCGGCGCGCGCCCGCACGACAGCGGAGAACACCACAAAACACACCTCCAAACAGCCAGAAATGGGCCCAAATGCCCCGCCTCCAACCGGTAAGAGTAACTTCATAACTCTGACGTAACTCGTAGAGTTCGTAGAGTTACCATGTAACTCTTACCGGATACGTTTGGGGGCGTACGGATTTTTGGGGGCGTTTTGGTGGTGTTGTTGTAGTGTGTTGGGAAAATTTCTGCAGGCCAGAAACGTATCCAAAAAGTCGTACGGGAAAAGGACAAACTGTTCGCGCTCAGCATCAGCATGCACGCCCATGTGAGTTTCAAAACGCAAAATAGAGGATTTTGGCGAGAAATCAATTCACGCCAAGAGAGTAATGCGTGGACAATCTTTTGCCCCCCCAAACTTGCGCGCGCGCTTGAAAGCAGAAACAGGCAAAGTGCAGGCTCAGCCTCGGCGTGGAGTGGATAGCCATTCGTGTTTCTAAAATCTGTCCTGAAACACAGCGCACACACAGCACGCACACGGCACATGGCACATGGCACACGGCAAATAGACAAACCTCGAAGAAAGCGGGGACTCTTGCATGAACAACGAAGGTAAGAAGCTGGTTGGCTTCATCTGCAGAGTCCTCGTTGTTGACCTGCTCAATCGAAATGAGTCAAATTGGGCCCAAATCAATCATTAAAGGGCCGAAAAAAACAAATGGGGGTGTGTAATACCCGTCGGCCGCGCCAGATTCGACGAGTCCAGTTTGAATATGTGATAGGCTTGGAATCATAGGCTTCGCGTGAAGCAGAGCCAAGGCTGCTGCCAACGAAATCGGGTGCCTTATTTACTGCTGTGAATGTGTAGACAATTTCACGTGACGATGTCAGCACGATCATCTCAGACGTTTCAAGATTCCGTGATATAATCTGCACACGCGCCTTGCCTTCGAGATCTTGGCGATATAATCTCCAGATTGTTTCCGACCACATCGGCGTTTGACACGTGATGAGTGTGGGTGATACAAGTGTGCCCACCGTCGTTGCCGTGATGGAAGGCCGTGTTGGGTGCTGCTGTACTTGTGCTTCGAACCGACATTCGTAGCTTACAGATGCTAACGATACGTTGAATGCTGTCCGATTGGTCGTACAACGAGCCTCACAGCCTGCAAGAGAGACTTGGGAGCAGCCAGCTGAGACAATACAGGCATCTACACATGCGGAATCGCACGTAGGTTTTTGACAACGTGTGCTCGTGCTAAAGTTTCGGGTCACGTCAAGTGACCAATTAGCAGGGCCTCCAAACCCAAAGCCTCGCACAGACAGCAGGTCTCCTCCTAGTTTATCTCCACACATCGGTGACAAATCCACGACTTCTGGTACAATGAATATTCTGGCGTCAGGTTCTGAATGATAAATGTCAGATCCATCGCCAAGGCGCACGGAAAAGAAGCCTAGAGTTGACGACTCGTGGAATGATGGCATTGCACAGACCAATTTATCGACAGAAATTATCGAGGCCATCGTTGATCCGAGGGAAATTCCCCGAGCCACTTGCGATAAGTGACATCTATATTCAAGAAGGGGGTCGAATCCGCTTCCGAGAACTGTGATAGATTGTCCGCCGGCCGCTTCCTGGATGCGATGTGGTGCATCCAATCCAATTAAGGCAGCACCGTCCCATACAGTTTCTATGGTGACTTGCACAGTAGTATTGGTCTGAAGCTGCCAAGTGGCGTCAGCAACAGAGTCATAGTCAGTGCTATAACAGATTTGCAGTGTTCCTGGTTTGGCCCACACAAATTCAACGGTTAAATCTGGCAGCATTGGTGCCTCTAGTACACGAATACGGCAATCTCCTACGGCGGTAAACGCAAGTCTGGTGGCAGGAGAGTATTCCGCTCCAGAGAATCTCAGAATGACGCCAGTCTGGGCCCTTACAGTCAACGAGCATCTGTGTAAGCATCGTTGTGGAGGGCCGATACACTGCACAGCATCAATACTATTCGCTGTGGCCTTGGAAATCACATTTATTCTCAACCCTCTCTGCTCCAACCACACCGGAGAAGCCCCCAAGACAGTACTGTAGCACACAATATAATGACCAGCTTCGAGCACGGTTGCCTCGAGTACCAAGATTCCAGAGCGCGTTACCACAGGGAGACTCTGCACATTGGTGCATGGAGGCTGACTGGCGTCTGAAAGGCCGACTGCGGCATTGTGCGTGAAGTTTCTGCCGTACACTATAAATGAAAAGGAATGTTCGGCAGATATGTTGAGACGGAACCCGTGCTCCCGCGAGTCTACGTCAAGGTATTGGAGGTGAAGATACTCAATATTGCGATTGCCAGCACCAATCATCGATATGAGCTCGACACCGCTGCTTGTCTGCTCGCTATACTCACTCTGTCCAACCTGCTTGTAACACACCTTGTATACTTCTTCGATTTTGGCGCTATTGGGCGAGGTCCAAAGGGGCGCGGTCATTGTTACTGTGCCAGCAGTGTCAGCAATCTTCTCACTGTAGATGTTTGTATTGCACTCACCACTCAATGCAAATCCAATGCGCGTAAAAGGAGATAGCTCAAGTCCTTCAAATGTGGCTTGAAAGTCCATTCCTCGTTCGAAACTAAGCGGCTGCATACTTGTGACCGAGGTCGGTTTAGCCTCTTCGAACACATCGATATACACGTAGTAAACATCCGAGGCAATCACCTCACCCTGTGGCCACCAAGAACCTTGCGCGCCTGCTTGACCATTCACGCATACGTGCCACTGACCCAAGCCGGGGACTGTAACAAAGAAGGCGTCAGACTGGTTGCCAGTACCCGACAATACCATCAAATCTGCACTCCTCCAATCACTGCCAGAGCAGTCTGGGCGGTCGAAAAAGGGATGCATCGCCCGAGAGAAGGATGCGAGGCTGTTATTCGAGTAGTCTAAACCAATGAATTGAAAGGAAAAGGTGATATCTGAAGGAATTCGAACACGTTGTCCCTCAACACACACTGAGGTAGCACCATCATAGCCACAAACCTTAAGCGACTTTACCACCCCGGTCACAGCTGCTGGTACCACCACTAGCTGTGCCTGCTGCAACACCCACATGCTCGAGGTCGTGTCCCCCGTCACTGAGTAGCACACATGATATGCCCCAGGATAGCGCACAGACAAGCTCAAGGCCGCTGCCTGAGAGCCAACTCCCGAGAAGAGTGCTGTGGTGTATTCTCGATTTGAACATTGACCCGTGCGAGTCAGCGCTACGTACACTAAAGATGAATAGTCTGCACCTGCAAAATTGAGTAGAGTCGAATGCTGCATGGACTTCCATCCCTGGCTGGCGCTACCAACAATCTCTCCCGTGATATCACCCTTTGGCAAAGGATCTCCTGCAGTAATCCTTGAGGGTGCAACTCGTAGAATGGATGCAGCGCTGGCTTTCTCAACATAGTGCATGAATGCTCCAAATGCGCTAATCTGTGCCACAAAAGGCCCTTGAACACCACTTGTCGAGTAGCAGATTTCGGTGAGGGCTGAAGAGGAAACGTTGACTACGACAGACCGAGTGAGAACCGCGTAAACATGCACGGGGTTGCTGCAGTCACCTGCAAGACTGAATGCTACATACGAATGAAGCTCGGAGAAATCGATGCCGCTGAATTCGACTTCTGTCGCAAATCTGATCGTAATCCTACTTGGGAACAAATGTGAAATGCGTGATGCATTTGCGGGAGCAATTCCAAAGACAGTTGGACCTTGCTGCACAAACGGGCCATGTGCGCCATCTGTGGAATAGCATACTACCCACTCGCCCTGGCCCGCAATGGAAATTGTGATATCATTGCTGTATGTCAGGTTGACTGCGGTGGCATTGAGTGCAAGATTCCCGCAGAAACCAGAACGTGCAAAGAAGATAAAACTGCTTGTAGAATAAAGCTCGTCTGTAGCGAACAAGGTCAAGGTGGTCTGTACAAGGGGTGCTACTCTCGTGGGCGTCAAATGTAAGATACTGCTGACTGAGGCCCGTGCGATGACGTGGAGGGCGGGTGTTTGCGCAACAAACACGCCGTCTTGACCTCCCGTGGTGTAGCATACAGTGTGTCGCCCTGACACATCCATCATGATGTCAAAGACCGAACTGTTGCTATGATGTGGACTGATCCAGAGAAAGAAGCTTGGTTGACAACTTCCGTCTGAGGAGATTGAAATGTAGCTCCACGCTGACACGTGAAATCCTTTGAAATTGATTTTGCAAGATTGCCCAGCAACTATTTTGGCCGGCAAAACACCCCGAATGCTACCAGCTTCCGAAGACGGGATAATTTGGAGTGCATTGATTGATTGCTCTACATATGGACCGTCGACTCCGTTTGTTGAGTGGCATGCAACATATACTCCGGACCCCAACGTGAATGCCGCCTGCGTCGAATGGTCCAGAGCAACCGAGTGTCGCATGAGGGCGTTGCATCGAGTCACACATTCAGAAAAATTGGCATATGACGACTGGATTGCAGCGCAATCATCATGGCAAGCACTGGCACAAGTGATATTGTCACACGACAAGTTCGGACGCATGCACTGGCCTGGAAGGGCTAGCGCAACAGCCGTAAATAGCGAAGGCAACACGCCCACAAAGGTGACGTTGAATTCCAAATCTGGGGCAGCTCGGACAGGCGAAAGAGACGTAATGATATGAGATGCATTGAAAACTTGCAGATTCGGCAAGGCTTGCAAGACCCACGACGACGTGCTACTCCCACCACCTGTGCTGTAGCAGACGCGGTGAGCACCGAGCGGCAAAGTGATGAGGAAACTGTCAGATTGCATGTCGCTGCCTTGATTGAGAGAGACAACTAAAGGTCCGGTTGATTGAGATTCATTCCAGGAGCATTGGCCTAAGGGATCCTCTCCCAAATGAAAGGCAACGAAGTTAAAGTACGAATACCCTGCCCCCATTAATACAATCCGAGCAGACTGTTGCGCTCCAAGCTGTGCTGAGATCCGACGAAAAATACTGGATGATGAAGCCCGTGCTTCTGAGACGAATGTCAAGGCAGACTGATGATAAAAGTCTCCCTCACTGCCATCTGTGCTATAACAGATAAAAATTCGGCCAGTAAAGTTGAAATCGTTTTCAATGAGCACCTCGACTGTAGACAACAACGGAAAAATCTTCATGAAAAACTGCTGGCGACATGCCGAGTCGTTTGAAAGGGACAACGAGGTATAAGGACTCACTTGAGCTTCACTCCACGTTACATTCAAGCTCTGATCTTGAGGAATGCGAATCTCGGAAGAAGACGATTGGCATGTTGGAAGACAGAAACTGCTCACGATCATGGCGGTTGTGATGGGCAGTCTGCTGGCTGGATTGAGCACATACATCATCGACGTGTTGCCTAAGAATTTGAGCACGCGATGGGCGGAGACTATTTCCATCTGCACCATTACTGCGCCTGTCGGCAAGTGAATCCACGAAGGTGAGAGGCACTCAAGGATATTTGGGCTGAGGGTGTTGGCCGTGCTGTTGCCAAGGTGTAGACCAGCCTGAAAAAATCTACAAACAAGCCCTGCAGATGGAAATCCCCACCCTTCAACAGTGATGATTTCAGCAGACAAGGTGCGGTACAACTTGCGTGGCGAAAATGCGGTCCACACGGGCACGAATGCAAGTTCGGTATCAACTTGTGGCAAATGCAGCACACGAGGGACAACGTAGGACACACACACTTTTCCATAGGACAACTCCCGCTGCTCCCACCACAATTCTGTGCAATTAGCGTTGATTCTCAAAAGACTAACGTTGACCGTTGCAGCTTCTCGTGATGCGCCCCAACTTGGAGTAATGCATGTCAACATATTGTTGGCAGCAACGGCTGGTTTTGACCATTCTTGAGTGCTCTCACTTGCAAATTGGCAGGCATAGTCCACTAACGGAATGAAAGCAGTGCCCTGGAGCACAAGCTCTTGTCCACCATTTGCATACGCCTCTGTCAGAGACATCGAGGCGAATGTGGAGAAAAACATGAAGGTGCTCGAATCTCCGAAATACATCAAGGACGTCTGGTTACATGGTGTTGTGGTGCTGTTTGGTGCAGCGCATTGCTGCGTCCTTACCACGGACAATTCGGTGGAAATCCCTTCCAAGCCCATGCTCCAACTAGCAGCAATTCCGTTTCTTCCGACACCAAAGGACGGGCTGATGCACTCCAGCTCGCAGGCAATTGAGCCGTTCAGCCTGCACAGGTCCAAATTGCCCAGTAGTGATGCATTACTTGTCATGACTATGCCATCGACTCTGAAACTGCACTGGTACGTGTGGGAAATGGTAGCAGGCATGCCGTACATGGCAATGCTCACTACGGTCCCACCTTCCGCCCCACCAAAAACAGGAGCGAATGCAGACCAACTACTCATAACAGAGAAGTTTGTTATTGAGCCCGTCTCTTGTAAGTGTCGAACCTCCACTCCATGATGCAACAAACGCACACGTATATCATACTCCTCCACAGCTTCTTCAGGTACTTTGCACGCAATCGTGGCATGACTTAAGACGATAGCGTGCACAGTCCAATCTGAAAGTGGTCCTTGAAACCAACACGTATATGCCGTAGAGTGCACGGAGAAGCCGTTGCCAGCAATGTGTACGCTGGATCCAGAACCAGCTAGCACTACCAGTGGTGGCTGTAGAGAGCTCCAGTGCTCATGTACGCTGATACTGGGCGGAATGCATGAAGTGTAGGGATATGGTAGTTTCCGACCACAATTAGCCGAGACGTACTGCACGTCACGGCCACGACGCCCAACGAGTTTAAATTGGAGCGATTCTTCAGAGAGATGCATCCCTGATTTGGAGGCCGTGAAATTCCACTGTGGGAAAATGCAAGAAATGGTGCCACTATCACGTGCAATCGCCTGGGTACTCATAAATAGTATTTCAGAGGCGTTACACCGACTGGCACACTCGATGAAATTGGAGTACGACAAATTCTGCATATCACAAGCCTTACGGCAAGCACTTTCACAAGTGCCATTGTCACAGGTAGAGTTGCCGATAAACTGGCACTTGTATCCTTGGTACGATGCATCGAATCCGCTACCCTGAATCAGGATCAATTCACCGCCTTTTGCCCACGTCACAGAAGTATTTATGAAGCTCCAGACTGCATAGAGCTCGACGTTTGCGGCTGACTCCCGAGTATCAGACTGTAAATACGGTATAGTTCGGTTGATGCGGCTGCCATCTGCCTCTGTGACTTGAGTAAGATAGAGCCGAACGCCCATGGATGGCTGACACTGGCCCAAGTCTACACAACCTCCTCCACCACTACACGCAGTATCATTGTAACACGAGGCATTTGTATTTGGGGCATGACAAAAACACGTGCCAGACCCTCCACTGCACACAGGCCGACCTACAACTCCAAAGAAATTGCACATACAGCGCCCTGAGCAGGTGCCCTTTTCAGCAATTTGCTTGCCATTCTGGCAGTGGCCTCCGCACGATTTCCCCAGCTCATCGTTGTCTGAACATGAACCTGGATATGCAGGGTGTCCCGAACACACGGAAGGAAAGTCGGCTGAGTATTCCCAAAAAGGTACGACGCAATCCAACGTTGTTGAAACACTCATTAATGCCGAATTTAAGGGCGCAGCGATTGTCGGCGCAGACGACTTAGTATAAATTATTTTGCCTGTGTTTTCTTTTAATTGGAACTTGCACTCGTACTTGGGCCCATACGCATCGTATCCATACAGCACAGCTCCTGGGAAAAAGACGTACTCTTGCGAAAGCTCAGACTGGAAGGCCAGATTGTCTGGGCGCATTGGCGCCGAGGTTGAGTTCACTTGTGCCATCACCAATCTTCCCGGGCGGATGGAGAGGAATCCGTCGGAATAGTCCTTGCTGCCATTGCAGCATGACATTGATGACTGCTGGTACGTGGCACAACATTCTTCCAGATCTGTGTCCAGAGCACTACCTGTCTCGGAATACTGCACTATACGTGATGAGACAACAAGCACACCACTAGTGGAGCCAGCAATGAGTCTGCGCGGCTGGCCAAGGTTAAGTGTAGCATGAAATTGATTGGTGACATTAACAACGTTTCCTCCAGGATTCAGCAATTCCCATCCAAGATCTCTCAAATCACCCGACTCGTGACCTGAAAAGCTTCCATTTCGCATGTACAGCCATACAGTGTGTTCTCCAAGACCCCGCGTTGCGAAGTCGAGCCCCTCAAAAATCGCATGCCGTTTCGCAAAAAGATCAAACGTCACACCCGGAAATCCTGGCCGCTGCCTTGGAATAGCAACCCCCGACAGGCTGCTGAGCACTTCTCCCGTGCCAACTGCCGCCAATCTCCTGTTTGATGCTGCATATTCTGAGGTTTGTAGCCCGTAAATTTCAAGCTGGATTGGAGTTCCTCCTATAGCAGGCGCGGAAGTGACATTCGCCTCCGACCAAGTCCCACTTGGCCGTATTGACAGACCCTCTGATTGCCCACCGCCTCTCAAGATGGAAGCGTATGCCTTACTATTAATGATGACAACGTGATCTGTCCGCACTTGACTCAGTCGCGTCTTGTTGAGAGCCATGAGAATTGACAATTCTATGTCGCCTCCCGAATTCGAGTAAAACGCCCCCCAACCCCGAGATCGGCGTACCGATACCGATGCAGCAAAGGATACATCTTCTGGCAACTTGGGTGTGAGTACGTCAGAAGCACGATACAAAGAAAAGTTGTAACTGTGGGCACCCATGGGATGCAGGACGGTGGCATTTTTGTATGGGCACAGTAGGAGGGAGCTGTTGATAACTGTGGCTGTGATGTACGCCCTCTCTTCTGCCAGCCATGCATGCCCTGTTGCATTGGGGCGTGAGAGAGCGCAATAATACTCTTCGTGCGCAGCGAAGCCCCACCCACGAATCTGTAAAACATCCTTCTCCTCTACTGTGACTGGAAACACAGAAGAATACTCGGCACGATAGATAAGAATCGCGGACGTGCTCTGAATGCGCTCGATTCCACCACGTGACACCCGCATGGACACTGGTGTGCCCATTGTTGAGGCCCGGGTGTTGGCATTTGATGGAGGCTCCGCAGTGAAGGGCCACAAAGGCATTGTAAAGATAATGGTTGACAGATCTCTTGCTTGCGCTGTGGCGGAGACCATTTGTGATGTGTTCTTAGCCCCTCTCACGACTAATTTATATTCGACAGTGGTACACGATGGAAATGCTGCTGTGGCGCATGTGCCAATGTCGAAGCCGGCTCCTCTCACAGTAACGCTAGACCCACCCACTGATGATGCATCGCACTCAAAATTCAGTCTATCGACGTCCGGTGGGCACTCGCCGATCTCATAGATGCCCCACGCGCCGTACGATGCCTCGAATTCTGTGGGCGGGAATGAGACTGACGCAGCTGATCCAATGAACGAAGTGACTGCAGCGCGGTATTCAAACCCTGTCTCATTACCCTCAGCAACCTTGATTTCGAAACCATCAGCAGTGAATAGTGCCAGTTTAATGGCCGTCTCATAACTGGAGTATGCTGGAGCAGATATGCTCAAGTGGTTTTCCGAGAAGGCCTTGGCAGAGCTGGTGTCATGTAGGCCCCTAGGGCTAAAGAAGTGCAAGGTGTAATGATGGCCAACAACAAAGGATGAGCCGGAAATTGAAAGATTCGAGCCTCCTTGAACCGACCCGTATTGCTTCAAGGGCAGCCACCAAGTTGGGCGTGAAGATGAGTAAGCACGAAGCGAGATGGTCTCAGATCTGGAAGTTTCTTCGTTTCTGTCTGTCATTCTACCATCTGCACGCATGAGAAAGACTGTCGCCAGCAAGAACCACTGAGCAGCTCTTTGCCGTTTCCCTGCTCATTTATATATGTATATGCATTTGTATATGTATATGTATGTATATGCATATATGTACACATATATATTTATATATGTATATATAGAATCTCACAGTCACAATCACAATCTCATTCATGATCTCTCAATCATGATCTCAATCTCAGTTACACTCTCCGCTCGACTTCAAGACATGCTCAGCAAGCGTTATTTTCACAAATGAAGCGTTTAGTACAAGTCAACAATCGTGGCCATAACGACCGCAAGAATAGCACACACCACACTTGGTATGCAAACATATTTACATGCATGCACCTCTCTGACAATTGTGAGAGCGCTGCTGCATCTGCCGCAAATCAGGCGCTGATCGTTCTGTTAGTGCGAACGGCTGATGATCTGCTGGCCTTGGCAAACTGCAGTTCTCTCTCGAGAACAATATCACTGCTCTTCTAGCCCGTTCTCACTTATCATTGGCATTGCCTTTTTTTTACGTTCCGTTTTGTTTTTCTTGACTCTTCATTCGAATGAAGCTCGGTTCGTTTCGCGGGCTTTTTGGGCAAAAAAATTAGTAGCCCGCAAAAATCCACACTCGGACTCCCACATTCCTTCCAGCTGGAGTGCGTGTCACACTCTATCCGCAGGATCATTCGTGTTTACCGGGAATTGGGAATACTAGAAAGTTGGCAATCTCGAGATGCTTGTTACAAATTTTCAAAATTTCTAGTATTGTGGCTTGACAAATCTCGGTGACAAATGAATCCAATAAAACAGGTCTTCTGTCGACCTATCCCTACTC
>Ga0209390_10006311_pt1 | contig 16030 bp, 10 predicted proteins | sample BON01_FD_187212 | JGI IMG/M metagenome (GOLD analysis project Ga0209390, IMG submission 187212) | Freshwater microbial communities from Lake Bonney liftoff mats and glacier meltwater in Antarctica - BON-01 (SPAdes) (version 2) | ecosystem: Environmental > Aquatic > Freshwater > Ice > Glacier... | reverse complement strand
CTTCGAATCGCATCCGTCGTGTCTCCTGTAGCCACTCCGTCCGTCTCATCACGACCTCCGAAAAAGGTCAGTATGAAGCCGGACAGATCATGTGCTACAGAACCGGACAGATTATGTGCTACTTACACTCAGGCTGCCAGTGATTGACGCGCCTGGATAAAAGCGGCATCATGACCCCCTTTTTTTGGCCCTGCCCTCACGTTAAATCCTCAGGATTTGCGGAGTCTCATTGTCGAGAAGCATCCTTTATAAACTCTTGAGTTGGAAAATCCATGAAGATTCTTGTAGCAGTTAAACGTGTTGTTGATGCGAACGTTAAAGTTCGAGTTAAGGCGGATAAAAGTGGCGTCGATTTAAGCAATGCCAAGATGGCAATCAACCCGTTCTGTGAGATCGCTATCGAAGAAGCTATCCGTATTAAAGAAAAAGGCCTGGCTGACGAAGTCATCGCAGTTTCCATCGGCGAAAGACCCTGTCAGGAGCAGATTCGTACTGCGCTGGCTCTGGGTGCAGATCGCGGCATTCATGTTGAAATGGACGGCGAGGTGCCCCCGTTGGTGGTTGCCAAACTGCTGAAAAGCCTTGTTGAGAAAGAGGGCATTGATCTGGTTCTGCTGGGTAAGCAATCCATTGACTCAGATAATAATCAGGTTGCTCAGATGCTGGCTGCAATTACCGGTATGCCTCAGGGTACCTTCGCCTGTAATCTGCAGATTGACGGTGACACGATCACGGTTACGCGTGAAATTGATGGCGGTGAGCAGACTGTAGCCTTAAAACTTCCTGCCGTGGTCAGCACCGACCTGCGTTTGAACGAACCGCGTTACGCCTCGCTGCCAAATATCATGAAGGCAAAAAAGAAACCCATAGACACAGTAACTCCTGCGGATCTGGGTGTTGATACCAGCTCGGGTTTGAAAGTAATCAGTGTCGAGGCGCCAGCGGGTCGCTCGGCAGGTGTCAAAGTTGCCGATGTGGACGAACTGATTAAGAAGCTGCGAACCGAAGCCAAAGTAATCTGACGCTAAAACCAGGAACCACGAGAAGGGTTGATGAGATGAGTGTATTAGTAATAGCCGAACACGATAATTCAGTATTGAAAGCAGGTACTCTAAGTGCCGTCACTGCCGCACAGGCGATTGATCAGGATGTTAGTATTCTGGTTGCGGGTTCAGGTTGCAGCGCAGTGGCGGAAGTAGCAACTAAGATTACAGGTATTAGCAATGTGCTGGTGGCCGACAACGCCGTTTATGAGCATCAGCTTCCTGAGAACCTTGCTCCACTGATTGTTGAGCTGGGTACGCGGTTCTCACATATTCTGGCTGCGGCCACAACCAGTGGTAAAAATCTGATGCCGCGCGTTGCAGGACTGCTGGACGTCGCGCAGATTACTGACATGATTCAAGTGAACAGCGCCGATACCTTTGTCAGGCCAATTTATGCTGGAAATGCGTTGGCGACAGTGCAGTCCAGCGATTCTGTGAAGGTAATTACTGTGCGTACCACTGCCTTTGCTGAAGCGGCAAGTGGTGATTCAACCGCGTCAATTGAGAACATTGATACGGTTAAATCTCAGGACATTTCGCGGTTTGTGAGCGAAGAACTGTCGGTTTCAGAGCGCCCCGAATTGACTGCCGCATCCATTGTGATTTCCGGTGGGCGCGGTATGCAGAACGGTGAGAATTTTGTTCTGCTGGAGAAAGTGGCAGATAAACTAGGCGCTGCAATTGGTGCCTCACGGGCAGCCGTTGATGCTGGCTTTGTGCCAAATGATATGCAGGTAGGTCAGACCGGTAAAATAGTTGCACCTGATCTCTACATCGCCGTTGGAATTTCCGGCGCCATTCAGCATCTGGCTGGAATGAAAGACAGCAAAGTGATTGTCGCGATCAATAAAGACGAAGAGGCACCGATATTTCAGGTGGCTGATTATGGACTGGTTGCAGATCTGTTTAAGGTGATGCCAGAGCTGGCTGAAAAACTGTAATTCGGATCGGTCAGACGATCAAAAGTGATGCATAAAAAAACCCGGTCTGAGCCGGGTTTTTTTTGTCCGGATATTTGGATACCCGGAGGTGTTAAGTTCTAATTACTCGGAACTCTTGTTTTCGCGATCCTGAGCGACACCTTCGGCGACGGCGGCAGCAAGTAACTGCTGTCTGCGTTTGATCTCTCTTGGATCATTTGGAGCGCGTCCCTTCGCTGCTGGTTCAGAAGTCGAAGCAGAAGTGCTTTCACGCGCTGGCTTGCCTGATTTCGGACTGGATTCAGCAGCTCGTGTTTTCTTTTCTGCAGGTGCCGCTGGCTTTTCTGCCACCGGCGTTGCAGGCGCTTTTGCCGCTTTACCAACCACTGGCTTATCAGCTGGAGGTTTGATTGCTGCAGGAGCTTTTTCGACAGGAGCGGTCTGTTCAAAAGTTTTCTCTGTCAGAGTCTTTTCTACCGGAGCTTTTTCTGCAACAGGCGCTTTTTCCGCAGCCGACGCTTTTACAGCAGGAGCGTTGTCAGTAATCAGATCCAACTGCGTTTCACCTGATTTACTGCTTACCGCTGCTTCAGCCTGCTGTTCGTAATCAGTGCCAGCGTCTTTCGCTGGTCGTGATCTACCACGACGGCTGCGATCTGCTGGTCTTTTGCGACCGCGGCTGCGTGATGGGGCTTCAGCACTATCAATACCATCAGCACCATCAACACCCGCCTCGTTGTCTGCTTCGACGACGTCTACGCTGGTATCTGCTGAAAGGTCAGCAGATGCTGCCTCGGGGTCAGATGCCTGTTCGACAGCCAACGGTTCAGCTGGCCTTTGATCAACAGCCTGCTGTTCTGTTGCTTGAGGATTAGAGGGCTCCTGGGGCGCAAAATCTGGCTCAGCAAGGACTGAATTAGTTTCAGTTGCAGCCTGTTGTTCAACGGCTTCGGCTTCAGCTTTTTCTGGAACTGGAGTGCGTCGCTGCGGTGGAGTACGTCGCTGTGGCTCAACGGCGGCAACTTCACGTGCTGGTTCTACCATTCCGGTTTCAAGTTGTGCGGACTGTTCAAGCGATTCATCTGATTGACCTTCCGCTGCTTCGGGACGTGGTCCACGACGACGTTGTGCCGTATTTCTTGGGCGGCGATTGCCACTGCGACGCTGTGATTTCTTAGCGTCGTCACCCTCTTCCTGGGCAGCCCCATCACGTGCTTCTGTGCGTGGCTGAACAATTGCCGCTTCTGCCGGAGGACGGATTCTGCTCTGCCCCTGTGGTTGACCCTGACCCTGACCCTGACCCTGACCCTGACCCTGACCCTGACCCTGAGCTTGCCCCTGGCCACGTCGGCGTCCCTGTGCAACTTCACCACCACGGTTAGCAGATGCGTCTCTGCCTTCTCGTTCTTCTGAGCGGCCACCTTCTCTGCGCCCTTGTTGACTGCGATCTTGCTGCCCGCGATCCTGGCCAGTGCTGCGTTCCTGACCTTGTCTGCGCGGTTGGTTACGCCGCGGCTGGCTGCTTACTGGCTTTTTCTCTACTTCCTGTACCTCATCATTGGCAGCGCCAGAAAGAAGTCCAGTAAACGCAGATATTAATGAGCCAAACAGACCTTTCTTACGAGGGACTGCACGCTCAATCGGCTTCGGTGCCTGAGCGATAACTGGCGCCTGCACTGCCGCAGTCTGGGGAATCAGCACCTTTTCAGGCTTGACCAGACTTTCAACACGGTCCACTGAGGTTTCAACTTCATAACTGGCCGTGCTGTGCGCTGTTCCGATATCAGCCTGATTAATCGCCTGAATTTCATAATGCGGCGTCTCAAGTGCCGGATTTGGAATTATCACAATGCGGGTATTACTCTGCTGTTCTATGCCGGCAACGGTATTGCGTTTCTCATTAAGCAGATAGGCACCGACTGACACAGGCACAATGGCGCGTACTTCAACACTCTTGCGCTTGTTGGCCTCTTCCTGCAGCACGCGCAGGATAGAAAGTGACAGTGATTTCAAATCACGAATGGCGCCTTGACCGTTACACCGCGGGCACACTACAGCGCTGGTTTCTTCCAAGGAGGGGCGCAGACGCTGGCGTGACATCTCCAGCAATCCAAAGCGCGAAATCCGGCCAACCTGCACACGCGCACGGTCTGCTTCCAGGGCATCACGCATCCGGTTCTCGACGTCTTTCTGATTTTTAGCAGAACTCATATCAATGAAATCGATCACCACCAGGCCGCCCATATCGCGCAGACGCAGTTGACGGGCAATTTCATCAGCAGCTTCAAGATTGGTGTTCAATGCAGTTTCTTCGATATCAGAACCACGGGTTGCCCGCGAGGAGTTGATGTCAATGGAAACCAGTGCTTCAGTCGGGTCGATCACGATCGATCCACCCGAAGGCAGTTTGACTTCACGCTGGAATGCAGTTTCGATCTGCGCTTCAATCTGGTAACGATTGAACAGCGGCAACGGCTCCTGATAAAGCTTAATGCGGGCTTCGTAGTGAGGCATCACCTGTCGTACAAAATTCAAAGCCTCGTCGTAGGATTCCTGGGTATCAAACAGCACTTCGCCAATATCCTGACGCAGATAGTCACGGATTGTGCGGATAATGACATTGCTTTCCTGATAGATGAGGAAGGGCGCCTTCTTTACGTCAGCGGCCTCTTTGATCGACTGCCACAGTGACATCAGGTAGTCCAGATCCCACTGCAATTCTTCCTGCTGTTTACCAACCCCTGCAGTACGAACAATGATGCCCATGCCATCAGGGATATTGAGACCGGCGATTGCTTCTCGAATCTCTGAACGTTCATCACCTTCAATACGACGTGAAATACCGCCCGCTCTGGGGTTGTTTGGCATTAAAACGAGGTAGCGTCCAGCCAGACTGATAAAAGTGGTTAGCGCCGCGCCTTTATTGCCGCGCTCCTCTTTTTCAACCTGCACAATGACTTCAGTGCCTTCAGCAACCACTTCCTTGATATTGACACGGCCGCCATCGCTGCCGCGTTTGCTAAAGTACTGTGGAGAAATTTCTTTAAGGGGGAGGAAACCATGGCGTTCAGCGCCGAAATCTACAAATGCAGCTTCCAGACTTGGCTCGACGCGGGTTATTTTGCCTTTATAGATACTGGCTTTTTTCTGAACTCTGGCGCGGTTTTCGATATCCAGATCGTACAGACGCTGCCCATCTACGAGGGCAACACGCAACTCCTCTTCCTGAGTTGCATTGATTAACATTCTTTTCATGTTCAGTTCACTTTTCCGTTAAGCCAGAAGAGTAATCCGAATTGTTCAAATCGGCAGTGCAGTAGCTATGGAAGAGCGCTGTGCCGCTCTTCAGGACAATAATGTGTAAAGTATTTGACCGCACTCGGGTGCGTGGATCCGCTGATTAATCGCGGCTTCCAGGCTCTCCTTCACTTAGTGATAAGCTTTACACAGGACCGGCATGTGGCCGATCCTCCTTTAATAACTTAAAATTTCGACTGTCCCGGCCAGCGCTTTATGCTGTGGCTCGAGAAAGGTAACTGGCTTATGGCTTCTACCTTTTGCCGGTCAGTCGTCCTGTTTTACTGACTGCTGTGCTGTGCTCCATGGTTTTTACCACTTGGGTTGCGCCGGTGAAGAACAGTCTTGAATTTGATGCTATCCGAATTTGTCTGACTTTTTCTGTTGTAAGTACCGACATCAGGTCGGCACACTCTTGTTTTGTATCTTGTGGTTTTTGCCTGGTTATAACTCAGCATCGGTTTTTATTAAGCACCTGATGCGATCCTGGTATCGAACAATCTGATACCTTCGAATTCGTGTTGTGGCAGTTGTCGGTATTTATAGTCCGCTCAAACAATGTAGCGGTCCAGCGACGTGGGCGGAAATATACCAGTAAATACTTTTTAATTCAAATACCTGCTGCTAGAATCTGGCCCTTCAACGCTTTGTTACACTCTTATTGAGCCAACGCCAGCGAGGTCACCCCATGGCGCCGATCAGCTTCCAAACCTTACAGCGAGTGTTACAACGTCATGCTTAGTAGTTGCGATAGCTTATATGTATAAACCGCTCGCATTATTTATCGGGCTGCGCTACACCAGAACCCGCAAAAAAAATCACCTGATCTCCTTTGTCTCCCTTGTCTCGATGCTGGGCATCACACTTGGGGTGCTTGCGCTCATCGCAGTGTTATCTGTTATCAATGGCTCAACCTCAACCATGCGTGAGGAAACGCTGAAGGCAGTGCCACATGCCAGCATTAGAATTGGCGCTGATCAACAATGGCAAGATCTGTTGCTCGCGCTGCGTGGCCAGCCGGGCGTTATTGGCGCAGCACCTTACATTGAAGGTGAAGCATGGCTGCGGTTTGATGGTCGCGCGGAGTTTGTGCAGCTGCGCGGTGTTAGTCCGGAGTTTGAGACTGATGTCACTATGGCTGGCAGTTTCAGCATGGAAACATTACTGCCAGGACTTGAGCCAGGTGGCAGTGGCATCATCCTGGGAACGCAACTGGCGGCAAAACTGGGTCTGTACACGGGTGATCAGGCCAGCGTTACTCCGCTCAGCAGTCTGGTGAATGGACAATTGGAAGATGCCAGAACCTTCCGGATACTCGGAATTGCTGATTTTGGATTCTATGGCAATAACGATAATGCAATTATTCATCTTGAAGATGCCGAGCAAATGTTTGGTGGTGCCGGAGCGCATGCTGCGCAATTACGCCTGCGGGTGGATGATGTGTTTAATGCTGGCGCAATTACCCGCGCAGCTTTGCAGGGCATAGCATCTGAGCTGCGTGCTGGACTGGATGCAAGTGCGATTTCTACCTGGCAGGAAACCCAGGGAAGTCTGTTTGATGCGTTGCGACTGGAGAAAACGCTGACCGGGTTTATGCTGCTGATGATTGTAGTTATTGGCGCGGTAAACATTATCTCAACGCTGGTGATGGTGGTGGCGGACAAAAGCGCCGATATTGCGATTCTTCGAACCATGGGAGCAGGCAAAGGCAGCATCATGGCCATTTTTATTACTCAGGGCGCTGCGGTTGGTTTATTCGGCACAGCCCTGGGGGCAATTCTGGGTGTGCTGCTGGCCGCGAATATAGATGATTTCACCAGATGGCTGGAGAACTTTCTCAATGCCGGTTTTCAGGACGGCAATGTCTACATGATTTCGCATTTGCGGGCTGAACTGCAATGGTCAGACGTCTGGCTGGTCAGTGTGTCGGCGATTATGGTGAGCTTTGTCGCAACACTGTATCCCGCGTATCGGGCCAGCCGTATCCAACCAGCAGAAGTATTGCGTTATGAGTAAGGTCACTGAAGAAGTGCTGATAAACAAGAGCGCAGGGATTTAAATTTAATGAACAATTTATCGACTGATGCGGCAGGCACTCATGCCGCTGTAAACAGGGACAAGGCGCCGGAACTGGTTTTGGAGTGCCGCCACCTGGGTAAGATCTATACGCAGGGACCTCAAGAGGTCAGAGTGCTTGAAGATGTAAATCTGCAGGTGCATACGGGCGAGCGCATTGCCATTGTGGGCAGCTCAGGATCCGGTAAAACTACTTTGCTGAATCTGCTAGGCGGTCTGGATGAACCAACTGCCGGAGAGGTTATTATCGCTGGCAGAAGTCTCGCACAATTCAACGAGCGCGAGCGCGGGCAGATGCGTAACCGCTACCTCGGATTTGTGTATCAGTTCCATCACCTGCTGGGCGAATTCACTGCACTGGAAAATGTCTGTATGCCTTTGCTGATTGCGGATATGAATGTGAACACTGCCCGCAATAAAGCCAGCAGTCTGCTGGAGCGAGTCGGGCTTGGGCACCGCCTTGAGCATAAACCTTCAGAACTCTCCGGTGGTGAACGACAACGCGTGGCAATCGCCAGAGCGCTGGTGACTAATCCCAAATGTGTGCTGCTTGATGAGCCCACCGGTAATCTTGATCGCAATACTGCCCGTGAAATTCACGCATTAATGGCAGACTTGAACCGTGATTTCTCGACCAGTTTCATTGTGGTAACGCATGACGAAGTGTTTGCTGCCTCTCTGGACCGCATGCTGTTGTTGCAGAATGGCCGTCTGGAGCAGGCTCAGGCTCATGTCTAAATCATTTGCTTCCTATGTTGCACTGCGTTACGTCAGCGTCGGCAAGCGCAGTCAGCTGGTGTCGTTCATGTCACTGCTTTCGATTGGTGGTCTGGCATTGGGTATAACTATGCTGATCACAGTGCTCTCTATCATGAACGGTTTTGATCGTGAAGTGCGCGAGAACATCCTCGGAGTGGTGCCACATGCGACAGTTAAATCATATGAAAAAACAAGCCGGGAAAGCTGGGAGGCCGTTCAACAGATCGTTAATACCTATCCAGATATAATTTCACATGCACCGCTTATAGAAACCATGGGTGTGGTCGCAACTGCCAGCACAAGTGCCATGACGTACAGTAAGGGCGTGCTGGTAAATGGCATTGACCCGGAGCGCACGGATCAAGTGGAAATGCTTGAGCGTTTTATTCGCTACGGAAGCGTCAGTGCTTTGGGGCAGCAGCGTTTTATGATCGTGCTCGGCGAAACTCTGGCAGAGAATCTGGGTGTGGTGGTCGGCGATAAAGTGAATCTTTATTCCTTGAATATCTCGATCAATCCAATTGCACCCCTGCCTACCCAGCGCCAGTTCACTGTGGCTGGCATCTACAAGATCGGTACCCTGGAGCTGGATAGTGCAATGGCGATCATCACTCTGCAGGACGCTCAGGCGCTCTATCGCTTCGGCAATTCTTATTCCGGATTACGTTTAACGTCGATGGATGTACTGGCAGTTAATCAAATGCGCGAGCAATTGTCCCGTGAACTGCCGGCGGGATTTTATGTAGAAACCTGGACGCAGATCTTTGGCAATATTTACGAAAACATCAGATTGTCGCGCACTATTGTGGGTTTTTTGCTGTGGCTGCTGGTAGCGGTCGCAGCGTTTAACCTGGTGGTGAGTTTAATTATGATCGTGCGGGATAAACGAGGTGATATTGCGATTTTACGTACCATGGGTGCTAGCCCTGGTACCATCGGCAGAATTTTCATGACGCAGGGTCTTATTGTGGGTTTGATGGGCACCGTGATCGGTGTGGCTTTTGGGGTTCTGTTTTCGTTAACCATTGGTGAATTTGCTGCGTTTATCGAGCAGGCTCTGGGGATAACGTTGCTAAGTGCGGATGTTTATCCGGTTGATTTCCTTCCGTCTGAATTGCGATTTTCGGACATTGTTGTGGTGAGCGTGGGGGTGTTTGTGCTGTGCCTGTTCGCCACTATCTACCCTGCCTGGCGCGCTGCCCGGGTGCAACCGGCTGAGGCTTTGCGGTTGGAATGATTGGGGTTTCCTGGCTATATAGTTAGTGTAGGGTCATGACTTGACTCCCGACCAATGACTTGTGACTTGTGACTTGTGACTCGTGAGTCGGTAAGGGAACTCCGTAGCTCGTCCTGAGCGGTGGAAATTTGCACAGCGGACTCGCCCGTGAACCCGTCCATGGGGGCGAGAGCTCCGTAGCTCGTCCTGAGCGGTGGAAACTTGCACAGTGGACTCGCCCGTGAACCCGTCCATGGGGGGCTCGTCGCCCGCCATCCCTGGCGGACGGCGGTCCACTGTGCAAGTTTCCACCGCTCAGGACTGACGGATAGCGGTGGTTAGCTGTGCGAGTTTCGGTGCTCAGGACTCAGGGATAGTGGTGGTTAGCTGTGCGAGTTTCGGTGCTCAGGACTGACGGATAGCGGTGGTTAGCTGTGCGAGTTTCGGTGCTCAGGACTCAGGGATAGCGGTGGTTAGCTGTGCGAGTTTCGGTGCTCAGGACTTAAGGGATAGCGGTGGTTAGCTGTTCGAGTTTTGGTGCTCAGGACTCAGGGATAGCGGTGGTTAGCTGTGCGAGTTTCGGTGCTCATGACTCAGGGATAGCGGTGGTTCGCTGTGCGAGTTCCATTGCTCAGGACATAAGGATAGCGGTGGTTCAGTGTGCGGATCCCGCTGTGGACATGTATAGACGAAATATCTTTTAGCGCATTACTGGCTCGGAGCGATGGGGTTATGCGTTCATGGATGATCGCGGTTTGTGTGGGAATTATGGGGGCGGGATGGTTGCCGGCGCTGCCTGGCTACGGGATGTTGGCGCTGTTGGGTCTGCTGATTGGTGGGGCTGTTGGCGGGTTGGTGCTGGTGGGGAGGCGCTTGGGTTCGGGGGGCTGGCGTTATGTGCTGGTGGTGCTCCAGCTGATTTTGTGCATTGCGCTGGGCTTTGGCTGGGGAGTGGTGAGTGGAAGGTATGCGCTCGATGGATGGTTGCCGAAAGAGTTAGAGGGTGTAGATTTCTGGGTGTACGGAATGATTGACAGTCTGCCGCGGTATGGCGGGAGGGCTCAACAGTTTGAGTTTAAAGTGACAGCGGATTGCTTTGACCTTCACCCCGATGCCTGTATCGAAGGACCACGAAGAACGCAATTACGTCGGGTGTTGCTCAATTACTATGGCGATCATCAGTTGGTGCCAGGTCAGCAGTGGCGGTTGCGGGTGCGCCTCAATCGACCCCATGGTTTTGCTAATCCGGGTGGATTTGACTATGAACTGATGCTGCTGCAAAAGGGCATCAATGCCAAAGGCTATGTGCGGGAAACTGAGTTCAACATCATGCTGGCAGATAATGCCCTCAGCTATCAGAAACTCCGCTTCCAGTTGCGCCAGCGCTTGCTTCAGGCCACGGCTGAGCTGCCTCATCATGGGATTATTCTGGCGCTGGTGCTGGGTGAGCGCGATCTGATTGCACCGTCGAGCTGGCAGCTGTTTACGCGCACTGGTACTAATCACCTGGTGGTGATATCCGGACTTCACGTTGGTTTTGTCGCAATGTTCGGCTATTGGCTGACGAATCTGTTTATGCGGCTGATCCCAGCTCTGTTGTTGCATCTACCCGCGCAAAAAGCCGGAGCTGTGGGCGCTATCGCAGCCGCTCTTGCTTACAGTGTGCTGGCAGGATTTTCCCTGCCAACCCAGCGGGCGCTGATCATGGTGGCGGTGTTTATGTCAGGGCGGCTGCTGGCGCGGAATTTCCCCGCTTCACTGGGTTACTGTGTGGCAATGACACTGGTACTGATCTTGACACCATTGGGCGCAATGAGTGCGGGATTCTGGCTCTCATTTGTCGCGGTTGGTGCGCTGCTGCTGGCGTTTTCCAGTTGGACAAAAGCGGCTGAACGGATCGACAGCCGCGACAAAACTGATCATATTGGGTCAAAAATCGGTAATTATTTGCACTCGGTGCTGCGCTGGTCCGCCTGGGGACGTCCGCAGTGGGTTGTGTTTGTCGGGATGAGTGTGCCGCTGGCAATCTGGCTGCAACAGCTTTCACTGCTATCGCCACTCGCTAATATTTTTGCGATTCCGCTGGTCAGTCTGCTGGTGGTGCCGCTGTGTCTGTTCGGCCTGCTTAGTCTGCTGTTGTACGAAAGAGCAGGAGTTTGCCTGCTGGTTTTAGCCGATCAATTATTAACTATGCTGACGCTTACCATGAGCTGGATGGCGGAGTCATTCGCGTGGCTGCAGGTCTGGCAGTTTTCTGGATTAACCGTCTGGTCATATTTGTTCGCCGGACTCGGTAGTGTGCTGTGGTTGCTGCCGCGCGGCTGGCCGGGGCGGATACTGGCGCCATTGTTAATGCTGCCATTGTTCATGCCTGCCCGCCTGCCGAGCCCTGGCTATGGAGAAGTCTGGATCAGCTTTCTGGATGTAGGGCAGGGTCTTGCAGTGGTGGCGCAAAGTGCGGCACATACTCTGGTCTACGACACGGGTCCGCGCTTCAGCGACAGCTTTGATGCCGGCAACGGCGTGGTGGTGCCGTTCCTGCACAGCCGCGGTATCCGCACAATAGACCGTTTGATGGTCAGCCACGGCGATAATGATCATGCTGGCGGACTTGAATCGCTGTTACTGGCGCTGGACGTTAAACAACTATTACTGGGTACAGATATGCGGACCAGCGGTTTTGGACTGCCGACATCGCACTGCCTGCGCGGACAGAGCTGGCAGTGGGATGGTGTCAACTTTGAAATACTGCATCCTGATGAAAGCAGATATCGCAGTCCCAACGATAATTCCTGTGTGCTGCGCATTTCTACAGCAAGCTCTTCAGTACTGCTAACCGGCGATGTGGAGGCGCTGGCCGAAGCAGATCTGCTCAGGGTTTACGCTGATCAATTGCGCAGTGATGTCCTGCTGGCCCCTCATCATGGCAGCAAATCTTCCTCGACCGATGCATTTGTGACAGCGGTAAATCCACAATTTGTGGTGTACTCGAGCGGTTACCGTAATCAATTTGATCATCCAGCGGACGTGGTTCAGGCGCGCTATCAGGCATTGAATGCCTTTGCCTTTAATACGGCTGAAATGGGTATGATTGAGTTTCGATCAGGGGCTGAACCATCTCGTATTGCTATCGAGTCTGGCACTCTTTCCGAGACGCAGCCCAGCACATATCGGTTGACTCGCCAGCGCTACTGGTCTGGCGAGCAGCGTCAGCTTTTTGCGCTCACATCCGCTGGAACGATATGGTAAAGTAGCGCGGTATTTTCCTCGTGAGGCGCACTTGTGGTTGAGATCGTGAAAGCGGGTGGCTGGTTGATGCTGCCGATAATTCTCTGTTCGATTGTGGCGATCGCAATAATCATCGAACGATTCTGGACACTGAGCGCCGCCAGAATATCCCCGCGACATGTGGTGGGCCAGGTCTGGAACTGGATTAAGAACAACGAACTCGATAATGCCAGACTGCGCGAATTACGTCTTTCCTCACCACTGGGTCAGATTCTGGCCACCGGGCTTATCAACGCCAAATACGGCCGTGCCGCGATGATCGAAAGTATCGAGCAGGCTGCCAGTTTGGTGGTGCACGAGATGGAGCGCTACCTCAGCACTCTTGGCACCATAGCCGCAATTACACCCTTACTCGGATTGCTCGGCACCGTGATCGGAATGATTAAAGTGTTTACCGAAATCATGATTCAGGGCACGGGTAATGCCAATGCACTGGCAGGCGGAATATCGGAGGCATTGATTACTACCGCTGCCGGATTATGTGTCGCAATACCCGCCTTTATGTTTCACCGTATGTTTATGCGTCGGGTGGAAACTCTCGTGCTTGGCCTGGAACAGGAGTCGGTGAAGCTGGTTGATGCTCTGCACAGTGATCGGCGTGTGGAAATGAAAGAGGGCGTGGCTACGTGAAGTTTCAGCGGCGGCTAAAGGAAGAACTGAGCATCAACCTGACTCCCCTGATCGATGTTGTTTTCCTGCTGTTGATATTCTTCATGGTAACCACAACATTTACCCGTGAAACGCGATTGTCGGTCAGTCTGCCAGAAGCGGATGGCGCTCCCGCCGAAGAAAATCCCGATCAGGTGGAGATTCTGGTCAGTCAGGGGGGCGGGTATTCCATTAATGGCCGCGCACTGGTGAATTCACGGTTGGACACTCTGATGGCCGGTCTGGAACAGGTGACTGAGGGCGATAGGAATGTCTCGTTGATATTGATAGCGGATGCTGAAGCCACACATCAGGCGGTGGTTACCGCAATGGATGCAATAGGTCGCTCTGGCTTTTTTCGTTTAAGTATTGCAACCAGAAAACCCGGTGAAGATGAAGATACTATCGTCACACAGTAAAGTCAGACAGTAGAGTCACGCAGCAGCCACAGTCACTTTGGCGCATCATTAGCAGGAATTTTTTTAAAAATGCCAAAAAAGAAGATAGGAAAAACCGGGTGGTTGCTATACACGCGCCTGCTCACCTATGTAAAGCCGCACAGTGTGACTTTTGGCATCAGTATTGTTGGCTTTATTATCTTCTCAATGAGTACAGTCGCAACCGCGCAATGGTTAGGCTGGACGGTCGATCAGGTTGAAATCGGCAACGTGGACGCACGGCTGCTAAGTCCCATGATTGCAATAGGTATCGTAATCGCACGGGGTATTGGCGGCTTCATGGGAGAGTATTCTCTGCAGCATGTCGCTAATCACATTGTGCACACGCTGCGCTGCCAGATGCTGCAACAACTGCTGGTATTGCCAATGCGCTATTACGACCGCAGTGCTACCGGCAGACTGGTATCCAAAATTACTTATGACTCACAACAGATCACCGGCGCTGCAACGAACGCTGTCACAGTTATTCTGCGCGAGGGATTTATTGTTGTTGGCTTACTGGGCTACATGTTCTGGACTAACTGGCAGTTGAGTATGATTTTCCTGCTGGTGACGCCCTGCGTTGGTTTTGTGGTCCGGTTGGCTTCTGGCAGATTTCGCAAATACAGCCGAAAAATGCAGGATTCCATGGGTGATGTGACTCAGATCAGCAATGAGACGATCAAAGGGCAGAAAGTCGTACGCACGTTCAACGCCAGCAATTATGTGTTTCAACAGTTCAGTAGAGCCAGCGAACGGAACCGCCGACAGAATATGAAGATGGTCGGTACGCAGGCAGTTGCGACACCATTTATTCAATTATTAGTCAGTGTGGCGATGGGCGTGCTGATCTGGTTTGCGATGGCGCCAGAAATGTTGGTGGCATCAAGTGCTGGAGATTTTGTTGCCTTTCTAACCATGGCGGGACTACTGGCAAAACCAATCAGGCAGCTTACTCAGGTGAACTCAGTGATCCAGCGCGGGATCTCTGCCGCTGACAGCATTTTCAGTCTGCTGGATGAAGAGGCTGAAAAAGATACCGGCACCATTGAAGTTGAACGAGTACGTGGCGATGTTCAGTTCAGCAACGTCAGATTTGCGTATAAACAAGGTGAGCAGGTTCTAAATGATGTCAGCTTTGCAGCGCGGCCGGGGCAGACTGTTGCGCTGGTTGGACGTTCCGGCAGCGGCAAATCCACGCTGGTCAATCTGCTGCCTCGTTTTTATGAATTTGACAGCGGCGAAATCACTATCGATAACGTGTCCTTGCAGGATTATACGCTGCAGAATTTACGCAAACATATCTCTGTAGTTACGCAGGATGTCGTGCTTTTTGACGGCACCGTTGCTGAAAATATTGCTTATGGATTTTCTGACAAACTCAGCGACGAAAAAATTATTGAAGTGGCCAAAAATGCCAATGCGATGGAGTTTATAGAAGGTCTGGAACATGGCATTCACACTCAGATCGGCGACGCGGGATCCTTGCTGTCAGGTGGCCAGCGCCAACGCATCGCCATTGCGAGAGCTTTCCTGAAGGATGCGCCGCTGTTGGTGCTGGATGAAGCGACCTCGGCACTGGACTCAGAATCAGAACAGCATATTCAGGCAGCGCTTTACACCTTGATGCGCGGGCGCACAACTTTTGTAATCGCACACCGGCTGTCAACGGTAGAGAATGCAGATCTGATTCTGGTCATGGATAAAGGCAGTATCGTTGAATCCGGTAACCACCAGGAGTTGCTGGCATTAGGAAAAACTTATGCCAGATTACACAAAATGCAGTTTTCTGATGCTGCTTATGCCCAGCCCGCTGGCGAAGATTTCTCTGACGATCTGCTGACCGCCGAGGATGAGTGATGTCATTGGAAACCGCCTGGTATAAAAAATCAGGATGGTTATATCTGTTATGGCCGCTGGCGCTGTTGTTTCAGTTTATCGCTTGGCTGCGCCGTATTTACTGGCTGCAGATCCGGCAGAGATCCACTGAGAAAAATGTCCCACACCTGCCCTTGATTGTTGTTGGAAATATCACTGTGGGAGGCACGGGTAAAACGCCGTTTGTGATTGCGCTGGGTAAACTGCTCAAGCAAAGAGGCATGCGTGTCGGGGTGATCAGTCGCGGTTACGGGGGGAGAGCGCCACACCATCCGTTTTGGGTAAAAGCAGACAGCAATCCAGGCGAGTCGGGCGACGAGGCCATTCTGATTGCGCGCAATCTGCAGTGTCCGGTACTGGTGGATACCAACAGAACAAGAGCACTGCAGGCGCTGACAGCAAGCGCTGAATGCGATGTCATTATCAGCGATGATGGACTGCAGCATTATGCGATGCCCAGAGATA
>Ga0209390_10006310_pt1 | contig 16030 bp, 17 predicted proteins | sample BON01_FD_187212 | JGI IMG/M metagenome (GOLD analysis project Ga0209390, IMG submission 187212) | Freshwater microbial communities from Lake Bonney liftoff mats and glacier meltwater in Antarctica - BON-01 (SPAdes) (version 2) | ecosystem: Environmental > Aquatic > Freshwater > Ice > Glacier... | reverse complement strand
GGGGGGAGGAGGGAAGAGGCAGAAGATTGGGTTTACCGAGGCGGGGAGTGGACGGCGGCGGGATCGGTCGCCTTGAGAGGTGGTGTGCTGTACGTGTTGTGTGGTTGAATGGTGACGATAAAGAGAACGAGAAGAAGTAGCTGTGTTAGAAAGACGGAGGAGTGGTGGTTTTACAACAAGAAAAAAGAAGTGAAAAAAAAGAAGTGAAACAAAAAGACATCGCCGAGATGCTCTCTTTAGGATTTGATTCATTTGTTTCTTTGGATTTAGCAGACACAAAATTTGATTTTCTTTAGACAATTACGACACTGCTCTCCTTTCTCATCGTACGTACTCCTCTTATTCCTCTCTCTCTATAAACAACCCAAAAAAAATAGTTATTCTATTTTCTCAGATCATGTTCCGCGTTTCGAGAATCATCATGTGCCTGCTGGAAGGTGGTGGGTGCGTCCAGTCATTCTCATGGAATAAAAACGAGAGCTCCGCCCCGTCCCCATATACCTGGAGGACTGGAAAGACCAAGCCTCGCACACGATTGACAGCCTTCTTCCCCCACTCATTCCCATTTTGATAAAACCGAAGCATGGGGAACGAGGACTGGTCAAATACACACGAAAACACATCGCCGTCTTGGGCCGTCACGGTGGCGTCGGCAGCGCCTTCCTTTCCTGCACCCTCCTCCTGCTTCGTTGCCTCGTCGCCACCACCGCCACCATCGCTGTTACTGCCCACGTGCAAGGCCCACTCCAGGGGTCCCTTCTCGTCGTTCCCTTCCAACGTCTTGGAGTCCACAGCCCTCGATACGCCCATGCTGAAGCGGCCTGCCTTCAGGACCTTGATTTGCCAATAGGAGCAGTCCTGTTCGAGAGAGAGGGATAAGAGATAGAGAGAGAGATTGAGTTGAGCGGAAAAGACAAGTCAACCAAAGAACCAAGAACCTAGAATCAAGAACCAAACCTGTTCGAGCGCTAGAGAGGCGATCGCTAGGCCTTTCCCGCCCACCACGTAGCAACCGTTGACCGTCGTGCCGACCTGCACTTGGCTTCCCTTCATGTCCAGGTCGTGCTTGACGCGGGGCTGGGTAGGGGTGGCGCTGTTGTCTCCTGAACCTGAGCTTCCTCTTCGTTTCCGGGCCATCTCCATGCTTGCTGATGCTGGTCTCGTTGCCTCGTCCTTCCCCTCCCCATCGCCGCCCCCGCCCCCTAAAAAGCTGGCAAAGCAGGAGCAGAAGGCCGTCGCCATGCTGCTTTTGCTGTGCGTGTGTTGTGTGTAACGTTGTGTGTGGTATTGGCTGAGTGTCTGAAATCGATCGATCGATCGCTGAGATGATGACGATGAGGGGCGGCGTTCTGGCTGGGTTTTGAATAATGACGATGACGCACGCCTTGCCAAACCACAAACCACAGTCCACGCTGACGCCTAGGAGCCCTGTAATAAACGTGCCCACGTCGCTGACCGCCTGGACCGTCTATCTGGCGCGCCAATTGTCCCATTCCCTGCTCCCAAGCCATGCAAACCAGCACACTCCAACGCCCCCGCCCATCCCCCTCCTCTCTCTACACAGGCATGAAGCCCACCACCACCCTGCAGCTACGGCCGCTGCTTCTGTTGCTGGCAGTGCTCCAGCAGTCAGACTTCTATGCGAGTGCCCAGCCGCGGCGCTTCCAGCAGGGCGGCCTGCGGTCACATTGGGCCGTGCCCACAACCACTCACCCACAAGCACCGCGACCGGGGGTGGCGGACTGCGACGAGCTCTATTTTGAGCAGCCCATCGACCACTTCTCCTACCACCCCGAGTCCAATCTGGACGGTTTGACATTTCAGCAGCGCTACTTCGTTTGCGGGAAACAGTGGTGGGGCGGGCCGGGTGCCCCCATCTTTTTTTACACGGGCAACGAGGCAGACGTCACCCTGTATTTGAACGCCTCGGGTCTCATGTGGGAGAATGCACCCGAGTTTGGAGCCCTCCTCGTCTTTGCCGAGCATCGGTACTATGGCAAGAGCCAGCCACTCAAGCCTTTCACGGCACGCAAGATGGATTACTTGAGGTATGTGGCTTGTTGCAGGGCTCCAAAAGTGAACGACCACCCTTCTCTCATCCACTGCCCTTCCTTCCTCTTTCCCTCCTCCCCCCACGAACAGCTCCGAACAAGCCCTCGCCGACTACTCCCTCCTGATCACCGCCCTTAAAACCGAGCTCGGCTCGCCCGATTCCCCCGTCATTGCCTTTGGGGGGAGCTACGGCGGGATGCTCGCAAGCTGGTGGCGCATTCTCTACCCCCACCTCGTCGATGGGGCTATTGCTGGCTCGGCCCCCGTGTTAGATTTCGAGCCTTTGGTAGACGATGAGGGAATTGAGAGTTTTAGTTATATTGTGACTAGGGACGCGTCGCCTGAGGGAGGAAGCAATGAGTACTGTGCGGAGAACGTGCGGGCGGCCTGGCCGGTGATTGAGGATATGGCGAAGAGCGTGGGGGGAAGGCAGGAGTTGATGCAGAGGTTTCGGATTTGCCCTTGGGAGGGAGTCATGGCCACAGAAGAGGATGTGGGGGGGTTGTTGGGGTGGTTGCAGAGTAAGTTCATATGGGAGGGTCAGGGTGGGACTGAGGGAGGATTGGAGGGGGGTAGAAAAAGAGGCCGGAGACTGACAATTTATATTTCCCACCTTCCTTGTTCTCTGTTACACCGAAGGCGTACACATTATTTCATCTTATCTCATTCCACCTACTCCTCAAAATTTAAACCCAAAATAGGTGCCTGGGCTTATATGGCCATGGGCAATTACCCCTTCCCGTCCACCTACATTTTGAACGGACAAGGCACTTTGCCCGCGTGGCCCGTCCGCGTCGCGTGCGAGTCGCTCAATTCCCCTCTTGCTGATGCTACCAATGCTTCTCTTTTGGAAGGCTTGCGAGAAGCAGTGTCGATTTATTATAATTATACCAGGACTGAGGAAGGAGGGAAGGAGGAAGGGTTGGAGTGCTTTGATTTGGCGGCGGGTGTGAATGAAGAGTCTCAGCTAGTGGAAGATCATTGGACGTATCAGTTTTGCACGGAGATGTTCATGCCAAGCGGCAGCGATGGGACGAGAGGTACGTTTTGTGTGGAGAGGGTTTTGTTGCTTATGACACATGTTTCCTTATTGTGGTTGTGTGGGGGGTTGCCATGCCAAGAGGCAGGGAGACGGGGGAGGATGCTTGCGCCATCATTCCTTCTGTATGTAGCCTCAATCGGGTTTCAATCTCACCCGCTTGTCCTTGACTCACTCCTTCTTTCCACTTTTTCAATCTTCCAACCCTCCCTCCGTTTTACCAACAGACATGTTCTGGCCTGCCCCCTGGGACGCTGACGCTCAGTCCGAGTACTGCTTCGAGCGCTTCGGCATCCACCCACGCCGCACCTGGGCTGCGACCATGTACGGAGGGCGCAAGGCTTTGGAGACGGCGTCGAATATTGTTTTTTCCAACGGCCTTTTAGACCCTTGGTCGGGCACGGGAGTCTTGGAGAATGTGTCGGAGTCGGTGGTGGCCTTGACGCTGAAGGAGGGTGCGCACCATTTGGATTTGATGTTTTCGACGCCCGACGACCCGGAGGAGCTGAAGGAGGTGCGGAAGACGGAGTTGATGTACATTGCCCAATGGATTATGGAAGCGGGGGATGCGGTCAAGGCAGGGAAGAAGGGGGAGAGTGGGGATGTGCAGAGGCGGCTGCGGCGTTGAGAGGTGTGAATGTTGGCGGATGGGAAGTTTGAATAAGGAAGTAATGGAAGTGCAGAACGAGAAACAGGCATATGTATGAGAGTGGAAAAGGCTGTAAATAGAATCAAGAAAGAAAAGGCGGTGCGATTGCAAGTTGATGGGGTGGTCAAGCTCATAATTAAATCGAAAGGGGGAGAGGGGGGGTGGGGAGGTCAAAGGCTTGTGTGTTGAGTTTTGCTTTGCGTAGGATGAGTGGTGCTGGCGCTTTGGGAAACGTAGATAGCTGCCAATACCACACAATTCAATCAAGCGCATGCTTGCATGGTGTGGACAACGCGTTTGCAGTGCCCTTGCCCCCGGCCCATGCCCGCTGACGTACCCCCCCCCAGCCAGTGGCTGAGAGAGTTGTTCTTGCTTCTTAGAACAGTCGACTTTCTGGGAAAACTCAACCCAAACCAGGTCCACACCAGCGCATTTCATTCACCACTCTTCGATGTACATAGCCAAGTACCTTCGCATCGTGTGTGCCGCTTGCTGCAATGCGGCTTGTCTCCACAACGTGCGATTTCCTCATCAAATCAATGGTCTGCATCCTTTCAACTCACGCCACCACCTCACACGCCACTTGCCCATGCACAGAGCACGCAACCATGCTGAAGCGAGGAGGCATGCTGGTCGGGGGTGCAGGCGCCCTGCTGGTATTGCTGGCAGCGACGCTGCGCGTGGAGGGCTTCATCCCGCACGTGGGCAAGGCCACCGTGGGGTCCCGCCCCGTGGTGCAGCAGCAGCAGTTGCAGCAGCAGCAGCAATGTGGTGCAACCCCCTCCCGTGCGGGCGTCAGTCCCCTGTGGATGAGCGCGTCCACCACCGAGGCTCCGGCCAAGGCGGAAGGCGAGACGTTCGAGTTCCAGGCGGAGGTGGCGCGCGTCATGGACATCATCATCAACTCTTTGTACTCGGACCGCGACGTGTTTTTGCGGGAGCTGGTTTCCAACGCCGCCGACGCCTGCGACAAGAAGCGCTTCCTCTCCATTACCGCGGACGGAGAAGCGGCCGCGGCGGCGGAGTTTGGCATCCGCCTGAAGCCTGACCGGGCGGCGCGCACCCTGACGATCGAGGACTCGGGGATTGGGATGACCAAGACGGAGCTCGTGGAGAACCTGGGGCGCATCGCTCAGTCGGGCACCAAGAAATTTGCCGAGGCCCTGGCGAAGGGCGACGCGGACTTGAACTTGATTGGTCAGTTTGGCGTGGGGTTCTACTCCGGGTTTTTGGCTGCTGATCGGATGACGGTGGTGACGAAGCCTTTCCAGGGGGAGGACAAGCGGCAGCACCGCTGGGAGTCGTCGGCTGGGTCTTCCTTCACCGTTGCGGAGGACGTGGATGGCGAGCCTATTGAGGGGTCGGGGACGCGCATCATTCTGCACTTGAAGGAGGATTGCGAGGAGTACCTCGATACGGTCAAGCTCAAGACGCTGCTGCAGCGGTACAGTGAGTTTGTCCAGTTCCCCATTGAGCTCTTTACCGAGAAGACGGAGTACGACCAGGTGCCCGACGACACTGCCCCTCCCCCCGCCGAGGGCGAGAAACCAAAGATGAAGACCGTGTCGAAGAAGACGAATGTCTGGGAGAGGATCAATCAGACCAAGCCCATCTGGCTCCGGTCCCCCAAGCAGGTTACGGCGGATGAGTACCACGAGTTTTATCGTACTACCTTCCGTATGTTCGACGAGCCGCTGAACTACACGCACTTTTCTCTCGAAGGGCAGGTGGAGTTCAAGGCTGTGCTTTATGTGCCGTCGGTCTTGCCTTACGAGTTGAGCCGAAGCATGTTCGATGAGAACTCGCGGGCGGTCAAGCTGTATGTGAAGCGGGTGTTTATCAATGATAAGTTTGAGGAGTTGCTCCCTCGGTACCTGACCTTCTTGCGTGGTGTGGTGGACTCGGAGGACTTACCCTTGAATGTGGGGCGTGAGATCCTGCAGAAGTCCAAGATGCTGAACGTGATCAACAAGAGGTTGGTGCGCAAGTCTCTTGATATGTTCAAGGAGATTGAGAAGAACACCACGGCTTACACGACATTCTGGAATGGCTTTGGACGGTACCTGAAGGTGGGTCTGATTGAGGATAATGACAACAGGCAGGAGCTTGCGAAATTGTCCCGGTGGACGACGACGGAGACGGGGGATGATGTTGCGTCGTTTGATGAGTATGTTGCACGCATGAAGCCCGAGCAAAAGCAGATTTTCTATGTGACGGGCGAGACGAAGAAGAGGGCGTTGGCCTCCCCAGCGTTGGAGAAGCTGAGGAAGCAGGGGTATGAAGTCATTATTCTGCAGGATCCTTTGGATGAGATGGCCATGCAGTCGTTGGGGAAGTACGCGGAGAAAGATATTGTGGACGCGGGGAAGGAGCAACAGGCTGAGACGGACGAGGAGAAGGCTTTTCTGGAGGAGAAGGGTTCGGAGTTGCAGGGCTTGAGGGACTGGTACCGGAAGCTGTTGGGCAAGCGTGTGACCAAGGTCGATGTGACGAATCGATTGATTGATTCCCCGGCGGCGTTGGTGCAGAGTGCCTATGGCATGTCCCCGCAGATGCAGAAGTACTACCGGGCGCAGTCGGTGATGCAAGGCGAGGAGGCCGGTGGGGCGATGGACTCTCAGTTCAACCAAGCTATTTTGGAGTTAAACCCTTCCCATCCCATCGTTTTGTCGCTGCGTGAGAAGGTCGTTGAGTCGCCGGAGGCGCTGGAGACGATGGAGTTGGGCAGGTTGGTTTACGATGTGGCGGCGGTGGCGGGCGGGTATGACGTTGAGGACCCCGGGGCTTTCACCGCGCGTATCACCAAGCTCATGTCTCGGCAGGTTCTGGCGGACGGCGGGGAGGGCCTGGTGGCTGAGGGGTTGTCCACGAGGGACATGGAGGACCCGACCAAGGTGGAGGCGGACGTGGTGGGCGGTGGTGGGTTTGGAGGCATGCCCGAGGGATTCAACTTCGAGGACTTGCAGAAAGAGCTCAAGGATGCCGCGGATGTGGTGGGCGAGTCGAGCTAAGCAAGGAAGCGCATTTGGTACAATTTTGAAGGGAATTTGAGAAAGACGAGAGAGGAGGGAGGGGGCAGGGAGATGAATGGAGAGGTTGGAGCGTACACACAAGAGACGGCATAAAACCCAATGCGTTACTGTGAAAGAGAGTGCAATAAAAACAACAACAACGACGACGACGAAAACCAAAAATATGCAAGACGCATGACAGGAAACAACAAAAGAAGTAAACACAAGAACCGTGGACACACAAATTACATGGCACGTACGCTCTTTGCGTGCTCTCGACCTCCTCCCCCTCGCCCGTGCTGGAGCCGTTGGACTGGATACTCTGAGCGCCATCAATCCCTTTGTCCACACGCCCACGCTCACCCATCCACACACCTACACAGCAGCAGGGCGTCTACACGAAGAGCGTCGAACAGGAGGCCGCATAATTGCCCACCGGACGAAGCAACTCTGTCGTCTCCAGCCAACTCCAACCCGGCAGCAGCAGCAGCATCATCAGACGACCTTCAAGCGGGAATGCTGGGCGGAGGCAGGTGGCGGAGGATGACAAGACTACCAGCCTCGCTGCTGATGCAGCGTGCGGCCGCTAGCAGTAGTGGGGCGTCGGTTGCAAGCACTGGAAACGGCGGGGAGGACTTTAATCGAGACCACACGGACTACTTGGCCCGCATCCTGAATGCCCGGGTCTACGAGATTGCCATCGAGACGCCCTTGCAGCCGGCGCCCTGCATGTCCAAGGCCATTAACAACAACGTATTGCTTAAGGTACGTTGATTCGGTGCAAAGCTAGTGTCTTGCGATAGCTCTTTTCATTGCGTACTGTCATGCATGTCGCCCTCCACCCTTGGCTCACCCAAGCCGCACATCACACTTACACACTCTCTCCAACCCCATGCACAGAGAGAAGACTTACAGCCCGTCTTCTCCTTCAAGCTCCGAGGCGCCTACAACAAAATCGTCAGCACGCCAGCCGCAGACCTAGAACGGGGCGTCGTGGCCTGCTCGGCGGGCAACCACGCCCAAGGCGTTGCCCTGTCCGCTTCGCGCAAAAACATCAAAGCTGTCATTGTCATGCCCTTGGCCACCCCACAGATCAAAGTGAACGCTGTCCGACGTTTTGGTGGGCCTACGGTGACGGTGAAATTGCACGGGAAGAATTATGATGAGGCGTCGGAGGAAGCGTTGCGGTTGGCAAGGGAGGAGGGGTTGACGATGGTTCATCCTTTTGATGACCCCGACGTGATTGCGGGGCAAGGCACGATTGGGATGGAGATCTTGAAGGCCACGAACGGGCAGCCATTAGATGCAATTTTTGTGTGCGTGGGTGGTGGGGGGCTGATTTCTGGAATTGCTGCGTATGTCAAGGCGGTGCGGCCGTCGGTGAAGGTGATTGGGGTCGAGGCGGAGGACGCGGCGGGCATGACTGCTTCTCTGCAGGCGGGTCATGTGGTGACGTTGGATAGGGTAGGGCTGTTTGCGGATGGGGCAGCAGTACGGGTGGTGGGGAAGGAGACGTTCCGCGTGTGTAGTCACTTGGTGGATGAGATGGTGACGGTGACGACGGACGAGATCTGCGCGGCGATCAAGGCGGGGTTTCAGGACACGAGGAGTGTGATGGAGCCCGCGGGCGCGCTGGCTATTGCTGGGGCGAAGAAGTATTGTGCGGCGGAGCAGTGGAAGGATAAGACGATCGTGGCGATTGCCTCGGGTGCGAATATGGATTTTGACCGGTTGCGCTTTGTGAGTGAGCGGTCGGATTCGACCGAGTCGTTGCTTTCGGTGAGAATAAGTGAGCGGCCAGGGAGCTTTAGACAGTTGTATTCCGGGATTTTTCCTAGGAATGTGACTGAGTTTTCGTATCGATTCAATAGTCCTGATACGGCCGATGTGATTATCAGTTTTCAGTCCATGCCGAACACGAATCGGGAGGAGGATAAGCAGCAGGTGCTGGAGAACATCCTTCATCTCGGTACGTGCTTGTGTGAGGGTGGGATGGGGTGGGGTGTTGTATGCCTGTGGCTAGTAACTGGAAACGAACCCATTCTTGTCCTTTTTGCATGTATTGCCGTCATCAAGATTATCTCACCTTCTCGCCCATCCCTCCACCCAACCCATACACAACAGAATTCGAGGTCGTCGACCTGAGCGCCAACGAAATGGCCAAGGCCCACGCCCGCTACCTAGCCGGCGGGCGCGCCCCCCACGTCAAGCACGAGCAGCTCTACCGGTTCGAGTTTCCCGAGCGGCCAGGCGCCTTGCATTCCTTCTTGACCGACTTGAGCAAGGGGTGGAACGTCAGCCTCTTCCATTATCGTAACCAGGGCGGGGACATTGGTCGTGTGTTGGTGGGGCTGCAAGTCCCGCCCGAGGAGCTCACCGATTTCCAGAAGTGGCTAGAGACGCTCTCGCAGTTGGGCTACGTTCATTACGCTGAGACGAAGAACCCTGTCTACTTCCAGTTTTTGTACTGATGAGAGATGGAATGAGAAGAGAGGGACGGAGAGGAGAGGGGCTGCATGCTGCATGTGTGGCTGTATTCAGAGTTGACTAGAGAGGTCCAAACTGTGTGCTGCATATTTCTTGGAGGCGGGAGGATGTCCTTGCTTCACGAAGAGCACAAAAGAAAGAAAGAAATCAAATGACCCCGAGGGGAAAAACATACTACGTTTTTCGTTTGGGCGCTCTGTCTTTCTCTCGGCTTATTTCTTTGGTTTGAGGCTATTGCTTGCTTTGTACATTTTTTTAAAAATGGTGCTTTGCGTGTGTATCTTACATGTATATGATTCCAGTCGCTCTCTCCTTCCTATCCTTTGTGCCTGCATCTCAGTGTACTACTCTAGTGTTTCTCTTCTCTTTTTCGTGCGCTTTATCTGTTCTTTGTTTGCCTACATGTACTCTCCCGGTGCTGCGCCTTCCTATGACTCCCCTCTCTGCTCCCCTCCCTTCTTCCTCTACACTGTTGCCTCATGAAACCACACAAGTGCACACATATCGACCTCTTCTATTCATCCAGCCCCCCCACTCACCACCCACGAGTGATCGCTCAGGCATGAGCGGTCATTGCATGTTGAAGGAGCGCGGCGTGCGTAGGAAACTATATGTGTATTATGAAGGTGGGAGTTTTGAGGAGGTTTTGTCCGTAAATTTGCACCCCGTTTCCCCTCTGGCCTATATGTTGACGTTCCGTGGGAATCTTGTACTGGGCATCATTGTTGTGAGCGGGGAAGCAGCGGTTGCACACAAAGTGATGGGTGACCGTGGACAGCGCGGAGGAGATGGGGCGAGTCGGGGCGTTCTTGCGGCGGTAGCCAAAAAAGGGGATGACGATACTATGAAAGATCTTGACGGCCATCCCTTGGTCCTGGTCGTTGACGCTGCTGTCCAGAATGGAAGTGGCCTTGGGGTACTTGGGTTTCCGTTTGCCGGCCTGATAGAAAGAGAGGGAGGGAGGGAGGGAGAGAGGGAGAGAGGGAGGGAGGGGGGGTAATGAGTGTGGAGGTGATATGGTTTGTATGGACAGTTCTCTCGCAGAGAGGCCACGACAATCATCCACCCACCTACGTACCTTGGCCGCCTCCGCCACACGCTTTTCGATGTTCGCAATCACCTTCGCGCGCCCGTCCCTGGCCTTCTGCTTGCGTGTCTCGCGGTCCGCCTCTAGTCCCAACAGCCCGTTCGGGTAACGTTCAGTAGCAAGACGCTCGGCGTGAGCACGGACAACGAGGGTGATGCTGGAGAACGGCCCTTTCCACCCCATTTCGGCATGGGACACGGAGGGAATGGCGTCAAACTCCCGGCTGGAGAGGAGGTACTGCAGCTGGGCCTTTGTGTGGGTGGGGGAGGAAGTGGAAGGGGAGTGAGAAGCAGACCTGGACGAGGAGTCGTCTCATACACATCTGTCCATACATACCTTGCTCTTCACCATCAGGCTCGCGCGGGACCACTGGATGAAGCAGGGTCCACACGTCGGACGAAGGGCCAAGAGGTTCAAGTGGCCCGTCCACGTTCCGCAGTCCGCGCACTTGCAGACGGTGGCGGCGATGTAGGCATCCATGTACGTCTTGCCGAGAAACTCGAGGGTCTTGACCTTCTTCAACTCCTCCAGCAGACTCTTGTTCCCACCGCCTCAAACCTGCGCCAGCCAGGGTTCCCACAGCTCATCGCCGCGCATGAGTCTGGGGCGGGTGCATGGGCATGGCATGAGGTGGGTGAGTGAGACGGAGGCGACGACCAGAAGATGCATACCCCACACCCCCACCTGCATGCACGTACCGATAACTCTCCTTGGCCACGAGGGCAGTTCCCACCATATCCGTGGGCTGCATGTAGGGCACGATCTTCTCACAAAAGGTGGCCCAGCACAGCGGAGTGAGGGGCGCGGGCTGATGCTGGTTATGGCGGAGCTGGAGCTCCTCCTGCTTCAGGCGCTCCTCCCGCTCCTGCTGCACCTCCTTCTTCGTCTACTTCTTCTTGACCACGCCCTCGGCGGCGGCGGCAGCGGCAGTGGTGGTGGTCGCGGCGGTCGTGGTGGTGGTGCCCTTGTCCTTATTCTGCTTCTGGCTCTGGTGCCGTGCGGATCGGCGTGCCTGCTGCGGCTGCGCGTCGTTCTCCATGGTGGCTGGGGCGGTGGTGGTGCTGGATGATGTCCTGTGTTATGTGTGTGTCTGTGTGCGCGCTGTGCGTGAGAGAAGGACAGAAAGAAGGGAGGAGTCGGAGGAAACTATTTGTGCGTCAGAGTAGTGCTAAGACAGAGGGAAGTGAGGAGTCGGGAAGGAAGAGATTGGCCTTGCAACGGCTATGGCGCAAGGCACTATTGTATATACTACAATCGACTACAATCGACTACAATCAGACTACAATAGCAATTTGCCGGCCCGGCAACGTTCCCGCCGCATCGTGTTTATGCTCCCGAGAACCTGCGCGGAAACAGAATTTGTGCGGGGGAAGCCTGTGGTTTTCCGAAACGCAGGTGTCAGTCGCAACAGAACATCTCTTCCACCTTTAAAGGCACGCCCTTTGCTCCGAGTGCCGCTCTCTCATCTTGCTAACACACAACCTCTCATACCACATGCACCACATCACACAGCAAGAAAGCAAGCAAACTCACACACAAGGCAAAACCTCTACATCGCAACTATGTCGGCACGCCACGGACAAGGGCAAGCTCGGGTACGTGGGGGGGGTTGGGGGGGGTGGGGAGTGGCGGGAGCATGAATGAAGACAGTCTTTAGTGTTGCAATGTATGCCTGCCTTGCCAGTCATTGTCCTCCCACACACCCTCTCTCCTTCTCCGTCTGGTTGTACACTCCCCGCCTGCATTGCCCAGCAAAATTGTTTATGCCCCACCCCTCACGCCTCTGTACTCTCCCTCTTCTTCTCCTCTCCCTTTCCCCAGGATGAGGAGATGAAGGAGGCGGTCAGCGAGACGATTCAGGCGGGGATTCAGCAGGGGAAGGAGGCCTTTGAGCACTTGAAGGAGGACCCTGGGGACAAGCTGTTGAGCGTGGCCCTCCTCGTCCACGCCGCGATCAACCTGTGGCAAGCGGGCATGCTCCTTTGGCGTCCGCAGCAAATGGTGCCGGGCCTGGGCGGGATTGAGACGAAGTTCCACGGTAGCAGCCAGTGGTCGCTTTTGCGTTGCCTCGCGTTCCAGACGCTGGCCATGGGGCTGACAGCGGGCGGCGCGGCGTTCAAGTACAGCACCAAGGACAAGGCCATCCTCAATTCGGTCTTGTTGGCCTTCCATGCCATGACTCTCAGCGACATGGTCTACAACAAGTGGTACAAGGATAGCGGCTTCTCGTACAACCCGGCCTACTTCCACCTGCCCATGCTTGCCCTCCACACGGTCGCCCTCCTCGGGTACAACAAGGCCCAGGCGATGAGCGGGGGGATGCAGACGCGCAGCAAGACCAAGCGCACTTAAGCGGAGCTGGACGCGAGGTAGATGTGTGTGGCGGAACATCGGCGACGGCAAGCGGCTCAATAGTGGGCGGGCGCTAGGCGAGGAGGGGCAACAAAGCAGGAATGGAGAGCGTCGAAAAAGGTCATTGCAAAAGGAGCAAGAAAGAGAGCTGACACACAATTTCTGCATGTAAAAAGGGAGAGAGCAGGGACATTAAGGGGAGGAAATTAAAAAAAGACTTGCAACAAATAATGTGCTTGGGCTGGACGTGTGTGTGGAAAAAGGAAGGGTGTCTGTGGAGTCAAGGAGGGTGGAGTGAGGCTGCGGCTTTCATAGTTGCTACTCAAAACATTTCTAAAGCGCGAGACAGACAACGAAAAGACTTGTCGGGACAAGAAAGAAAAAGGCAAAGAGAAAGAAAGAAAAGAAGGAAGGAGTAGTTATACAGATTTCCTTCTTTTTTGCATTTCTATATTCTCTGTTTACAAAATTGCGGATTTATTCATTTACAGAAAACCCAAGTCGCTCTCGATATAAGACTCTCCCGAAATATTAGCCTTCAAGGCCGCAAGCTGAGGTCTAAACACCTGGAACGGCTCACTGCTTCGATGCACGCGCAAATACGCATCGTCCTTGTCTGTGTAGCGCTCAAATATCAGAATTACCCGCGGCTCTTTGTCACTCACGGCCAAGCCATACGACAAGGTCCCGGCTTCGTTCTCCTTGACGAGGGCGGCGAGCGGCGCAAAGGCGGCCTTGAAGGTCTCGACATCCTTGGATCTTCGGAATGTTACCTGGACGACAAGCCAGAATGCACCTTAAACAGGGGTGGGGAGGGAGAGGCAAAGGGAGGGCTTTAAGTGGACACATCGAAGAAGGAAGAAGCCGCGGCTGGCCGAAGAAGGAAGAGCATGCGGCTTGCCTTTACTGTGTTTCAAGGATTTCTTGCATGAGCAGCAACAAGGTGTCCAAGAAAGGGAGAATACGGGTGTTGAATGCTCATACAATAAGTGGAAAACGAAGAAGCAGGAGCCTGCGGCTAGCCTCTGCCCTTTGAAAGTGCGGGGTCACTCTTGAGGGCAAGCAATAACCAAACCCCCCTACTGGCCTATGAATTTACTCAAGTACGAACCTGGGACTGGCGTGCGTGGGTTGTTGGCAGTGGGGACGGGCCTTCGCGGCAGCGTTTGTGCCAACGAGTCCTTCGTTGGAGCGGCGGCATGAGGGTTTGAGCGGATCAGAAGAAAGGCCAGAGTGAACCCCACAACGAGGCCTGCGAACAACATGGAGACGGGAGAGTTGTGGTCCGTCTTACGCAGCCATTTGTCCATGCTTCCTGTGGTTTATGTGTGAGTTGTGGTCACGAAGTGAGAGGGCACGTAGAGAATGCATGCCACTCGTCCGTGCTTCCTGTGGTTTGTGTGCTTTGCGAGTGAATTGGGGCAGGCAGGCACGTAGCTAGAAAGCGCAACCGACGCATCACCGCCAAGGCCTAGCCCTTGCCCCTCTCGTTCACGCCCCTCCTACCCACGTACACCACACCCACGCACAGACACAAAGATCTCAAGCTCTTCATGGCGGAGGGAGAGCCGCTGGTTCCCTTTTTGTAATACAAGCCAAGCTTTAGCCACTCCAACTTCCGCTTCTGCCCCTTCGTCATCACAGCCATGGTAAGACCCCCTTCCCCTATCAAACACGGGCACACACGGCCCCCAAATAAATGTGCCCGACCCTGACAACGCTCTCTTGACCCACAACTACAGTTCAGCTGGTTGGCCATCCAGGACGCGGAGGGGGCCAATGCACAGCAGCGCCCTGCCCCAGGGCAAGACGAGGAGGAGATGGGGGAGACGCGGGAAGCGCAAGAGACGCAGCTAGAGGAGCAGTACAACGAAGCCATGCAAGCGCAGGAAGAAGGAAGACACGAGCTGGCCAAACACACCTATCAACAGATTTTGCAGGGGCGGCTCCTTCAAAACGCCACCGCGGCCGACAAGCTGCTCCTCAATGTTCGGTACCTGAGCACGAAAAATACGGCCGAGCTCCTGCAGGCCGAGGGCAAGGCGACCGAGGCTCTCCATGTGTTTGCGCGCGCCACGGAAATGGACGGGGGGGATGTGGTGGTGTGGCTGCATTTGGGGGCCTTGTGTGAGGCCCAGGGTTTCTTTCGGGCGGCGCGGTATGCCTATGAACATGGGCTCGAGTCGGGGGCGGAAGAGACGTGGGAGTGTTTGGAAGGCCTGGCTCGGGTGTTGGAGACATTGGGGGATTGGGCTGCTTGCTTGTCGATAATACAACGAGCATTACGGGTGGATAGCACGCACCCGGGTCTATTGGATCAGCGGAATCGTGTGCGAAGGGCTTGGAATCGGGGCGCGGCGCCTGTAGCAGCTGCGGACGTGGGGGGTGGGGGGGAGGAGAGCCAGGAGGAGGATGGGGAGATGGTGGTGATGATGGTCGATGACGAGGAGGAGGAGAGTGGAGATGGGTGGTTATCGACGGCACCAGCACCTCGACTGGAGAAGGGGACGTTTCGGGAACGGACGCCGGCGACGGTTATTTCTGTGACGTTTGACGCGGAGAGCAAGTCGCATGCGTGGACGGAATTAGGAAGGGCGTTGCTTGCTTCGAGAGAGCAGGGCTTGTCGATGCCGATGGTGTTGGAAGCCAAGATGGCTCAGCCTGGTACGAATGTGTCGTCGCCCCGTCCTTCGAGTGGTGGAGGGGGAGGAGGAGGCGGGGGAGGAGGAGGAGGAGGAGGAGGAGGGAGTCATGGCAAGGGCCGGCGGACGCTGCGTATCACCGAGGCGGAGCGCTTGCGGCAAGTGACCGAGGCAGCAGTAGCAGCAGCAGCAGTGGCGACAGCAGCAATGGCGGCGGCAGCTTCTGGTGGTGGAGGGGGGGTGGATGAGTCCAAGGAGGGGTCTCAGGAGCTGTCTGTGTCGTCGTCGATGGCCGAGAAGGAGGATGATGATGCCAGCACCTCTCAAGTGAGTGATTCGCAGGCTCGGCGGACGTCCAGACGGGACAGTCGCCCGCCCAAGGCTAAGGATGGAGGGGGAGGGAAGGAGGGGAAGGAGGAAAAGAACAAGAAGAAGGCGACGGACGCTGTGTGTGAGTGGGTGGATTTCCACCTTTTGGGGAAGAAGAATGAGATGTCGTCCAGAATGGTGCAGCACGGCGGCAGCAGCAGTGGTGGTGGCTTCAGTGCCGGTGATGAGGACGAGGAGGATTACGATGATGACCTTGAATGGTGGTCTACCAACTACTCGGGCAAGCATTCATCAGCTTACTCAACGGGGGAAGAGGAGGGAGGGGGGGGAGGGTTGTCTTCTCCTTCTGGCGGGGCGAGGGGAGGGATGTTCCACGCGGCT
>Ga0209390_10006301_pt1 | contig 16046 bp, 11 predicted proteins | sample BON01_FD_187212 | JGI IMG/M metagenome (GOLD analysis project Ga0209390, IMG submission 187212) | Freshwater microbial communities from Lake Bonney liftoff mats and glacier meltwater in Antarctica - BON-01 (SPAdes) (version 2) | ecosystem: Environmental > Aquatic > Freshwater > Ice > Glacier... | reverse complement strand
TATATATATAAATATATATATATATATACATATATACATATATACACTTATGTGTGTGTATATATATGTATGTATATATAGACATATAGATAGATATATACGTATATTGATTTAGATTGAGATATGCATCGGGTCAATGCTAACCCGGCGCTGCCTAAGTTGGTGTGTAGTCGCTGCATCCTGATGACAAATCATACGCATCACGTACCTGTAGAGGACAAAAGACAGCGCTTAGAGGACAACTGGCATCGTGGTCTTTTGTCTTCTACAAAACAGCGACCACCTGGGGCTCGACTCCCGGTAAGCCGTAAGTGGTTAACTCTGCGGCAATCGGGTGAGCGCCTTCCGGAAAGCCAATGTTTTGTAGAGGACAAAATACCACTATGCCTGTTGTCCTCTAAGCGCTTAGAGGAAAAGTGGCACGGCTGGTACAGTACGGCACTATTCCTCTACAGTACCCAGCCGTGATGGCTGTGTGCTCAACCTTCACAAGATATTCTTTTACTTCAAAGCTTTATTGTGCGAATCAATCATCCTTTTATTGCCTCCCCCCACCTGCAAAGCCTACCCTATTGCAATACTATTGCAGCAAAGCCTACCCTATTGCAATACTATTGCACGACCACTGCGCAATATACGTCCTCCCACCGACCCCTCCTTTCTATGCCATACACCATACAATATTGGCGATGGCAATCTCCTGTGAAGGCCAAACGTGCCCCCCCCCCCCCCCCCCACACACACAGGTATCTCCACTACGCCGCTCCTTCGGGGACGCCACGAAAGCACCTCTTCCTCGCATACGTGAGTCCGGTCCACTACGATGCAGTGGGCCTGCTCTAAGCTATGTGCTGTGCGGGTTGCTGCGCCGTGACCACTTGCGGCATACCGGGAGTCGAACCCCAGATAGTCGCTGTTTTTGGTAGAAAACAAAGGATCACTCTGCCAGTTGTCCTCTACGCGCTTAGAGGACAACTGGCAGAGTGGTCTCTTGTCCTCTACAAAACAGACCACTTGCGGCCTACCGGGAGTCTAACTCTGTGGCAATTGGTTGAGCGCCTTCCAGGAAGCCGATGTTTAACCCGATAACTGTTGTCCTCTAAGCGCTTAGAGGATAACTGGCAGAGTGGTCTTTTGTCGGATTAACCCGAAGCGCTTAGAGGAGAACTGTTGTCCTCTAAGCGCTTAGAGGATAACTGGCAGAGTGGTCTTTTGTCATCTGCCTAAGCTATGTGTTATGCAGGTTGATGCGCTGTGGGAATCTGTTTTCCGTGTCTGTGGTAGTGGGGGCGGTTGTGCCAGCCGCGGTGTGTCGCGGGGGGCTGTGCCCGCACTGTACTGGTGTGGGGAGGTGTCCCTCAATGAAAAATACATCACCTCGACGGCCCTCTGAGGGCTGCGCGCTGCGCTGGGATACGGCTTCCCTTTGCTCGTTATTCGCTCGTGTGCAGCTCTAGAGGATGTATGTATTATGACTCCTACTCAAAGTACTACTTGCCTACGTATAAGTACTGATACACTATAAGGCCGAGCGTGTACGGGCGTGTGCTGATGCCGCGGTTAAACCGCGAGGGCCTGCTATTGCTACAATTATAACCACATGAGCTATAAGGGAGATGGATCGCTTATAAATATTTTATCTTTTTGCATAGTCCCGTTCACCACTTGGTGGCGGGCGGCGGGCGGTGTCTTTATTCGTAGTAGGAGTGTAGTGCAGCAGACGTCGTGGGTACGCATTTTGCTATGAATATGAAGCGGTGTACATACTGTTGACAGTTGGGTTCGGCGTTCGGCCCCTCGTGGTTCGTGGCACGTGCCCCCTGCGGTATCTGCTAGCCGTGTCGCCCGTGTCCCGTGTGAGTCGGGCACTCCAGAGAAGCATGTAACAACGATGACAATGTGGGTTCCCACAGCCTACTTGGCCCCACCTTCTCGGCGCCCGCGGGTTAACCCGCCACAACGTCCGGCCGGCGAGGCGGCCACTCCCGCGCAACAGCACACACAAAGACCAACAAGACACGACGACGACACGACGGCGGAAAACGCACGACGACGGCGACGATCGGCCGTCACACACAGCCAGCACATACTATGCTCTCCAAGTTCAAGTCCAAGAAGAAGTGGCCCCGAACGTACACACACCTCGCCGCGCGTTGCGTGCGTCTTCGCGTCCTCTCGTTCTGCGTGTCAGTCTATTCCACTACGGTATGACGCCGAGGAGAGTCTGCTATATAACCGTACTTATAACGTAGCATGATCATGATACTACTATTTGATACATATGTATATATGCATTATTGACATTGTACATTGTGTATATATGTAAAAACCCTATACTAATAGCCTATACGTCGCAAACTACCCAGCGGCCAACGGGAATGTGGGGCAAAACCGGGAGGCTCGACGAGTCGAATATACCCACGACATCGTCGTGTGGGTGGGGGTGAAAGCATGATGGCGGCCGCACCAATGATCTAGATCAAAAAAGGTGTTAGGTGTTTTGTATAATAGGTATAGGTACTGCAGTTATAGGGGGGGTCAATAAAGTATCATCACGGTTCAAGCGTCAAGACTATACGCCTCACCTTCTCTGTGGCGCTGCCCCTACTGCTCGGTAGATGTAGGGATTCAATATCATAAAGCACTCGCACACCACACACACGTGCACACTACGTGCGACTAACGTGCGACCCCCCCCCCGCCCCACCCCTAAAGATCCCCCTTAAGTCCTGATGGATTTCGGGTGGGCAGGGTGGGTCACGAAAGACAGCAGCCAGCTGCCTCTGAGCCTTGCGGGTTGGACGAGGTCTTCTTCGTCGAATCACCAAAGGCTCGAAAGACGGCCGTTTCACAAAAAGCAGGCCCACAACTACAGTGCGCGCAATAGGCCCGGACAGAGATGCGACCGGTTCCGGTCGTCCTACGTTCTGGGCAAAAATACCGCCTGAACCACTAGTATGCTATCGACTTGGAATACATTCCAGTCGGGCACCTGCAGGAGCCCCCGCCCTCGAAGGAAAGACCTCGGGTATCGGTTGCTCCAACCCGCCCTGGCCGCCAGCCGCCAGTAGAGAGCCCAAGGCTCAGGAACACTGGCCGCGATAGAGACGGTCGAGCACCTGTACAGCTCTCCGAAGAAAAAACGGGCCACCACCCGACAAAAGAAAAGGGAGTCTGAGAAAGAAGGAGAAAGGAAGAAAAGAAAACGAAACCAAACATGATAGACGCCGATGGGTCTTGGATCCCACCTGTCTGCTCTAACGGCCACACAGCTGGCTGCTGTGGTCGCGCTAATATCCGACTGCGCCCGAACGACTGCCAAGGCCGCACTATTGACTGCTATGGCCGCACTACTGTCGCGCCGCTGCGCTATATCGCCTCACTGCTGCCCTGCCCTTAGTCTCCACCACGCCCCTAATGGCGAGGCCCCTAGTCCTCGAGAGGAACAAATAGCACTACTCACTACAAACCACAGCGACATATATGTAAACCGAGACTAAACCGATACCAAACCGCGATGGACCCGTTGCTGTAAAACAAATAGGTATATATGTGTACGCCTTATAACACCAACACGCCTCGCCCACCCCACCCCGCACGGCCCCGTATAAATAGCTGCATCCACATGGTCACAGATGCATGACCGTCATCTACAGTGCCACACGTAGCACGACGGTCAACACCACTAAAGACGGCGCGGGCGCGCACATATAAGATAGAGTTGCGGTTTGGTCATCATTGTCATTGTGTTCGCATTCACCCGCCCGAAGCCGAGATACACGACTCCGACCCGTGTGGTCCTGGACAGCTTTATAGTAGGGTTAGGGTTGGCAAGGGTTAGGGTTGGCAAGAAGCATCCGACTAAAATTCAGTTCAATGCCGCATGTCGATCGCTAATGCTAACTACAACAGCACAACCCTAGACCCAACCAACTCGAACCCTAAAACAAATCCCAACACATGCCGTGCTCCGGCATCGCACGCGTCTCCATCTCCACGCCGACCTGCGCTATGCGCTTCACCGTGTCAAGGGAAGGACTGCAACGACGAGCGACGACCCCAAAAATTTCCGCCTCAACCGCAACGATCACTGGTTTTAACAGGTCAACCCTTAGCCCTGTGAGATGGGCGCGCCGCTATGCGTGAGCGGCGTGTGGCGTCCAAGAGGCGCCGAGCAGCTAGAGGCTGTGAAGGGCGCTTGGCTCTGTGTAATCGACGCGTGTCGATTTAAGCGCGTCGAGCCGCTGGAGGCTGCAATGGGCGCGCGGCTTTAAGTGAGCGGCGTGCTACGTCTTAGAGTGAACCCGCCGTGCGTCCTCTACTTAGAGCGGCGCGCCTTTTTTGCCGCCGTAAGCTGCTCAGCGCCTGTTGGACGCCGCGCGCCTCTTACGCAGAGCGGCGCACGAGTCTCACAACCTCGAGCTGCTCGGCCCCCCTTGGACGCCGCGCGCGTATCATGTGTGGAGCCGCGCGCCTATATCGTAGCCTTGAGCTGCTCCGCGCCTCTTAGACGTAGCACGCCGCTCACGCAAAGCCGCGTGCCCATTGCAGCCTCCAGCGGCTTGACGCAGCCGACACGCGCCCATAACATATAGCCAGCGCCCTTCAACCTTTCACATAGAGCTGCGCATGAGTCTCACAACGTCGAGCTGCTCGGCAACCCTTGGACGCTGCGCGAAGATCATGTGTGGAGCCGCGCGCCTATATCGTAGCCTTGAGCTGCTCGGCGCCTCTTAGGTGTAGCACGCCGCTACTCAAAGCCGCGCGCCCATTGCAGCCCCCAGCGGCTCGGCGCGCTTGACTTGACACGCGTCAATTACAAATAGCCAGCGCCCTTCCACCTCTCACATAGAGCTGCGCACGAGTCTCACAACCTCGAGTTGCTGGGTCCCCATGGACGCCGCGCGCGGATCATGTGTGGAGCCGCGCGCCCATTGCAGCCTCACGTTGCTCGGCGCCCCCTGGACGCCGCACGTCCTTTGCGTAGAGCCGCGCGCCCGCCTCACGGACTCCAGCTGCGCAAGCCCTCTTAATCTTAAACGCCGTGCACCGCTCAAGTAGACCTGTACACCTATCCCGCAGTGTCAGGTTTATAGTTTGGTTCCTCTGCAGAAGCGCGCCACCGGCCTGACTAGCCTGCGCAAGCGAGCGAAGCGTACACCCTTTGGACGCATCGCGCCGCCAACGTAGAGCCGCGCATCTTAAACCGCCTTAAGCTGCTCGGTATGTATTGGACACCACGTGCCTCTCACATAGAGCTGCGCACGAGCCTCACAACCTTGAGTTGCTCGGCACCCCTTGGACGCCGCGCGCGTATCATGTGTGGACGCGCGCCTATATCGTAGCCTTGAGCTGCTCGGCGCCTCTTAGAAGTAGCACGCTGCTCACTCAAATCCGCGCGCCCATATTGCAGCGTTCGATCTGTGATCTGAGTGTCGCCCCTCCCCACTGGTTGTGTCCTCGTATGAATCACACGAGGCCACAACCCGTGGGGAGGGGCGACGCACAGATCACAGATCTAACGGCAGCCTCCAGCGGCTCGACGCGCTCAAGTCGACACACGCCGATTACATAGAGCCAAGCGCCCTTCACAGCCTCTAGCGGGTCAGTCCATCTTAGACGTAGCACGCCGCTCACTCAAAGCCGCGCGCCCATTGTAGCCTCCAGCGGCTCGACGCGCTTAAGTCGACACGCGCCAATTACATAAAGCCAGCGCCCTTCACAGCCTCTAGCTGCTCGGCGCCTCGTGGGCGCCACACGCCGCTCACTCAAAGCCGCGCGTCCATTGCAGCCTCCAGCGGCTCGACGCGCTTAAGTCCACACGCGCCGATTACACAGAGCCAAGCGCCCTTTACAGCCTCTAGCTGCTCGGCGCCTTCTGGACGCCACACGCCGCTCACGCAGAGCGGCGCGCCCACCTCACAGCCATAAGCAGCTCACCACCTGGTGGACGCCGCGCCGCCAACGTAGAGCCACGCGCCCGTTGCAGCCCCAAGCTGCTCGGCGCCCCCTGGACGCCGCACGCCCCTCGCGTAGAGTTGCGCGCCCGCCGCACGGACTCCAGCTGCGCAAACCCTCTTGCACGCCGTGCGCGCTCAAGGCTAACCCCCGCCGCTATCACCCTTGCCACTACAAACGCCGCCCCGGCTGCCGCCTCTGCCATCGCCGTAACTTAGTTTCCCGCCGCCGTGCCATCTCAGACGAGAGCAGCGGGGGCGAGGGCAACACAATCGCGGTGGCGGTCGGAGAGGCTGACGGAAGCGGCGGCTGTAGGAGCAGCGGCGGAAGGCCCGCAACGAAGACGCCCGTCAAAGTGAGCGGCGGTGAGGGTGGAGGTGCTGGAAGCAACGAAAGCGTTAATCCGGCGGTGTGCTGAGGAGAGGCGGGTTATAGGATGCCCTGATGGTGGCTCCCACCTCGATGGGTGCGTGGGCGCACATATGGTGGCCGTTCAGGGTAGCCAACATTAACACTGTGTTGCCCATCTTGGTTGGAATCGTAAGGTCGGCGTTCGCCTCGATCCGTACGCGGGCGCACGGCTCGTGAACGTTCGCGGAAGCATATATGAGCGTGGTGTACCGCAGTTGCGTTGATGTTGGCCCCCGCCTCGATCAGTGCGTGGGCGCACGGCTTGTGGCCATTCTGGGACGCACGCATGAGTGCCGTGCAAGAATCATGCTGCTTCTAGACACTCGCCCCGGCCTCGATCAGTGCGCGGACGCACGGCTCGTGGCCGTTTCGGGAAGCAATCATGATTGCCGTAACACCATCTTTACACTGCTTCTCGACATCCGCCCTCGCCTCGATCAGTGCACGGACGCACGGCTCGTGGCCGTTCTCGGAAGCAGCCATGAGTGCCTTGCCACCAGAAGCAAGCTGAGCTCGTCACCCGCCTCCGCCTCGATCAGTGCGCGGATGCACGGCTCGTGGCCCTTCGCGAAAGCAAGCATGAGTGCTGTGCGACCAAGAACATCATACTTCTCGACACTTGGCCTAGCCTCGATCAGTGCGCGGGCGCGCGGCTCGTGGCCGTTTTGGGAAGCAAGCATGCGTGCCGTGCAAGAATCATGCTGCTTCTAGACACTCGCCCCGGCCTCGATCAGTGCGCGGGCGCACGGCTCGTGGCCGTTTCGGGAAGCAAACATGTGTGCCGTTTCACCAGAATTAAGCCGCTTCTCAACCTCCGCCCCGGCCTCGATCAGTGCGTGGACGCACGGCTCGTGGCCGTTTTGGGAAGCACGCATGAGTGCCGTGTGACCAAAACAAAGCTGCTGATCGACATCCGCCCCGGCCTTGATCAGTGCGCGGGCGCACGGCTCGTGGCCGTTCTCGGAAGCAGCCATGAGTGCAGTGCGACCACATTTGAGCTGCTTGTCGACATCTGCCCTGGTCGGGCTAAAGACGGCGCGGGCGCGCACATATAAGATATAGTTGCGGTTTGGTCATCATTGTCATTGTGTTTGCATTCACCCGCCCGAAGCCGAGATACACGACTCCGACCCGTGTGGTCCTAGACAGCTTTACAGTAGGGTTAGGGTTGACAAGAATCATCCGACCAAAATGCAGTTCAATGCCGCGTGTCGATCGCTAATGCTAACTACAACAGCACAACCCTAGAGCCAACCAACTCTAACCATAACAAAAAATCCCAACCCATGCCGTGCTTCCGGCATTGCACGCGTCTCCATCTCCACGCCGACGTGCGCTATGCGCTTCACCGTGTCAAGGCAAGTACTGCAACGACGAGGGAAGACCCTCAAAATTTCCGCCGCAACCGCAACGGTCGCCGGTCTTAACGGGTTAATTAACCCCTAACGTTGTATCCTGTGAGATGGGCGCGCGGCTCTGCGTGGGCGGCGTGTGACATCTAAGTCCAATAGGCGTCGAGTGGTTAGTGGCTGTGAAGAGCGCGTAACTAACTATGTAATCGGCACGTGTCGAGAGCGCATCGAACCGCCGGAAGCTGCAACGGGCGCGTGGCTTTGAGTGAGCAGCGTGCTACGTCTAAGAGTTATCCCGCCGTTCGTCCTGTACTTAGAGCAGCGCGCGTCGTATACCGCCTTAAGCTGCTCAGCACCTGTTGCACGCCGCGAGCCTCTTGCGTAGAGCTGTGCACGAGTCTGAAAACCTCGAGCTGCTCGACACCTCGTGGACGCGATGCGCGTATCATGTGTGGAGCCGCGCGCCTTTATTGTGGCCTTGAGCTGCTCGGCGCCTCTTAGACGTATCACGCCGCTCATGTAAAGCCGCGCCCATTGCAGCCTCCAGTGGCTCAACGCGCTCAACTCGACACGCGACGATTACAAATAGTCAAGCGCCTTTCACAGCCTCTAGCTGCTCGGCGCCTCTTAGACGTATCACGCCGCTCACTCAAAGCCTCGCGCCCATTGAAGCCTCCAGCGCCTCGAAGTCGGAGTCGACACAAGCGCCCTTCACAGCCTTGAGCCGCTCGGCGCCTTTTAGACGTAGCACGCCGCTCACTCGAAACCGCGAGCCCGTTGCAGCCTCCAGCGGCTTGACGCAGTTGACACGCGCCCATCATGTATAGCCAGCGCCCTTCAACCTTTCACATAGAGCTACACACGAGTCCCACAAGCTCGATCTGCTCGGGTCCCCATGGACGCCGCGCGCGGATCATGTGTGGAGCGGCGCGCCTATATCGTAGCATTAAGCTGCTCGGCGCCTCTTAGACGTAGCACGCCGTTTACACAAAGCCGCGCACTTATTGCAGTGTTAGATGTGTGATCTGTGTGTCGCCCTTCCCCACGAACTGTGTCCTCGTGTGAAACACACGAGGACACAACCCGTGGGGAGGGGCGACACCTAGATCACAGATCTAACGGGAGCCTCCAGCGGCTCGACGCGCTTGATTCGACACACGCAGATTACATAGAGCCAAGCGCCCTTCACAGCCTCTAGCTGCTCGGCGACTTCTGGACGCCACATGCCGCTCACGCAGAGCGGCGCGCCCATCTCACAGCCACAAGCTGCTCACCACCTGGTGGACGCCGCGCCGCCGACGTAGAGCCGCGCGCCCGTTGCAGCCTCAAGCTGCTCGGCGCCCCCTGGACGCCGCACGTCCTCTGCGTAGAGCCGCGCGCCCTCCTCACGGACTCCAGCTGCGCAAACCCTCTGAAATGCCGTGCGACGCTCAAGTCGATCTGTACGCCTATCCCGCAGTGTCAGGTTTATAATTAAGTTCCTCTGCAGAAGCGCGCCGCCGGCCTGACTAGCCTGCGCGAGACGAGCGAAGCGTACACCCTTTGGACGCCGCGCGGCCAACGCAGAGCCACGCGCCTTTCACAGCCTCAAGCTGCTCGTTGCCCCCTGGACGTCGCACGCTCCTCTCGTAGAGTCGCGCGCCCGCCTCACGGACTCCAGCTGCGCAAGCCCTCTTAAATGTTGTGCGCCGCTCAAGTCGACCTGCACGCCTATCCCGCCGTGTCAGGTTTATAATTAAGTTCCTCTGCAGAAACGCGCCGCCGGCCTGACTAGCCTGCGTGAGACGAGCGAAACGTACACCCTTTGGACGCATCGCGCCGCCAACGTATAAGCCGTGCGTCTTACACCGCCTGCGCGTGTCGATCGTGAATGCTACCCCCCTAGACCCAACAAACTCTAACCCTGACAAAAATCTAACCCCTGCCGTGCTCCGGCATCCCACGCGTCTCCATCTCCACGCCGACATGCGCTATGCGCTGTACCGTGTCAAGGCAAGGCCTGCAACGACGAGCGACGACCCCAAAAATGCCCGCCGCAACCGCAACGGTCGCCGGTCTTAACGGGCCAACCCGTAACCCTGTGAGATGGGCGCGCCGCTATGCGTGAGCGGCGTGTGGCGTCCAAGAGGCGCCGAGCAGTTAGTGGCTGTAAAGGGCGCGTAGGTAACTATGTAATCGCGCGTGTCGACTTATAAGCACGTCGAGCCGCTGGTGGCTGCAATGGGCGCGAGGCTTTGAGTAAGCGGCGTGCTACGTCTGAGGGTTAACCCATCGCGCGTCCGTTACTTAAAGCAGCGCGCCTGTTCTGCTGCCGTAAGCTGCTCAGCGCCTGTTGGACACCACGTACCTCTCACGTAGAACTAAACACAAGTCTCACAACCTCGAGCTGCTCGGCATCCCATGGACGCCACGCGCGTATCATGTGTGGAGCCGCGCACCTCTATCAAAGCCTTGAGCTGCTCGGCGCATCTTAGGCGTAGCACGCCGCTCACTCAAAGCCGCACGCCTATTGCAGCCTCCGGCGGCTCAACGCGCTCAAGTCGACACATGCCAATTATATAGAGCCAAGCGCCCTTCATAGCCTCCAGCTGCTTAGCCCATTTTTAGATGTAGCACGCCGCGCACTCAAAGCCGCGCGCCCACTGCAGCCTCCAGCGGCTCAACGCAGTCAACACGCGCCCATAACATAAAGCCAGCGCCCTTAAACCTCTCACATAGAGCTGCACACGAGTCTCACAACCTCGAGCTGCTCGGCGCCTCTTGGACGCCGCACGCAGATCACGTGCAAAGCCGCGCGCCTATGTTGCAGCTTGGAGCTGATTGGCGCCTCTTAGACGTAGCACGCAGCTCACTCAAAGCCGCGCGCCCATTGCAGCCTCCAGCGGCTCAACGCAGTCGACAAGCGCCCATAATATAAAGGCAGCGCCCTTCAAAGCCTTTAGCTGCTCGGAGCCTTTTAGACGCCACACGCCGCTCACGCAGAGCGGCGCGCCCATCTACAGCCATAAGCTGCACACCACCTGACGGACGCCGCACAGCCAACATAGAGCCGCGCGCCCATTGCAGCTTCAAACTGTTCAGTGCCCCCTGGACGCCGCACGCCCCTCGCGTAGAGTCGTACGCCCGCCACACGGACTCAAGCTGCGCAAACCCTCTTGCACGCCGTGCGCGCTCAGGGTTAACCCCCGCCGCTACCGCCCTTGCCACTACAAACGCCGACTTCGCCGACACCTCCGCCATCTCCGTCGCCTAGCTCCCCTCCGCCGCGCCATCTCAGACGAGAGCAGTGGGGCAACAAACACGCGATGGCTGACGGAGAGGCAGTGACGGAAGCGGCGGCTCTAGGAGCAGCGGCGGCAAGGTCCGCGATGACGGCGTCCGTCAGTGTAAGCGGCGGCGAGGTTAGAGGCGCTGGCAGCAACGAATGCGTTTACCCGGCGGGGTGGGAGGAGAGGCGGGTTACGGTATGCCCTAATAGTGGCTCCCACCTCGATGAGTGCGCGGGCGCACAGATGGTGGCCGTTCTGGGTAGCCAACATTAACACTGCGTTTCCCATCTTGGTTTGAATCGCAAAGTTGGCGTTCGTCTCGATCAGTGCGCAAACGCACGACTCGTGACCGTTCGCGGAAGCATATATGAGCGCGGTTCATGCATCCACCGCAGTTTAGGGTGAGTTGCAATAAATAAAGGAGGTGTTGGATGCCAATGACAGTATTGACAAGTGCACAATACGGTTGAACCCAAGGCCCCCGCCTCGATCCGTGCGCAGACGCACGGCTTGTGGCCACTCAGAGAAGCACGCATGAGTGCCGTGCAACTATCCAGCTGCTTCTAGGCACTCGCCCCGGCCTTTTCCAGTGCACGGACGCACGGCATGTGGCCGAAATGGGAAGCACTCATGAGTGCTGTGTGACCAGTTTTACTACGCTGGTCGATATCCGCCCCGGCCTCGATCAGTGCGCGGACGCACGGCTCGTGGCCGTTCTGGGAAGCAAGCATGAGTGCCGTGTGACCAGAATCAAGCTGCTTGTCGACATCCGTCTTGGCCTCGATCAGTGCGCGAACGCACAGCTCGTGGCCGATTTGCGAAGCAATCATGAGTGCCGTGCGACCAGAATTAAGCTGCTTCTCGACATCCGCCTTGGCCTCGATCAGTGCGCGGACGCACGGCTCGTGGCCGTCTTGGGAAGCAATGATGAATGCTGTGACACCATCATTACTCTGCTTGTCGACATCCGCCCACGCCTCGATCAGTGCGCGGACGCACGTCTCCGTGGCCGTTTTGGGAAGCGAACGTGAGTGCCGTGAATCCAGTATTACGCTGCTTATTGATATCCGCCTTGGCCTCGATCAGTGCGCGGACGCAAGGCTCGTGGCCGTTTTTGGAAGCAAGCATAAGTGCCGTGTGACCAGTACTAAGCTGCTTCTCGACATCCGCCCCGGCCTCGATCAGTGCACGGACGCGCAGCTCGTCTCCTATGAGGATCGCGTCCTCCAATTTCGTGTGTTGTTCGGCTGAAAGCTGGTAGAATCGTGCCGCTTTCGCGTCGTCACGCCCGACCCCGGTTCCGCGCTCGTAGCACTGGCCCAAACTGTACTGCGCGCCTGCATGGCCCTGCTCAGCTGCTAGCTGGTAGAGTTTTGCCGCTCGCTCGTGATCCCGCAAATCGCCCGTTCCGCACTCGTTGCACTTGCCCAGACTGTACTGCGCGCCTGCATGGCCCTGGTCGGCTGCAAGCTGGTAGAGTTTTGCAGCTCGCTCGCCGTGCTGTAAGATCCCCGTTCCATACGCATAGCACAGGCCAAGGCTGTACTGAGCGTCCGCATGCTGCTTCAGACGTGCTGCAAGCTGATAGAGTGTCGCCGCTAGCTCGTCGTTCTGGGAGACCCCCACTCCCACTTCGTAGCACCGGCCAAGGGTGTACTGAGCATCTGTATGACCCTGCTCGACTGCGAGCTGGTAGAACCTTGCCGCTGCCGCGTCGTCGCGCGAAACGCCCGTTCCACGCGCGTAGCACTGGCCCAGGCTGTACTGGGCGCCTGCGTGGGCCTGCTCGGCTGCGAGCTGGTAGATTGTTGCCGCTGTCACGTGGTCTTGCGAGACCCGCGTTCCAAACTCGTAGCACCGGCCAGGGTTGTACTGCGCGCCTGCATGACCCTGCTCGGCCAGCCAGGTCCACAGCTTACCTACGAGTAGGAAAGGAGGGCAAGCATGAGTTGGGGGGGGAACAACACAAAAACAAAACACAGCAACAAAAACAAAAAAAATCAGCATGCCACGGCGCCTAGTATATCCTATCGCCGGGACAACCGCCATGTAAGGGGTGAAAACAGGATGCATTCACACTTGCAGCTCAGTCCACCGGCGCACCCTCCTATAGCGCGCGTGGAGGTTACTGGCAGTTGCGCGCGCACGTTGTTGGGAATTTGGTGTGAAGCCTTGAGCGAAAGCAACAAGAGCTGCAGTCAGTATAGACGCCTGTCTATTAAACCGGTCGCAGCACCGGAAGCTCTAGAACCTCTGTACACCAAGTGCACCGTCTTGCATACTCGCGCCGTCAACGGCACCAGCTGTAGTTGCACCTCCGGTTTCAGCCACGAAGATAGGGGGGGCGTAGACGCGCCCTATGTGCAGAGAGGCTGAAGGGTGTTTTGCGCGAACCTTGGGGCAGCTTCAACAATAGCTTTATATGAGTAGACACCCGCCGGGCCCAACTCACCTCAAGCGCGCCACTTACTTGGGAAGCCTGCGCAGCGCGAGCGAAATGTAAAAGCCTAGGTTCGCAGGGCACTACGTGATTAGTATTATATCAGTAAAAAAACACGATTGATTTCTTCTCCACCAGCACGAGCGCACCGCCAGACTTGATGAGCCTGCGCAGCGCAAGCGATGGGTGCCGGCTAGCCGGGGGACCGTGGCCGGAGTTAGTTGGTCAATCTGAAGTAATTCATTCAACTCTCCGCCAAAAGCAGGAGCGCGTATCTAACTGGCTTGATAAACCTGCGCAGCGAGAAACCGATAAGTAAAAGCAAGGTGCAAAAAAACATCAATGTTCGTGTAGTTGTTTGGTGGCCCCGCTGTGGTACCTTCTCAACACGGACACAGAGACAGGCAGGCGCGCGAGCCAAGGCGGGTGGGAGCGCAACTGCCTGTGGTGCATGCACGTCAAATATGTCTTCACCAACGCGAGAGAAGGGTTGCAGTGCGACGCGTAATGTTTACAACGGAACCTCCTCTGGCTGTAGCCTATAGATATCTGCCGACGGCGGATGGGGGAGCCCCTGACGTCTCCAGCTTACAGTGATGTTATGGGCTCGACTGCCACCCACACCAAACCGCCCGAGCCTAATACCATTCCCTAGATGTGTGAACGTAGGCCAGCAAGCGTGAGCGTTGGCCACGCGCAACGCGCGCTTGGCTGGCTGCTAGGCTCTTTGAATTATGGTAGTAGTTGAGCTCTAAATGCAATCATCAAAGCGTGCCTACGTAGTACGTACACGTCTGGGTGAGCGTTTAGAACGCAGAGCGCACGCCAGTTTAAACAAGAGAGAGAGGCTGTGTTGAGAAATCTTAACACTAACACTTCCACACACAAAACAGAGCCGGTATCAAAGTACAAGGCCTCGCTTTCTCTGTGGCGCCGCTCCTACTGCTAGGTAGATGTAGGGTGATGGCTTTTGGGTGGGCAGGGTGGGTCACGAAAGACAGCAGCAGCTGCCTCTGAGCCTTGCGGACCGCACGGAGTAGTCCTGAGTCTTCTTCGTTCGATCAAAAAAGGCTCGAAAGATGGCCGTTCACAGAAACGGGTCTATCACAGTGTTCCATCGGTCAAAATTAGATTAGACCAATGCCAACTAAGTTCTGGGTGGAAATACCGCCTGAACCACTAATGTGCCCCGACGTGGAACATGTTCCAGTCGGGCACCTGCCAGAGCCCCTCCCCTCGAGGGGAGGGACCCCTGTATCGGCTGCTCTAACCCGCCGTAGCCGCCAGTAGAGAGCCAACGGCTCAGCAAAACTGCCCACGAGAGGGTCGAGCACCTGTACAGCTCTCCGAATAAAAACGGGCTACCACCCGACAAAAGAAAAGAGAGCCTGAGAAAGAAGGAGAAAGGAAGCAAGGAAAACGAAACCAAAAACGATAGACGCCGATGGGTCTTGGAACCCACTCGTCAGCTCGTCTAACGGCCGCACAGCTGGCTGCTGTGGCAGCACTAATATCCGACTGCGCCCGACCGACTGCCGAGACCGCACTATTGACTGCTATGGCCGCACTACTGTCGCGCCGCTGCGCTATATCGCCTCGCTGCTGCTCTGCCCTCAGTCTCCGCTACGCCCCTAATGGCGAGACCCCTAATCCTTGAGAGGAACAAATAGCCTCGCTTTCTCTGTGGCGCCGCTCCTACTGCTAGGTAGATGTAGGGATTCAATATCACAAAGCACTCGCACACCACACACACGTGCGACCTCCCCCCTTGAAGATCCCGCTGACGAGTGTCGTTGGTGATCCGGAAATCATCTCACCTACCGTGCGGAAAACGAAGAACAGAGGTGGGCCTGCCCCAGCACAAGGAGAGAGAGCGCCGAGAGGATGTTTGTCTTGGCTGTCCCGTTTCCCGCAGAGGCACGGGTGCTCGAGCAGAGTCGCATCTCTGCCGCTCCCGTGTCCTGCGGGCTCTCGCTAGTACCGGTCCCCTTTGGTGAGTAGAAAGGGGGGAGGTTATTGCACGCAGAGGCACACTGTTGCCGTTCCTGTGTCCTGCGCACTTATGCTAGAAGTAGACCCCTTTGGTGAGCATAAGGGGTAGAGTATAGCGCGCAAGGGCACGGGCGCATTAGCAGCGCGCATTGCTGCCGCTCCCGTGTCCTACGGCTAGGGTTGAACCGGTCCCTCGAAGCAGGGGAAGAAAGGTTATGATCGTAAGGCCCCACGGTTGGGTGCCGAATCTACCTCACGTTTGTCGCCTCTTAAATAGGCGATAGTGAAGCGTCGACGAGCGGAGTACGCAGCGAGTCGTAAAGGGGGCACAACCCCTGCGCATACGTAGGGTCGAAGTGTATGCAGAGGATACCGACTTCGACTCCCCTAGATCTCGGGACAGGATACCCTATTAGACGTATCCCGTTGACCTAGACCTAGGCTACTGGCATGTGCTAGCCCGCCATCGTGGGACTGCGCGAACGCAGATTATAACGGTACAGGTCGAAGAGCCGTAACTCAGCGCGCCGTGCACGTCGCCTTATATGCTAGAGAGAGAGACGACCCATGACGTCTCTATCTCTGTGCCCGTCACAGTGCGACGGGACTTAGGATAAGCTAGCC